>Ga0209157_1001224_pt1 | contig 21649 bp, 23 predicted proteins | sample GraSoiAngelo_135_FD_185892 | JGI IMG/M metagenome (GOLD analysis project Ga0209157, IMG submission 185892) | Grasslands soil microbial communities from the Angelo Coastal Reserve, California, USA - 14_0929_05_40cm (SPAdes) (version 2) | ecosystem: Environmental > Terrestrial > Soil > Grasslands ...
GGCGCCGCTCGTGGCCGAAACCCCTGAACCCGACAGCGGGCCGGTGCTGGTGACGATCGAATACCGGGTCGATCCCGCCCGGCGCGCCGAATTCGTCGCCGCGATGCGCGACGTGCGCGAGATGCGGCGGCGCAACGGCGCATTTTTCTGGGAGCTGTTCCACGACTCGGCGCACCCGACCCGGTTTCTCGAGTCCTTCATGGACGAATCGTGGACCGAGCATCTGCGCCAGCACGAGCGCGTGAGCGTCTCGGACCGCGAGGTCCAGCGCCGGGCAAACCAGTTTCTGGTGAAAGGCGAATCCACCAAATCGACGCACTGGCTCGCCGACCGCTAAAGTACTTCTCAACAAGGGGGTTCACATGTTTGGTCTCACACCGCTAGGCACGTTCCACACCGGCATCAGCCTGATCGCCGTCGTGGCCGGATTCGTCGCGCTGGCGCGCGACAGGGAGATCTCGACAAGGAGCGCCGCGGGATCGGTGTTCTTCTGGGGGACGGTGATTACCTGCCTGACCGGCTTCGGCATCTTCCAGCACGGCGGGTTCGGCAAGCCGCACGTGCTGGGCATCGTCACGCTGATCGTGCTGGGGGCCGCTGTGGCGGCCGAGCGCACCAGCGCCTTCGGACGGGTCTCGCGATACGTCGCAACGCTCGGCTATTCGCTCGGCCTTTTCCTGCACTTCATTCCGGCCACCGTCGAGACGCTGACCCGGCTGCCGGCGGGCGCGCCGTTCCTCGCTAACCCCGACGACCCGAAAGCCCAGCCGATCATCGGCGTGTTCTTCCTGATTTTCCTGGTCGGCGCGACGCTGCAGGTCCTGCGGCTGCGCCGGCGGCCATGAGTCCGAGAAAAGGAAATTGCCATGACCAAGTTTTGGATGTTCTTCGCGCTTCTCATCCTCGCAGCGCTTCCGGCTCAAGCCCAGGACCGGAAATTCAAGGAAACCACTGCCGTCGTAAACGGTGCCCGGATCAATTACAAGATCGCGGGAAGCGGGCCGGCGGTGGTCCTGCTCCACGGCTACGCGCAGACCAGCCATATGTGGCTTCCTCTGATGCCGTTGCTCGCGGGGTCGCACACCGTCATGGCCCCCGACCTGCGCGGCATCGGCGCGTCGGAGCGCACGGCGCAGGGCTACGACAAGAAGACCATGGCCAGGGATATTCACGGTCTGGTGCGCCAGCTTGGTCATACACAGGTCACGCTCGTCGGCCATGACATCGGTTTGATGGTGGCCTACGCCTATGCCGCGCAGTACCCGAGCGAGGTGAGCAAAGTCGTCCTGATGGACGCCTTCCTGCCCGGCGTCGGTAACTGGAAGGACGTCTGGCTGCTGCGCGATCTCTGGCACTTCCACTTCTATGGCGAAACGCCGCTCGCGCTCGTCAAGGGGCGCGAACGGATTTACTTCGAGCACTTCTGGAACGACTTCGCGGCCGACCGGACGAAATCCATTCCCGAAGCCGATCGCCGCCTCTACGCCGCCGCCTATGCGCGCGACGACGGCATGCGCGCCGGCTTCGAGGTGTTCAGGAACTTCGAGCAGGACGCCAAGGATTTCGCCGCATTCGCGGCGACCAAGCTGCAAATGCCGTTCCTCGTGCTCACCGGCGAGAAGGCCTCCGGCACTTTCCTCATCGAGCAGGTGAAGCTCGTCGCGACCGACGTCAGCGGCACCGTAGTGAAGGGCGCCGGGCACTGGCTGATGGAGGAGGCGACCGCCGAGGTGATCCCGGCCATCGTCGCCTTCGTGCGGTGAACGCTCGCGACCTACCAGCCGCTACAACTGTAACGATGACGCTCGTATTCGACACCGTGGCGGCATGGACCGATTTCAATATCGGCTCAAATGCTGCGTACCAGATTGATTGGAGCACTGGCGCGTTACCTCGCGCAGCCCGTCAAGCGCTATAGTCCGGCGACAGACACCGATCCCCTATCGCTCTCCGCAGTACTGCATCATGGCGATGTGCTGCTCACCGAGGGCAACACGCGTGTCGCGGCGCTGGTCAAACGCATTACACAGTCGACCTGGTCTCATGTGTCGATGTACGTGGGTCCGCTTGAAAAGGGGCCGGATCCCCTGTGCATCGTCGAAGCCGACATTGCGGCGGGCGTGAGACCGGTACGCCTCTCGGAGCTGAAGGGATTGCATGTCCGGGTGTTGCGGCCTACCGGGCTGGACGAAAAGGATCGATCCCGCCTCGCCGAATGGGTCGTAAGCCGAATCGGGGGCGAATACGACCTGGCGCATGCGTGGGCGCTTGCGCGGAAGCTGCTGCGCCTGCCCGCGCGTCTGCCGCCGCGGCCCACGCTGGCGGAAAGCGCCACGCGATTCATTTGCTCGAGCCTGGTGGCACACGCGTTTGCGTTGATCGGAACTCCGATCCTTCCGGTCCACAGATACCTCACTCCGGGCGACTTCGAGAGCGCGCCGCTGTTCGAGGTGGTCAACCCGACCGGCAACGTCCACAGGAGCTCGAAATGAAATCCGGGCTCTTTTCATTCTTGCTCATATCGGTTTTCGTGCCGCTCGCGTCTGCGCAGGAAGCGAGCCCCGACGCCCTTGTCAAAAAGCTGTCCGAGGACCTCGTCGCGGCAATCAGGCAGGACAAGGACATCCAAGCCGGCGATGCCGACAAGATCTCCGCGCTGGTCGAAGCGAAAATCCTGCCGCATTTCGATTTCAGGCGCACGACACAGGTCGCAATGGGGGTCAACTGGCGTCGCGCGAGCGCCGACCAGCAGGAGCGGCTGACCAGCGAATTCAAGCGGCTCCTGGTTCGCACGTATTCCGGAGCGCTGGCGAGCTATCGCGATCAGACCATCGAGTTCAAGCCGTTACGCGCAAGCGCGGGCGACACCGAGGTCACCGTCCGCTCGCAGGTCAAGCAGTCAGGGGCCGAGCCGATCACCATCGATTACGCGATGGAAAAGACCGCGTCGGGCTGGAAAATCTTCGATGTCAGCATTGGCGGGATCAGCCTGGCGGCGAATTACCGGACCGCGTTCGGCGAGGAGGTGCGCAACCACGGTGTCGACGGCCTGATCGCTCTGCTTGCCGACAAGAACCGGCAAGCTGCAGCCAAGCCGAAGAGAGCGGCGTAACTCCGCAACACTCGCCCCTGCGTGGGCTATTATGGGTAGTCGGGTCAACCGCCCAAGCGAGGTAAACCGTGGAACAGCAGGGAAAGGACGCGTCTGTACTCGCCCATATCCAGCGCCTGGTAGCTGAAGAGCACCGGCTGTTCGAGCAGGGCGAGCTCGCTCCGGACAAGAGCAAGCGCCTGGCGGAGGTCCAGGTGGAGCTGGACCAATGCTGGGATCTTTTGCGCCAGCGGCGCGCCTTGCGCGAAACCGGCGGCGATGCGTCCCAGGCGCACGTCCGCCCGCCCGAAGTCGTGGAGAAGTACATCGGCTGAAATGCAGTGCAGTCACCTCGGTCTGGTGAGGACCGACCGGCCGCGCAGCAAAGGCTGCGAGGAATGCCTCAAGATGGGCGATCCCTGGGTGCATCTGCGCCTGTGCCGGACCTGCGGACACGTCGGCTGCTGCGACGAATCCAAGAACAAGCATGCCACCAAGCGCTGAGCCCGCGTCGCCGACGCTCGAAGCGCGCCGCGCGCAGACTTTCCCGATCCTCGCGCTCGACGAGATCGCGCGCATGCGCCGCTTCGGCACGCCGTGCCGCTATGCGGCCGGCGCGCGGATCTATGAGACGGGCAAGCCGACCCCCGGCATGCTGGTCGTGCTTTCGGGGACGATCCGCATCACCGGCCGCGACGGGCACGGGCATGATTTTCCGGTGGTCGATCACGTCGCGGGAGCCTTTTCCGGCGAGCTCGGGCAGCTTTCGAGCCGGCGCTCGCTCGTGGACGCGGTCGCGGTCGGCGACGTCGAGGCGCTGCTCATCAGCCCGGAGCAGCTGCACGCCCTGCTGATCGCGGAGGCCGCGCTCGGCGAGAAGGTCATGCGCGCGCTGATCCTGCGGCGCGTGGCCCTGATCGAGAGCGGCACCGGCGGCCCGGTGCTGATCGGCGCAGCGTCCCTGGGCGATGTCGCAAGGCTGGGCAATTTCCTGCGCCGCAACGGCATTCCACATCTCCTGCTCGATCCGGCCAGCGACCTTGATGCGCAGGCGTTCATCGACCGCTACGCCCCGCGCGTCGAGGATCTGCCGCTTGTGGTCTGCCCTGACGGATCGGTGCTGCGCAATCCCACGGAAAGCGCGCTTGCCAAGTGCATCGGCATGCTCGATACCGCCTCCGGCGCGGATCGCGTATACGACGTCGCCGTCGCGGGCGCCGGCCCTGCGGGACTGGCTACCGCGGTCTACGCGGCCTCGGAGGGTCTGTCGGTGCTGGTGATCGACGCGCGCTCGTTCGGCGGCCAGGCAGGCGCAAGCGCGCGCATCGAAAACTATCTCGGCTTCCCGACCGGCATCTCGGGCCAGGCCTTGGCGGGACGCGCCTATACGCAGGCGCAGAAATTCGGCGCAAGCATGCTCATCCCGGCGGAGGTCGTCCGCCTCGACTGCGAGCGCTCAGCCGACGGCAATCCGTTCGCGTTGCAGCTTGCCGACGGCCGCGCCGTGCAAAGCCATGCGGTCGTCATCGCCACCGGAGCACGCTACCGCCGCCCGGAGTGCGCCAATCTCAAGGCCATGGAAGGCCGCGGCGTCTGGTACTGGGCCTCGCCCATCGAGGCGAAGATGTGCGCCGGCCAGGAGGTGGTGCTCGTGGGGGGCGGCAACTCCGCGGGACAGGCCGCCGTGTTTCTCGCCGGCTACGCCTCGAAAGTCTGGATGCTGGTGCGCGGCACCGGCCTCGCCGCGAGCATGTCGAAGTATCTGATCGAGCGCATCGCCGGCATCGGCAACATCGAGCTGCGCACGCGCACCGAGATCAGCGGGTTGAGCGGTGAGCGCGAGTCCGGCGTCGAATCCGTGACCTGGCGAAACCGCGACACGAAACAGAAGGAAACGCGGCCGATCTGCCACGTCTTCATGTTCCTCGGCGCGGATCCCACCACCGAATGGCTGAAGGATTGCGACGTCGCGGTCGACGACAAGGGCTTCGTAACCACCGGCAACGGCTCCCGGCTGCCTCTGGAAACCAGCGTGCCCGGGGTTTTCGCGATCGGGGACGTGCGCGCCGGATCCGTGAAGCGCGTCGGCGGCGCCATTGGCGAGGGGGCGGCGGCGGTCGCGCAGATCCATGCGTTCCTGAGCTCAGCCCACTGAGCGAAGCTGCGGGGCCTCCAGGCCAAGGACGCGCTCGATGCGGCGAAAGCGGCCCTCCTGATCCTCGGTGAGCGGGCCACCGGCCCCGGCGACGAGCCGGGCCCCTTCAAGCGCCTCCCGGCGCGACTGGGCCTCGGGAAGAAGCTTGGGCAGCGCCGCGACGGCCCGCTCTTCGTCGAGCGCGAGCACGAACGCCTGGCGCTTTACTGCCGCCTTCAGCTCGTCGAGCGAAGGCCGCGCGTCCGGGCCGCGCTGGTCGATCATCCGGCGGGCGAGGTTGTACGGCCGCTCGTCGAACACCTGCTGCTCGCGCGCGACGTGGAGCGCGATGCGCACCCAGCCATCGAGCACCGTGCCCTGCTCGATGTGCGACTCGGCCATCAGCCGCTTCAGCCGCTTGAGCTCCTCGGACTCCCAGCTCGGCAATTGGGATCCACGGCGCGGCCCGCGGCGCCGGACGCTCGCGGCGCTCAGCCCGACCGCGGCGGCGAGCCACGGCGAGCCGTAGATCGCCTTGAACGCGCCCTCGTACATAGCGTCGCGGCTGTCGCGAAAGCCATCGAGTGCCTGCTCGATCCGCTCCGAGGCAGCGCGCTCGGCCTGGACGAACGGATTGTCGGCAGCAGCAGGGCGACGGTTCTCGCGCACCGTCTCGGCCATCGACTTGACCCAGTGCATCCAGGGGTTCAGGTCGGAGAACAGGGTGCGCTCCAGCCGCGCCGGGTTGAGGGCACGGATCGCGCGCGCGGCTGCCTCGCTCGACATGCTCTTCACGAGCGGCGAGGCGAATGCGTCGTAGAGCCCCTGGTTGATCTCGCTCACGCGCTTCACGACCTCGAACGCCTGCTCGTCGTCGCGGCCGTCGTCGAGGGCGAGGATATCGTCGATCGTCCGCGGCACGAACTTGATCAGGTACCGGCCGCTAACGAGCTCGAGTCCCGGCGTCTCCGGGCGCGTGTCCTCGATCACCGCCTCGTAGAGCCCCGGCGGCAGCGTCTCGATCAGGTCGAGCGCGCTCGCGAGCTCGGCGGTCTCGCGCTTCGCCACGCCCGCCGACACGAAAATCCCGAGGTGCCCGATGCTTTTGTGCAGGCAGTAGACGATCGTCTGCTCGTTGGCGCGGATCTCGTCGACGCTGGCGTAGACATCGGGGATCCAGTTGAGCGCCTGCTGCGGCGGCGTGATGTTGTCGCCCCAGGACGCGAATACGACGATCGGCTCGCGGATGTTGCGGAGGTCGATGCGGTATTTTCCGTCCGAGGACTCGATCTCGCCGGCGCTGAGCTTGTTGCCGACGAAGAGGTTCTGGGTAATCCACTCCATCTCCTCCTTGGTCATGAGGAAATGGCCGCCCCACCACTTCTCGAACTCGAGAAACCGCTCGCGCTCGGTATCGACCTTCGAGTAGAGGTTGTGGAGCTTGGCCCAGAAGGTGTTCGCGGGATTGAGGCTCTCGAAATTGTTGACGAGGTAGGCGCCGTCGAAATTGCCGTGGCCGAGGTCGCCGGCGAGCGACGCCATCCAGGAGCCGCCGAGCAGCCCGCCGGTGTAGCGCATCGGGTTCTTCCCCGCGACGCCCGCCCAGTACGAGACCGGCGAGGCGGCGAGGAGGATCGGGCCGACGAGCTCTGGCGCGAGCGAGGCGAGCATCATGAGCGCCCAGCCACCCTGGCAGTTGCCGATCACGAATGGCTTGCCGTCGGCGGCTGGGTGCAGCGCGTTCACCTTGCGAAGGAATTCGACCTCGGCGGCGCGCACGGCCTCGATCGTCTGGCCGGGGACCGGCTGAGGGAAGAACATCACGAAGTAGCACGGGTGCGCGGTCTGGAGCGCGATGCCGACCTCGCTGTCCATCTTGAAGCCGCCGATGCCAGGGCCGTGGCCGGCGCGCGGATCGATGACCACGAAGGGCCGCTTCGTAGGATCGGTGGGCGGCGATCCGGCCGGCGGCTTGATGCGCGCTAGCGCGTAGTTGGCAGGGCGCTCGAGATGGCGGCCGTCCATGACGATCTCGTAGTCGAAGGCGAGCACCGGCGGCTTGCCTGACTTCTCGTGCTCGATGTACTGGTTGCCGCGCTCGCGCAGAACGTCCCAGGTGAGGATCGTGCGCTGCCACGCGTCCGTCCAGTACTCGATCGCCTTCGGGAGCAGGTCGACCATGCCTGATCGTCGATCAGGCGCACTTGCGGACCGTTTCAGCGGACCGCATCTACGTTACAGCTGCAACGGAGGCCTGCACTTGTGCGAAGCCGCCACGGACCCAAATACGTGTAGATGACCGAAGCCGTCAAGCCCAGGGCTTTCAAGACCAGGAGACTATGAGTAATCACAGAGTTGCCATTGTCGCCGGCGCCCGCACGCCGTTCGTCAAGGCCGGGAAAGCGTTTGCGTCGCTCGGTCCGTCTGCGCTCGCGAAGCATGCGGTGCGCGGGCTGCTCGAGCGCCACAACGTCGATCCGAAAGGGCTCGACGCCATTGCCTTCGGCGCCGTTGTGCCCCAGCGCGGCAAGCCGAATCTTGCGCGGGAAATCGTCTTCGAAGCGGGCCTGCCGGCGCGCATCGAGGCACAGACGGTCTCCTCCTACTGCATTACCGGCTTACGCACGGCGACGATCATCGCCGAGGCCATCTCGGACGGGCGGATCAGCGCCGGCCTCGCGGGCGGCGTCGAGTGGCTGAGCGGATCGGATCCGAGCACGTTCAACGAGCCTAGTACTGGCCTCTCGATGGGTCAGCACACGGAGATCACGCGCAAGGAGTGGGGCATCCCGAGAGCGCGCCAGGACGAGATCGCCCTAGCCAGTCACCGTAACGCGGTGGCGGCGCGCGAGCGCCTCGCGCAGGAGATCCTGCCGTTCGACGGCATAGCGGAGGACACCGGCCCGCGGCCCGATACTTCGCTCGATCGACTCGCCACGCTCAAGCCGGCATTCGGTGCCGACGGAACGATCACTGCCGGCAATTCGTCGCCGGTCACCGACGGGGCATCCGCCGTATTGCTGATGAGCGAGAAGCGCGCGCGACAGGAGGGCCGGGCGCCCTTGGCCTTCATCGAGGCCATGGAGTACGCCGCGCTCCACCCGAGCGAAGGGCTGCTCATGGCCCCAGCCATCGCGGTGCCGCGATTGCTCGACCGCGTAGGCCTGCGACTGAAGGACATCGATCTGATCGAGATCCACGAGGCGTTCGCCGCCCAGGTGCTGGCAAACGTCGCGGCGTGGGAGAAGGGCTGGAAGGGTCTCGCCACGGATCCCGTGAACTGGGATCGGGTCAACGTGAACGGAAGCTCGATCTCCGTCGGACATCCGTGGTCCGCGACTGGCGGACGGATTCTCACCACGCTCGCCTATGAGATGGCGCGTCGCAACGCACGCTATGGACTCATCAGTATGTGCGCGGCAGGCGCCATGGCAGGGGCTTTCCTTCTCACTCGGGAGTAAGACATATCTATGGATAAAATCAAACCGCTCTTTACCGCAACCGCGACCGCCATCGGCGGCCGCAACGGCCATACGGAAACGAGCGACGGCATCGTCAAGACCGACCTGTCGCTACCCAAAGAGATGGGTGGCCCGGGCAAGCCGGGCACGGCCACGCCGGAGCATCTGTTCGCTGCCGGTTATGCGGCCTGCTTCGGCGGTGCGCTCGACTTCGTGGCAAAGCAGAAGAAGTGCGACGCCGCCAAGGCCAGGATCACCTGCGCCGTGACGATCGGCCCTCGCGAAGCCGGCGGCTTCGGCCTCGCAGTGAAGATGCGCGTCGAGGACAGGAGCATTGCGCAGGCCGAGCTCGCCGCGCTCGTCCGGGAAGCGCACGAAAAGATCTGCCCCTACTCTCATGCCACGCGCGGCAACGTGGATGTCGCCTTCGAGGTGATCGGCGGTTAGTCACTTTGACTTGAGGCGTTCAATCAGCCAGCGCCCGGCCGGGCCGGGCGGCCGGTCAGTGCGGAACACCGCCGCCATCGCCATGACGAGATGGCCCTCGGGAACATCTTCGATCCGGATTTTCACCAGCGATCGATTTGCCAAATCGCGTTTGATCGCATCGACCGGCATGCCGCCCCAGCCCAAGCCTGCGCGCAGAAAGGCGTGCTTTGCGCCAAGATCGGCAAGCCGCCAGGTGTTCGCGGAAAAAACGCCGAACTCTTTTCCCTGCGAAAGCTCCGAACGGTCCGTGAGGACGAGCTGCCGGTGTTGCGCCAGGACGCGCGCCGGAATCGCTCCTTTGATTGACGCCAACGGATGCGTTGGGGACGCGACGAACGCCCATCCGATGTTGAGCAGGTGCTCGCGCGTGAGCTCTGCAGGGGCGGTGGAAAGCGAGCCCATCACCCCGAGGGCGCAGCGCCCATCAATCACCGGCTGCAAAACGGCACCCAATGCTTCCACATAAAGCCTGAGCGGCACCGCCGGGAATTTTGCTTGAAACCCCGCGACGGCGCTGGTAAGCCGTTCGAGCGGGAACATCACATCCACCACGGCGCACAGCTCTGGCTCGAGGCCATCCGACAGGCCCTTTGCGCGCGCCTTGAAAACATCCATCCCGCCGACCACCGCACGCGCTTCTGCCAGAAGCGCCACGCCCTCCCTGGTCAAGACCGGTGCGCGGCGCGACCGATCGAACAATTTGACGCCGACCTGGGCCTCGAGATTCGCCAGCGTTTGACTGACGACAGACTGCGCTCTGCGCAATTGGCGTGCGCCTGCCGAGAAGCTGCCGGCATCGGCTGCGGCGATGAAGGTGCGAAGTTGATCGAGGGAAACGCCGTCAAGCATCTATCGTCCGGGACGATGGTTTAGATCGATAAATATAGGCTACCAAGATAAGTGGCGCGGCGATAGCCTGCGCACCTATGCACAGAAACGCTATCGGCGCCTGGGTGCTTCAGGGGCTTCTCGCTGCCGCCTTTCTGGCTGCCGGCGGCGCCAAGCTGGCGGGCGTGCCGATGATGGTTCAGATCTTCGACCAGATCGGCATGGGGCAGTGGTTCCGCATCGTCACGGGCCTGGTCGAAGTGGCTGGCGCCGTGGCCTTGCTGGTTCCAGGCTTTGCAGCGCTCGGCGCGGCGTGGCTCGGCGCGACGATGTTCTTTGCCGTCCTGACTCACTTCTTAGTCCTGCACACCAGCGCGACGCCGGCCGTCATCCTGCTCGCGCTCAATGCTCTGGTCGTCTGGCTGCGGCGCGATCAGCTCGCATGGGTGACCCAGCGTAATGAAAATGCCTAGAGCGATTACCTACCGTACCCGCGGGCATTCGCATGGGCCGATCACGCGGCTGGTCAGTCCGTCGGACGTCGGCCAGATGATCAAGCCGTTTGTGTTCCTCGACTATTTCGACATCGATCCGAGGCGCTCGCCGGCTATCGGCTTTCATCCGCATTCCGGCATCGCGACGCTTACGGTGCTCCTCGAGGGCCGGATCTCCTATGAGGAGACATCCGGCACCAAAGGCATCGTCGAGCAGCGCGGCGTCGAATGGATGCGCGCGAGCGGCGGCGTATGGCATACCGGAGGTGCCGTCGGAACAGCGCGCGCCAAGGGCTATCAGCTATGGGTCGCTCTTCCTCCGGAGATGGAAAGCATCGAATCCGAAGCACAGTACCTCGGAGGCGAGCACTTCCAGTCGCAGGGCCCGGCGCGCGTTATCCTCGGCCGCTACGGGGAGGCGGCGAGCAAGGTTTCCGCACCGGCCACGATCAACTACCTGGACGTCGCGCTGAAGAAGGGCGAGAAATGGCGCTACGAGCCGCCGCGCGATCACACGGTCGCGTGGATCGCCGTGCACCAGGGAAAGCTCGCTACGCCGGAGATCGTGGATAAGGGCGAGCTGGCCGTATTCGAAGAGTCGAATGGCGCCCTCGAATTCGAGGCCCTTGAAGACACAGGCTTCATCCTCGGTTCGGCCGTCAAGCATCCCCACGATCTGGTGCTCGGCACCTATTCCGTGCATACGAGCAGGGAGGCACTCAACCGAGGCGAAGCAAAAATCCGGGAAATCGGCAAGCGGCTGCGCGCGGAAGGGCGACTTGAGACGAGGAATGCCTACCCGGCTTGAGAACCCGTAACAACGTATTAGCATTCCCATACCAACCCAACTGAAGGAAACCGCCATGACCACCGCAAAGGTCGGCCTCGACGCATTGCTGACGCCCGAAAGCAGCGTTCTGATCCTCATCGACCATCAGCCGTTCCAGTTCGCGAACCTGCACAGCCACGAACCGACGATGGTCGTGAACAACGTGATCGGTTTGGCCAAGGCCGCCAAGGTGTTTGGCGTGCCGACGATCCTGACCACTGTGCTTGAGGAACGGGGCGGACTGCTGATCAAGGGGCTGCAGGACGTCTTTCCCGAGCAGAAGCCGATCAACCGGACGTGGATCAACACCTGGCAGGATCCGCGGGTCGTCGAAGCCGTGAAGAAGACCCGGCGCAAGAAAGTGGTCATGGCCGCACTGTGGACGGAGATCTGCCTCGCCATGCCAGCGATCCAGGCACAGGGCGAGGGCTACGAGGTCTATGTCGTCACGGATGCTTCGGGCGGTGTATCGGTCGAGGCCCACGACATGGCGGTCCGGCGCATGGTCCAGGCCGGAATTGTCCCGATGACCTGGCTCGCCGTGGCTTCGGAATGGCAGCGCGACTGGGCCCGCGAAGCGACCTTGCCGGCGCTCTCCGAAATGCTGGCCGCGCATGGCGGCGCCAGCGGCGTGGCTTACGCTTGGGAGGTGCAGCTCCTGACAAGTGCTGCCGGGTCCAGGAAACAGGCAGCTTCAGTGATCGCGGCTTGAGGAGGGAGAGATGGCGCAAACGCTGACCATCAACGGCAAAGCTCGAAGCGTCGATGTCGACGACGACACGCCGTTGCTTTGGGTGATTCGGGATGTGCTCGGAATGACCGGCACGAAATTCGGTTGCGGCCTCGCTTTGTGCGGCGCGTGCACGATCCACCTCGACGGCAAGCCGGTGCGCTCTTGCATCACGCCGGTCTCTGCCGCGGGCGGCAAGCGGATCACTACGATCGAAGCCATCGGTGCCACCCCAGCCGGCAAGAAGATCCAGCAGGCCTGGATCGAGCTGGAGGTGCCGCAATGCGGCTATTGCCAGTCCGGCCAGATCATGTCCGCAGCGGCGTTGCTCGCCGCCAAGCCCAACCCGACCGATAGCGACATCGACGCCGCAATGTCGGGGAACGTCTGTCGCTGCGGTACCTATGTGCGAATCCGCGAGGGAATCAAGCACGCCGCCAAGAAAGGGACCTGACATGAGCGTAGATCTTTCACGTCGACAGTTCCTGAGTGCGAGCGCGGCGCTGGGCGGAGGGCTCCTGATCGGCTTCAGGACGGGTGCTGCTCATACAGCCGAAAGCGCCGCGGGCGCGGCGTTCACGCCGAACGCGTTCATCCGCATCGGAAGCGATGGGCAAATCGTCCTGACCATGCCCTATGTCGAAATGGGCCAGGGCACGTACACCTCGATCCCGATGCTGATCGCCGAAGAGCTGGAGGTGGACCTGAAACAGGTGCGGCTGGAACATGCTCCGCCCGACGAAAAGCTTTACGGCAATCCTTTGCTGGGCGGCATCCAGGCCACGGGCAACTCGAACGCGGTACGCGCGTCGTGGCAGCCGCTGCGCCAGGCCGGCGCGACCGCGAGAACCATGCTCGTGTCGGCAGCGGCCAAGCGCTGGAATGTCGATCCGGCGTCGTGCCGCGCGCAAAGCGGTGAAGTGCGTCACGCGCCGACGGGCAGGCGCCTCAAATATGGCCAGCTTGCCGCCGAGGCCGCAAGCATGCCGGTTCCCGAAAGCGTGGTGCTCAAGCGACCGGGCGAGTTCAAGCTGATCGGTACCCCCGCCAAGCGTCTGGACACGCCGTCGAAGGTCAACGGGACGGCCGTCTATGGTATCGACGCTCGCCCGCCGGGCGTGAAGATCGCAACCCTCGCGCAATCGCCGGTCTTCGGCGGCCGCGTGAAGAGCGTGGACGATTCGAAGGCCAAGGCCGTCAAAGCTGTGCGTCAGATCGTGCGGCTCGACGACGCCGTAGCCGTGGTCGCGGACCACATGGGCGCTGCGAAGAAAGGCCTCGCGGCGCTGGTAATCGAATGGGACGACGGTCCGCACGCCAAGCTCGACACGCAACAGATCGTGGACCAGCTCGAAAAGGCGTCGCTCAACTCGGGGGCGGTCGCGCAGAACGTCGGCAATACCGACAGCGCGATGGCGAGCGCGGTGACCAGGGTCGAGGCGACCTACCAGGTGCCGTTCCTCGCGCACGCGACCATGGAGCCGATGAACTGCACGGCGCATGTGCGCAAGGACGGCTGCGAAATCTGGGTCGGCAACCAGGTCATCCCGCGAGCCCAGGCCACTGCCGCAAAAACCACCGGACTGCCGCTGGACAAGGTGGTGGTGCACAACCATCTGCTCGGCGGCGGCTTCGGCCGCCGGCTCGAGATCGACGGCGTCACCCGCGCTGTCCAGATCGCCATGCAGGTCGATGGTCCGGTGAAGGTGGTCTGGACGCGCGAGGAGGATATCCAGCACGACATGTACCGGCCGACTTTCTTCGACCGGCTCTCCGCCGGTCTCGATGGGAAGGGAGCGCCGGTCGCCTGGAATCATCGCTTCGCGGGCTCCTCGGTCATTGCGAGATGGGGTCCTCCGTTTTTCAAGGATGGTCTCGACCCGGACACGACCGAGGGCGCGATCGATCTGGTCTATGCCCTCCCGAACATGCATGTCGAGTATGTGCGGGTGGAACCGCCGGGCATTCCGACGGCGTTCTGGCGCAGCGTCGGGCCCTCGCACAACGTCTTCGTGGTCGAAAGCTTCATGGATGAGCTGGCGGCAGCGGCGAAGCAGGATCCGATCGCCTATCGGCGGGCTCTCCTCGACAAGGCGCCCCGCGCCAAAGCTGTCCTCGAGCTTGCTGCGGAAAAGGCTGGCTGGGGAAAGCCCCTGCCTAAAGGCGTCGGTCGCGGCGTCTCGGTCCAGCACGCCTTCGCCACCTATATGGCGCAGGTTACCGAAGTCGAGGTGGCGAAGGACGGAGCGGTTCGAGTGCGGCGCGTCGTCTGCGCGGTCGATTGCGGCACCGTCGTCAATCCCAATACAGTCCAGGCGCAGATCCAGAGCGGGATCATCTTCGGCCTCACCGCGGCACTGCGTGGAGAGATCACGCTGAAGGACGGTCGTGTCGTGCAAAGCAATTTCCACGATTACCAGATGCTGCGGATGAACGAGACGCCGGCAATCGAGGTTTACATCGTGAAAAGCGGCGAGGCGCCGGGAGGGATGGGCGAGACCGGAACCTCAGCGGCCGCGCCGGCGCTGACCAATGCGATCTTTGCGGCCACGGGCAAACGCATTCGCAGGCTTCCAGTGGCGAATCAAGCTGCCGTCACTTGAAATGGCCAAGCCGAAAATAGCAGTCATCATCTGCACCACCCGAGCCACCCGCTTCAGCGAAAAGCCGGCGCGGTGGATCTACGACGTCGCTCGGGTGCGCACCGACATGAGCGTGGAGCTCATCGACCTGCGCGACTATCCGATGCCCTTTTTCGACGAGCCGGCGACGAACGCCTGGGTGCCGTCGAAGAACGAGGTGGCCAAGCGCTGGCAGAAGAAAGTCGCCGAGTTCGACGGCTATATTTTTGTCACCGCGGAATACAACCGCAGCATGCCCGCGGTGCTCAAGAACGCTCTCGACTACGCCTATCCGGAATGGAACCGCAAGCCTGCAGCCTACGTCGGGTACGGCAGCGTCGGGGCAGCCCGCTCGATCGAGCACCTGAGACTCGCCTGCGTGGAGCTGCAAATGGCTCCGACGCGTCACGGCGTGCATATCCAGGGCGCCGATTTCATGGCCGTGTGGCAGCAGGGTAAGGACATCAAGGAGCTTTCATACCTAGAGCAAAACTCGAAGAACATGCTCGACGAACTGCATTGGTGGGCGAGCGCTCTCATGGTTGCGCGGAGGAGTGCCGGGTAAAGAAGTGGCTGACGTCCTGATACTGCAGCCGCGAATGCGGGAAGTGGGCCAATCCCAGGTTCGCCGCCTTCTTCCCGCCGCGAAAAGGCAGGCCGTGGGGCCGTTCCTTTTCTTCGATCATTTCGGTCCCGAGGAGCTCGAGCCCTTCAGGGACAACGATGTCCGTCCGCACCCGCATATCGGGCTGTCGACGGTGACTTACCTGTTCGAAGGACGCATCGTTCATCGCGACAGCATCGGCTCCGTACAGTCGATCGAGCCCGGCGCCGTCAATTGGATGACTGCCGGCCGCGGCATTGCGCACTCCGAGCGCACGCCGCCGGAGCTGCGCGGCGTACGCCGCCGCACCCACGGGTTGCAGCTTTGGGCGGGCATGCCTAAGGCCTTGGAAGAGAGCGAGCCGAGTTTTACTCATACAGACAAGCCGGCCATTCCCGAGGAGGAGAGCGAGCATGCGAGCGTTCGCGTCCTTGTCGGCAGGGCATGGGGCATGGAATCTCCGGTAACGCCTGTCTCGGAAACGCTGTATGTCGATATATCGCTTCCCGCAGGCGGGCGATTGGACATTCCTCCGCTCGCTTCGGAGCGAGCGCTGTACTCGGTCGACGGCGCTTACCGGCTGCAGGACAAGTGGATGGAGCCCTACCTGATGGTTGTGCTCCCGGCGGGCGACACCGTCCGTGTGGAAGCGGAGACCCCCGCGCGGGTCATGCTTATCGGCGGAGAGCCGCTCGATGGGGCGCGCTTCATCTGGTGGAACTTCGTCTCCTCGAGGCACGAGCGGATCACGGCAGCGGCCTCCGAATGGAGCGCGCACCAGACGCCGCGCATAGAAGGCGAGACGGAGTGGATACCGCTGCCATCCGTGCCGCTTTAGCGGCCGCCGGGAGCGACCCTGTCCCGCAGATACGTGCGCAGGCGACGAAGCGCGAGCGTGCTCTGGCGAGCGCCTTCAATGGCCACGTCCACCTGGTCGGCCTCGAGCGTGAGGCGGGTCGGAACCGCCTCGATCCGCTCGCGCATCGGGCTGTCGAGCTCGTCGACGGAGAGGTAAGCCAGCGAGAACTTCACATCGGAGCAATTCCATTGCGCCGGCCCGCCGAGGCGGCTCACGTCGGCCGGTTTCAGGCCGCAGCGAAAGGCGATGACCGAGTCGTGCCATTCCTGGATCATGCGGCCCAAGGCGTCCGCGGCATAGCGCGCAGCCGAGTCGACCGCAGCGTCAGTCGCGGAGCGCGCCAGATCGACGCCGCTTGGCCCCGCTTCGTGCAGCGTCCAGTCGCCGTTCGGGCCCTGCGAGGCATCCGCGACGATGAGGAGCAGCCGCCGGATTTTCACGGCATCGCGCTCCGTCATCGGCGCGTAAGGGGTGCCCAACGCCAGGCGGGGGATCACCAGCGTGGAAACCGCGAAATTGTCGGTGAGGCCACCATCGGCGAGCTTGATGAACCCGATGCGCACGGGGTCCCGGTAGGCCGTAACGGCTTTCGCGATCGAATTCAAGACCCGCGAGGCCTCGGGTCTGGGGCGAATCGCCGCGATTTCCGCGGGAAGCGGCTCGCAGCTCTCGGGAAACGTCCGGACGACGACGGGCGCGAACAGCACCGGCACCGCCATCGACGCCGCAACCGCATCGGCTACGCTATAGCGCGACAGATCGCTGCAGAGAATCGAGAAGAGGAGCGGAAGGAAGGGAAAGGGCACCCGGTGATAGAGATCCGTTGCTTGAATGCGTATGTCGGGCCCTTGGCGGCGAAAGATGTCCGCAAACGTCGCGCCATGAAAAACCCTGCGATCGAGCGTATCGCCGAAATTCTCGCGGGCGTTGATGCCGCCACCCAGCATTCGCAGCAGGTTCGCCGGGTTGTACAGCGACAGCCGCATCCCGCTCTCGAAACCGGGCAGCAGCACCTCGCTGCGAAATCGCGCGAGACCCTCGCGGCCATACACGCCGTAATACGCCGCAGTGAGGGAGCTTCCGGAAACGCTGCTGATCAGTGCGACGTCGTCGAGGAGATCGCCGTCGGCGGTCTTGACGCTCTCGAGCGCGGTGAGAACGCCGTGGGCAAAAGCCGCGGCGCGCAGACCGCCGCCGGACAACGACAGCACGATCGAGTTCTCGCGCATGAAGTCCGTGCGCGCGCCCATGTTGGAAGGTGTGGCCGCCGACAACGGCTCGTTCGTCGCCGGGTTGAACACGGCAGCCGCGCAGCCGGCGAGACCGCCCACGGCAGCCGCGACGAGCATTACCTGACAGAACACGGTGTCGTGTATAGCATAGCAGCGCAGACAGGAGTGACCCTCGAATGAAGTCGTTCGGCGGAACGCCGCGAGGTGAGCGGCTCGAGCGCATCAAGGCTTCGCCGCGCTGGGCGGGCGAGCGTTTCCGCAACGTGCATCCGGTGATGCCGGGCTTGCGCGATCCGAACGCGTCGATGCCGACGATCAGAGAGTTTCTGTGCGACGGCGAGCGCCGGACGCCGCGGCGGCCGCTGCCGTCTATGAATCCACTCGAGACTTGGACCAGGCCGCCCGCCAGCGGGCTGCGCGCGACCTGGCTCGGCCATTCCACGGTGCTGATCGAGATCGACGGCCTTCGCGTGCTCACCGATCCGGTCTGGGGACGGCGCGCATCGCCATCATCGCTCGCCGGCCCCAAGCGCTTCCAGCCCGTGCCCGTACCCCTTCGCGCGATGCCGCCCGTAGACCTCGTGATCGTCTCGCACGACCACTACGACCACCTCGACTATCCGACGATCCACGAGATCGCCAAGGGCGTCGTGCCGTTCGTAACCTCGCTCGGCGTCGGCGCGCACCTCGAATACTGGGGCGTCAGGCCCGAGCGTATCGTCGAGCTCGACTGGTGGGAATCGCACGAGTTGCCGAATACCGGGCTCACCGTGACCGCCGCGCCCTCGCAGCACTTTTCCGGCCGCGGCCTGCGCAATCGCAACTCGACGTTGTGGTCCTCTTTCGTCGTCCGCACTGAGCGGCACGCCGTCTTCTTCAGCGGCGATACGGGCCTCACGACGGAATACCAGACGATCCGCGAGCGGCTCGGGCCGTTCGACCTCGTGATGCTGGAGGTGGGAGGGCGCCATCCTTCATGGGGCGACATGCACCTCGGACCCGAGAACGCGCTCAAGGCGCTGGCGCTGCTCGGTGGCGGCGCCTTCCTGCCCGTGCACTGGGGCACGTTCAACCTTGCGATGCATGCCTGGGACCAGCCAGCGGAGACCTTGCTGGAGCTGAGTCCGAGAGCGGGTGCGCAACTCGTGATGCCTCGCCTCGGCGAGGCGATCGAGCCGACACGTGCGCAGCGCGTCGAGCCGTGGTGGCGTGCTGTCGACACGACGGGAAAACCAGAGCTCGACACGACTGCGCCCGCTACGTTGCCGAACGCTGTGCCGTGGCCGCTCGACTAGCAACGCCCATCGCTCTCTATATCGCCGCCGAGAACCGGGGCGATACCGAGGCTATGGACCAGTGCTTTGCCGAGGACGCCGTAGTGCGAGACGAAGGCCGCACGTTCGAGGGCCTGGCTGCCATCAAGCGATGGAAGGCTGAAACCAAGAAGAAATACCAGCACGCGATCGAACCGCTTGCGTCCGTTCAGAAAGGCGACAAGACCGTCGTCACCAACCGGCTCACCGGTAATTTCCCCGGCAGCCCGATCGAGCTTCAGTTCATCTTCAAGCTGGACGGCGACAAGATCGCCTCGCTGGAGATCCGCAGCAGATGAGATTCAGGTCCTATTGAGAGCGACGCGTGTAAATCCAACCATCGCCATCGCACTGGCCGCAACGGCCAGTATTTTCATATCCGGTGGCATGGCACGTCGAACACTCCTGCCAGTCGGTTGTGCTCACTACGCTAAGATAGAAGCCCTCGCAGCGTTTTCCATCGGGGCGCCGCACGCAACGCCCGCCGATGCTCCCGACATCTCGTCGCAAATGCCCGCATCGTGTGCACTTGGCGACCGGCGGTGATAACTTTTGAGCCATAGCTCTATAGAAAAGCCCCGGCGGCTGGGAGGCGGCGCCGGGGCTTGCAGCCGCTCCGAGGCGAAAGGGATGGAAGCGACCATCTGCAGGTTAGAAGCACGGTGTTACACGATTTGCGGCGCGGTTCGCATGAGCGATGATCCGAAAGGCACCGCCTGATGGTGAGAAAGCGCCGACGATAGACTGGTGTTGGTGGAGGCGGCGGGAATCGAACTAGGCGGGCTGGGCGCGAATGGCGAGAAGCTCCGCTTCGAACGCATCTCTGGCCGCAGCGGCGCCTGCCGAGTATTTGCCGTTCCGGGGCGTAACGGCGAGATAGTTGTCCAGGATCAGCTGCGCGCGCCTTGCCTTGTAGGACCTGAGGAAACGCTTGATCTGCCGCAAGAGTTCAAGGGCCTGCCGGCTCGAGATCTGATAGGTGTAGCTAGCGGCGTGGAGCGGATGGTATGTGCGCTTGGATGTCACCTTGCCTGCGCCGGTCGCGGCCAGAACGAAACGAAGAATCGGCAGCTCGTTGTTGCTAATGCAGACGACGGGCCGCCGCCGCTCGTTGCGGTGTATTCGGGACAGCGTAATCGTGCCTTCGCCATCGACGAGGCCGGCGATGTAGGCGGCACATGCCGTATCAAGCAGGTTGGTGACGCGCGGACGTGCCATGGAAAGATGAACGCGCGACATCGGGAAAAGAAAACGGCCGCTCTGAGCGGCCGAAGAATTGGTGGAGGCGGCGGGACGGCTGTGTTCCGCCTCTTTCGAGGCGGGCCGGACTATGCCTTCATCCTGTTGCCAGGATGCGGGGCGTGTTATCCGCCAGCGGCGGATCCTAGTATGCGCTCCGCGGTCTCCCGTGCAGCGCGCCTATGAGTCTCTACAGGGCAGGCCTGAGGTTGGCCCTCTACCTACCCCTCGGCGTTGCCATGCCGCCCGCTCTTTTCCGAGCGGTGCGGCAACAGGGTTCGCCGATGTGAGCCCCGTTTTCACTTTGCCCTCTCGGGCAAAGGCGACCGTACTGATCGAACCCGCGTCCGTAAGCCCTAGACAGTCAGGACTACATGCTTAGCCTGGTTGTTTGGATCTCGCCTCGCGCCCGCCAACCGGCAGGCTGACGCTCGGCCAGCCGCTTCGACGGATCCCCCCGGCCAAGCGGCCAGACCGGGAGGAGAGGCTGATGTGAATGACGCTGCACCCGATGTTCCGGGCCTGGCCCATCAGCAAGCCAGTGCAGCGTCCAGCGGGTATTAGGCCGCTAGAGCGAAACGCTCGTCGTTGGCGTTTATAGTGTTTCCAGACTGGATTTACGAGGTGATCTGGCCCTCGGCATGCCCTGCGCTGCTTCGCTGCCCACGTCGAAACCAGGTCGCCCCCGGATTCAATGTGCAGTTTACTCCTAAGACCAGCCCGATAGAACCAGTTTTCCAATCATGGTTCCCGCTTCGAGCTTGGCATGCGCGGCGCGCAGGTTGGCGGCGTTGATCGGCGAGAGCGTCTCGCGCAGCGTGCCGTGCAGGCGTCCCGCGTCGAGCCAGTCGGCCACCCGGTCGAGCAGGCGGTGCTGCTCGATCATGTCGGGCGTCTGGAAGCGCGGGCGCGTGAACATCAGCTCCCAGCACAGCGCGGCGCTTTTCGCGCGCACCGCCTCCTGCGGCAGCGGATTGCGGCTGCCGACGATCGAGACGATCGCACCCTGCGGCGCGACGAGATCGCCGATCGCGGCCCAGTGCTCGTCGAGGTCGTTGAAGCAGGCGATGTAATTGACGTGCTTCATGCCTAGAGCTTCGACTTGCGGGCGCAGCGGCGTACGGTGGTCGACGATGTGGTCGGCGCCCATGGTCTTCGCCCACGCCGCGGACTCTTGCCGCGATGCAGTGGCGATGACCGTGAGCCTGGCCATCTTGGCGAACTGGATGCCGATCGAGCCGACGCCACCGGCGCCGCCGATGATCAGCATCGACTTGTCGGGCTGAACTTTCAGCCGATCAAAGAAGGCCTCCCATGCAGTAATCGCGGTCAGCGGCATCGCGGCGGCCTGCGCGAAGTCCAGCTTCTTCGGCTTGGCGCCGACGATGCGCTCGTCGACGAGATGGAACTCGCTGTTGCAGCCCGGCCGCGTGACGTCGCCGGCGTAGTACACCTCGTCGCCGGCCTTGAAGAGCGTCGCTTGCGGGCCGGCCGCCTCGACCGTGCCGGCCGCGTCCCAGCCGAGCACCCGCGGCTGCGCCTCGCTCGCTTCGGGCCTGCGCTTCGTGTCGACCGGGTTGACGGACACGGCTTCGACTTTCACCAGCAGGTCGCGGCCGCCGGGTGACGGTTTCGGCAATTCGATCTCGACGAGCGAAGGGGCGGCGATGGCTTTCATAGATGGTCGATGAGCTCCAGAGGTTGCGAGAGGACGAGGTCGGCGTC
>Ga0209157_1001226_pt1 | contig 21630 bp, 21 predicted proteins | sample GraSoiAngelo_135_FD_185892 | JGI IMG/M metagenome (GOLD analysis project Ga0209157, IMG submission 185892) | Grasslands soil microbial communities from the Angelo Coastal Reserve, California, USA - 14_0929_05_40cm (SPAdes) (version 2) | ecosystem: Environmental > Terrestrial > Soil > Grasslands ...
GGGCGCGGCACACCTCCATCACGGCCGCGACCTTGTCCTCCCCAGGCACGTCGCGAGGCTCGATCCGGACCGTCGGCTCCAGGGTGATCGCGGTGGACGGCATCTTGCGGAGCTTCGACGTCGGCACGCCCGCCGCTGCGCCTGCGCGAGCGATCGCGACCGCTTTCCGCGCGGCCTGGACCGCGTCCCCGCTCCGTGCGGACGTCCCGGACGCGTAGCCCCATGCTCCTTCGAGGAACGCGCGGACGCCCCAGCCGCGACGACGCACCTCGTTCACGCTTTGGATCTGGTCGTTCGCGACGCGAACGACGAACGCCGTGCGGTCCTCCGTGCGGACGTCGCCGAACCCGGCGCCCGCTTTCTCGAGGGCCCGCACCGCGGCGGACATGAACTCCGTCACGCGAGACCGCGAAGACGCGCCGCGATAAAGGGATTTCGCGGGGTCGAGCGACGCGGCCCCGCGTCGTCTTCGAGAGACTCGAGAGCCTCGATTCGCGGTTATATATTATTATGGGGCTATTATTTTATAAGCCGAGGCCCATCGCGCGGACGAGGAACTCCCCATGCAGTCGAATCCCCCGCAGTACCCCGGAGCCCCGTACTACCCGATGGCCACGGAGAACCTGCTGAAGAAGCGATATGTGCTCGGGCTGAACGCCGTCGCCCTGCTGGCGCTCTGGCTCGGCGCCCTGCTCGTGATCCTGAGCGGCGACCTGAACGCGCGCGGGTTCGCGCGGTTCCTGACGATTTCCGGCGGCCTCCTCGGCGCGTTCGGAAGCGTCGCGGGAGCGCTCGGATCGAAGAAGACGTCCGACATGCAGAACCTCGGTCTCCTCGTCTGGGCCGGTCTCCTGCTCTCGTTCACGGTGGGCCTCCTCGGTTGGATCGGTCGGTAAGCGGACTCACTTCAGGGCCCGGATCGCGGCCGCGAACTCCGGGGCGACGCTGACCTTCGTGTGCGGCGACAGGACCGTGTCCGTCGCGATCACGTCGTCGCAGGCCTTCAGATTCGCCTCGGCCGGGCCGACGAAGAGGCCGTGGACGCACGCCGCGATCACGCGGCGCGCGCCTTGGGCCTTCAGCTCCTTCGCCGCCGTCGCAATCGTGCCACCCGTCGAGATCACGTCGTCCACGATGCCGACGGACTTGCCTCGGACGTCGAGCGCCTTCGGCTCGATCTTCACCGTGTACGAATCGATGCGCTTCTTCACGAGGAAGTCGAACGGGACACCGGCGACCGAGGACGCCTCCTTCGCGAGCCGAAGCGCGCCCTGGTCGGGTGCGAGGAGCACGTCGACCTTCGCGGACTTCAGGTAGCGGCCGATCGCCGGCATACCGCTCACCTCGCGAGTCGGGAGCGGGAAGGTCTTGAGGATCTCCGGGTTCGCCGGGATCGCCATCGTCAGGAGTTCGTCGCAGTCGACCGCGATGTGCTTCGCGATTGTCTTCGCGGAGACAGCTTCCCCATCAAGGAATCGCTTGTCCTGGCGGCCATACCCAAAGTACGGGACGACGGCGGTGAGACGCCGAGCACCTGCGTCCCGGATCGCGTCGGCCAAGAGGAAGAACTCGACGATCATCGGGTCGGGGTGGGTCGTCTGGACGAGGACCACATGCTCGCCCGAGACGGGGCCCAGCAGGCGGACGTACCGCTCGCCGTCGGGGAATCCACCGGGATGCTTCTCGAAGGCGACGTCGACGAAACCGACGGAGATCTCATGGGCGATCCCGCGAGCTAGAGGGACCGACGCGGAGCCGCCGACGACCTTCACGGAGGGGACCGGGCGCGTCGTATGGGATGTGGATATATGAATCGTCCGACGGCCTTGGTGCGATGTAAGGTCGGCGCACAGAAATCCGGTAACCCGCCGTGCCACGATTCTAATTTCATGCCTTGCGCGCGTACGCATCAAGCAGCTTCTTGGCGACGCGCGCCGGATCGTGGACTGTGTTTGCGTACTCGATCCCATCGTTCCCAATCTGCGTCCATCGGTCCGGCGATTCAAGAATGGCACGGAGTCGATCCGCAACGGTTTCCTCGGTAATCGGCACGACGGGACAGTGGTCATAGAAAGCGCTGTTAACCGAAGACAGAACGACTTTCCCCATGAGCATGCCCTCGACGGCGACGTTTCCGTAGGCCCCGTACGTCGTTAGTTGGTCGATAACGACATCGCACTGGGCCATTTTCCTTAATGCGACATCGTGAGTCTCGTCCGCCACAAGAAGGAACCGAAAGTTGACTCGCTTCCTGACCTCATTGACTGCAGACACAATCTTCTCCGTCCCTTTGCGCGAAGGATTCGTTGGGAAGTGTCCGACGACCGGGGTGCCACCAAGTCTCGAGTAATCGAGCTTGGGCACAGTTACAGGATTCGGAATCCAAACGCCGCGCGGAGACCATGCTCTCAAGTCAGGCGTGGCGATGAATTCCCCTGCCGCCATGTCCCGAAAGCCGGTGGCTTCACCTTCTCGCAAGTCCGAACCATGGTAATGGACGAAGAACGGCGCATCGCAGACTTTCCTCAAATAGCGGGCAAACGGCTTCATGCCGAAGTGGAAGTGGATGACTTCCGATGATCGGGCAAGTCGTGCGATCTTCGCGAAATGATATGGTCGAATGAGGCGGCTTGTCTCAGCAGACATGTAGATGGAAAAGTCGGCTGGAAAGTCTTGACCCTGAGGTTCGAGTGCGACCGAGCAACTCTGCTTCCCGAGCCCAGAAAGACCCCGCGCCAGATTCCACCCGACGCCAGCGGTGTTACCAAGCTGCAGCGAGAAGTATCTCACTAGAACCCACTCATCGGCGAACTAGAATAAGGCTTGCGGCGCCGGAATCAAACGATAGTACCCAGTAGATTCGGTTCAATCCTTTGGTGAAGACGTGCACCTCAATCCCAGCGGAGCGCAGCGCAACAAATGTTGCGCGACTCAGGCATACATGATCGTCTCATCCTCGAGCGGTTCTCGCACAGACAATCCATTCGATCGCTCCGACTCGGTCGTGCGATAACCGGCCACGAGCCTTCAAATACGCCACATTCGCGTGGTGTAGGGAAACAGATGGATCTGAGAGCCTACGCGACGATCGCCGCTCGTTATCGACGGAGCATCTCCCTTCTGGCGCTCTTGACGACGTTCGCAGGCGTTGCCCTCGTCATCGATCAGCCGAAGGGGACTCTCCTCGAATGGCTCGCCCTGCCCCTTTTGGTGGGTGGGGGGAGCGTGTTCGCATGGGCGTTAGTCCCACGGCGCCTGGGAGATACTGAGACCCGGCCCTCGATTGCCGACCGCTTATTGCGACAGATCACGTGGCAGGGCCGGCTCGTGTCGTTCTTCCCCGCGATGGCTATTGGTATCCTCATTGCGGACCTCGTGTACAATCTAACCCTCAGCGCGACTCCAGCCCTTCAAACCGAAGACATCATTGTCCTGCTTGCCGCAGCCACCCTGTTAGCGTATCCCTTCGTGCCAGGACGATTCGCGCGGGATCGGGACTTCCTGATGTTGTTTTTCATTTGTCTGAACGCGATCCTCGTGGTCCCGTTGCTTGCCGCGCGGATTTACACCGCTGATTTCGAGCGATCTGTGGACGGGTATTCTTGGGTTGCCCTCGCACCTCAAACGAGCGCGGTCCTCTCACTCTTCGGTGTCGACAATTCCGTGCACTCCGTCGCGGGCTCGACAGCCCCCGGGCTCACGTTCGTGCCGCAACACTTCCCCGTCCAAGTAACAGTCGTGATCACGACGGCATGCTCGGGAATCTACTCGTTCGCGATTTTCGCGTCGGCCTTCATTGCGTTCGTCCTGACCGAGTACGAACAGATGTCGCGGAAGATCTGGCTTCTTCTCGGATTGGGCTTCCTCACCTCCTACATCGCGAACATCCTCCGGATGGTGGTCATCGTGATGGTTGGGTACTACACAGACACCGCGGAGTCGGACCTCCAGAACATGCTCATCGCTCACTCTTACGCGGGTTGGCTCATTTTCCTTGGATGGCTCGGATTGTTTTGGGCCGCGCTCTTCAGGCTCCTCCCGCGAGGCGTCGACGGCACTCGGGAAGTAGCCCCGTCCTTGACCCGCGCCAACGCGGCAGCGAGATGCGGGGTCTGCTCGAATGCGTTGACGCCGATCGTCGCCGCAACGCGATGCTCCTGCGGTTCCGTCTTCCATCGACGGTGCCTCGTTGGTATGGAACTCTGTCCTGCCTGCAGGCGCCAACAACTGCGTGATGGAACTCGTTTAGCCGATGGCTGAGTACCAAACCATCCGCGACGACAGAACGGTCCGCGAGTTAGACGAGACATCAGGCTCGAGTTGCTATCGCCCCGGAGACGGACATCACTGGCATTTTATAGGACCGCCAGGAGGTACGGCGTGGTCGCGATGAGTTCCGAGCGGCGAAAGCTAGTACTCGGCGCAAGTTGGACACTCACCTCCACCGTCGTTGCACTCGCGGTCGGCGCGATCTTCAACCCGGCGTTGGTCTTCTATGTAGGCGTCAGGGGCTATGGCGTTTGGGCCTCGGCAATAGCAATCGCGTCCCTTTTCGGCATCGGCGGTGACCTGGGCGTCGCGGGCGCGCTCACGAAGTTTATCGCAGAGGGACGAGGCGTGCGCAGCGGAAGCGAGTCGCTCGCCGCGAGCGCTCTCGGCTTTGGCTTTGCCGCGGGTTGCATCGCAGGCCTCGCCCTGGCCGTACTTTCGCTTTCCATGGAGGGATACGTGGGTTATGGCCCATTCCCCCTCCTTCTCCAGCTCCAGGCCGTTCAGATGCCGTTCAACATGGGAGCTATGTCGCTCATGGCCTTTCTCCAAGGACGTCGGGAGTTCCGAAGGCTCGCCCTCTTCGCAATCGGCCAGTCCGTCGCGAACCTGTCTGTGGCTCTCGCCTTCCTCGCATTCGGCTTTGGTATTCCGGGCGTGATGATTGCCTCGCTCATGACCTCAGCCCTTCTTTTCTCTGGACTGTTCGCATCGACTCGGCGTGAGCTGATATATCGTGGCGCAAACACCTTGCGTGCGGATATCCGACGGTTGGTCCCGTTTGGGCTGACCCTCACCGCGACGAACGCGCTGAGCACGGTTGTTTACCAGGCCGACGTGGTCGTCGTCTCCTTTCTGGTGCGAGATCCCTTAATCATAGGCGCGTACGCCCTCGCCGTGCTTGTCACACGTTCCCTCTGGATCCTCCCAGGAAGCATTAGCGCGACAACATACCCCGTCATCTCGGAATACACCGCCGCCAAGGAGCGTCGCCGTGTTTCCCGCTACCTTTCGACCGCCATGGTCGCTTCCATTGCGGTCATGGGTGTCATGGCCTCCGCCGTGATTCTGTTCGGTCGGCCGGTCCTGACGCTAATCTTCGGACCCAATTCCGCACCTGCATTCGACTACGGACTGCTCCTGCTCATCGGCACCGCGACACTGGGTAGCGTTAGGGGCGTGGCTACTTCGCTAACGGCCGTTGGCCGTCCCGACATTGGGTTGCGAATATCCGCTTTGGGCGCCGCGACCCTACTCTTGGCTTCATTCCTGCTGACCACATTGTGGGGGGCTAGTGGGGCGGCAATCGCCGTCTCGATCACCTTCGTGGTGCTTGCGATCATGTTGACCCGGGCGATCAACCGTTACGTCTTGAAGCCAGAACCAGGGCTGCTGAGAGGGCGGCGCGTCCTCTTGACGACTGGAATTGCATTTGTGGCTTGCACTTCTAGCCTAGCTGTTGCGGTTCCGACCAACCCAAGCCCCTTGCAGCTGATTGCGAGTGCCGTTTTCTTTGCAGGATCCGCCCTCGCTCTCCTTGGCGCTTCTGGGGGTCGGGACACCTGGGGGGCTTTCTTCGGCAAATTTCAGGCGCGGGACGCCGAACGGGGATGATCATGAACGAAGTCCGCGAACGTGAATCGGTAGTCCACAGGGCGAGGCGTCCGCTCTCCAGCCGCATGCGGTCGACGCTCCTTCTCCTGCCCGCGTGGTATCTGCCCGCCTCCGCGCTGCGTGCAGCGTTCCACCGGTGGCGGGGGGCCCATGTGGCTCGGTCGGCCGAGATCGGGTACTTCGTCATCCTCGACAACCTCTACCCCGAGAAGGTATTCATTGAGGACCGCGCCACAATTTCTGCGCGCACGACAATCCTCGCACACGACGAGTCGATGGCGTACACGGGGCAAGGCGCCGAGGTCGTCGCCGAAACGCGAATCGCTGCCGGGGCTTTCGTTGGCGTTCATTGCGTAATTCTCCCTGGGGTCACGGTTGGAGAGCGAGCAGTTGTCGGAGCGGGCTCGGTCGTCACGAAAGACGTTCCCCCTGAATCAGTCGTCGCAGGCGTCCCGGCCAGAGTAATACGATTGAAGCGCAGCACGGCGGAGCCGAAGCCGTGACGACCATTCCAACGGATGTTGTCGGGGGCGTGGGGCGAGAGTACTTCGCCCAACGATTCGGGACAAAGAGGGCGGGCCCAAGCGAGGAGAATCGTGAGGGGCTCATCGATCTCCCGCTAGAGCATCGGACGGTGGACAGGATTTCCGCGAACGGCGCTGTCATCGAAATCCAAGGGGATCACGTTCCGCTCTTTCAGCCAGTGGTGGAGGTAGGCGGCGCGGAGCTGTGGCGGGCGTATTCTGACCGGAGGCGGCTAACCGCAGCCGCAATCGACGGAGGCTCGGTTGTCCTCGGGTTCGATCCGTGGGTTGCCATGGGCGCGGCCCTCCTCGGCTTTGCGATGAGTTCTGAGTCCGCATATGCGTCAACGATCAGAGACGGGCCGATCCCATGGGTCGACAAGTTCGCCACGGCCTTGGCCGAGACTCTCTCGGCCGCGGGTTGCGATCTCTCGCCGCGCCGGCCCTGGGCTGGGGGGGCCCCATTCGCTTTGTGTCTAACGCATGACGTGGACCGCACGGCGAAAACGTTTCAGTACCTGACCCACATCGGTCGCAAGAATGGTCTCCCTAGCGCTCGGAGGCGGCGTGGACTGCGAACTCGTCCGTACTGGGGCTTCGATGCAATTCGCGACATCGAGGGCCGCGCGAACGTTCACTCCACGTTCTTCATGCTTCACGAGGGCCCTGAGGCGAAGCGAGGTCTGCGAAACCGAATCCTGGCGTGGGGTCTGGCGGATTTCAAGGATCCGGAAGTCGCTTCGGTCGTGCGGTCCCTCTCCCACGACGGATGCGAAATTGGTCTCCACGCGAGTCTGTCATCGACGGAATCTCGCCAACGACTGGCGTTGGAGAAGCACGAGCTTGAATCGGTACTCGACGGGACGGTCAATGGTGTCCGCCAGCACCACCTTCGTTTGCGACTCCCAAATCGCTGGGAAGAATTCGCCGATACCGGATTCCAGTACGATGCGTCCTTCGGATTCCGGGAGACCTGGGGCTTTCGAGCCGGAACTGCATTCCCCTACCGCCTCGCGGGAACGCGGGGCCTCTTGCCGATCGAGGAAATCTCGCTCCAGATCATGGACTCGACCCTCGAACGCTACGACGATCCGTGGGGCGAATGCGTGCGAGCCTTGGACGCCGTAGAGTCTGTGGGCGGCATTCTCACGGTCCTCTTCCATCAGAGATACTTTGACGAAAGGAACTTCCCGGGCTACGCGGAGCTCTACGAGTCGCTCATCGCAGAGGCGAAACGCCGCGGTGCCTGGATTGCCACGGCAGGCGAGGTGGCGGGAGCGTGGTTGCACTGAACAACACGTCATGGACTTCTCGCGAGGAGCGACTGGGCGACGCCTTGGACTACGAGAGCCTGGTCCGCAGGATCCCGCAGGCGACAGTGTTCCACACGAGCGAGTGGCTGAAGGTGGTCGACGCTATCACACCAGGAGGTCTTTGGTTCCTCCGAGTTGTACAAGGCGGGGAGACGGTGGGAGTCTTGCCCCACACGCACCTGAGGCGCGGTCCCTTTCGACTCGCCTTTTCCCCGCCGCCTGGACTTGGCATGCAGTATCTAGGACCGTTAATTCCTGGATGGTCGGAGATGAAACAGGGCAAACGAGAACAGCGACTGGCGGCGATCGCCGAGGCTCTCGAGGTTCATTTGCGGGCAACACGGAACCAATATTGCCAGATTCGGTGGGCACCTGGATTCGACGATGCTCGTGCCTTCCAATGGAACGGATTCGACGCCCTCCCTCGATACATCTACGCCCTTCCACTATCCGATGAGACGACCGTCTGGGAGTCGCTCGGAGGGAACGTCCGCTCATCGATCCGTCGACACTCTAGCGATATTCTCGTTGGCACCGGGACTTCAGAGGACTGGCCGATCTTCGAACAAAGGCTCGCGATGAGGTATTCCGAGCAAGGGCTGGACCGCGCGCTCCCAACGGGCTACTTGGAGGCATTGCGAAAGTCCCTCGGAGACGCGCTCACCCTTCTTGTTGCCCGGCAGGGCGAAGATTGGCTAGGGGCGGTGGCTCTCATCCACTCGCGAGACCGGGTATCCTTATGGCAAGGGGCTTTCAAGGGTCCAGCTGGACCCCCAGTCAACGACGTCCTCGTCTGGAGTGCAATTCGGTACGCCTGCACAACGGGAGCCGAAGAGTTCGAGCTAATGGGGGCAAACACTCGGCGAATCGCAGAGTTCAAAGCGAAGTTCAATCCGCACCTCGAGACCTACTTAGAAACGCGAAAAGGTACGCTCCTCGCATCCGCGGCTCTCAAACTGCGGGGAATGGTTCGGGGCGGCGGATGGTGACCTCCGTGACCTCGCAGAGCTTTGGCCCGACAATTGTCATCCCGACAACGACCAATTGGGATGTCAAGCGCGAGGGCGGGACCGAATCGTTCATTCGAAACCTCGCCCGGGAAGGCTCACAGCGAGGCGTTCCGATTCAGATTCTCTCGACCGGAGGGAATCGACGGAGGGACGGATCGGTTGAAGTGAGGCCCATCATCGGACGGGCTCGATCGGAACTCAGCTATGTCCGTGCCCTTCGGCGGAAGTTGAAGTCGCGGGAAGTGTCACTCCCCTCCGAGGCGCTCATCTTGGCCAATGCGGAACACTACGTCTGGCCGTTCATGGACACGACGGGTCCGGTATTGATGATCGCTCATGGGGCGGTCGCGCCGACTCTTCGATTCACCCGAGGACGGCTCAAGACACTCCTCTTTGAAACGATGCTAGAGGGCCGCGCGGTCGCCCGAGCCTCGAGGATCGCCGTGGTCAGTGAGGGGACCGGAGCCTATTATCTGAAGAAGTTCCCCCACGCAAGATCCAAGATCGTACAGCTTCCATTCGGCATTAATCTCGATGACCTGCCTCTGCCCGGCACAACGCCCCGAACAGATCGTTGGGGGCTGGGACCCGATCGACCGAAGGTCCTTTTCGCGGGAAGACTGTCAAAAGAGAAGGGCCTACCACTGCTGCTGGCGGCATGTGGACAGCTCCGAGCAAGTGGAACACCTGTTCAGCTCGTCGTTGCAGGCGACGGGCCCCTACGCAGTTGGGTCCTCGACCAGTCCGCCGCGAGCCCCTGGCTCCGCGCCTTAGGCTCGGTTGACCACGCAGACCTGATGGAGCTCATGCTCCGTTGCGACCTGGTCGCCATCGCGTCGATTTACGAAGGCTTGCCGACGGTTCTTCTGGAGGCCCTTTCTATTGGCGTTCCTGTTGTATCCACGGATGTTGGTCGGGCGAGAGAACTCATCGGGTCATCCAGCGGAGTCGTCGTCGGAAGGTCACCGGCTGAATTCGCGGACGGCATCTCCCGCTCTTGGCGGCTGAGCCGGCGTTCGACCGAGGAAGCGGCGAACCGATTGCGGCCATTGTTGGGTTTCCGACACACCGCGGACACAATCTTCGAGCTTGCACAGACAATCGCGGGGGAGGAATCGCAATCGACATCGATGCGATAGGTCCAACTATTCAGGCGGACCCCAAGGCCGCTTCGCCGAAAGCCCCAGTTGGAGCCTACCGCGCTCGCGAAAGCGAAGGAGCGTCCCGGATTTGCATCACCTCGCCATATCCGATGGGGATGCTAAGCGGGATCGGCAGGTTTGTAACTGATCTACGCCAGGCGCTTGTTTCGCGCGGTGTCCAAGTAGACATCATGTCTCCCGCGGGCACAACTGACAGCTCAACCGAGTCCTTCAACTCAATTCCTCTTCGCTGGGCCATGCTTCGTAACGTGGAACTGGCACTGCGAACCGGTTTGTCATTGCTTCGCCGCAGTAGCCGATTCGATGTGCTCCATGCGCAGCAGGCCCATCTTCAGTCCGTTGCGACCCTGTTGGTGGCTAGAATTACGGGGGCACCTGGACTCCTCACGTTGCATTTGCGCGTTCCGCGGCCCGTAGGAGGGTTCCGTCGCTTGCTGCTCGCACTGACCGAGTGGCTTTCGGTCCACACGGCGTCGAAGGTCATCGCGGTCAGTCGATCGGTGGCGGAATCGTTCGAGGACCGAGACGTGTTAATCATCGAGAACGGAGTGAACACGAACCGGTTTGCACCGGTCCTCAACCGAGAGGCGCTCCGGAAATCGCTTGGATTAGGCCGCTCGCCAACGTTCGTGTTTGCCGGGAGATGGTCGAGAACGAAGGGCCTGGACCTCCTCCTTCGGGCAGCGGCCGGGACTGCACTGCGCGACTTAGATTTCAGGTTGCTCATCCTCGGGGAGCCTGCGCGGGATGAACCGGGGCTCCTGGAGAAAACGGTGCCGGAGGCTTCGGAGAGTCGGGTGAGAGTCGTCGGCCGGCTGAGCGAAGAAGAACTGCCCTTGTACCTGTGTGCCGCGGATGTATTCGTGCTCCCTTCCCGCATAGAGGGAATGCCCATCGCTGCGTTGGAGGCTCTCGCTTGCGGAGTTCCCCTTCTCGTAAGCGACATTCCAGCCCTGAAGAGACTGATCGTCGGAACCGGCGCGGGATGGACTTTCCGCTCCGAGGATGTCGGAGATCTCGAACGCGCGATGCGAGAGATCTTGTCGACCGGCCCGCGTCCAGATCAGCGCGTGCGGGCCCGCGAGGAAGCGGTTCGCCGGTACTCAGTCGATACAATGGCGACTCGGTATCTCGAACAGTACCAAGAGGTGTGGCGGAATCGTTGAGGTTTTGCGACAGCGACGCGGTCCCCATCAACCGGCGTTCGATTGGCCGCGAAACAGATGCGCTGAATCCGAGCTCAAAGGAGACAGGCTCTATTCCACGGGAATCCCGAGTGCGTATCGTGCGGGCATGCTCCCAACGCGCTAGATTTCATCGCTCGCAGCAACAGAGCCCCAGCCATAGAGCTCCCAGAACTTTTCACCCGACTGGCGCCAAGAGAACACTCGATCTACAAACTCCTGACTCTTTGCACCGCGTTGGCGTCGGTCTTCCGAGCTGGATGCCAAACGACTCAGCGCCTGGACTACGCCATCAATAGTCGCGGGACACCGGACTATCCCCGATTCCGGACGACGAAAGATCGCGTCGTCGAGGGCACCTTCATTCACGACAACGGGAAGAGCGAGGCTCATCGCTTCGATGACAGCCTGCGGCAACGAGTCCATGAACGAAAGATGGCAGAACACGTCGGAGTTCGACAGCATATCTCCGGGATCTTGGACAAGGCCCGCGAAGGTCACTCGATCTTCGATTCCGAGCCTTTGGGCATGGGCCTCGAGATCGGAGCGGAATTCACCATCCCCGATCAAAGTGAGAGACACATCCGGCAACGCGCGGCTGAGCCGCGAGGTGGCTTCAAGCAAGAGCCTGATACCTTCGACCTTCCGGGCCCAACTCATCATACTCATAGCACTAATCCGGAAGCCCGCCCCGGCCGGCGGTCGGGTTAGCGCCGCTCCCCGCGCGATGTCGCGAACGCCCGGGAAGACGACAGCGGATCGGGGTAGAGGTCCGAATTTGTCCGTAAATGCCTGTTTTGAAGTCTCGCTAACGAACGTGACCACATCTGCCCGGCGCAGCAGCCGTCGGAACGGCAACCGGAGGTGTATCGGCACATCCGGAATGGTGTGGACAGTGAACACAACGCGCCTGGCAAGAGGCTGACCGAACCGGGAGAAGGCGCCCGCTAGACTGTGCCAATGTCCATGGCTGTGGATCACCTCCGGCGAAATTCTTCGGACAGCTTGGCGACACCAACGAATGAACCTGCGTGAACCCGACGGGCCGCGAAGCACGCCGGGAGCTTCCTCCCCCTGCCGAGTCAGAACTGTTACCTTGACACCCCTTCGGCTGAGTTCCCCAGCCAGGCCGGACACATATGTCGTGACGCCGCCCGTGATTGGGTGGTAGTATGGGGTGATGAGGACGAGCTCGCAACTCGCACGACGGGGCGAGTCCATACGCTAGCCCCCGCGGCCTTGAAGGAAATATACGGCAACTGACCCGGATTCGTAAACGAGATACCGTTCCGATTCCACGCTCACAGCGAAAGGTGACGGATAGGTGTTCCCGTAAGCCTCGAAACTGTGTGGGAGCCTCCGATCCACCAGCAGGTATTGTATACCATACGTGTGGAGTTGCGAAAGCGAATTCGGATCCGTCACGGGCCTGCTCAGGATTTCGGCCCACGTCACTTCGAAATTGACCCCGTCCAAGACGAAGAGGGAGTCGTCCTCGATTGTCAGAGATCCGATTGGGATAAGTCGCGGATGAATATCTCCCGACCGAAGATAGCCGAAGGCGAGAATTTCGGGTCCCTGGAATGCTGTGGTGGATCCCCCGATTGGAAGATAGGCGAGACCCGAAATCGAATGGGACTGGACACCGAGCGAACCCGAATTAGAGACGAACGGTGCTTGCGCTACGTGACGAAGGTATAGGCCGCCGTCGTAGGTGGGGGCCGATAGATACTGCTCAACAGCGTGCTCGTAGCTCACGATCATAGCGGTTGAGACGAGGGAGCTAGCTAGGACGGTAACAAGAAACGCGAATCGAAGGCGCGGTCGAGCGTTCAGACTGTGGTACAAGAAGAGAATCCCTAAACCGATGAAAACGGCCGCGAAGGGAACGAGATACCATCCGGTGTATTGACGCAACCCCAGGGTCGGCAAGATCCCGACGAGCACCGCAACGAGCCAAGGCTCGCGCACATCGGGCGCACGAGCTCGTGACACCGCAACGACTCCGAAGAGCACGAGCGGAAGGAGGAGCCCGATGGTTCGAGCCAGGCTGATTCCCAGGTTCTGCAGAGAGACGATGGCAGTCGAACCCCCCACGAGTTGACCTTGGTTGTACTCGCCGAGGACTCCGGAGAAAACAAGAGTGTAGATCATGACGATCGCAATGACGGACCAAGAGCCAAAGCGGATAGCCTTCCGAAGGCGCCGCTGCAGGAAGATCCCGGAATACGTAGTCCGGAGGATCCGCACCGACACGATGAATATGCTCGCGACGATGTAGGCGGCGACGACAATCGCCATCATCACGGCGAGCCTGTGAGCGGACATCATGACAAGCAGCGAGGTCGCGAGAACTGCAATGTGGATCGGATCCGACCGGCGCCGAAGGCGCAGCAGGGCCCAGACGAAGATCGGGACCACCGCGGTGAAGAGGCTTCGCGTGGGAACTTGCCACTCCAGACTGCTCACGAATCGCGGCGCCGTGGAGAAGAGGAAAGCCACGAGGAGCGCGAAACGATCGTCGGGCTTGACCTCCCGGGCCATCAAGAAGGCGCCCAAAGTGCCCAGGACCGCGCTCAGAAAGTCTAGCACGAGGATTGAACCTTCGGCGGGAATGCCTCCGAGTTCTGTTGTAAGGGCAACGGCGAGGATTGGTCCAGAGGGGTGGGATAAGGGGTAGAGTCCGAAGATGGAGAGCGGGTTGATCAGCCAGGGGGCGTACTTCGAGTCGACGATTGTCTGGGCGAGCCCATGAAAGACGAAAGAGTCCGCTCCCGCTTCATGTTCACCTACCGGGTACCGAAATGCGAGAGTCAGCGCCAAGATCGAAAGAAGGAGGGCAAACGTTACCTCCTTCGGAAACGGCCTCATCCGAGAGCTCCTCCGGTTCGGCCCAGGCGGGGCACGACGTCCTGCAACCGCACGATTTCGTATTCCGAGCGCAGTGACTGCAGCACTGCCCCGAACGACCGAAGGTCCGGCGAGCAGGTCGATGTCAGCCACGGCGGAAGACCGGGGTATCGTTTGCCCAAGTCGATCGCCTCCCACGGGTGGCACAGTATGGTGATCACCAGTCCGGAGCTATCGCGGATAGCACGTAACACAACCTCAGGCCGCTCGTTGTTTACGAAACCTAGGCCGATCGGTGCGCCCGGCGCGGTGGGGTTTTCCGTCACGGGTACTTCCCAGAGCCGAAGGCTCCCCGGCTTGCAAGGATCCCTTTTGTCTGGATGGTATGGGTTGCGCGGCGCGCGTCGGTGGTCCACGACAGGGACGACGCGATACCGACGTTTCACGCGACCCGGGAGGACGGAGGAGTCTACTTCGTAACCGAGATCGTCCGCAGATCGAAGCATCGCAGCACTCACGCTGAAGTTCGGTGCTCGAAACAGTCGCGGCCTCGCCCCCGCCAGGGCCGTTAGGCCTTCCGTGGCATCATCCAACGTCCGTTCCTGCCAGAAAATCGGTTGTTGACTATAGTGGGCGGGGCTGTGCTTAACGCCGTGAGATCCGAACCACCCTCCGTCTGTGGCCTGCTCGCGCAGGAAGTCGGGAACCCGCTGGGCGGCATCGAGCGTGAAGAAGTAGTCTGCCGGGATATCGTGAGCGCTGAACAGTTCGGCGAGCCGGGGGAGACCCTCCTCGATTCCAGAATGACCCGCGACGAACATTGCAGGGTCCGACTCGACGTCGACGCTCACGACGACAACGCGGGACCCGTCGTCATCGACCACCGGAGAGCCTCCCGGAAGTCGGGGCCGGAGCAATGTGTTGAGTCCCCTTCGGCGAAGGCTGACCCCCGCCGTCTAAGCATTGCCGGTACGTGTCCACGAGTCGTCCGGCCATGACTTCCCATCGGTGCGCGTCGATGCGAGCCCGTGCGGCCTCTCCGAGCTTTTCTCGCTCCGACGGATTTTCGAGCAAGCGCGCGACGTTCCATGCGAGGGCGATAGGTTCTCCCGGTTGGTAGTACAGAACAGTCTCTCCCAAGAGAGCTCGCAACGCCCCGAGATCTGCCACAACCATCGCTTTGCCGGCGATGGCGTATTCATATGCCTTGTTCGGGGTCGCGATTTCCGTCAGCGGATTCCGCTCGTACGAAACGATCCCGATGGTCGAATTCGAAATGAGGGGTGCTACAGCTCCTGCCGGAACCTCGCCCTCGATCGTCACAATGCCCTCGAGATTTCGCGCTCGGACCTCGTCATGAAGCCGACGTACGTAGTCGGGATCTCCGGGACCAATAATTCGCCACCGGATTCGGAACTTATCACGGAGCCGGTGCGCGACATCTAAGACCGAAGGGATGTCTCGCTCCGGATTCAAACCACCCAAAATCGTAATTTCATAGGTTCCAACCGGAACGGATCCAAGCGGCGGTTCGCTGGCGGCCTGATAGGTCCAGTCTGGGGAATTCTCGACAACCATAATCCGCGTCTTCGGCACACCACGGGACTCGAGAATGGCGGCTATCGTGGAGTTTACTGTGATGACCCGGGTCGCAAATGCGCAGGCGACGCGCTGGGCGACGAGGGCGAGGATGTGCGCCAGAGATCCGTTTCGTCCCGGGAACCGGGCGCGGTAGATTTCGGGCATCGACTCATGCAGGTCTAAGACGAGCCGTGCCCCCAAGATTCGCGAAGGCAGGGCCGCGAGGACAAGGAAGTCCGGGAGGGAATGAACATGGACGATTCGGTAGCGGTTCCGAAGCTGCGCAGCGACCAGGCTCGCAGCGACCAGGAAGAAGAATAGGGCGTACTGAAACGCGTACCGCAGGCGGCTCCCCCGGCGTGCCTCGAGTGGCAAGCGCCGGATCCGGACACCAGATTGGACCTCCACCGTGCTCTCCCCCGAGGCCCGCAGGCACAAGACATCGAGTGCGAAGCCCGAGGCATCCAAGGTCCGGACCTCTTTCCGAACTCGTGGGTCTCCGGGATACTTCGCGTACGCAACATGGCACACGGGGAGGCGAGGCAGACCGAGGGGTGCGGGTCTCACGCCTTCACCCCGACTGCGACAATTTTGCGCGCAAGGAAAGCGACAGGGGAGCGGGAGAGGCGACTGTCCAGCCGATCGAGATCCCAAAGTATGCGACTTCGGAGAAGTGGCGGCATGCGTCCTGTCATCCACGGGAGGAAGTCCGATCGCTCGCAGTAGGCGACGTGGAAGCAGGTCTGAAGGAGCCGACGGATCGCGCGTCGCGTGAAGAGTCGTGCGTTGAATGAGTGTGAGGCCCCCGGTGGCGTGTGCTGGGCGAGAGCGATCCGCGCGTTGAGCGGCGATGCCGAGAACACGACGAAAGCCGCCAGAGCCCCTGGACGGAGCACCCGATGAATCTCGCGTACTACTCGAGGAGGATCGGCGACGTGCGGCAACACGAGAATGCTAGTCGCTCCCGAGAAGCTCCCGTTCCGGAAGGGGAGGCTTTCCCCAACGCCGATAACAGAACCGCGGGCGTGATGGCCGCGACCGGTCGGGTCGATGCCGACGGGCGACCAACCTCGACTTTCGAGGAGGTCGAGATCCTCTCCATCACCGCTGCCGACATCCAAAATCCGACCCCGGGGCGCGCCAATCAAGTCGTGCGCAAGACCGCTGTCTCTTGCGTGCAGGTATTCGTGCAGCCCGAGAGCGGCCGTGGATTCGAAGTCAGAATCGATCATCACCAAAGCCGCAGCCCCACCACGATAATGACGGCTAACGAAACAGCCGCCTCGATTCCCCAGAGGATTCCGACGACCTCCCACTCCCGAAACCGACCGCGACGCAGGAGTAAATGGATAATTGACTCAATCCGACCCTCATATCGGAGCCGCCCGTCGGGAGCGGAAACTCCGTAGTTCTCCGCGGTGAAATGACTGCGCGCCTTCAGGACGAACTCGGCAATCATTGGCGCGAACAGAATCGCGCCCTGTGTCTTGAGAGGAGGCGAAGAGATTATCGCTGCGCAGGCGACACACGCGCCCGCGAACAGCGTCATCGAGTCTCCCGGAAAGACGCGCGAAGGGAATCGGTTGTACCAGAGGAAAGCGAGGAGGGCTCCGAGGAGTGGAAACAGAATGAAGAGGCCCTCGGTCGCTCCTTGAAGGAGTGATAGGGCGATTAAGGCAACCGAGATAATGCTCATGAGCCCCGCTCCAAGGCCATTGTAGCCTTCGAGCATGTTCGCAGCATTCGCCGCGCTCGTCACCCCGAACGGGACGGCGATGACCATCGCGAAGCCGATTCCCCATCCAAGAAGGTACACATCACCCGACGTGTACACAACCACGCCTAGCGGCAGCGCAAGCACGAAAGGGACCAAAGCTTTCGTTCGCTGGCGGAAGTGGAACATGTCGTCGAGCAGCCCCACAAACCCAGCGCCGAGAGCAGCGCTCACGGCGACGTAGTAGTAACGGCCCATCGCGCTGAGCGTGTCGGTCGATGCTAGGAGCGTGATGACAGTGACGCCTACGCAGAAGCCGATGATCACGCTGACGCCGCCCATCTCGGGCACCGTGGGCCGGTCCGGCTTATTGAGATCTTTCCCAACAAGGGTCGTGCCTCGTAGGTTCCGAATGAGCCAGGGGACGAACAGGAGTGTCGCGAACCCCGAAGCGACAGCTGAGGCTAGGAAGATGGAGAGGTCCATGAACCGCGGGCGGCAGGATGACGAACCCACGTATTTCTACCCCTAAGCCAAGATTCTGGAAGTTGAAAATTCCCTTGATCGTGAGCAGCAATCTATCAGTGTCGATAGTTGCGCGGAAAGGTTCTTAACCCGCCCTAGGGACATCGAAGCCGATGCATGCGGAGAAGATAAGGACGGCCAACATCCCCGCCTTTCGGTTGGAACCGAAAGACGCCGTGATCGTCGTTTCTGTGATCGGGGTCGCGGCCTATATTCTCGGCTTCATCGTCGGCCTCGGTTTCTGAAACACTGTCCACGGTTGGCTTACTCCCGCGACGAGCAAACCTAGATGAGTCTTGTGAGGCGTTCCGTGCCGATGGCGGGCGTTCGGGTTCATCCCACGGCAGAAGTGTCCGCCGACGCGGTGATCGGGGATGCAACCTCGATTTGGCACTGCGCGCAGATTCGCGAAGGCGCTCGAATCGGCCGACACTGTAACATCGGTAAGGACGTCTACATTGACGCCGCTGTGGTCGTAGGTGATGACTGCAAGATTCAGAACTTCGCGACGCTGTACCGGGGCGTCACCCTTGGAGATCGCGTTTTCGTTGGCCCCCACGCATGCTTCACGAACGATCTGCATCCCCGGGCTGTGAGTCCGGACTGGAAGCTCGTCCCTACAACCGTGGAATCCGGAGCCTCCATCGGCGCGAATGCAACAATCCTATGCGGCATCACAATTGGCCGTAACGCGATGGTTGCCGCCGGGGCAGTGGTCACGGACGACGTCCCTGCTCACGCACTTGTGGCAGGAGTACCGGCAAAGCTCGTGCACTGGGTCTGCGAATGTGGGCGCAGCCTCGACCGAAATATGCGGTGTGCCTATGACGGACAGACCTACCCACAACTCAGGAAAAGGGCCGCGGGAACTCGTTCAGGCGCTGTACGTCAGTCACCGACTTCGAGGCGGAGTTCACGCTGAAGCTGTGAGCGCTGCCTTGTCCAGCGCTCGTTCTGGTCAGGCTTTCTTCCTCGTGGCTCGACAGGAGGTCGTGGCCTGAGAGAACTTGACCCGACTCAGATAATGGCGGCGCAACTTTGAAAGGCAAGCTTCCTTCATCGCGCGAGGATGCGCATCCTTCTCCTTGCCCTCGACACGAAACCTGAAGAGGACGCGGCCGAAGGAATCCATGTCCGAGAGCTGGCAGAGAATCTCGCATCACTCGGTCATCAGATCGCCTTGTGTGTTTCGAGGGATTCTTCGTGGACCGACGGCCACGGGAACAAGATGCTAAGGGTGCGACCGGTTGGAGGCGGACGACCTTTCGGTGAACTCCTCCGGGTATTGAATGAGGCCCGCAGATTCGACCCTCAAGTCGTCTACGAAAGGCGATTTCTCCCGAGGGTTTCTGCCTGCGTTTCCCTCCTTCGAAACATTCCTTCGTTCGTCGAGATTAACGGCCTCGTTGACGAGGAGATTCCATTGCAAGGTCGATTCCAGAGGAACCTAATGCCTGAGTCGTTGCGGACTATGCTGTATTCGGCCGCCTTCGGGCGAATGGCCAAGGTCGTAACTGTGACCCGTAATCTTGGCCAGGAGATGCGCGCCCGGTACAGGATCCCCGAAAATCGAATCGCCGTCGTTGAAAATGGCGCGAATAGTCGCCTGTTCCGGCCGTTGGACAAGGGCGAGTGTCGTCGCCTTGCCGACGTCGACCGCGACTGCTATTGGATCTGCTTCGAAGGGGGTCTTTACCGCTGGCATGGGGTCGAGACGCTGGTGAGAGCGCTTGGATTCATTCGAAGCCAAAGGCTGGATGCTAAATTGCTCATCGTAGGAGATGGCCCTTGTAGAAAGGACTTGGAGGCCCTCGCAAGCGAGCTTGGCCTGGCGGACTTCATCGTCTTTACCGGTCGACTGCCCTATGAACGGGTGCCAATATACATCGGCGCAAGTGACGTTGGGGTTGGTCCGCTCACGCGGACTCTCAACGCGAAGAACGGGAGTTCAGCGATGAAGGTGTACGAGTATGTCTCCTGCGGCCGACCAGTCGTGGTGAGCCGTCTTCCCGGAATCGAAGACTGGGTGGAGTCCGAAGGTCTCGGACGACTCGTCGAGCCGGACGACACGCGTGACCTCGCCGCGAAGATTTGCGAGGTGCTCCGTGACGAACGACTCCTGCGGGAGATGACGGTCAAGGGCCCTGCCGCAATAGCCCGGAATCACAGTTGGTCGGCAGTCTCCACGCAGCTGGTGAAGCTTTTTCAGGCACTCGCGGCGTGATCGGAAGTGGAGGCAACTCCGGGCAACCGCTGACCGCTGCCGATGCGGCCGCGTCACCGAATTTTTTTGATGCGAACCAGTCCATGGCCCGTGAATCTCTAGACAGCAACTCGAGTCTCTCGTGATCGTCCCGTGTCGGCTCGCTCGAATATGGCCTCCGAGTACGACGATCGACTTCCGACTCTTTCTCGCGAAGGTATCGTCCTCCGATAAACTTGGAAACCATGGCATCCTGACGTTGGCTGATGCTTCAAGGGTGGACCGGATCCCGCAACAACCGCGTTGTTCGGGCTCATGAGACGCTGGAGAGATGGACAAGGCCGAAAGCCAAAAGGGATTCATAGGCGCCACTCGCTTGCGGCGCACATGATCCCGATCGCCCGCCCGATTCTCGGCGAAGAGGAACTCGCGGCGGTGCGGGAGGTTCTGGCGTCCGGCATGCTCGCTCACGGTCCAAGGGTGGAGGCGTTCGAGAAAGCCTTCGCCAAGAACCTCGGTCGGAAGCATGCAATCGCCGTGACGAACGGAACTGCGGCCCTACATGTCGCCCTGCTGGCGCACAGCATCGGTCCGGGACAGGAGGTCGTAATCCCGCCCCTGACGTTCTTCGCGACCGCGTCGACCGTCCTCCTGTGCGGTGCGAAGCCCGTCTTCGTCGACATCGATCGTTCGTCGTACAACATGGACCCCGCGAAGGTCGCTTCCGTCATCACGCGCAAGACCGCGGCCGTCATGCCCGTCCATCTGTACGGCCAGACGGCCGAGATGGACCCGATCCTCACCGCCGCCCGGGACCGCGGCATCCCGGTCATCGAGGACGCGGCCCAGGCCGCCGGCGCGGAGTACCACGGCAAGAAGGCGGGCAACCTCGGCGACACGGCGTGCTTCTCGTTCTACGCGACGAAGAACATGACGACCGGCGAAGGCGGCATGGTCGTCACCGATGACGATCGGATCGCAGAGAAGGCCCGCCTCCTCCGGCATCATGGCCAGCCCGCGAAGTACGAGCACGTGCTCGTTGGGTTCAACTATCGGATGACGGAAATCGCGGCGGCCATCGGGCTCGCGCAGCTCGCGAAGCTCGACGGCTGGGTGAAGCTGCGGCGAGCGAACGCGCGCGGGCTGTCGAAGGGCCTCGACGGCATCGAGGGTCTCGTCCCGCCGTCCGAGGGCAACTGGATGGTCCATTCGTACTACCAGTACATCCTGCGGCGGGAGGAGCCGTTCCCCCGGTCCCGCGAGGAGATCATCCAGGACCTGACCGAGGACGGGATCGGCTGCCGGCCGTCGTATCCGATGCCGCTGTATAAACAGAAGGCCCTCCGCGATCTGAAGATCCGCGGTCATTGTCCCGTCGCCGAGGACGTCATCCCGGGTCTGTTCGAGCTCCCCGTCCACCCGGGCGTCGGTCCGGCCGAGATCGAGCGCATCGTCGCGGCGATCGAAGAACTGGCTCGGACGGACTAAGGCGACCCGGACGCAAAGGGAAAAAGGCGTCGGCCTGGTTGTCTGGCTTGCGATGGACCTCCACGCGTTCCAGGCTGCGCTCCATGACGGGGTCGAGAAAGAGCGAGCCCTCCGCTGGGCGGAGGCCGCGGACCTCTATGCGACACTCGCCCGGGCATCCTCGGATTCGCCGATGCGCGCGCTGGCCCTCCT
>Ga0209157_1001227_pt1 | contig 21623 bp, 19 predicted proteins | sample GraSoiAngelo_135_FD_185892 | JGI IMG/M metagenome (GOLD analysis project Ga0209157, IMG submission 185892) | Grasslands soil microbial communities from the Angelo Coastal Reserve, California, USA - 14_0929_05_40cm (SPAdes) (version 2) | ecosystem: Environmental > Terrestrial > Soil > Grasslands ...
GGCCCCGGGCTCACGCCCGGCCCCGGGCTCACGCCCGGGGCCATAGCCGGGGCTAGTCCCGCGGCGGCACCGAGCAGCTGCTTCGTCGCCTCGGCGTTGATCGGCTGGTCGTTGACCGCCTGGAACGCCACCAGCCGGTTGAGCGCACCCATCAGCTCGCGCACATTGGCGAACTCCAGGCCCGCCACCGTCTCGAGCACTCCGGGCTGGAAGGTCGTCCCTCGCTCCTCGGCCTTGCGGCGCAGGATCGCGACGCGGGTCTCGTAGTCGGGGACGCCCATATCCACCACCAGGCCGCCCGAGAGACGCGAGATCAGTCGCTCGTCCAGGTCCGCGATCTCGGGCGGCGGCCGGTCGCTCGTGAGCACGATCTGGTGCCCAGCGCCCTGCAGCGCCTCCGTGAGGCGCAGCAGCTCGGATTGCATCTCCTTGCGGTTCGACAGGAACTGCACGTCGTCCACGAGCAGCACGTCCACGTTCTGGAAGCGGCGGCGGAACGCGTCCCCCTGCCCGGCGGCAATCGCTGCGTGGAACGCCTCCACGTATTCGTCGAGGGTCAGGTACTCGACGTTCAGGGTTGGGGCGAGCTTCTTCGCCGCGTGCCCGATGGCCATGAGGACGTGGGTCTTCCCGAGGCCGGACCCGCTATAAATGAAGAGAGGGTTGTACGCCGAGCCGGGGTTCTCGGCCACGGTACGTCCCGCCGTGACCGCCAGCCGGTTCGCCGTGCCAACGACGAACGTGTCGAACGTGTACTTGGGGTTGAGCGCGGTCGTCACGCGGTGCTCCCGGCGGCGAGCCGTTTCAGCACCATTTCCGAGACGCCCTTCAACGTCTCGAACACCCCCACGCCGTGCAACGCGTCGGCGCTGAAGCTCGCCACGCCGCGGAAGTTGAGGGCGTCATCCAGATCCGCGGTGGAAAGGATCAGCTCGCGCGGCAGGTCCTGCTTGTTGTACTGCATGACGAGCGGCATGGTGCGGATGTCCACGCCGTGCTCGAGCAGGTTGCTCTGGAGGTTTTGGAGGCTTTCCAGGTTCTCGTCGAGCTGCCGCGCCTGGCTGTCGGCGACGAACACCACGCCGTCGGCGCCCTGGAGCACGAGGCGGCGCGTGGCGTTGTAGTACACCTGGCCCGGGACCGTGTAGAGCTGAAACCGGGTATTGAAGCCCGAGATCTGGCCCAGGTCGATCGGCAGGAAGTCGAAGAACAAGGTGCGGTCGGTCTGGGTAGCGAGCGAGACCATCCGCCCGCGACGGGAGTCGGGCACGCGGCCGTAAATGTAGTGCAGGTTGGTCGTCTTCCCCGAGCGGCCGGGCCCGTAGTAGACGATTTTGCACGTGATCTCGCGCGTCGTGAAGTTGACCAGGGACACGGCCTATCTCCCGAAGAGCGTGTTGAGGCTCTCGCTCAACTCACGCTCGAAGTCCGCCGCCAGCACCTGCTTCGACACGCCTTCCTGGGGGCTCGCAGCCTGGAGATCCGCGGTGAGTTGCTCAAAGAATAACTGCACCAGGCCGAGCGACGAAACGTGGAGGTCGTAGACGACGAGCACCACGAGTTTCCCGCGCCCCGTGGGCACGACGCCGAGAAAGATCCCGTGCCCCTCGCCCTGGTGGTTCAGGACCGCGAAGGGTGGCTGCGCGAGCTGCCGCGCGATCTCGTCGGTCGAGGCGATGATCGCGGCGCCGAGCGCGGCGGCCGACATCACGTCCACCGCGCGGGAGAAGCCGTGCTGGGCCATCACCTGGCCGGCCGAGGTCATGACCAGCACGAGTCGCGCACCCGCCTCCTTCACGAACGTGACCAGCGGCTCGAGCGTCCACGCTTCCACGGCGCGCGTCGTCATCCGACGGCCTCCGCCGCTCGGAGCAGCTCCAGGCGCACCAGCCCCACGTTCACGTCCGGCTCCGCCACGGCCACGATCAAGACCCCGGACGGCGCGGGCACCACGAGCAGGCTCCCCTGGTCGCACTGCAGGTGCCAGAACAGGCTCGCCCCGAGGCCCGCCGCCTCCATCGCACGCCGCAGCCGCGACGCCAAGCTTGCCGCCAGCGCCGCGACGGCCACGCCCTTGATCCCCTCCATCAGCTGCTCGGCCACGACAAGCCCGTCGTCCCCCGACACGAGCATCGCGCCCCGCACGCCGCGCACCCGCGTCACGAGGTCCAGCGCCGGACCGTAGCCCGCCGGGCGGGAGGCGTCGGTCATCGGTCGAGCTCCAGCCAGCGGCGGGCCGCGGCAGCGGCGCGCTGGGCGATGATCGCGAGCCGGCCCATCGGCACCGAGCGATCGCGCACCACGAGCAGCACCGCGTCGCCCCCGGGGGGGGTGAGGTGGATGTGGCCGAGCTTCCCCTCCGCCGCGACCCCGCTCCACCGCCCCAGCCCGAGCAGTTTCGTGGTGCGCGCCGCCTCGTGCGACACGCCGGCGAGGTACGCGGCGACGGCGTCGGTCACGTCCCGGCCCCGTGGATCCTTGAGGGCACCGCCCAGCACCTGGCCCTTGGCATCGAGCAGGAGCAGGCCTTCCTGCGCGCCCTCGAGCCCGGCGAACACGCGCGCCTCCTCGAGCGGCGCCGCGGCGGGGGCGGCGGGGGCCAACTCCTCCGCTGCGGCGGCAGCCGCGCGCGCCGCGTCGGGAGCGCCGCCAGGCCCGCCACCGCCCTGGGCCAGCGCCAGCGCCTGCGCTACGCCCGGGTCGTCGGGCGCGTGCTGCCGAGCCGCCTCGAGGTGGGCGACGGCCTGGCCGACGTCGCCGACCTTGAAGTAGAGGAATGCGAGGCCTTTCAGGGCCCCGATGTGGTTCGGCGCGATGCGCAACGTCATGTCCCACTCGTCGAAGGCACGTTCGTAGTCGCGTTTATCGGCGAGGATGCGGGCGTACAGGTCGTGAGCGTCCGCCAAGTGCGGATGCCGCTCGAGGCCGGTCAGCGCGACCCGGTGCGCAGCGTCGAACTGTCCCTTCTGGCGCAGCATCTCCCCCAGCCGCAGGAACACCAGGCTGTCGGGGTCCTGTGCCAGCTGCGAGGAGAGCGTCTTGATCTCGTCAGGCATGGAGCCCCGCTCCGGTGCCGCCGAGCGTCTGCGCCGCGGTCTTCGCGCGGCGCACCTCGTCCAGCTGCGCCAGCTCGGTCTCCGAGCGCGCGGCGAGCCGCTCCCACTGTTCCCACTGCTCCACCGCCTCCGCGAAGCGCCCGGTGGCGACCAGCGCGTAGCCGAGGAAGCGGTGCGCGGCGACGAGCAGCGGATCGAGCCGCAGGGCGCGCCGCAGCTCGTCCACGGCGGCGGGGCGCCCGGCCGCGAGATCGATGCGGCCGAGCAGCAGATGCACCGTCGGGTCGTGCGGATGTACCCCCGCCGCCTGCTCAGCCAGCGTGCGCGCCTCCTCGAGCTCCCGGCGCCCCAGCGCCGCTTCGGCGCGGGCGACGAGCTCGGCCAGGTCCGACGTCAGAGTGGTCCGCTCGCGCTTCGCCGTCCCGGGGTCGACGAGCACCACGATGCCCGCGCTCTCGAGCCCGAACAGGGTCTTCGCCACATCGAACTCCGAGCGCCCCAGCTCCGAGGCGATGGTGCGCAGGTCGCGCTCACCGTCGATCATCGCCAGCATCTCCCACTCCGGCGGGAGCAGGTCGAGCTCGCCCTCCGCGCCCCCGGCGGGGGGGGCGAGGGTCGGGATGACGCCGAGGTGCGGGATGCGGCTTTCGATCCTGGACCACTCGTCGATGCGCCGCGCCCCTTCCATGAGCAGCGCCTCGGTCGGGATCCGAACGGTCGCGTCCGTCGGCAGGTCCGTGAGCGTGCCCTCGGTGAACGAGAAGTAGCCTTCCTGCCAGCTCATCAGCTCGAACACGACTTCCTCGATTTGGAAGCGGATCTGGCGCTGCAGCTCGCGCGGCGTGATCGCGCCGAGCGACACGAGGATCTCGCCGAGGCGGCGCTGGTCCCCCTGGCGGCGCTGCATATCGCGTCCGCGCTCCAGGTCGGCCTCCGTGATCTTCCCCGTACGCAGCAGCAGGGCGCCGAGCGGATGCGGATTCGAGCGGATTTCGGCGAAGATGATGGCGCCGTCTTCGAAGTACACTGTGCCCGCGTTGTGGCGCAGCTCGGAGGTGACGCGCAGCACGCCCGTCTTGCGGCTCAGGTCGAGGAGCTGAAAGACGTCGTGGATGCCGAGTTCGCGGAGCGGTCCTTCGATGGGCATAGGCTACGCCGCGTCCGAGGTGAAGATGTGCTGCAGGTCGAGGGCGGTGCGCGCGTGCAGGCGTGCCCGCTGCGCGAACGGCCCACTGGGGTCGAGCCGCGTGACCTTCTCCCAGGCCTGGACGGCCTCGCCGTAGCGGTGCAGCCGCGCCAGGACGACACCGAGCTGGAACAGCGCCTCCACCTGATCGGGGTCAAACTTGAGCGCGCGCCGGAACGCCTCGAGCGCCTGCTCGTCCCGCTTGTCATCGAGCAGCGCGCGCCCCAACAGCAGCAGCGCCGGCAAGTCGTACGGGTCCTGCTCCAGCATTTCGGCGAGCCGCACCACGGCGGCCCGGGTGCGCCCGCTGCGGCGCAGCAGGTCCGCGAGCGCCAGGGCCGCCTCGTTGAAGGTGGGCAGGGCCTCGAGCGCGTGCTCGTACGCCTCCTGCGCCTCACCCCACGCTTCCTTGTCTTCATGGAGGCGGCCCAGGTCGAGCCACACCTGCACGTAGCCGCGATCGAGCTCGAGCGCGGCCCGGTACGCGGCGAGTGCGCCGCGCTTGTCGCCGACCTTCAGCGCCACGTCGCCCTGCAGCTTGTGGAGGTCGGCGCGCGCGGGCGCGCGCGTCTGCGCCTGTTGTAGCGCCGTCAGCGCCCCGGCGGCGTCGCCCGCCGCAGCCCGCCCCTTCGCCACCGCCACCAGCGCCTCCACGTCGTCGGGGGTGAGCGCGAGCAGCTGCTCCGCGAGCGCACGCGCCTCCTCGACGCGGGCCCCGCCCAGCGCCAGCAGCGCCTTCACTTCGCCGAGCAGGGCGTCGGCGCGCTGCGGGTAGAGCGCGCGGGCCTCGCGGTAGCGCTCCAGCGCCTCGCCGTGCAGGCCGCGCTTGGCGAAGATATCCCCCAGCAGCACCGCCGCGTCGCCCTTGTCCGCGCCGCGCTGCACCGCGCGCACGGCCTCGGCCGTCGCGACGTCCATCAGCCCCTTGCTCACGTAGTCGCGCGCCAGGGCGAGCGGGTCGTCGGCGGGCTTCGCGCCCGGCGTCTCGGTCGCAGGAACGGGTGCGAGCTCCTGGAAGATGTTGTCGAGCAACCGCTGGTCGAACGCAAAGTCCTCGCCCAGCGTCTCCGCCGCCACGTCCGCCGAGATCTCGGGGGCGATCCCGATGGTCGACTTCTCATATTGCAGGTCGATCGCGAGCGCAAACTTCTGCGAGACGTAGTAGGGGTCGAGCTCCAGCGCCCGCTTGGTCGCGCGCAGCGCGCCATCGTAGTCGCCGAGGTTCGATAACGTGAAGCTCAGGTTGTAATGCGCCCCGGCGTGGTCGGGGTCCGCTTCGACCGCGCGCACAAACGCGTTGCGCGCGTCCGGGAAGCGTTTCAGCTCCACCAGCACGAGGCCGATGCCGTTCCAGGCGGCGGCCGACGCCGGCTCGGTCTGCAGCACTTGGCGGTACGCCTCGAGCGAGAGCTGGAAGCGCCGCAACTGATACAGCAGCAGCCCGAGGTTGAGTCGCGCCGCGCTGAACGCGCTCTGCAGCCGGAGGGCCTTGCGGAGCGATTCGGTCGCCGCTTCGGCGGCGCCCCGATGCGCCTGGAGCACGCCGAGGTTGTTCCAGGAGAGCGCGTACTTCCCGTCGATCTCGACCGCCTGCTGGTAGGAGGCGAGCGCCTCGTCCGGGCGGCCCGCCTGGTGCAGCACGACGCCCCGCTCGTTCCACAGCTTGGGCGAGTCAGGGACTTCACGCAGCAAGGTCTCGTACAGCTCCAGGGCGGCGGCGAAGTCGCGCTTGAGGAGATGCAGCTCCGCCATCGCCTGCAGGGTCAGCCGGCGGTCCTCGCCCCGCTCGAGGGCGAGGCGATATTCCCGCAGGGCCTCGTTGTAATAGCCCTTCTGGCGAAAGGCCAGCCCGAGGTTGTAGTGGGCGAGCTCGTTCCCTTCGACGACTTGCGGCTCGGGCACGGCGCGCGTGCGCAGCCGCTGGCGGCGGCGCTCGGCGTTGTAGCGCTCGAGCGAGAGGTTCGTCTGGGCGCGGGCGAGCGGGGGGTTGAGCTGGATGGCGCGCTTGGACGCCGCGCGGGCGTCCTGGTGGCGGCCCAGGTCGCCGAGCACGAACGCCATGAGGTAGTGCGCGTTGGCGTTGTCGGGGTTCAACTCTACGGCGCGCTCGAGGGCGGCGAGCGCGTCCCCGTTGAGGCCCCGGTTGTAGTAGATCTCGCCCAGGTAGAACTGCACGACGCTCGAGTCCGGGTCGAGCTCCCGGGCACGCAGGAACCACTCGGTCGCGGCCTCGGGGCGTCCCCGGTTCTTCTCGGCGAGCCCGAGCTGGATGATGGCGGCGACGTCGTCCGGCTTCTGCGCGACCAGCTGCTCGAACTCTCCGATCGCCTCGTCGTACTGCCCGAGGATCGCGTAGGCGCGCCCCAGCTCCCAACGGGCGTCGCGCTCATCAGGAGCCTGGCGCAGCCGCTCCCGCAGCTGCGCCACGCGCTGGTCGTAGTAGCCCGTGTCGTGGTAGGCGATCTCCAGATTGCGCTGGGCGACCTGCATCTTCGGGTCGAGCTCCAACGCGCGCGTGAACGCCGCGATGGCGTCGGCGACGAGTCCCTTCTGATAGTAGAGGACGCCGAGGTTGTTATGCGCGCCCGCGTCGGAGGGATCGATCCGGCGGGCGAAGGATCGGAGAACGGCGAGGTCGCGTTCCGAAAGCGCCGGCGCCGTCACGGGTCAGGTCAGGCGGATGGCGTCAAAGATGGCCTTGAGCGACGCCAGATCGGGGAGCAGCAGGAAGTGGCCCCGCAGCCCCTCGGCCGAGTCGATGGTGAACTCGGTCTCGACGCAGAATACGAAATCGCGCTCATGCCCGAAGTTCAGGTAGGTGGTGGTGAGCACCGCGGCCGAGAGGTCGACCACGAGGCTGGGCACGGACGGCAGGAGCAGCATGCCCATGAAGTCCGAGAGCGCGTTCATATAGGCGCCCGAAAGGATGTTGCCCGCCTCCTTGAGGCACGATTGCTCGAGCGCGTCGAACACCGCGGTCGCCCCGGCGGGTCGGCGCAGCAGCATGTCACACACTCTGCGCCCCACCGCTTCGGGGAACAACAGCAGCGTGCGGCCCGTGAGGTCGCCGAGCATGTGCATCAGCACCGCGGCCACCACATCCTGCGGATGCCCCAGCAGGTCCGGCACCTCCTCCAGGCGCGCGATGTTGATCTGCGGGACGCTGATCATGATCCGGCGGTTGGTGAGCTGCGACAGGGCAGTCGCCGCATGCCCCGCGCCGATGTTGGCCACCTCGCGCAAGGCGTCGATCTGCAGCGCTTTGAGGTCCCGGACGTCCTCCATCCCACCTCCCTATAGGAGCCCGCCGGCGTCCAGAATCAACGCCGGGATCCCGTCGCCCATGATGGTCGCCCCGCTGAACACGGGCAGCGTGCCCTGCGGCGCATCGAACCCCTTCACGACGATCTCCTGCTGCCCCAACATCCCGTCCACCACGACTCCTGCCCGCCGGTCCCCCATTTCGAGCACTATGATCGGGGCCCGGGCGGGCTCCCGGTCGCTGGTGACAGCGAGCAGCCGGCGCAGGTGCACCAGCGGTACCACGCGGTCGCGCAGCACGATCGCCTCGCGGCCTTCCACGACGGTCGTGGTCACCGTCCCAAGCTCGACCGTCTCCGCCACATACGTGAGCGGCAACGCGTAGCGCTCCGGCCCGACGCTGGCGATGATCGCGCGCACGATAGCGAGCGTCACGGGGAGCCGTAGGACGAAGGCCGTCCCCTTCCCCGGCTCGGACCGGATGTCGATCGTGCCGCCGAGCGCGCGGATACGGGTCATGGCGACGTCGATGCCCACCCCGCGACCCGATACGCTCGTCACCGTCTCGGCCGTGGAGAAGCCGGGCCGCGCCAGCACCCGCAACAGCTGGTCGTCCGTCAGCGCCTCCGCGTGCGCATCCACCGCGCCGTCGCGCTTCGCCCGCTCCAGGATCTTGGGGCGGTCGATCCCCCGGCCGTCGTCCGACACCGTGATCGCCACGCTGGCACGCTCGCGCACTGCGGTGAGTACGATCTCGCCCTCGGGCGGCTTGCCGCGGCGGCGGCGCTCGGCCGGCGGCTCGATCCCGTGGTCCACGGCGTTGCGGAGCAGGTGCAGCAGTGGGTCGCCGAGCTCGTCCAGAATCGTACGGTCGAGCTCGATCTCCTTCCCCTCGACCCGAAACGCCACCTGTTTCCCGAGCTCGCGCGCCAGGTCGCGCACGAGCCGCGGGAAGCGGTCGAACACTTGCCACACCGGCGTCATGCGAGCCTGGATGATCTCCGCCTGCAGATCGGAGGACAGGCGCGAGACCTGGATTGCGACGTCGTCGATCGCCGGGTCGCGCCGCTCGGCGGCGAGCTGGTTCAAGCGCCCCCGCGCCGTGGCGAGCTCCCCGATCAAGTCCATCAGGCCGTCCAGCCGCCGCAGGTCGACCCGGATGTGTCGGCTGCGCCCCCCCTCCGCGGGCGCCGCGGGCAGGCCCTCGAGCCCGGACCCACGCACCTCCTCGCCGCCCACCGTCAGGTGCGCGACGTCACCTGCGGCTCGGAGCGCGGTCTCGATCTCATCCGGGGCCGCCGGAGAGTCGAGCCGGAAGCTGAACCGCCCCTCGAAGTCCTCCGCTTCGAAGGCCGTCTGGGGAGGCGTGACGGCGAGCACGACGCCCAAAGCCTGAGCCCGTTTGAGCACCAGCAGCGCCCGGCCGGCCTTCAAGGGCGCCTCCGGACGCAGCGTCACCTGTACTAAGCGGCCCGTCGCGGCCGCCTCGACCTCCGGCGGCGGAGGCACGACTGACGGCGTGACGCCCCCGGCCTCTCTCGGCCCCTCAGCCGCCGCCCCCACTTTGGCTCGGGCCAGGCGTAACGCGGCGTGGTCCAAGTCCGCGACGATCTCGGCGACCTCGAGCTCACGCTCCCGCCCCACCACCGAGAGCTCCACCGCGCGCTCGAGCGCGTCGCGGGCGCGAAACAGCAGCTGGAGCAACTCATCGGTGGCCGGGTGTGCGCCGCGGCGCAGCACGTCGAGCAGGCTCTCCATGCGATGGGCGAGGTCGGTGACCCGGGCGTAGCCCATCGTCGCCGCCATCCCCTTCACGGTATGCACCGCACGGAACAGCCCGCTCACGGGGGTGAGCCCGGCGGGCTGCCGCTCCCACTCGAGCAGCAGCTGGTTGCAGGCGCTCAAGTGCTCCCGGCTCTCCGCTAGAAACAGCTCGGCGTATTGCGACAGGTCCACGGTCAGCCCAGGACGCGCTGGACGGCTTCGAGCACGCGCGATGGCTGGAACGGCTTCACGACGAAGTCCTTCGCACCCGCTTGGATCGCCTCGACGACCAACGCCTGCTGGCCCATGGCGCTGCACATCAGGATCTTCGCGTCCGGATCCTGCTTGACGATCTCGCGCACGGCGTCGATCCCGCCCATGTCGGGCATCACGATGTCCATCGTGACGAGGTCGGGCTTGAGCTGCCGGTATTTCTCCACCGCCTGCGACCCGGTCTCGGCCTCACCCACGATCTCGAAGCCGGCCTGCGCCAGGATGTCCGAGATCATCGTCCGCATGAAGATGGCGTCGTCGCAGACGAGGACAGTGTGACTCACACACCCTCCCTAGGAAGACAAGATGGGGGTCAGTAGCGCGTCGGTATCGAGAACGACGAAGAGTTGGCCAGCGCGGCGCCCGACGGCGCGCACCAGCGTCGGATCGATGCCGGGCAGCGCCGGACGGCGATCGAGCGCCGCGGCGTCGGCGGCGAGGAGGTCGACGACTTCGTCCACGGTGAAGCCCAGGACCTTCCTCCCCCCGCCGACCTCGAGGAGCACGGTCGTGCCGCTCTGGGTCCCGTTGGCCGCGGGCGGCTCCGGCTGGCGGAGCGCCCGCCAACCCTCCACCACGGTGACGAGAGTCCCCCGCACGTTGACGAGACCGGCCACCAGCGGTGGCGTCCCAGGAATCCGCGTCGTCGCGAGTCGCGGCAGGATCTCGCGCACCCGCTCGGCTTCGGCGGCACAGACGAGGTTGCCCACGCGAAACACGAGCAGGCGGACGACGCCGGCGTCACTCATCCGATGCGAAGAACCCAAGATACTGCAACGGGTTGCGTTGAGCAAGCAAAGTGGCGTCTCCTGCCGCGCAGGCTAGCGCGGGTGCGAGATCGGCGGGCCATTCCGAGCGCAGGGTGACTCGGACACCGCTGATCGGGTGGTCGAACGCGAGCCGGGCGGCGTGCAGCAACTGGCGCGGCGCGAGCGCTTCGAGCTGCTCCGCCGGCCGCCGCTGCGACGGCGTGACCCGCCGGCTGCCGCCCAGCGCGTACTCCGGGTCGCCTACCACCGGGTGACCGACATGCGCCAAGTGCACGCGGACTTGATGGGTGCGCCCGGTGCCGAGCGTGAGCCGCAGCAGGTCGGTCTGCGCGAAGCGCGCCACCACCGCCGCGTGCGTCACCGCGTGGCGGCCGCCGGCGAGCACCGTCATCCGCTTGCGATCCTTGGGATGCCGCGTGATCGGCGCCTCGATGTCGACGGGGCTGTTCGCGAAGTGGCCCCAGGCGAGGGCAGCGTAGACGCGCTCGACTTTGCGCTGCTCGATCAGGCGGGCGAGGCGCCGGTGCGCGCTGTCGGTCTTCGCGACGAGCAGCAGTCCCGAGGTGTCGCGGTCGAGCCGGTGCACGATGCCGGGGCGCCCTGCGGCGGACCCTTGCGAGAGCGCCGTGCCCCGCCCCACGAGGACGTTCACCAGCGTGTCGTCCCAGTGGCCGGGCCCGGGATGCACCACCAGGCCCGGCGGTTTGTCGAGCACGGCGAGGTGCTCATCCTCGTACACGAAGCTCAGCTGCCGGTGTGCCGGGGCGTACGTGCGGGGCGGGTCTTCCGCGGGGAGCTCGACCGTCACCACCGCCCCGCGTTCCAGCCGGGCCGAGGCGCGGAGCGGCACGCCGTCGCGGGTGACGCGTTTGGCGGCGATGAGGCGGGCGGCGACGGTGCGGGACAGCGCGAGCTGATCGGCGACGAAGCGGTCGAGACGCTCGGTCTCGGGGGCGGCGACGCAGAACGTGACGGCGGCCATCAGGGCTCGGCCGCCCTGGCCTCCTTCGCCCGTTCCTGCGCCCGGCCCTCGAGCCAGAGGGAGACCGCCAGCGCGATCGCCCCCACGGTGATGGCGGAGTCGGCGACGTTGAAGGTTGGCCAGCGCGCGGAGCCGATCCCCACGTCCACGAAGTCCACCACGCCCTGCGCGCTGCGGAGGCGGTCCACCACGTTGCCGACCGCGCCGGCGCACACGAGCGCGAGCGAGACGATGCGGAACCGGTCGCGCGGCCGCGCGGAGCGCACCATCGAGCGCAGCACGCACAGCGCCGCGATGGCGAGCCCGAAGAAGATCCAGCGCGAATAGGCGCCCAGGCAGAGCCCAAACGCGGCGCACTGGTTGTAAACGAGCCGGAGCTGCACGTAGTCGCCGAGCACCTGCACGGGGAGATGGCGCGCCAGCAGCGACTCGGCGAGCAGCTTGGTGACGACATCGGCCACGACAACCGCACCCGCCGTTCCCCAGAAGAGCCGGCGGTCAGCGCCGTTTGCCATCTTCCTCCTTCGCCTTGCACTTGATGCACAGGCGGGCATGCGGCAGGGCATCGAGCCGATCGAATCCGATGTCCTCGCCGCACTGCTCGCACTTGCCGAACTTCTCGGGCGTTTGGTAGAGGCGCCGCAGCGCCTGGTTCACGTGCCAGAGATAGCGACCCTCTTGCGACGCGAACAAGAACGCCTTCTCCCGCTCCATGGCGTCCGTGCCCTGGTCCGCCATGTGGAACGAGTAGCTCGAGAGGTCGCCGTCGGACGCCTGAAGGCTCGAGTTGAAGGACTCACCGTAGTGGCCTAGCTCCTTCATCACGCGCGCTCGCTCTTCCAGCAGCCGCTTCTCGAGATGCGCCAGCTGCTTCTTGTTGAGGCTCTTGGAAGACTTCGGTTTGGATTTCGTCGGCATTATCGGGTTCCGCCCTTTCGTCCGTCATGACGCCGTAGCGCGATGGTCACGCGGCGTCCTTCGATGTCGACTTCACTGGTCACGTCGGGTTCGTCGAGCACGGCGCCGAGCACGGTCTTGCGCGCCAGCGTTTCGCCCTCGACGTAACTCTTGAACGTCCCGACCGCGGCGACCACGTCCTCCGGCCCCGCGATGCTCAACTCGATACGGGTGGTGTACTGGTACCCCGCATCTTTGCGCAGCCGCTGCACCCGGTTCACGAGCTCCCTGGCGAGGCCCTCCTGGATCAGGTCCACGTTGAGCCGGGGATCGACGGCCGCCACGTAGGGCCCATCGGCCTGCACTGCCCAGTCGCTGATCACCTCACGCATCAGCGTCACGTCCGCGGGCAGGAACTCGAATTCCCCGGCCCGCACGGGGTCCCCACGTTCAAGCACCTGGAGCGCTTGCGCGGTGAGCTGGGACACGGCGGCCGCCGCGCGCGGCGTGTCCTTGCCGTAGCGCTTCCCCAGACTGCGGAAGTCGGCCTTTCCCTTGAGGTTGACGAGCTCGTGGTCGGACGTCACCACCTCCACGTCCTTCGCGTTGACCTCGTCCTTGAGGACGTCCAACAGCTCCGCGAACGCCCGGCCCTTCACGGCGGGCGGCACCGCGACCTGCAGCTTCGCCACCGGCTGGCGGACGGGCAGCTGCTTGGTCTCGCGCGCAGCGCGCGCCAGCGACGCCAGTTTGCGGATCGCCGCCATGGCGGCGAGCAGCTCGGGCTCGCGGCGCCCCTGGTCGGACGGAAACGAGGCAAGGTGCACCGAGGTTCCCGTGAGCGCCCGATGCAGCCAGTCCGACACGAAGGGCGCCGCGGGCGCGATTAGCTGCGCCGTGGTGAGCAGCACGTCGTACAGGGTGCGCAGGGCAGCCTCGTCCGCCGCGCGGTCCGGCGCCCAGAACCGCGGCCGGTTGGTGCGCACGTACCAATTGGAGAGGTCGTCCGCGACGAAGTCCATGATCGCCCGTGTCCCCGCCGTCACGTCGTAGGCGTTCCAGGCATCGCGCACGGCGGCCACCACTTCGTCGAGCTTGGCGAGCACCCAGCGGTCGGCGAGCGGTCGCCCGCTTATCGACGGGCCCTCGCCGTCCGCGCGCCAGTCCTGCGCATACTGCGCAAAAAACGTGTAGGTGTTGCGCAGCGTGTTCAAGAACCCGCCCGCCACGTCTGGGATGTGGCGCCGATCGAACCGCTTGGGGAACCACACCTGGCTCTGGCCCAGCAGGTAGAGCCGCACCGCGTCGGCGCCGTGCTCCTCGACCACCTGCCACGGGTTGATGACGTTGCCCCGGCTCTTCGACATCTTCTGGCCCTGGGCATCGAGCACCAGTTCGTTCACGATCACCTGCTTGTAGACGACGGAGTCGAACGCCGCGACGCCGATCGCGAGCAGCGAGTAGAACCAGCCGCGGGTCTGGTCCACACCTTCGCAGATGAAGTCCGCTGGAAAGTGCGCCTTGAAGTCCGCCTGGTGCTCGAAGGGGTAGTGCCACTGCCCGTACGGCATGGCGCCCGAGTCGAACCAGGCGTCGATCACCTCGGGGACCCGCCGCATCACGCCGCCGCAGTGGCGGCACGACCAGCTGTACTGGTCGATGTGGGGCTTGTGGGGATCGAACTCCGTGGGCAGGGGCGCGCCGACCCGCTCCGCCAGCTCCGCATACGAGCCGATCACTTCGCGGTGCTCCCGCTCCGTCTCACATTCCCACACGTTCAACGGCGTGCCCCAGTAGCGGTCGCGCGACAGCGCCCAGTCGACGTTGTTCTCGAGCCACTCGCCGAACCGCCCGCTTCCCACTTCCGGGGGGTGCCACCCCACCTGTGCGTTCACCTCCAGCATCCTGGCTTTAATGGCGGTCGTGCGCACGAACCACGAGCTGCGAGCGTAGTAGATGAGCGCCGAGTCGCAGCGCCAGCAGAACGGGTACTGGTGCTCGTAGGGCCGCGTCTCGAGCCATCGGCCCTCGTGCTTCAAGCGCTCGATGATGAGGCGGTTCGTCTCCTTGTCCGTGACGAGGCGGCCGTTGATCTCCTCCCAGCGTGTTCCCTGGAACGTGCCGTCGGTCCCGACCGGGTTCACGAAGGCCAGGCCGTACTGCTGGGCCGCGGTGAAGTCGTCCGCGCCGAACGCCGGGGCCATGTGGACGAGCCCCGTGCCTTCGTCGGCCGATACGAAGCCGCCCGCCACGACGATGGCCCGCTGGCCCTCCTGCGGCAGCTCCACCAGCTCCAGCGGTCGCACGTACTTCTGCCCCACGAGCTCGCGCCCGCGGTATCCGGCGACGCGCGTACCCGTGGCGAGTGGCTTGCCGCCGACGTGCACGTCGCCGGCACGCGCCGCCGCGACGATGTAAAGGACGCCATTCAGCTCGTATTCCCCGTACTCCAGGTCGGGATGCACGGCCACCGCGACGTTCGCCAGGAGGGTCCAGGGCGTCGTCGTCCAGATGACCAGCTGCCGCCGGGGATCGCTTGCGAGAGGGAACGTCACGTATACCGAGTTGGTCTGCACTTTGTCGTAGCCGAGGGCCAGCTCGTGCGATGAGAGCGCCGTGCCGCACCGCGGGCAGTAGGGCAGCACCTTGTGCCCACGGTAGAGGAGCGCCTTCTCGTGCAGCCGCTTGAGCAGCCACCACACCGTCTCGATGTACGTGTTGGTGTAGGTGATGTAGGGGTGCTCGTAGTCGAGCCAGTAGGCGATCCGCTCCGACAGCGACTCCCAGTCCGTCTTATACGTGAAGACGCTCTCACGGCACAGCTTGTTGAATTTCTCGATGCCGTAGGCCTCGATCTGCTTCTTGCCGCTGATGCCGAGCGTCTTCTCGACCTCGATCTCGACCGGCAAGCCGTGCGTATCCCAGCCCGCGATGCGCGTCACTCCCTGGCCGAGCATCGTGTGGTAGCGGCACACCAAGTCCTTGATGGTGCGAGCGAACACGTGGTGAATTCCCGGCCGGCCGTTCGCCGTGGGCGGCCCTTCGAAGAAGACGAACGGCGGCCCGTAGCGCATCGCCTCGCGCGTCCGCTCGAACAGCCGCTCGTGTTTCCACGTGGCAAGCAGCTGTTTCTCGAGCGCGTCCGTCGAGAGCTTTGGATCGAAGATCGGATACATCAGTTGAGGCGCTCCAGCACACCGCGGATCAGCGCACCGAGCCGGGGCTCCGCGGCGCGTGCCACTGCGATGATCTGCTCCACCGACGCCGGCGCGAGCGCGTCGGGCAGGCACTGGTCCGTGATGATCGACACGCCGAGCACCCGCATCCCCATGTGCCGCGCGGTGATCACCTCGGGCACCGTGCTCATCCCCACGACGTCCGCCCCGATCGCCCGCAGCATGCGGTACTCCGCGCGCGTCTCGAGGTTGGGGCCCGGGACGGCGACGTAGACGCCTTCGCGCAGCACGATCGCCCGCTCGAGCGCGACCGCGCGCGCCAGGGCGCGCAGCCCGGCGTCGTACGGCTCCGACATGTCGGGGAAGCGGGGGCCGAGGCGGTCGTCGTTGGGCCCGACCAGCGGGTTGTCACCGAGCAGGTTGATATGGTCGGCGATGAGCATCAGGTCGCCTGGGCTCCATAGAGGATGCATCCCGCCGCACGCGTTCGACACCACCAGCGTGGCCGCACCCAGCGCACGCAGCACGCGGACCGGGAAGGCGATCTGCGCCAGGGTGTAGCCTTCGTAGCGGTGGAACCGTCCCTGCATCGCGACCACCCGCTTCCCGGCCAGCGAGCCGACCAGCAGCTGCCCGGCGTGGCTCTCCACTGTGGAAAGCGGGAACCCGGGAATCTCCCCGTAGGGAATCCGCACCTCCACCCCCACCTCCTCGGCCAGGCCACCGAGCCCCGTGCCCAAGATGATCGCGACGTCGGGAACGAGCTTTGTCCGTGCGCGGACGGCGCGAAGCGCCGCGTCGATCATCCGCCCCGCTGGCCGTCCAGCGCCCGGAGCTCGGCGAGCTGACGCTCGAGGAGCGCGCGGAACCCGCCGACGTACTGCTGGTACTGGCGCTGCACCTCGGCGGCCTGGCGCTCCACCTCGGCCTTGGCGGCGCGCGCCGCGTCGAGAATGCGCCGCCCCTCGGCCTCGGCCTCCCGCACCACGACCTGCGCCTCCCGCTGCGCCGCCGTGTGAGTCGCCTCGCGCAGTTGCTGGGCCGCGACCAACGCCTCGTTCATCGCGCGCTCCCGGTCGCGGTAGGCGCGGAGCTGCTCGCCCAGCGCCGCCACCCGCTCCTCGAGGACGGACTTCTCGCGCAAGATCCGCTCCAGCTCGTCCGCCACCCGGACGCGGAAGTCCTCCACGCCCATCGGCTCGTAGCCGCGCAGGCTCTTGCGGAACTCCTGTTTGCGCACGTCGAGCGGCGTGAGATGAAACGCGGGTTCGGTCTCCTTCAGTGCGTCCCGCAGCGACGTGAGCCCGCGGAACGTCCGCCGCTGCACGTCCGCATCCTCTGTGAACGGCGCGATCGTCATGAGCCCTTCGAGCGCGAGGTGCGGCAGCTCGGCGATCCGCCGTGCCAGCGCCGGCGCTTCACCCGGCGGGCAGCCGCTCTTCTGCGCTTCTCGCGCCACGTTCACCTGCAGCAGCACGCGCACGGGCGCTCCCGCTGCGTGCGCCGCGGCGCGCTGGTCCAGCTCTACGGCGAGCGCGAGCGAGTCGAGGGAATGCACCAGCGCGAACCGCCCCGGCACGTGCTTCGCCTTATTGCGTTGGAGATGCCCGATCAGGTGCCAAGTCGCGCGGCGTCCGGTCGGCGTGTCGATCTTCTCCAGCGCCTCCTGCACCCGATTCTCACCGAGGTCGGTGAGGCCCGCGGCGAGTGCGGCCTCGACCGCATCCAGCCCGAAGCCCTTCGTGACGGCGACGATGGTCACCGGGTGCGCCCAGCCGCGGGCAGCCTGGCGGCGGGCGATTTCGGCCCGCACGTGGGCCAGCCGCTCGGGCAGGGCCCCAAAATTCATAACCGCAAAAAGTAGCCGCCCACGCTGGCGGAGACAATCCAGGGTGGGCGGAAAATGCGACGCGGTGAGGGGTTAGCTCGCGGGAGCGGTAACGCGCTCGCCGCCCTCGAGATGCGAGATCGCTCCGGACAAGAGATCCCGCACCTGCTGCGGCGTGAGGTGACGGTGCAGCAGCCCGTGGCTCGCCACCGAGATGGTGGACGTCTCCTCGGACACCACGAATACCGTGGCGTCGGTCTCCTCCGACAGCCCCAGCGCGGCGCGGTGGCGCGTGCCGAGCGACTTGTCGGCGACCTTGAACTGGGTGAGCGGAAGCACGCAGCCCGCGCCGATGATGCGGTCACCGCGCACCAGCACGGCTCCATCGTGCAGCGGTGAGTACGGCGTGAAGATCGTCGTGAGCAGGTCCGCCGAGACCTTCGCCTCCATCGGGACGCCCGAGGAGATGAACTCCTCGAGCCCGATGTCGCCCTCGACGGCGACGATCGCGCCCGTCCCGCCCCGCGCCAGCCGGTCCATCGCTTCGGCGATTTCCTCCGCCACCGATTGGCGATCGCCGCGCGAGAAGCGCCGCATCAACGGCGACTGACCGAGCCGGGCGAGCGCGTTGCGCAGCTCGGGCTGGAACACAACGACTGCCGCAAACGGTCCGTAGGTGAACACGACCTTCAGGAGGAAGCTGATCATCTCGAACTTGGCGAGCAGCGCCGCGAAATACGCGACGGAGAGAATCATCACACCCACGACGATCTGCATCGCCCGGGTGCCTACGAGGAACAGGAGGAAGCGGTAGATCACGAACGCGACGAGCAGGATCTCGACCACGTCCGGCCAGAGCTGCGGGATGAGAAAGCGATACGCTTCGAAGTTCACCGTGAGCTCGTCGTAGCGCGGGCCACCTGCAGCGCCTCGCGCGCCACGGCGGCGTCGTGGACCCGAAACAGCCGCGCCCCCCGCTCCCACGCGAGGGCGCACGCCACGGCCGTCGCCCGGTCCCGGTCCTCCACCGGCCGCCCGGTGGCGTGCCCGAGAAACCGTTTGCGGGACGGCCCGACCGCTACAGGATAGCCCAACGCCACGACGGTTGCCAGCTCGTCGAGCAGGCGGAAGTTCTGCTCCGGGGTCTTGGCGAACCCGAACCCCGGATCGACGACGATGCGGCCGCGCTCCACCCCGCCCTGCTCCGCCCGCTGCGCCGCCACGCCGAGCTCCGCGGCGACCTCGGCCGCCACGTGGCGGTAGGTGGCGAGCGAATCCATGGTATCGGGCGTGCCGCGCATGTGCATGAGGATCACGCCCACCCCCGCCCCGGCGGCCGCCGGGGTCAGCTCCGGATCGAACGCGAGCCCCGAGACGTCGTTCACGACGGCGGCGCCAGCGGCGATCGCGGTCCGCGCGACCGGCGCCTTGCGCGTATCGACGGAGATCGGGCCCAGCCGGCGCCGCGCCAACTGCTCGATCACGGGGACGACCCGGGCGATCTCGTCCTCCACCGACACCGCCGCCGCCCCCGGCCGGGTGGACTCTCCGCCCACGTCGAGCAGCTCACAGCCGTCGGCGATGAGTCGCTCCGCCTGCGCGATGGCCCGATCGACCGCGGCGAACCGCCCGCCGTCCGAGAACGAGTCGGGCGTGACGTTGATGATGCCGATGATGACGGGATGGTCGAGCAGGATCCGCTGGGCGGCGATCTCCCACGCCTGCGCCGGCTCCGCATGCGCGGCGAGCACGCGGCCGAGCTCCGGACCCAGGCGCTCCAGCCCGGCCGGCACGCGGTCGGGTCGTGCGAGCGGGGCGAGCCGGCTCGCCGCCGCGCCGACGAACGCCCATCCCTCGCCGGTGAGCACATCGGCGCCGGCCTTCGCGCCCCAGTGCACCAGCGCCTCCCGCTCGGCGCCGGTGAGATCTTCGAGGATGACGGCGAGCGGCTGCACGCCGGTGGCGGCGAACCACGCGGGCTGGGCGTCCCAGCCGCGGGCCGCGAGCGCCGCGCGCACCGCCTCGGGGGTGTGGGCGGCGAGCGCGGTGACCTTCACGCCCCGGCGGGCTCCGGGGGCGGGCTCCCCAGCACAGGACCACGCGCCGGGGTCTTTTCCTTTATCTGGGCGCCTTCGGGCGCCGGCTGCGGCGTCGCAGGCGCGGGCGGCACAACCGGGGGCAGTGCCTTGCCCGCCACGACCAGCTCCACCTCATCGCGATCGAGCGTCTCGCGCTCGAGCAGCGCGCTCGCCAGCCGGTCGAGCGCCGGGCGATGGTCGGAGATGATCGTGCGCGCCCGCTCGTACGCCTCGGAGAGGATGCGCTTGAGCTCCGTATCCACAATCTCGGCGGTGCGGTCGGAGATCTCACGCCGCTGGACCACCTCGCGCCCGAGGAAGATCTCGGCCTCCCGATCGCCGACGGCGATGGGGCCGACGACGTCGCTCATGCCGAACTGCGTCACCATCCGCCGCGCCATCTCGGTGGCCTGTTGGATGTCCTGCGCCGCCCCGGTCGTGACCTTCTCCGGCCCGAACACCAGCTCCTCGGCCACGCGGCCCCCGTAGGCCATGGCGAGGCGGCCGTGGATGTACTGCTTGGTGTAGTTGTGCCGGTCCTCCTCCGGCAGAGAGAAGGTGATGCCGAGCGCGCGGCCGCGCGGCACGATGGTGACCTTGTGGAGCGGATCCAGGCCCGGAATCTTGAGACTGACGAGCGCGTGCCCCGCCTCGTGGTAGGCGGTGAGGCGGCGCTCTTCGTCGGACAGGACCATGCTCTTGCGCTCCAGCCCGAGCATCACCTTGTCCTTGGCGTCCTCGAGGTCGTTCATGTCGACCGCGCTCTTGTTGCGGCGGGCGGCGAGGAGGGCAGCCTCGTTGACGATGTTGGAGAGCTCGGCGCCGGAGAGGCCCGGCGTTCCCTTCGCGATCCGCTCCAGGTTCACCCCGGTCGAGAGGGGGATTTTGCGTGTGTGGACCCGGAGAATCTGCTCCCGCCCCTTCACGTCCGGCATGTCGACGACGATCTGCCGGTCGAACCGGCCCGGCCGGAGCAAGGCGGGGTCGAGGATATCCGGCCGGTTGGTGGCCGCGAGCAGGATCACGCCGTCGTTCGACTCGAACCCGTCCATCTCGACGAGCAGCTGATTCAACGTCTGCTCGCGCTCGTCGTGACCGCCGCCCAGCCCTGCTCCGCGGTGACGCCCGACGGCGTCGATTTCGTCGATGAAGATGATGCACGGAGCGTGCGCCTTGCCTTGCTCGAACAGGTCGCGCACCCGCGAGGCGCCGACGCCGACGAACATCTCCACGAAATCGGATCCCGACATCGAGAAGAACGGCCGTCCCGCCTCGCCGGCCACGGCTTTAGCGAGGAGCGTCTTGCCCGTCCCGGGCGGCCCGACGAGCAGCGCCCCCTTCGGGAGCCGGCCGCCCAGGCGCTGGAACTTCTGCGGGTCCTTGAGGAAATCGATGATCTCTTCGAGCTCCTGCTTGGCCTCGTCACACCCGGCGACGTCGGCGAAGGTGATCTTCGGCGTGTCGCCCGCGAGCAGCTTCGCCTTGGACTTGCCGAAGGCGAACGCCCGGTTCCCGCCCTGCTGCATCTGGCGCAGCATGAAGATGATGAGGCCGAGGATGAACAGGTACGGCAGGAAGCTGAAGAGGAACACGCCGAACGACTGCTTCTCTTCGCGCGCCCGCACGTCCACGCCCTTGTCCCGGAGCGTCTGCACCCATTCGGCCCGCGACTCGAACGGCAGGAGCGTGGTGAAATGCTCCGCCGAGCGCCGGCCGACGGTGACGGCGTGCTTGAAGTCTCCCTTGATCTGTTGCCGCTCGGTGATCTCGACCGCGGCGACGTTGGCGGCGTCGAGCTGCTCGGTGAACTGCGTGTAGGAGATCTCGACCGCCTCCTGGCGGCGACTCGAGGCGAACTGCACCAGCGCGATCGAGCCCACGATCAGCAGCGCCCAGAACGACAGCGTGCGGAGCGTTCGGGCCCAGTTGAACTCGCGCGGCGGCGGGACGCGGTTCGGCATCTACTCGAGACTCGCGATGTACGGCAGGTGCCGGAAGTTCTCGGCGTGATCCAGCCCATACCCGACGAGGAACACTCGCGGGGCATCGAACCCGACGAACTTCGGCTCGAGCACCAGGTGCTGAGCCAGATGTTTGTGCAGCAACGCGCAGATCTCCAAACTCTGCGGGTCCCGCTCCCGCAGCAGCGTCACGAGCCGGTTGAGCGTCTTTCCCGTGTCGACGATGTCCTCGACCAGCAGGATATGTTTACCCCGGAGCTCCGTCTCCGGATCGTACAGCAGTCGCACGTCACCGCTCGAAATCGTAGCCGCTCCATAGCTGGCGGCGACCAGGAAATCCACCTGCAGCGGACGGTCGAGGCGCCGCACCAGATCGCTCAGGAAGATGAAG
>Ga0209157_1001228_pt1 | contig 21621 bp, 22 predicted proteins | sample GraSoiAngelo_135_FD_185892 | JGI IMG/M metagenome (GOLD analysis project Ga0209157, IMG submission 185892) | Grasslands soil microbial communities from the Angelo Coastal Reserve, California, USA - 14_0929_05_40cm (SPAdes) (version 2) | ecosystem: Environmental > Terrestrial > Soil > Grasslands ...
GGCCACGCCGACGTTGTCTCATTCCTTCGCGACCGCTCGACGCGGGGCTAGGGCGGTTTGATGAACATCCAGCGGTGGCCTTCCGGATCCTCGGCGCGGTAAAGGCGGCCGGCGGGGTTGTCCCGCGGCTCCGAGAGGATCACCGCTCCCGCGGCCCTCGCCCGCGCGAAATGGGCGTCGACGTCCTCGACTTCGACCTGGATGCCATCGACGACCCACGGGACAGCAGACCATTTCTTGGAGGCCGCACAGGTCTCCCGGTGGTGCCTCGGGCTCTGGTAGTCCCGCGTCGGCGTGGCGACGAAAATCGGCGCGTCCTCGAATTCCAATTCCGCATGGCTGACCCGGCCGTCCGACTCCGTGTATCGTTGGCCCCGTTCCCGGAACCCGAACGCGCGGCCCAGCCAATCGATGGCGACGGCCGCATCTTCGTAGGCAATCATTGGCACGATTCGATGCGACGTCTCGCGCGGCTTCTCTCCCATGGACGTTCCCCGGACGTCCAAGTATGGGGGCCTACTTAACGGCTCCGCGGACGACGGAAAATCGGCGCCTCGAAGCCTCGACGGCTTTCAGATACGCGCGAAGACCTCGCGGATCCGATGGAGTCCCTCGGCGATCGTCTCGCGCGATGCCGCGTAGGAGATTCGGAGGTGCCCCTCACCGGCTTCCCCGAACGCGCTTCCCGGGGTCACCGCGACGGACGCCTCCTTCAGGATCCGTTCGCTCAGGGTCGCGCTGTCAATCTCCGCATCGTACCGCGGGAAGACGTAGAAGGCGCCCGTCGGCCGGTGCGTCGAGAGGCCCTCGATCGTCGCGAGTTCCTTGAGGACCAGGTCGCGCCGGGCGCGGAACTCCTTGACCATTGCCTGGAGGGGCGTGGTCGGCCCGCGGAGGGCCGCGACGCCGGCCTTCTGGGCGAACGCGGTCGCGCAGGTGATCGTGTGCTCCTGCACTTTCGAAATCTCCTTGAACAGCGGCGACGGAGCGACGAGCCATCCGAGGCGCCAGCCCGTCATCGAGTAGGTCTTCGAGAATCCGTGGACGGTCACGGTCCGATCGAACATGCCGTCCAAGGACGCAGGCGAGACGTGCTCTCCTTCATACAAGATCTTCTCGTAGATCTCATCGCTCACCAAGATGAGGTCATGGTCCTTCACGAGATCCGCGAGAGCCTTGATCGCGTCTCGAGAATAGACGGAACCCGCGGGATTCGAGGGGGAATTGATCATCAGGAGGCGCGTGCGCGGCGTGATCGCCTCGGAGACGGCGTCCGCGGAGGGAACGAACCCCTCCATGTCCGCGGCGCGCACAGGGACCGGCCGGGCTCCCGCGAGGGTGACCATCGGCGCGTACGAGACCCAGCCGGGGTCCGGGATGATCGCCTCGTCCCCGGAGTCGAGGAGGGCCATGCAGGTCATGAACAGCGTGTGCTTCGTCGGGGCGACGAGGACGTTTTCCGGTTTCGCGGGAATCCGATTGTCCTTCTGGGACTTCTCCGCGATCGCCTCCCGCAGCTCGCGAATGCCCGGAGCGGGCGTGTACTTCGTGAAGCCGTCATCGAGGGCCTTCTTCGCCGCGTCGATGATGTGCGCCGGCGTCGGGAAGTCGGGCTCTCCGATCGCGAGCGAGAGGATCTTCTCGCCGCGGGCCTTCAGGTCCGTGATGAGGTCGCTGATGCGGACCGTCGCGGATGGTTCGATCGAGAGGACGCGCTTCGCGAAACGGGCCATGGGGGTCGGGAAGACGGAAGGATAGAAAAGGGTTCACCGCACCGTTCATCAAGCAGGGATGGTCTGCTTTTTTACTCAGTTGGGTAAAAGACAGGCTCATCGTCCCCCACCGCGGCTCCATTGATTTTACCCAGTTGGGTAAAACCCGAGTTTGAAGTTTCTACCGCTACCTCGCTCAGTTCGACAAGATTCGTCCCATCGCGGCCTCGGAAATGACGTGCTCCACTCCGTTCGCGCGGAGAAATTCCCGCAAAGGATCCAACCGCTCCCGGTCGACAAAGACCACGGACTGACCCAGATACCGCACACCGGCGTGTTCGACGAAGCCCGAGTAATGGTAGGTCTTCCCGTTGGTCGAGACCGTGTGACCGAAGATGAACCGACGGACGCGGGTGCATTGCAACGGGTTTCCAGAGTCCACGTCCCACGTGACGATGAATCCGGCGAGAGCCCGACTCGTTTCTCGACGGGCTCTGCGGACCGATCGCTGCGGCACCATTTTACTCAATTGAGTAAAAACGCAGCCGAACCTCAACCCTTCCTCGGGAGGGGACCGTGAAAGTGAAAATCCGCTTTCGACTCCCGTCACTTTCAGGCATCCGGGCGTTGTCCTTATGGGCTCGAACACGTGGGTGCCGCCGGGAGTCCATGAGACTCGCGGTCTTCGGCGCCGGCGGAATGGGCGCGACCCATGCAAGCGCGTATGCGGCGTTCGGGAAGAAGGAACGGGTTGAAATCGCGGGGATCGTGAGTCGTTCTGCTTCGAAGGCTCGCGGGCTCGCGAAGCGAGTTGACGCGCCATGGTTCACGGATCCGCAGAAAATCCTGAGAGACGAATCGATCGACGCCATTGACGTGACGACCCCGAGTGGCCTCCATCGGCCGCTCGTCGTCTTGGCCCTGGCCCAGGGGAAGCATGTCTTCTGCGAGACCCCGGTCGCGCTCACGCTACGGGACGCGGACGCGATGATCAACGCGGCGCGTGTGAACCGCCGGATCTTGATGGTCGCGCAGGTGATGCGGTTCGTCGCCGATTACCAGCGCGCGCATGAGGAGGCCGCATCTGGAAGCCTCGGGAAACCTCGCATCGTCGTGGCTCGGCGCCTCGCTCGGCCGTATTGGTCCGCGAAACGACCTCGGCCGTTCCGTGTCTACGGCGATCCGATCGTCGAGCTGTCGATTCATGATTTCGACGTCGCGAACTGGATCTTAGGCCGACCGCGCTCCGTCCTGGCCCGCGGCATCTCCGGTTCAACCGGGATGACGGAGCATGCGATGGTCGCGGTGGAATATCGAGGCGGGAGCGCCTTCATCGAGGGATCCGCGATGATGCCGCCGGGCTTTCCCTTCACGACGGCCCTTCGAGTTCAGTGCGACGCCGGCGTCTTCGACCATGTGACCGAGTTCCGGGGAGGGCCGATCCCCAAGACGCGGTCGGTCCGCTATACGAAACATGGACTCGAGACGGTCCCCGTCCGCGGGCACGATCCGTACACGGAGGAATGCCGCCTCTTTGTCCGGACGGTGCGCCGGAAGGCGGATGGGAAACTCTTGAGCCCCGACGCCGAACGGGACGCGCTACGAGTCGCCCTCGCGGCGCGGGAGAGCATCCGCAGGGGCCGCGAGATCGACCTTGCTGCCTAGCCAGCCGACCTCGCTCAACGGTGCGCGAAATACGCGCGCACCTCGGCCTTGCTCACGTGGTCGATCCGGGAAAACCCGACCCGCTCGAACTGCACGACGTCGTCGACCTTGAGAGACGCCACGAGGGGCTCCCCGAGCCCACGGAGTTCCCGAGGCTCGGGGGATTCCGTAGCGTCCGGCAACACGAGGTGCACGTTGACCCCGTGCATCACCCACTGAATCTTCGGGAGGTCCTTATTCTCCATGGAAACGAACTTGGCCCGCTTGTCCAGGATCACGTTGCAGAAGTCCTTGAGTCTCACTTCCTTGCCGCGGAACTTTGCGAAGTCCTCCCCCGGAACATGGACCTTTGGCCCGGCCGCAATCTCCCTCACCCCACGCCCCGGGAAATCCGGATGGAGCGGCGCCTTCACGTGCTCGATCGGCGGCAGGCCCGAGATCTCGACCGAGACCGGATCCGGGACGAAGAAGTACCGGTTCGCGTCCTTGTCGATCCTCTTTCGGTTCTCCGCGTACAACGCCTCCGCAGGCACCTCGATGTCGTTCAGGCTGAGGCCGAAGGAAAGGACGAACTCCCGCAGGGCCGCGGGGCGGATCCCCCGGCGCCGGAGGGATTGGAGGGACCACGTCCGCGGATCGTCGATCCCCGTCAGCCGGCCCGCCGCGATCTCCCGGCGGTAGCGCGACTTCGACAGCTCGAGATCCTTGAACCGTAGGATCCCGAAGTGGACGAATTCCGGTCGCGTCCGGATCCCGAGGACGTCCCAGATCCACGTCTCCATCTGATCCTCCATGACCAGGTCTTTCCCGCGGAGGACGTGCGTGATGCCGAGCAGCGAATCGTCGACGGCCCAGGAGAACTCGAGCATCGGCCACACGCGGTAGCGGTCCCCCACCCGCGGATGATCGCGTTCCGCGATCCGAAAGAGCACCCGGTCCCGGAACGCCGGGTTCGGATGGGCCATGTCGGTCTTCAGGCGGACCACGGCTTCGCCTTCGCCGTACTCGCCCGCGAGCATCGCCTTCCACATCGCGATCGTCTCGTCCACGTCCTGCGTGCGGTGGACGCAGGCGCGCTTCGCCTCGCGGTTCTTGCGGAGGGTCTCCGGGTCGCACTCGCACACGTAGGCCTCACCGGTCGCGAGCAGCTTCTCCGCCCATTCGTAATGGAAGGGGATCCGGTCGCTCTTGTAGAGCACCTCGTGGTATTCGACCCCGGCCCAGTCGAGGCCCTCCTTGACCTGGTCGTAGGCCTCCGGCAGGAGCGGCTTGTCCTCCGACCCGATCGTATCGTCGAAGACGAGGAGCAGGCGGCCGCGGTACGTCTTCGCGTAGGCATCGTTCAGGACGAAGGCCCGGGCGTTCCCGATATGCAACGGTCCGCTCGGGTACGGGGCGAGGCGCAGGACCACCTGCCCTTCGACGGCCTTCGGAAGGGGCGCGAGTTCCTTCGGTCCCGCGGCCGGCGTCGGCTTCTCGAGCAGCTCCGGGGCGATCGAAGCGAGTTCGGCCCGCTGCGCGTCCGGCGAGAGGCGATTGACGTCGGCGACGACGCGCTCCACCTGAGCCGCGGCCTCGCGGGCCCGCGATCGGAGGCTGGCATCCTCCGCCAGCAGATGTCCGAGGACGGCCTTCGCATCCGCCTTCCCTCCATGCAGGACGGCATTTTGCAAGGCGACTTTGCGCGCGGATTCGAGGCCCACGCGCGTCCGAACCGGGGCCGCGTATTAAGACTTCTGGGGACGCGACCAATTCGCGAGCCGCCGCCGTCGAAGAGGTATCCTGAACACAACCGATGCGTGATAGTAATATTCTCCCGAGGAGACATCCCGGGGCGTGGGCCGGGCGTGGTGGGCGCCGCCCCGAGGCGGGCGACGCGGAGGGCGGATCTTCGCCCTCGAGATTGGCTTCTTCCTGGTGGCGACGGCCGGGATCGCCGCCGCGACCTCTCCCACCCTGTCGCAGGTCGCCCCGGATCTGTGGCTCGCGAATCCGACGGTCAGCCCGATGCCTCCGTACGAGGGGGACGTCGTCCACGTCACCGTGACGGTCGCGAACGTGGGCGACATCGCGGCCTCCACCGCCGCGGTGGAGCTGATCGATTCGCGTCCGAACGGAGATATCATCACGATCGGGCGGTCGTCGATCGCCAATCCGCTCGGTCCGGACCAGTCCGTCGTCCTCGAGGCGCCTCCCTTCTTCGCCGTGGGGACCGGAGAGCACACGCTGACGCTCCGAGTGACCGACGTCACCCCCGCGGAATCGAATGCGAGCCATGGCGTGTTCTCGATGCGGATGCCGGTTCTTCCCGCAGAAGTGTCCCCACCGCCGCCAACCTCTTCCGATGGCCTTCGGGCGGAAGCCCTCGAGGCGCTCGGGGTCGGTGCAGTCCTCGGATTCCTCTTCGTCGTCGCCGCGATCGGCATCGCGATCGCCTTCGTCGCTCGAAGGCGCGCCGCGGAACTCGAGCCTCCTCCCCCGGAACCGCGGGACGAATCGCCGCCGCCCCTCTGGCCTCCGTGAATCCCGGCCTCCCGAACGCGTCACAACCTTTCTATCCGAACCTCCGATACGGCGCCGGGATTCCCATGGCGATCCGAACGTGGCTTGACCGGTTCGGCCGAGACGTGGTCCGCATCGATGGACCGGTGAAGCGAAATCTCGACGCGACCCGGCACTTCCTCGCGAATCCGAACCGACCCGTGTTCCTCCCGGGCCTCGAGGGCGGTCCCGCCGCCGCGAACCTCTGGTCCACGAGGGATCGCGTGGCGTCGGCCCTCGGCATTCCGCCGAACCAGCTCCTCCCGAAGCTGATGGACGCGCAGGCCCATCCGTCGGACACGCGCGTCGTCGATCGCGCCGATTTCCAGGCGCAGTCGACGACCGACGTCGACCTGACGGCGTTGCCGATTCCGAAGCTCTTCCCCAAGGATGCCGGCCGCTACGTCACGGCGGGCGTTTGGGTCGCGGAGCGGGGAGGCGTGCGGAACCTCTCCTTCCACCGCATCCAGGTCCTCGACCGGAATCGAGGGGCCTGTCGGATCGTGCCGCGACATCTGCGGCACATGTACAACGAGGCGATCGCCGCCGGCGAGGAACTGAAGGTCGCAATCTGCGTCGGCCTGGACCCGTGGAATCTCCTCGCGGGCGGGACGTCCGTCGAGTACGGCGTCGACGAAAGCCGGATCGCGTCCGCCCTCACCCAATCTTGCCTCGGCCGGCCCGTCGACATGGTGCGCGCGCGGAACGGGATCACGATCCCGGCGGAGGCGGACTACGTCCTCGAGGGCCGTTTGACCGGAGAGACGCACGACGAGGGCCCCTTCGTCGATGCGGTCCGCACGTACGACCGCGTCCGGAAGGAACCCGTGCTGGTCGTCGAGCGCGTCTCCCAGCGCAAGGACGCCGTGTTCCACATCATCGTCGGCGGCCTCGACGAGCATTTCCTGTTCATGGGGATGCCGCGAGAACCCGTGATCTTCCAGGCCGTCTCCCGCGCGGTCCCCCACGTCGGCGCAGTCCGTTTGACGGAGGGAGGATGCGCCTGGCTCCACGGGGTCGTCTCGATCCGCAAACAGCATCAGGGAGACGGGAAGAACGCGATCATGGCCGCCTTCGGGGCCCACACGTCGATGAAGCGGGTCGTCATCGTGGACGAAGACATCAACGTATTCGACGACCGCGATGTGGAATGGGCCATCGCAACTCGGTTCCAGGCGGATCGCGGACTCGTCGTGCTGCATGACGTCCGCGGCTCCTCGATCGATCCGAGCGGACGAGACGGCTTCACCTCGAAGATGGGCATCGATGCGACGAAACCCCTCGGGGGGGATCCGGCGATGTTCGACAAGGCGACGCTGTAGTCGAACCGATGGCAATCCCGATTGAGAATTCCTGGAGAACGTTCATTAGAGGGCAGGGTCTCGGCGCGCGCCATGCGCGGGATCGCGATCTTTCTCGCGATCGTCCTTGCGGTCCCCTCGGCCGTCGCGCTGGTCCACGTCGCCCCCATCGAACATTGGGCGACGCCTCCCGGCGCCGCGCCTCAATTGACGCCGCCGAACCCCGCGGCGGGAACCTGGCCACCGTACCTCCGGAGGAGTCCCACGGCGCGGTCCCCGGCCCCAACCCAGACGACCGGCGTCGCGCGCATCCTCGTCCTGCTCATCCAATTCTCCGACACCGCCGCGAGCGCGTCTCACGATGGTGGGTACTTTGACAGCCGCCTGAATGCCACGGGAGGCTCGGTGCATTCCGTCCGTTCATACTACCAGGAGGTCTCCCGCGGCGCGCTGACGCTCAATGCGACGGTCATCTCCACGTGGTTCACGAGCGCCCACCCGATGTCGTATTACGGTACCGACAGCTCGACCGGCGTCGACGACGCGAACGGCCCGATCTATCGGCTCGTCGTGGAGGCCGTGCATCTCGCCGATCCGAGCGTCAACTTCGCCCCGTTCGATACGAATGGAGATGGGGTCGTCGACCACCTGATGGTCGTCCATGCGGGGGCCGGTCAGGAGTCGAACCCGGGCCAGAAGGACCTGATCTGGTCCCACCGATGGGACGTCCTCGACGCGGATCCGACCACGCCGGGGTCGCAGTCCCTGACGGCCGATGGCGTGCAGATTTACGGATACACGATGGAGAGCGAGGACTTCGTGGTCGGCACCGTGGCCCACGAGTTCGGACATGACCTCGGGCTTCCGGACCTGTACGACACGGACGGCTCGTCCCACGGGGCGGGCATCTGGGACATCATGTCCGAGGGCTCGTGGAACGGCAATCCCGCGGGCTCGAGCCCGGCCCACATGAGCGCGTGGTCGTTGATGCGGCTCGGATGGGTGACGCCGACCGACGTGACGACATCGCTGGTCGGCACCTCGATCGATGCGGTCGAGACCTCTGGCAGGGTGTTCCGCCTGAACAACCCGGGGAACTCGCTGGAATACTTCCTCATCGAGAACCGACAGCCCCTCGGCTTCGATGCCGCGCTCCCCGGGGGCGGGCTGCTGATTTGGCATGTGGACGACTCGCAGACTTCGAACGATCAAGACACCCACCGTCTGCTCGATCTCTTGGAGGCCGACGAAGGCAGCACGGGCGACCATCCAGTCGACGCCAGCGATCCGTGGCATGACACCGCCTCCGGGTGGGGACCCGAGACCGTCCCCGACAGCCGGGCCTACGACGGGTCCGCCACCGGTTGGCGGGTCCGCGACATCTCCGCGAGCGGAGCGACGATGATCGCGACGATCGCGCACGACGTGACGAAGGACCTCGCGGTGTCCGCGATCCGCCTCCCCTTCACCCAGGCCGTCGGAGCCCTCGTCCCAACGCAGACCGACGTGCGGAATGAGGGCGCGCAGCCGGCGAACGTCACGCTCCAGGTCGAGGTGTACCGCGACACGCTGCAGCCCTCGACTCGCGTGACCACCGCGACGTTCAACCGGCCGATCGTCGGCGCGCAGACCACGGCCACGTTCTCGCTGAACTTCACTGCCACTTTCCCCGGACGCTATCTCGTCCACGCCCTCCTGGTCGGAGCGAATGACGAGATCCCATCCAACGACGAGCGGATCGCCCACGTCCTGGTCAACACGTTCCGATTCCGCGACCCGATCACTTCCTCGGCCAATTGGAGCACGGACGGATTCTCGAACGACCAGTACCGATGGCGCGTGGTGAACGATGCCGATCCCGACGGCGCGTCGCACAGCCATCCGAGCGCGTGGCGATTCGGCTACGGGGCGACCCTGGTGCCGAACCCGCTCCCTCCCGCGTGGCACACCCTCACGTCGCCGTCCATCGCCGTCTCGCCCGCTCCGACGTTCCTGATCTTCTACCACCGGTACGACCTCACGGGTCGCACGGTTGAGGTGCTCCCGATCGGGGTGAACGAGACGGACGAGGCCTACGTCGAGGTCCGCTATGGAGGCGGGCCCTGGATCAAGGTCGCCCGATACACCGAGAAGGACCTCACCTGGCGAGTCGCGGCCTTCAACCTGACCGCGAACATCAGCGGATCGACGACCGTGCAAGTTCGATTCAACGCGAGCTCCAACGTGATGGCGAAGGCCGGCGGCTGGTGGATCGACGATGTGATGATCGCGGCCGCGGGACCTGCAAGGGCTGGGGTGTTCCTGGGAGCCGTCGGCCCGGTCGCGACCGCGGCGGGAGGCACCGCGCGGATCGCCCTGAAGCTCGCGAACGTCGGCGACTACGAGACGAACTTCCGTCTCGACGCGACGCTACCTCCGGGTTGGGGCGCGGGCCTGGAGGGCGGGGCCGGGGGACTCCTCCGAGGGCATGTGGTCCGCCTCGCGCCGGACAACGACGCCGCCCTCCGGATCATCCTCTCCCTCGCGGGAAACGCGACCGCGGGTACGTCCTATCCGGCGACGATCACCGCCACCGCGCTGGAGGATCCGGCCGCGAGGGCGGCTGCAACGTTCCAGGTGGCGGTTTCGAGCAGCCTCCCCGTCGACCTCCTCTTGGACCTGACCCTCGTGGCAGCCGCGATGGCCGTCCTCGTCATCGTGGTCGTCCTCCGTCGGCGGCGACGTCCGCGGACCTGAGGCAAAGGATTATTCGCCGTCTCCGACGTTTCGACGACGTGTCGGTCGCGCACGAGCTGCTCCGCCGCGGGGCGGTCGAGGAGCGGGCGTATCAGGTGAACATCGCCCGCGCGTGCCTCGAGCGGTCCACACTGGTCGTCCTCCCGACCGGCATGGGGAAGACGGTCATCGCCTCGATGGTGATCGCCGAGGTCCTGCGCCGCAAAGGCGGCAAGGTCCTCCTCCTCGCCCCGACGAAGCCGCTCGTCGAGCAACACGCGGCCTCGCTCCGGAACCTCCTCGTCGTCGATCGCATCGCCCTGTTCACCGGCGAAGCGACGTCCCCCGAGGACCGGGAGCTCCTCTGGCGGGAGAACAAGATCATCGTGTCGACGCCGCAGGTGATCCGCAACGATCTCCGTTCGGAGCGGATCTCCCTCGACGACGTCAGCCTGATCGTCTTCGACGAGGCCCATCGGGCGGTGGGCGACTATGCGTACGTGGACGTCGCGGCCGCATCCAAGGAGGTCCGGGACCGGCTGGTCCTCGGGATGACCGCGTCCCCCGGCTCGTCGGCGGAGAAAATCCTCGAGGTCTGCGGCAACCTCGGCATCGTCGCGGTCGAGATCCGGACCGAGTACGATCCCGACGTCGTGCCGTACCTCCACGACCTCGACGTCGAACGGATCCGAGTGGAAGCGCCGGACGTGGCGAAGGAAATCCGCGGCCTCGTGCAGACGGTCTTCGACGAGCAAGTCGAGCGGCTCAAGAAGGTCGGCTTCCTCGCGGGCAAACCGAAGGTCAGCCTCAAGGACCTCCTCGCGGCGGGGGACGAGGCGCGCCGGAAACTCGACTCGGGAGTCCGGGACGGCCGCCTCTACGGCGCCATGACGGCCCAGGCCATCGCGATGAAGGCGAACCACGCGATGGAACTCGCCGAGACGCAAGGCCTCGGCTCCCTCCGATCCTACTTCGACAAGATGGCCGCGGACGCGCAGACGAAGGCGGACGTGCAATTTCTGAAGCACGCGAAGGTCCAGGAGGCGATCCGGCTCGCTCGCGAGTCCGTCGTGGAACACCCGAAGATCGCCAAGACGCAATGGGTCGTCCGCGAGCAGTTCCTGCGGAAGCCCGATTCCAAGGTGATCGTCTTCGCCCATTATCGGGAGACCGCGGACCGCGTGACGCAGGAGCTCGCGCGCCTCCCGGGGATCCGTCCGGTTCGCTTCGTCGGCCAAGCCTCCCGCGGAGACGATATCGGGTTGTCGCAGAAGGAACAGGTCGAGATCCTCCAGAAGTTCCGGGACGGCGAGGTGAACGTCATCGTCGCGACCTCGATCGGGGAGGAGGGCCTCGACATCCCGCAGGTCGACCTCGTCGTCTTCTATGAACCGGTCCCCTCGGAGATCCGCACGATCCAGCGACGGGGCCGGACCGGGCGCAGCGCGGCGGGTCGTGTCGTGACCCTGGTGACGAAGGACACGCGGGACGAAGCCTACTTCTACAGCGCCCGCCGGAAGGAACGGAAGATGCACCAGGAACTCGACCGCCTGCGGAAGGAGCTGAGGCAGAAGATCTTCGTCGGGCAGCCGAGCGGGGAGACGTTCGTCGCGGCGGATCCGGAGAAACGGATCGAGTCGTTGCGGGAACAGAGCCGCGAGGAGCATCCGGAGACGGCCCTCCCGCGGCCGGCCGCCAGGAAAGGCCAGACGAAATTCGAGGATTTCTGAGGCGGCGACTCGTTTTATACCTGGGACGTCCGTACGAGGCGTAGGCCCCATGACCCGATGTCCCGAATGCGGATGGGAGATCGACCCCGAGGACGAGATGTGCCCGAACTGCGGGGCGTACCTGGCCGACTACGAGGACGTCGAGCCTTCCGAAGACTGAGGACCTCACCGGCGGAACAGGTCGCGGGCCGCCCCTTTGACGAATTCCCCGAATCCGCCGCTCGGCGAAGGGATCTCGCCGCGGATGACCTCGCCCGATGCGGCGTCGACCAGGATTGGGTACGTGCGGTCCCGGTAGGTGTAGGAGGAGAACCAGATCGGCGCGTGCAGGAACTCCGCGTCCTTCACGTCGATCGACGTGCGGGCGCTTTCGACCGTGTCGACGAGATCCTTCAGGAGTTCCCGCTGGTGGTCGTCGACCTGCTCCCGCGCGATCCGATCGGCCTCGTCCTCGTCGACCTCGGCGTTCAGGAACCGCGAATCGCGGACCATGCCCCCGGTGTCGAAGGGCACTTTGAAGGCGAGGGGCAGCTTGAATTCGCGCGTCGGAAAATCCCCTGACCGACGGGCGAGGATTTTCCAGAAGAAGTCCCTCCGGAGGTCGCCCGTGCGTCGCTCGTTCGTGCCGGTCCGCGTGAGGATCCCGACGTAGTTCGTGGTCGCGTCGACCTCGAACACGTAGAAAGGGAGGTACGTGCACTCGAGGGAGGCGACCCGAGAAGCCTTTCGCAGATCGTCCGGCTTCATCACCCCGCCGTCCATCCAGCCCTCGATGATCCGGAGGGCCCCGTCGCGATCGACCCTCGCGGTGAGCATCGAATGCCGGAGGATGAACGGCTTGTTCCCCTGGAACCGCGAGGCGGTGCCGCAGTAGGGACACGTGACGATGACTTCGCCGGGGGCGAGGGTCAGAGGCCCACCGCACTTCGGGCAGCTGATCGATTCGACGAGCTCCGGCATGCCGACGGAATGCTCATGGCCTGGTCGAATATAGCCATTTTGTGGGAAGCCTCGGGGCCCTTCGACGCGGGAGCTGGTTCACGGTCCTGCTCCTCTTTTCCCTCCTGTCCCTGCTCCTGCTCGCGATCCTCGTCATCGTCGATTACGTCCTCCAGAGCCGGGCGTTCCCGGCCGCTTTCGCGATCGTCTTCGGCCTGGCGTTCCTCTTCATCCTCGCCCAGTGGCTTGTCTCTCCCGCGATCGTGCGCTGGGCGATTCGCGGCCGCCAGCCGATCACCGCGGATTCGAATCCGTGGCTCTTCCGGACCGTCGACGAGCTCGCGCGCCAGGCGGGGGTCCCCCCGCCGAAGATCTGGCAGAGCGAAGACTCCTCTCCGAATGCGTTCGTCTTCGGCCGGACGATCGCGTCCGCGGAACTCGTGGTCACGGCCGGCCTCTTGCAGCGCCTGAACCAGGACGAGATCCGCGCGGTCCTTGCGCACGAGATTGGACACCTCCGCCATCGGGACGTCATCATCATGACGCTGATGTCCGCAGTGCCCCTCATTGCGTACGTCATCGCACGGATGGGGTTCGAATTGCTCCGGGGCAACGTCCGCGTCCGCGGGAAGGGAGGAGGACAGGCCCTCCTCATCATCATCGCCTCGGCGATCGTCTCGTACGCGGTCTATCTCGTGACCCAGCTCCTCGTCCTGTATCTGTCCCGGACGCGGGAATACTATGCAGACGCCTACAGCGGCGCCGCGACCCGCGATCCCCACCTCCTCGCGTCCGCGCTGACCAAGATCTCGTACGGCCTGTCCCTCGCCTCCGAGGACTCCGAGCCCTCGGGCCTCCGGGCGTTCATGATCGGCGACCCGGTCAAGGCCTCGGAGGACTACGACGAGCTTGCCAACAAGATGAACGCCTACGACCTCGACAAGGACGGCCAGCTCGATGCCTACGAGCTGCAGAAGGCGATCGAGGTCGAGCGGAAGAGTCACTGGCGTCGGGCGAACGAGCTGTTCGGGACGCACCCGCCGACGTACAAGAGGATCTTGATGCTCGAGACGATGGAAGAGGAGCTCAAGAAAGGCGGGCTCCCCGCGAACATCTACCAGTTCGTGTGAGCCGCACTCCGCCTACGGGATGTGCCTTCGCTGCGCCTTCCGGATCGCGTCGCGCTCCGCGTCCCGCGCCATGACGAAGATCGCGGCCAGGACGATGATCACGAGGACTGAGAGCAAGATCAGGTACAGGAGTTTTCCGAGGTCGCTCGCGCCGCCGCTGAAGATGGAGCCGTAGAAGCTGCCCGCGCCGATCACGAAGAAGCCGCCCGCGAGGGGGCGCGCGATCTTCCGGTCGTGGGTCGCCGCGAAAAGGAAGTAGAAGCCGAGCGCGAAGATCATCGAGGTCAGTCCGGTCCACCAGAGGCGCTCGTCGATCCGCAGGCCGCTCGCGAGGAACAGGATGTACCCGAAGATCGCCGCGAGGAGGATGGCCCCGATCGCCGCCATCGCCAGGAGGACGGTCGTCGACAGATTGGGCAACATCGGCCCGCGCGGGGCCGGAGCCGGAGGGGCTTCCATGGATTCAGCCCTGGACCGGCTTGCCGCACTCCGGGCAGAACTTCATGTTGCCGGGGACCTCGTGGCCATCCGGGCACCGGCGGGTCTGAGCCGCGCCGCATTCGCCGCAGAACTTCAGGCCCGGCGGGACGGGCTTCCCGCACTTGATGCACGGCTTGCTCCCCGCCGCGACCGTCGTGTCGGCGCCGCAGTTCCCGCAGAACTTCACGTTCGCGGGGTTCATCGTCCCGCACTTCGGGCAGGCCCGCATCTGTTGCTGTTGCGGCGGCTGCGCGATCATGCCGCCCATCTGGGAGCCCATCGCATAGCCCATGCCGATGCCCGCGCCGAGGCCGACGCCGGTCCCGGCGGTGCCGGAGGGATTCGCGGCCGCGGCCTTCATGGAGTCCGCGAAGGCGAACTGCTGGTAGGCCGCGGCGTTCGTCCGCCCGAGGACTTTCGCGGAGGCCATCTTCTCGAGGGCTTCCTTGATCGTGTCGGGCAGCGGGATGTTCAGGCCGCTGATCTGGAGGATCTCGATGCCGAGGGTGAGGAAGTGCGGCTTCGAGTTCGCGAGCGTGCCTTGCTCGATGTCGTTCAGGCTCGCGGCGAAATCGACGACCTTGAGGCCGTTCGCCTTCATCTTGCCCAACGTCACGTTGAGCTGCTTCACGATCTCGCCTTTGATCCGGTCCTCGACCTCCGCGGAGGTCGCGGCCCCGAACGTCCCGACGAACTGGTTGATGAACGTCTCGGGATCCTTGAGGCGGTACCGGAAGTCCCCGAAAGCGCGGAGCTGGACCATGTCGAAGTCCGGGTCCTGGAACAGGAACGCGTCCTGGGTCCCGAACTTGCCGTCGAAGATGCGCTTCTGGAGGTAGTACACCTCCGCCTGTTGCACGACGCCGGAGAGGGCTTGGATGAGCTTGCCGAGGATCGGCGCGTTCTGCGACGTCAGCGCGTACCGGTCGGGCCGGTCGAGATAGGCGAGGACCTTGCCGTCGCGATAGAAGACCGCGATCTCGTCTTCGCGGACGACGACGTTATCGTTCATCCGCACGTTTCGCGGGACCTTCCACATGATGTTCTGTCGCTTGAACTGGTCGTCCCACGCGATCGTCATGCTCCCGGACAGGCCTTCCTTGTGGCCCGCCGTCTGGTCTGTTCGCTTTCCGCCGCCGAAGAAGAATGCAATGGGGATCATCGTCTCACACCACCTGGATACCGCTGACCGCGCTGGTCCGTGACTTCCACGCCCGCTCGAAGTTGCCGATCGATCCCATGAGGGACTTCACCGCCGCGTCGAAGGCTTTCGGGTCCGCCGCATCGCGGACCGTTTGGACGAGCCCCGCGGCCTGGCCCAGTGATTCGAGCATCGCGTAGTCGTACTCGTACAACTTGTCGAGCTCCGTCTCCTTGATCTGGATCGTCGCGCTGAGGCCCGAGTACCCGCCTTCCGCATGGCGGATCTTCGCCTCGAGGCCTTCGATGGTGAAGATCGCGTTGCCGATCGTCTGGAGGCCCTGAACCTTGCCGTCCATCGCCATGCCGTCGCGGATCTCCTCGAGGTCCCCGCGGACGCTCTTCATCTGGTTCGCGAGTTGGATCCGGAGGAGGTTGTCCGCCGCGCGGATGTCCTCCCGGCGACGATACCCCGAGTAGCCGGGGATCATCAGCTGGATTTTCTTGAGTATTCCGCGGTCCTGTTCGACTCGGTCACGGATGTCGGGCATCGTCCATGTCTCCGGGCGTTTCGACACAATATGTTCCGCACGTATCTATTTAGGGGTATGGATGGAAGTCCGCAACCGATCCCTCACCAGAGGGCGAACGCGGGCCTCTCTCCGTTCATGACCGTCCCGGACCCGCCGTCGATGAGGATGAACATCTGCTTGCCCTTGTGCTGGTACTCCATGAACCAAACGGGCGCGTGGAGCAGCTCCCCATCGTACGTCGTGGGATAGACCTGGATTGACTCCAGGTTGTCGACGCGCTTCTTCGCCTCGCGCTCCGCGAACTTGTGCGCGAGGGCCGCGGCCTGGGCCTTCGCCTCGGACTCGGAGATGTCGCCGCTCTGCACGTCGACCCCGCCGGTCTGGCGCTTGTCGAAGTTCATCTTGTTCGCGAGCTCGAACGTGAACCCGTCCTCGGGCTGGTATTGGGCATACCCGCGGACCGCGACGACGGGGATGTTCCGCTGGAGCTGGATGCGATCCCGGACGCGGACGACCTGCGGCTGCGACACCTGCGCGTTGCGGTTCTGGTTCGCCGCGGCCGCGGCGATGGAGAGGGCGAAGAGGGCCGCCCCGGCGGCCTTCTGCTTCCCGTCCCCGTGCATCATCATCCCCGTGCCGCTGCCGACGCCGGAGCTCTTGGTCCCCTGGAAATCGGCGACGACCGAGGTCGGGACGACCCAGTAGGGGACGTACCGGAGGGTCACGGCCCCGAGTTCGGATCGCTCGGCCACCTTCCGGCGGAAGATGCCTTTGTTCAGCCACTTGCCGCCGGCTTCCATCGCGGTCTCGTTGTTCAGGCGGTTGTTGAGCATGAAGTGTTTCTGGATGACCTGGGCGGCTCCGCCCGCGCCCATCGTGGTCACGGCGCCACAATATTCGCACACGACGAGGGCGAGCCCCGAGGACGGATTCATCGGGCCGCCGCAGGAACTGCACTTGAAACTCTGCGGCAACGGAGGAGGCGCGACCGCTTGGACGGGAGCGGCCGGATTGTACGGTTGGCCTCCGGCCCCTCCGGGGAGGCCCGGGGCCTGCGGCAGGCCGGGCTGAGGTCCCTGCGCCGGGACGACGACGCCCTGCTTCGCGCCGCACAAGTTGCAGAATACCGATCCGTCCGCGATCTTACCGCCGCACTGGTTACAGAACAGGGGAAATCCTCCTATTCGGACCGGCCATGGGAGTCCCGTCCTACTTAAGAATTCGCACCACAGTTTCAGGGTCGCGACCCTTGAATCGACGCGGTGAGAGCCGCGGGACCATCCTCATATACGTGGCTCACCGGTGGCACGGATGGCGCCGGCGAATCCGAATGGGACCCCTCACGCGTTTCCTGATGAAGACGTTCCATCTGGAGCCCGGCGACCTATCGAACCTCACCTCCCTCTACTTCGCCACGTTCGTCATGCGGGCCGCAGCCTTCGCGGGCGTCGCGGTCATGCAGCACGTGATGTACCCGGACCCGAAGGACGCCTTCTGGAAAGGCCTCCTCTTCGCGGTCTATCCGCTCGCCGAGATCACGACCGTCGGGTATTTCGGAGCCCTCTGCGACCGGATGGGGCGGAAGCGGATCCTCGTGCTCGCGCACCTCATCACCGCCGCGGCGGTCTTCCTGTTCATCCCGAGCATCGGCCCGCCGACGCCGGATGTCCTGAGGCCGTACCTCGTCGCGGTGTTCTTCGCGATGTTCGGCATCGGGGCCGCGGCGAAGGTCGCCTCGACCCTCGCGATGGTCAACGACCACGCGAACGTGGAGAACCGCGCGCAGCTCTTCGCCTTCTTCGACCTCGTGACCTTCGGAGGGCTCGTCGGCGGATTCGGCGCGGGATTCCTCGCCCTGAAGGCCTCCGTCGCGGAGGCGGTCGTCCTCGCCGCGGGCGGCCTGGGGGTCGCCGCGAGCGTCGTCATCGTGCAGTTCCTCGTCCGGGAGACGGAGTTCATGCCGGAGCCGCAGCGCGGCACGATCGAACTCCTGCGGACGGTCCTCGGGAACCGCGACATCCGAAGGTTGCTCCCCGTTTACGTCCCCGTCGTGGCCTTGTACGGATACGTGCTCAGCTTCACGGACCACCTGATCGGGACGGGGGGAAGCGCGCCGCTGTCGTCGCTCCTCATCATCGTCGCGTCCCTCGGCCTGCCCCTCGGCGGCTCCCTCGCCTTCAGCGGCCGCCTCTCCGATCGCGCGCGCCTCCGGAGGCCGTTCATGGCCCTCGGCCTCGCGTGCTTCGGAGGCCTCTCGATCCTGTTCGCGGCCGCGACGGCTCCGTCCGGATCGAATCTGGGCCTCCTCGTCTCCGAGTGGCCGCTCATCGCGATCCTCGCCGCGGGAGCGGGGACGTTCCCGCCCGCCGCGCTCGCCTACCTCGGCGACATCGTCGAGCGGGCGGTCTCCGGCACGACCTTCGGCATCTATTCGATCATCTTCGGATCCGGCCTCATCATCGGGCCGATCCTCGGCGGGGCGCTCACGGAAGCCGTCGGGTCCCTCGCCTTCGCCGTCCTGGCCCTCAGTTTCATCGGCATTTCCGGGGCCGGGGTCGCCTTCATCCGGGAGCCCGCGAAAGAGCCGCGGCGCGCGTCGCCGGATCCCGCGGGCCCGCCCGACGGCAAGTGAATTCCAAGGTTCGTGCCCTCGCCTGATTCCTACGGCGCGGGATTGAAGTACCGGCGCCCTCCTCGAACCCGCGTGCCCCAGGGATCCTCGATCCTCGAGCTCCCGTCCATCGCCTACTTCGCGATCGGCGGATTCGCGATGTTCTTCGGCCTGTTCTTCCTCGTGTTCCTCTGGGACGTCCCGCAGCTCGTGTACCTGTGCGGGCCGATCACGATCATCCCCGGGACCGTCTCGATCCTCCTCGGGGTCCGGCAGTGGCGCCACGAGCGGGTCGTCGTCGAGTTCGCGAACTGGGCGAGGTCCCAGCGCCGGATCAAGATGGACCTCATGGCACAGAGGATCGGACGATCGCGGTTTGAGACCGAGAAACTGCTCGGAGAGGCAATCGACGACGGCCTGGTCAAGGGCGTCATCGACCGGTCCGCGGACGAGTTCGTCGCCCAGGACGGGGACGAGGGCCGGGCCCACTTCGTTGGAGTCTGCCCGAATTGCGGCGGGAATGTAGACGCCTGGTACTTCCCCGAAGAACGAGTCACCTGCCCGTACTGCGAGCGGACCGTGGCGGTTCCGGCGGTGTCGGTCAAGACCTAGTCGGATCAATGTCGACGACACGTTCCGAAAGGCTGGGTTGGAGTCCACCCATGCCAGATGTTCTACAAGGGACTCGTCGCCGGGTGAGGTTCCGGTGACCCTCAATGATGCGATCGCACATTGGGAGATGCGGCGGTGCCTTGTCGCACATGACGATTCCCATGCTAGATGTAATTTTACATCTAAATGTTATTATACATGCGAGCCTGTTTACCCTTCGTGCAAACGAAGAAGGTGGTCCAAACCGAGGTCGATCCGACCACGTACACCCGCCTGAAGCATCTCGCGGACCGACGGTCCGTTCCCCTCAAGGCACTCCTGAGAGACGCCTTGCGGTCGTACGTGGACGTCGAGGAGGGGCGGCTCGAGGAGGATCCGATCTTTCGGATCGTGGGAAGCCTGAAACCCGCAGGACGCGCGTGGAGCGAGCGAAAGGACTGGAGACCCTAAGTGCTCGCCTATGTCGACACGAGCGCTCTCATCGCCCTAGCGGTGTCCTCGGACCGGAATCACGCGCGAGCGGTCCACTTCCTGCGGACCGCCCTCTCCGACGGCATCCGGTTCGTCCTTGGCCGGCCCGTGCTGATCGAATACATCGATGGGGTGACGAAGCGAATCGGGAAAAAGGACGCGATCGCACAGCTTCGAGCCCTCGAGACGAGTGCCGCGATGCGCATCGAACCGGATGTCGACGACGACCATGTGGCAGCACATGACCTGTTCCTTCGATACGACGATCAGCCAATCGACCTCACGGATTGCCTCTCGTTCGCAATCATGGGTCGATTGCGCCTCACGGACGCGTTCACGTTCGATCGCGACTTCGCGACCCACGGACTGACGTGCCGTCCTTAGGCCCAGCGAAATTCCGGACCGCGATGCCGTGGCCGGAGCCGCACCACCCTTAAATATCACCTGGAAATTAGGACGCCTCTTCACCGAGGTTCCTTGTGGCACGGGGTCTGTTCGCGGCGCGCAAGCTGAAGGACGAGCGGCGCACCCGACGGTGGTCGGACCGGTACTACAAGCGGCGGACCCTGCGGCTCAAGGAGAAATCGGACCCGCTCGAAGGATCGCCACAGGCCAAGGGGATTGTCCTCGAGAAAGTGGCAATCGAGGCGAAGCAGCCGAACTCGGCCCTCCGCAAGTGCGTGAAGGTCCAGCTCATCAAAAACGGCCGTCAGGTGACCGCCTTCGCGGTCGGCGACGGCGCGATCAACTTCATCGACGAACACGACGAGGTCCTCGTCGAGGGCATCGGGGGCCGGATGGGCCGTTCCTATGGAGACATCCCCGGCGTCCGGTACAAGGTGATCCAGGTCAACGGCGTCAGCCTCGACGAATTGGTCCGGGGCCGGAAAGAGAAGCCCGTGAGGTAGACGTTTGGAGCCTGAGCCCCCGCCGCCTCCGGAGACGCCACCCCCGCCCCCTCCTCCGCCCGAGGCGGTTCCCTCGGCGCCTCCCGCCGAGCCCGCCGCCCCTCCGGAGACGCCGCCCGAGGCGCCTCCTGCCGAAGAGGCTCCCGTCGTCGAGAAGCCGAAGAAGGAGCCCAAGAAGCCTCGAAAGCGGCCCAGCTATGAAATGAAGCTGTTCGAGAAGTACGACCTCAACGACGTGGAGGTCCACGACGCGGGCCTGGCGAAGTACATGAACCTCTCCCCGATCGTGATCCCGCACACCGGAGGGCGGTGGGCGAACAAACCGTTCGGGAAGGCGAAGGCGAACCTCGTCGAACGGCTCATCAACAACATGATGCGGACGGAGAACTACACCGGGAAGAAGGCGAAATCCTACCGGGTCGTGCGCTCCGCCTTCGAGATCATCGCTAAGCGCACGAGCAAGCATCCGGTCCAGATCCTCGTGGACGCCATCGAAAAGGCGGCTCCTCGAGAGGAGATCACGCGCCTCCGATTCGGAGGGATTTCCGTGCCTCGTGCCGTCGATGTCGCGCCGTCGCGCCGCCTCGACCTCGCGTTGCGCAACCTCTGCATGGGCGCGGTGTCGGCGACGTTCAAGAACCGCAAGCCGGTCGAAGAGTGCCTGGCCGACGAAATCCTGAATGCCGCGAAGGGAGACATGCAGAGCTCCGCGATCGCGAAGAAGGAAGAACTCGAGCGAATCGCGGCGTCCGCGCGATAATTCTCTCCAGAGACCGAAGGTTTAATTAGCCTCGGCCCGGTGCGACAATTCATCTCGCCCACGTTGAACGTTTGGTGCGCCGCTCATGGGACGTAAGGAAGACAACATCAAGAAGGCCCAGGCACTCCTCCACCAGAAGGAGCGCATCCGCAACATCGGGACCGCCGCGCACGTGGACCACGGGAAGACGACCCTGTCCGATTCGCTCATCGCGGGCGCGGGCATGATCTCGGAGGAGCTGGCCGGCCAGCAGCTCTTCATGGACTTCGACGAGCAAGAGCAGGCCCGCGGGATCACGATCAACGCCGCGATCGCGTCCATGGTCCACGACTTCGAGGGCGGCCAGTTCCTCATCAATCTGATCGACACGCCC
>Ga0209157_1001229_pt1 | contig 21619 bp, 17 predicted proteins | sample GraSoiAngelo_135_FD_185892 | JGI IMG/M metagenome (GOLD analysis project Ga0209157, IMG submission 185892) | Grasslands soil microbial communities from the Angelo Coastal Reserve, California, USA - 14_0929_05_40cm (SPAdes) (version 2) | ecosystem: Environmental > Terrestrial > Soil > Grasslands ...
GGCCCGCGCCCTCGCCGCTGGCGCGCCCCGCGACGTGGCGCTCGGCGCCGCGCGCCGGGTCGTCGGGATCGGCCACTCGTCGGGCTGGGACATGCTCGCCGGCTTCGTCGCCGGTGTCGCCGGCACGAGCAGTGGGCCAATTGAAGTTGAGACGCCTCCTCGAGGAGGTACCTTACGCAATCGAGAAGGATTTTCTGGGCCCACGTGGTTACCCGCGGCTCCTCCGACGATCCGGTAACTCCTTCTCCATTTTCTGCGAACGTTTTAGGGGCGCGGGGGTTCCGAGATGTCAGGCGAGGTTAAGCGCGAGTTTGACCGCCCTCTTCACTTCGTCCATCTTTGCGGGCGGAAGAGAACCGACTTTTCGGACAACAATGGATTGCTCGATGACGGCGATCCGCTCCGCCTTAATCACCGAGCTCGTCTTGAGCCCGGTTTGAGAGAAGACGGGGTCTTGCGTGTTCAGGGAAATCCAGGTTCCTCGCGCTGGTTGCGGTGGGCCGGAGAAGATTCCGACGATGGTCAGGTCATCTCCGCGAGTTGCCAGGACGACCGCCGGCCTGAGTTTCGCTGTGCTGAGATCGGTGAACGGGAATCTGACGAGGACGACGTCACCGGGCTGGAGGGTCGTCGGCATAGAGGTCTGGTTCGTTCAACCACTGCCGGAGCCCCGACTCGCCCAACCGTATCCACTCTCGGATCTCAAGCCGCTCGGCCACTCTGTGGAGAACGATCTTCAGCTCCTCAGGCGAAAGGTCGCCAAGCAGTTCTGCGAGCTTTTCGGGTGTCAGTTCAATCGTCACCCTAGCCATACGGGCTTCCTCCTCGAACAGGAGTCTATCAGGGGTGGTGAGCGCAAGACACATAAAGCACGTCATCCGCCCGAAGCCCAGAGGGAGTGCCCGGCCGCCAGTCAGCCGCGCTCGCGCAAAAATCGGCTCCGACCCTTGTACGGGCGCCGTTCCCGCGCGATCCTGACGCTTGCCCTTAACGGCGCCTCGTGGTTGGGGTAGAGTAGGTGTCTGTCGCTCTCATTCTGAGCTTTCCGGAGAGACCACTGTGGACCCATATCGTCTGCCGCGTCACGTGGTACCGAGCCGCTACGACCTCCGGCTCGAGCCCGACCTGGCGACGCTCACCTTCCGTGGCGAGGAGACCGTCGCCGTCACCGTCGCCGAGGCGACCGACGAGGTCGTCTTCAACGCGGTCGAGCTCGCGATCACCGAGGCGACGATCCAGAACGACCGCGGTGAGTCCCTGCGCGGCGTGCCGACCATGGACGAGGCGACGGAGCGCTGCCGCGTCGCGTTCCCGTCGCGGCTTGCACCCGGTGGTTGGCGGCTCTCCCTCGCCTTCACCGGCCGCCTGAACGACAAGCTTCGCGGCTTCTACCGCTCGAGCTACAAGGACGCGAGCGGCGCCACGCACCTTGTGGCCGCCACCCAGTTCGAGGCGACGGACGCGCGGCGCGCGTTCCCGTGCTGGGACGAGCCGGCGTTCAAGGCGGTGTTCGCCGTCACGCTCGCGATCGACCCGGCGCTCACCGCCGTCTCCAACACGCGCGTCGTCGCCGAGCGCCGCGAGGGCGGCAAGAGGGTCCTCGCGTTCGCGGACACGATCCGGATGTCCACCTACCTCGTCGCGTTCGTCGTCGGCGAGCTCGAGGCGACCGACCCCGTGCTGGTCGGCCGCGCACCGGTCCGCGTGTGGTGCGTCCCCGGCAAGCTCCGCCTCGCCGCGTTCGGCCACACGAGCGCCGTCACCTCGCTCCGCTTCTTCGAGGCGTACTACGGCCTGCCGTATCCGGGCGACAAGCTCGACCTCCTCGCCATCCCGGACTTTGCGGCGGGCGCGATGGAGAACCTGGGCGCGATCACGTTCCGGGAGACCGCGCTATTGGTCGACGAGCGCGCGGCGTCCCACACCGAGCTCGAGCGCGTCGCCGACGTCGTCGCGCACGAGAACGCGCACATGTGGTTCGGCGACCTCGTCACGATGAGCTGGTGGAACGGCATCTGGCTCAACGAGGCCTTCGCCACCTTCATGGAGATCCTCGCCATCGACGCCTGGAAGCCGGAGTGGAAGCGGTGGGTCACGTTCGGCGTCTCCCGCGCCGCCGCGCTCGTGGTGGACGGATTGCACTCGACGCGCCCGATCGAGTTCCCCGTGCGGGCGCCGCGCGACGCCGACGCGATGTTCGACGTGCTGACCTACGAGAAGGGTGCCTCCGTGCTCCGGATGCTCGAGCAGTACCTCGGCGCCCACGTGTTCCGCGACGGTGTCCGCGCCTACCTCACGCAGCACGCGTACGGCAATGCCGACACGGGAGACCTCTGGGCGGCGCTCGGCAAGGCATCCCGCCAGCCGATCCCGGACGTGATGGACGGCTGGATCTTCAAGCCGGGCTACCCGCTCGTCAGCGCGCGGCTCGAGGGGCGTGAGCTCGTCCTGACCCAGCAGCGCTTCACCTACCTCCCGGAGCCGCTCGACGGCGCGGAGCCCTCAGGCGAGCCCGGCCAGCGCTGGCGCGTGCCGGTTCAAATCAGGACCCAGGCCGGCGGGACGTCCTCGGTCACCCGCCTCATGCTCTCGGCGGCCGAAGCGCGCGTGCCCGTCGCGGAGACGCTCGATGCGGTCGTCGTCAACGAGGGCGGCCACGGCTTTTACCGCGTGCGGTACGCGCCCGAGCTGCTCGAGCGGATCATCCGCCGGCTCGACGACCTCGCGCCGATCGAGCGCTTCAACCTGGTGAACGACGCCTGGGCCGTGGCCGTCGCCGGCCTCGCGAGCCTCACCGACTACCTCGACCTGACGGCGCGCTTCCGCGGCGAGCGCGACCGGAACGTCTGGTCCGTCCTGATCGCGTCCTTTCACGCGCTCAACCGGATCGTCGAGCCTGCCGATCGCCCCCGCCTGGCGGCGCTCGTCCGCGACCGCGTGGCGCCGGCCTTCGCGGACCTCGGCTGGACGGCCCGGCCTGGAGAAGACGAGCTCACGCGCCAGCTCCGCGGCGACCTCGCACGCGCGCTCGGCACGCTCGGCGACGACCGGGCGGTCCAGCAGGAGGCGGCCAACCTCTACGCCGCGCACGTCGCGGGCGGCCGCGAGGTCGATCCGAACCTCCTCCCCGCGCTCATCGCGATCCTGGCGCACGCGGGCGACCCCGCGCGCTACGACGAGTTCCTCCGTCGCTTCCGCGCCGCCACGACGCCCCAGGAGGAGCAGCGCTACCTCTACGCCCTCGCCGGCTTCCGGCAGCCCGAGCTGCTCCGCCAGACGCTCGCGCGGGCGCTCAACGGGGAGATCCGGACGCAGGACGCGCCGTTCGTCGCCCGCGCGATGCTCACGAGCGTCTACGCGCGTGAGCTCGCGTGGGACTTCGTCAAGACCAACTGGGACGCGATGGAGCGCCAGTATCCCAAGCACGGGCTCCGGCGCATGGCCGAGGGCGTTGTCGCGCTCGCCACGCCCGAGCTCGAGCGGGATGTCCACGCGTTCTTCCGCGAGCGGAAGATCGACTTCGGCGGCAAGACGCTCGCGCAGTACCTCGAGCAGCTCCGCATCGCCGTCGCGCTGCGCGCGCGCGACGGCGAAGCGCTCTCGAAGTACCTGGCGCGCTTCCGCTGAGGAGGGTCGAGCATGCGGCGCGTGACGCTCGGAGTGTTCGCGGCGGTCGGGCTCGCGGGACTGACGGCGGGCACGACCGTCACCCGGGCTCAGCACGCGCACGGCGGCGCGGGCGGCCACGCCGAGGGCCACCTGGCGGCGCAGGCGTGCGCGAGCGAGTTCGAGAAGGTCGTGGGCGAGGGCCGTGGCTTCGGCCTGGCGTTCGCGGCCGACCAGAACGGCTATCCCGGCCCGATGCACGTGCTCGAGCTGAAGGATCGCCTCAAGCTCACGGCGGACCAGGAGGCGAAGGGGCGCGAGCTGATGCACGCGATGTTCACCGAGTCGCGCCCGAAGGGCGCCCGCCTGCTCGAGGCCGAGGCGAAGCTCCGGCGCCTCTTCGCCGAGCGGGTCGCCGACGAGGCGGCGGTGCGCGCCGCGGTCGCCGAGGTCGAGCGCGCGCGGACGGAGGTGCGCCTGGTCCACCTGCTCACACACCTCAAGACGCGCGACCTCCTCATCGAGGATCAGCGCCGGATCTACCACGAGGCCCGCTGGGGGGCGATCGCTCCCGCCCGGTGACCCTCAACGTGGGTGTATCGAAAGCCTGTCGTTCCGGCCGAGCGGATCGAAAGAGCAATCCTCCTGATTCGCGACCACAGAGTCATGCTGGACGCCGACCTTGCTGTGCTCTACGGTGTTCCGACGAAAAGACTAGCTGAGCAGGTCAGGCGGAATAGCGTCCGATTTCCCGCGGACTTCATGTTCAGGCTCACTGCGGTCGAAGCGCGCATCTTGAGGTCGCGAATTGCGACCTCAAGTTTCGGGCGCGGTTGGGGCGGTCGCCGCTATGCCCCTTATGCATTCACCGAGGCCTTACATTCTTCTACTTTTTGGCCTTTGCGCCCCGCTGGAGGTGCTCGAAGGCCTCCGCCAGCTTGCCCTGCAGAGTGAGCGCCAGGCCCAAGTTGGTGTGGGCAAGGGCATCGTCAGGCTTGATGCGCAGGGCCTCCTGGAAATGTTCGATCGCCTCGGCTAGCTTGCCCTGCTGGGCGAGCTCAACGCCCCAGTTGGTGTGGGCAAGGGCGTCGCCAGGCTTGATGCGCAGAGCCTGCCGATAGTGATCGATGGCCTCGGCCGGCTTGCCCTGACGACCGAGCGCCGCGCCCCAGTTGGTGTGGGCGAGCGCATAGTCAGGCTTGATGCGCAGGGCCTGCCGATAGTGGTCGATCGCCTCGGCGAGTTTGCCCCGGCGATCGAGCTCATATCCGAAGTTATTCTGGGCGACGGGAGAGTCAGGGTCAATTGCAAGGGCATGGGCCCAAAGCCGCTCTGAGTCACGCCAGACCTGGACCTGGTTCCAGGTGAGAACTCCCAACCCCACAACGACACATATGGCGACGCCTGCAACCAGCAAAGCTGCTGGTGTCCCCGTCTTCGACCCCCTCGAGGTTCGCCAGCAGGACAACAAGCCGGCGCCGGCCAGGATCGCCCAGCCGAGGCCTGCGAGGTAGGTGTATCGATCAGCAGCAATCTGCAGGCCGATCTGAAAGATCCCGAGCACCGGAAGGAGGACCACTATGTAAGCCAACCATGTCGCCAGCAGGCCCGGCACTCGCCGGCGGAGGACCAAGACGAGCGCAGTGATCGCTAGAACCAGACCGTAGCTCAGGATGAACGGCAGCGCCCCGGGATTCACCGTGGGCGGCAGTTCGTAGAGAGGCGAGAGGTTCACGGGTACGACCAGCTTCCCGAGGTAGAAGCTCAAGCCGTACGCTGAGACCGCCAGCCGGCCCAGCACGCTCAGTTGAGCCAGCGAGGCTGCGGTCTGGGCAGAAAACTGCGCCATGAATGCAATGGCAGATGCCGCAGCCGCCAGGAGCACGAACGGGATCTTCTCGACGTAGACCCGACGCGCGGGCGCGCTCCACCACCCGATGGCGCCCCCGAGGCGTCGGAGGGGATAGACGTCCAGGATCAAGAGCACGACCGGAAGATTCACGACCATCGACTTGGAGAGAAGCGCACAGACGAACGTGACCACGGACAGCCAATACCACCAGCGGCCGCGCTTTTCCGGCTCGCAGGCCCGGAGGTACTCCAGGATCGTCAACAGGTAGAACAGCCCCGAGAGCACGTCGCGTCGTTCCGTGACCCACGCAACGGATTCCACGCGCAGGGGATGGATCGCAAACACGAGGGCGGCAAACCCGGCAGAAACAACGAGCGCGTGATCTCGTTCAGCTGCACTGGGCAGAGCTAGTGTCAGGATCCGACGGACTAAGGAGAAGAAGAGCACCGCATTCGCGGCGTGCAGGAGGAGACTGGTGAGATGATACCCGACGGGCTTCATGCCCCACAGGAGGTGGTCCATGCCGAAGGTCACCCAGGTTAGGGGAATGTAGTGGCCCAGGTGAAACGCGGTGAACATCCAGCGAAGGTGGGCCCAGCCGAGCCCGCGATAGCGAGGGTTGTCTAAGAAATTCTTGTCGTCGTCCCAGGCCACGAACTGGTTTTGCAGCGTGGGCAGGAAGGCAGTGAGGGTAAAAAGGGCGACCAGCAATGGCGCAAGCCAGCGGACCCATCGCTGGGCCGAAGGACTTGCCTTCACGGCGGCCTGGACCTCGAGCTCGCGCGACTTACGCTTGCGGCTCATTGGTCTACTTCATGGTGCGTCCTCCCCTGCGCGCCTCGCGAACAAAAAACAACCCCTATTGGCTTCACGTCCGGTAGGGGTCACACACCTCACCACGCGCGACCTCCTCACCGAAGATCAGCGCCCTCGAGCTGACGGCGCCGGTTACGATGGCCTTCGATGGCGAAGCCGAGCGCTGTTGTTCCAGCCGAGCGCATCGAGCGGGCGATCTTCTCCATCCGTGGCCAGAAGGTCATGATAGATGCCGATCTCGCCGTACTGTTCGCTTCCCCACCGACTTCATGTTTCAACTGATCAGAGCGGAAGCCGCGTCTTTAAGATCACAACTTGTGATCTTAGAACGAGGCCGTGGGAAGCACCGGAAGTACCTGCCGTACGCGTTCACCCAGGAAGGCGTCGCCATGACTGGACGCGCTCGAGAAGAAATACGACGCTCAATTCAAAGCCGTCTTCGATGCCATTCGGCAACTCATGTCGCCACCAGCCGCCGGGCGCCGCACGATCGGCTTTCGCGCACGAGCCTGCGGGGACAACGTGGGCCGACTACGGCCTAAACCGAACTTGAGATCACAAGCTCACCAAGGAGCACTCAGGGGTCAAGCCGAGAGCCTCGAAATCCGGGCGCGGTAGGCAGGTGAAGGAGGACGCGACGTCGAGCCGAAAGAGAGTGGAACAACGCGGCGGGGGCCTTACACTCTTCTACTTTTTGGCTTTTCCGGCTTGCTGGAGGTGCTCGAAGGCCTCCGCCAGCTTGCCCTGGCGAATGAGCGCCAAGCCCAAGTTGGTGTGGGTGAGGGCATAGTCAGGCTTGATCTGCAGGGCCTGCCGGTAGTGTTCGATCGCCTCGGCCAGCTTGCCCTGACGATAGAGCTCATATCCGAAGTTGTTCTGGGCGAGGGGAGAGTCGGGGTCAATCGCAAGCGTATGGGCCCAAAGCCTCTCTGAGTCCCGCCAGACCTTGGCCTGGCTCCAGGTGAGAACTCCCAACCCGACGACGACACATAAGGCAATGCCGGTAAGCAGCCAAGTTGCCGGCGTCCCTGTCTTCGACCTCCTCGAGCTTCGCCAGCAGGACAACAAGCCGGCGCCGCCCAAGATCGCCCATCCGAGGCCTGCCAGGTAGGTATAGCGATCAGCAGCGATCTGCGGGCCGCTCTGAAAGATCCCGAGCACCGGCAAGAGGACCACGATGTAAGCCACCCACGCCGCCGGCAGGCCCGGCACTCGCCGGCGGAACGCCAGGACGATTCCAGTGATGGCGAGAACCAGACCGTAGCTCAAGAGGAACGGCATGGCCCATGGATTCACCGTGGGCGGCAGTTCGTAGAGCGGCGAGAGATTCACGGGCGCGACCGTCTTCCAGAGGTAGAAGCTCACGCCGTACATTGAGACTGCTAGCCGGCCCAGCCCGCTCAGTTGAACCACAGAGACCATGGTGTCGTGTGAAAGCTGCGCCATGAGTGCGACGGCCGATGCCACAGCCGCCAGGAGCACGAACGGGATCTTCTCGACGTAGACCCGCCGCGCGGGCGCGCTCCACCACCCCACGGCCCCCCCGAGGCGTCGGAGGGGATAGACGTCCAGGATCAAGAGCACGATCGGAAGATTCACGACCATCGACTTGGAGAGAAGCGCTAAGACGAACACGGCCACGGACAGCCAGTACCATCCTCGGCCGCGCTCCTCTCGCTCACGGGCCCGCAGGTACATCAAGATCGTCAATAAGTAGAAGAGCCCTGAGAGGACATCCCGCCGTTCCGTCGCCCAGGCAACGGATTCCACGCGCAGGGGATGGATCGCGAACACGAGGGAGGCAAACCCGGCAGACAGAGCGAGCGCGTGACCGCGTTCAGAAGGACTGGACAGAGCCCGTGTCAGGAGCCGACGGACGACGAAGAAGAAGACCACCGCATTCGCGGCGTGCAGGAGGAGATTGGTCAGATGATACCCGACGGGATTCATGCCCCAGAGCAGGTAGTCCAGGCCGAGGGTCATCCAGGTCAGCGGAATATAGTGGCCCAGGTGGGTGGTCCACATCCAGCGGAGGTGGGTCCACCCAAGCCCCCGGTAGTGATGGTTGTCGAGGAAATTTCTCTGATCGTCCCAGTCCACAAACTGGTTCTGGAGCACTGGCAGGAAGGCGGCGAAGGTGACGAGAGCAATCAGCGCGGGGACCAGCCAGAAGCCCCGTCGCTGGGGCAAAGCGCTGGGCACCGGTTCACGGCGTTCGCGCAAGGGTGGTTGCGGGTGTTGGGGTTTGGCGGCCGCTCTAGACTTACGGGGCGTGCTCCGGCGGCTCATTGGTGCGCTCGAGATCTAATGTCTCACGTGCCGTAGTAGCTTTGACAATTCAGAGGACACAAGGGCGACAGGGTAGTGTCTCAGTTTGATTGCGACACTAAGTGCGTGAGCTCCCTCGGCCCTATTCCACCTTCTTGCCCTTCTGGCTCGGGCCCGCGTCCTTGGCCCGCCGGGAATGTTCGACCACCTCGGCTAGCTTGCCCTGTTGAGCGAGCGCTAGGCCCAAGTTGCTGGCCGCTTTCGCGAAGTCCGGCTTGATCTTGAGGGCCTGCCGGTAGTGGTCGATCGCCCCGGCCAGCTGGCCCTGCCTAGCGAGGGCATTGCCTAAGTCGTTGAGAGCTTCGGCGAAGTCCGGCTTGATCTTGAGGGCCCGCCGGTAGTGCTCGACCGCCTCGGAGAGCTTGCCCTGCTGAGCGAGCGCACTGCCCAAGTTGCTGGCCGCTTTCGCGAAGTCCGGCTTGATCTTGAGGGCCTGCCGGTAGTGATCGACCGCCTCGGAGAGCTTCCCCTGCTGAGCAAGCGCATTGCCCAGGTTGTTGTGGGCGTCGGCATCATCCGGCCTGATCTGCAGGGCCCGCTGGTACTGCTCGCTCGCCTCGGCCAGCATGCCCTGCTGAGCGAGCACATTACCCAAGTTGTTGTGGGCGTCAGCATAATCGGGCTTGAGGCGCAGGGCCTGCCGGTGGTGCTCGCTCGCCTCGGCCAGCTTGCCCTGCTGAGCGAGCACATTGCCCAAGTTGTAGTGGGCTGAGGCATGCTCAGGGTTGATGTCCAGGGCCTGGCGGTAGTGTTCGATCGCCTCTGCCAGCTTGCTTTGATCAGCGCGCACATTACCCAAATTGTTCTCGGCGATCGAAGATTTAGGGTACGTCGCAAGGGCATGGGTCCAGAGCTTCTCCGAGTCACGCCAGACCTGGACCTGGTTCCAGGTGAGAATTCCGAGCCCGAAGAGGACGCAGGCGGCAAGTCCGGTGAACAGGAAGGGTCGCCGTCGCCAATGGGAAAGCACGCCGGCACTGACTAAGATCGCCCAGCCAAGGCTTGCGAGGTAGGTGTATCGGTCAGCGGCAATCTGCGGGCCGCTCTGAAAGATCCCGAGCACCGGCAAGAGGACCACCACGTAAGCCACCCATGCCGCCAGCAGGCCCGGCAATGGACGACGGAGTGCCAACACGAGGGCGGTGATGGCGACAACCAGACCGTAGCTCAGGAGGAACGGCGGCGCCCATGGATTCACCGTGGGCGGCAGTTCGTAGAGCGGCGAGAGATTCACGGGCGCGACCGTCTTCCAGAGGTAGAAGCTCAAGCCGTACACTGAGAGCGCGAGCCGACCCAGCGCGCTCAGTTGAACCACCGAGACCATGGTGTTGTGCGAAAGCTGCGCCATGAGTGCGACGGCCGATGCCGCAGCCGCCAGGAGCACGAACGGGATCTTCTCGACGTAGACCCGACGCGCGGGCTCGCTCCACCACCCCACGGCCCCCCCGAGCCGGCGGAGGGGATAGACGTCCAGGATCAAGAGCACGACGGGAAGATTCACGACCATCGACTTGGAGAGCAGTGCACAGCCGAACACGGCCACGGACAGCCAGTACCACCCTCGGCCACGCGCCCCGCGCTCGCAGGCCCGCAGGTACAGCAGGATCGCGACCAAGTAGAAGAGCCCCGAGAGCACATCGCGCCGTTCGGTGACCCAGGCGACGGATTCCACGCGCAGGGGATGGATCGCGAACACGAGGGCGGCCACCCCGGAGGAAACCGCGAGCGCATAGCCGTGTTCAGAAGGACTGGGCAGAGCCCGTGCCAGGAGCCGACGGACGACGAAGAAGAAGACGACCGCATTTGCGGCGTGCAGGAGGAGATTGGTCAGATGATACCCGACGGGATTCATGCCCCAGAGCAGGTAGTCCAGGCCGAGGGTCATCCAGGTCAGCGGAATGTAGTGGCCCAGGTGCGTGGTCCACATCCAGCGGAGGTGGGTCCACCCGAGCCCTCGATAGTGAGGGTTGTCGAGGAAATTGTCCTTATCGTCCCAGTTCACAAACTGGTTCTGGAGCGCTGGCAGGAAGGCGGCGAGGGTGAAAAGGGCAACCAGCAATGGCGCAAGCCAGCGGACCCATCGCTGGGCCGAAGTAAGGCCCATCGAGCCATCGCCCCGAGGACTCGCCTTCACGGCTGCCTCGACCTCGAGCTTGCGCGACTTATTCTTGCGGCTCATTGGTCAGGGGCTAATACTTCATGGTGCGTCCCCCGCTGCGCGCCCCGCGAGTAAAAAACAACCCCTACCGGTCCCGCGCCCGTCCGACGCGGCTCGGCGCGCCGTTTGTCCGCATCGTGCGCCCGTGGTACGTTTGCGAGGGCATGAGGGCCTTCGTCGCTGGGCTTCTACTCGCGACCGTGTGGCTCGCCGAGCCCCGCACCGCGGCCGCGCTGAGCGTCCAGGAAGCCATCCTCCGCGCCAAGCCCGCCGTCGCGCTCATCACCGCCGAGATCCAGGCCGACGTCACGATGAACTGCGGTCAGGGGCTCGTGACGGTGAGCCCGGCGCCGTTCGTCGAGACCGGCACGGGCTGGTTCGTTGACGGCCGCGGCTTCCTCGTCACCAACGCCCACGTCGTGGACCCCGCACACCGACTCCCGCCGTGGGTGACGCACGAGCTGAAGAAGAAGGCGATCGAGCAGGCGTGCGTCGAGCCTGTGCTGCGCGCCCGCGGGCTCATGCGCGGCCAGCGCCCCGACGTCGAGGAGCAGGTCCGCCGCCAGGCCTCTGACCAGGCCCTGGCGACGGCGAAGGTCACGCCGTCCCCGAAGGTCACGGTGATGCTCTCGAACGGCCTGAAGCTACAGGCCGAGGTCAAGAAGTTCAGCCCGCCGCTCCTCCTCGACAACGACGGCCGGCCGCTCCCCGACTCGGGACGCGATCTCGCCCTCCTGCGCGTGAACGAAGGGCTCTACCCGGCGATCACGCTCTCGACGCGCGACAGCCAGATCGGCGATCCCGTCCATATCCTCGGCTTCCCGGGCGTCGTCCTCTCGCACGAGCTGCTGAACCGGAGCGTGACGCTCGAGGCCTCGGTCACCAACGGCGCCGTGTCGGGCTTCAAACAGGACGCGATCGGCCAGGACGTCATCCAGAGCGACGCCCCGGCGGCGCACGGCAACAGCGGCGGCCCCGCCGTCACCGACGACGCCTCGCTCGTGGGCGTGATGACGTTCGTCTCGCTCTCGCCGTCGGGCGGCGCGATCGTGCAGGGCTTCAACTTCCTCATCCCGGCGAAGGACGTCATCAAGTTCCTCCAGGGGACCGAGGTCACGAAGCCCGGCGACAGCCAGTTCAACCCCGTGTGGACGGCAGGCATCGAGGCGCTCCTGGACGGGCGCTACGCCGCCGCAGCGGCGAAATTCGACGAGGCGAACACGCTCCTTCCCGGGCTCACCGACGTCAAGCGGTTGCTCGCCGAAGCCCAGAACAAGGTGAAGAACCCGCCGCCGCAGCCGTTCCCCTGGGCGTGGGCGACCGTCGGCGTCACGCTGCTCTCGTTCGGCGCCTACGGCGGCATGTGGGGCCAGCGGTGGTGGAAGAACCGGTTCCGTATCCAGCCGACGCAGGTGATCGCCTTCATCGAGCGCGGGCTCAGCCCCGTGCTCCTCGACGTGCGGACCAAGAACGACTACGAGACGAGCCCCCTGAAGCTGCCCGGCGCCGTCCGGCTCGATCCGGAGAGCGCGGAGACGGCGAACCTGAACTTCGAGCCCGACCAGCTCCTCGTCGCGTACTGCACGAGCCCGGAAGAGGCCACGAGCGCGCGCGTCGTCCACGGCCTCCGCCAGCGCGGCTTCAAGAACGTGCGGATCCTCAAGGGCGGGCTCGGCGGCTGGACCAATGCGCGGCTGCCCGTCGAGGCCAAGTCCTCCCTGCCCTCGATCGGCCTCGAGATCTACAAGAACCTCACGCTCGGCGACGTCGAGCGGCGGAAGTTCAACGCGGGCGAGGTCATTTTCCGCGAGGGCGACGACCCGCGCGGCGAGGCGTACGTGATCCACGCGGGCGCGGTCGAGATCCGGCGTCGCCTCGACGGCGCAGAGAGGACGCTCAACCGGCTCGGGGAGGGCCAGCTCTTCGGCGAGATGGCGCTCTTCCGGAAGGGAGCGCGGTCGGCGAGCGCCGTCGCTACGAGCGACACCGAGCTCCTCATCATCAGGGACGAGCGGCTCGAGTGGCTCATCCGGAACCGCCCGCAGCTCACCATCGAGGTCTTGAAGAGCCTGTCGAACCTGGTCGTCGCCACCGACAAGGAGCGCGCGGAGACCGGCATCGTCAGATGACGCCGCGCTCGCGCAGGCGCGCGAGGTCTGCTCGCGAGAGCCCGAGCCGCCCGCCGTAGATTTCCTCGTTGTGCTCGCCGGGTGTGGTCGGCCCCGCATGCTCGACGCGACCGGGCGTCAGCGTGAGCCGCGGGACCACCGCCGGCATCGCGACTGCGCCGACCAACGGCGCCACGAGGGAGAGGATGTTCTCGCGCGCGCGCACCTGCGGGTCCTCGAAGAGATCGCGCACGCTTGCGACGAGCGACGACGGGACCTCGGCCGCCTCGAGGACGGAGAGCGCCTCCGCGGCGTCGCGCTCCGCGACCCATGCGGCCACGAGCCCATCCACGAGCTCGCGATGCGCGAGCCGGGCGCTCACCGAGGCCATGCGCGCATCGTCCTTGAGCTCCGGCCGGCCGAGCGCCTGGAGGAGCCGCTCGAACATGCGGTCGTTGGTGCAGGCGATCGCCACCCACCGCCCGTCGCGGCTCCGATAGTGGTTGTGGGGCACCGCGCTCTCGGTGCCGGAGCCGATGCGCTCACGCACGTGCCCGCTCGCGCCGTATACGGCGATCGCGTCGTCGAGGATGCGAAGCACCGGCTCGTAGAGCCCGAGGTCCACCACCTGCCCTTCGCCCGTGCGCTCTGCGTGACGGAGCGCCAGGAGCGCGCCCAGGGCGCCGAAGACGCCCGCGAGGTAGTCCGGGACGGTCGGCGTCCCCGGCGAGACCGGCGGACGGTCGGGATAGCCGGAGAGGTACGCGAGGCCGCCAACCGCGGCAGCGATCCGCCCGAACCCCGGGCGCGCGCAATGCGGACCTGTCTGACCGAACGCGGAGATCCTGAGCATGACGAGCGCGGGGCGTACCCGGGAGAGCTCGGCCCAGCCGAGGTTCCAGCGCTCGAGCGTTCCCGGCCTGAAGTTCTCCGTCACGACGGCGGTCGACGCGACGAGCCGGCGGATCAGCGCCTGGCCCTCGGGGTCGCGCAGGTTGCACGTGATGGACTTCTTGTTACGCGCCTCGACGAACCACCAGTAGGAGCTGCCGGAGCCACCGGCGGAAGCGCCGAGGCGCCGGAGGTCGTCGCCGACACCGGGTTGCTCGACCTTGATGACCTCGGCGCCGAACTCGCCGAGGAACGTCGCGCACAGCGGCGCGGCGAGGAACGTCGCGAGGTCGAGCACGGTGACGCCGGCGAGTGCCGGGCGGGAGTCGGTCACGCCGGCCATCTTACCGCGGCCGTGCTAGGATCGAGCCCACCGGCGAGCGAGGAGACGCGAATGATCCGGGTCCCCGTGAAGCGGCTCGACCCGTCGGTCCCACTGCCGGCCTACGCGCGCGACGGCGACGCCGGCCTCGACCTTCACGCCGCGCACGACGTCACGCTGCCGCCTGGCGGCCGAGCGCTCGTCGGGACCGGCCTCGCCGTCGCCATCCCACCGGGCCACGCCGGCTTCGTCCTGCCGCGCTCGGGGCTCGCCTTGAAGCATGGCGTGACGATCCTCAATGCGCCTGGGCTGATCGATGCAGGCTATCGCGGCGAGCTCAAGGTGCTGCTCGTCAACCACGACCCCGCGACGACCGTGACGCTCCGGCGCGGCGAGCGCGTGGCCCAGCTCGTCCTCCAGCGCGTCGAGCGCGCCGAGCCGCTCGAGGTGGACGAGCTCCCCGCGAGCGAGCGCGGCGCCGGCGGCTTCGGCTCCACCGGCGCCTGACTACTCACCCTGGTCGAGGCCCAGCGCGTCTTCCCAGACGCGCTCGCAGGTCTCGTGGAAGCGGACCCGCAGCGTGGCGTCGTACTCGAATTCCCAGCGGCGCTCGCCCGCGTGGATCACCTCGTCGCAGCCCGCGCACACCTCCGCCGGGCCCGACACGAGACGGACGCTCGGCGGGTTGACGTCGATCCCGGGGCGCGGGCCCGACGGGAACGCGCGCGGCAGCTTGCCGAGGCGCAGCTTCTCGCGGATCCGCGACGCGCGGCCGTCCTGGACGCTCGGCATGGCTTCAGTCCCCCGGCTGCATGAACGGGTAGCGGAAATCGGTGGGCGGGACGAACGTCTCCTTGATCGCCCGCGGGCTCACCCACCGGAGGAGGTTCAGGAGGCTCCCCGCCTTGTCGTTGGTCCCCGAGGCGCGCGCGCCGCCGAAGGGCTGCTGGCCCACGACGGCGCCCGTCGGCTTGTCGTTGATGTAGAAGTTACCCGCCGCGTGCGTGAGCGCCTCCGCCATTCGGGCGATCGCCGCGCGATCCCGCGCGAAGATCGCGCCCGTCAGCGCGTACGGCGAGCCCCGGTCGCAGAGCGAGAGCGCCTCGTCGAGCTTGGCGTCTTCGAAGACATAGACCGTCAGCACGGGGCCGAAGATTTCCTCGCGCAGCAGCTTGAGGTCGGGCCGCCTGGCCAGGATCACGGTCGGCTCGATGAAGTAGCCCTTGGCGTCGTCCGCGCCGCCGCCGACGAGGACTTCGGCGTCCGGCGACCGGCGTGCGAAGTCGATGTAGCCCGTGATCGTCGCGAAGGCGTTCCGATCGATCACGGCGCCCATGAAGTTTCCGAAGTCGGCCGGGTCGCCGACGCGGATCTCGGCGATCTGTTCCAGCAGCCGCTTCTTCACCGCGGGCCAGAGCGAGACGGGGATGAAGGCGCGCGAGGCGGCGGAGCACTTCTGGCCCTGGTACTCGAAGGCGCCCCGTGTGAGCGCGGTCGCGAGGGCGCCCACGTCAGCCGAGGGGTGGGCGAGGACGAAGTTCTTACCGCCGGTCTCGCCGACGATCCTCGGGTAGCTCCGGTACGCGCGGATGTTGCGACCCACCGTCTCCCACATCGCCTGGAACGTCGTCGTCGAGCCGGTGAAGTGGATCCCCGCGAGGTCGGGCGAGGCGAGCGCCGGGTCGCCGACCTCGGCGCCCGCGCCCGGCACCAGATTGATGACGCCCGGCGGGAGCCCGGCGGCCTCCAGGATCTCCATGATGAAGTGGGCGGCGTACACCGCCGTGGAGGCGGGCTTCCAGACCACCGTGTTCCCCATGATCGCCGCCGCCGTCGGGAGATTGCCGCCGATCGAGGTGAAGTTGAACGGCGTGACCGCGAAGACGAACCCCTCGAGCGACCGGTGCTCGACGTAGTTCCAGAATCCGGGTGACGAGAACGGCTGCTGGCGATAGATCTCCTCGGCGAAGGCGACGTTGAAGCGCCAGAAGTCGATCAGCTCGCACGCCGCGTCGATCTCGGCCTGGTGAACGGTCTTCGACTGCCCGAGCATCGTCGCCGCGTTGAGGACCATGCGGTACGGGCCCGCGAGGAGATCCGCCGCCCGGAGGAAGATCGCCGCGCGGTCGCGCCAGTCCATGCGCGACCACTCGCGGTGCGCCGCCAGCGCTCCGTCGATCGCGCGCCCGACGTCGGCGGGGCCCGCCTTGTGCCAGACGGCGAGCACGTGGCGATGGTCGTGCGGCATCACGGCGTCGGCGGTCCTCCCGGTCGCCACTCGGTGACCGCCGACGAGGGGCGTGACCTCGATGACCTCGCTCGACATCTTCGCGAGCTGGGCTCGCAAGGCCTTGCGCTCGGGGCTGCCAGGGGCGTAGGCGAGGACGGGCTCGTTACGGGGGGTCGGCACGGAGACGATCGCGTTCGGCATCTCGTCCTCCTTGCGCTTGGATCCCTCGGTCGTGCAGCGCCTCAGTGTTGCTTGTGGGCCGGTGCCGCTCGGGGCGGCTTCAGGCTCTTCAGGTACGCGACCAGGTCCCAGCTCCTGCACGGTCATCGAGTCGTTGAAGGACGCGGCATCTTGCCTTTCTCGACCGCCTTGCGCGGGTTCACGATCGACTCGGCGAAGTACTCGGCGTCGTGCAGCGGCGCCATCGCCGACAGCTCGGGCCCGACGTTCTCCGTGTCGGCGGTGGACGGGAACGTCTCCCCCTTCACCTCGTGGCACTTGTAGCACTCGAGCTTGGCGAACGCCTCCCGCCCCTTGGCCGGGTCGCCCGTCGGCAGGCCGAACTTCCAGCCCTCCGGCGTGCCGTGCTGGTGCTGGGCGTCGCTCGCCGTCGCGCCGACACCGGTCGCGATGAGCGCCGCGAGGACGAGCGCAAGCGCAGCCGGGCGGCTCCAGAATCGCTCCATGCCGCCACTGTATCCCACAACCCGGTCGTTGACAGCCCGCTACGATCGTGACCTCGGGCTCAGCCGAACGACGACCTGACGGTGGTCCTCTCCCCGCGCGTCAGTGCCCGCGGTAGCCGACCAGCCCGGCCGCGAGTGAGCGCCGATCCACCCGCGCGAGGCACCGCTCCAGCGCGCGCGCGAGGAGCCGCGTGTGCGGGATCCCCACCAGGTGCATCGGGATGAACCACAGGTCGTCGGTCGACGTCATCCACCCGGGATGCGTCCGGTCGAAGCGCGCCAGGCTCACCGGACGGGAGAATGCCCGCAGCGTCCGGTCGCCGCGCAGGTTCACGTAGCCCTCGAAGTAGCTCATCACCAGCTCGCGGAGCGTGCGATAGACGGGCTCGCGGTAGCGGAGACCCGAGAAGTTCGACTTCGCGAGGGCGCCCCAGTGCCCCCGGAGCCTGAACACCGCGAGCACGTGGTCGGTGTCCTGCACGGCCTCGAGATCGAGCAAGAGCGGCGGGAAGCCGAGCACGCGCAGCGCGGCCGCCGCGAAGATCGCGCCCTCGAGGCAGTGCGCGGTGCGGGTGCGCAGAACCCGCCGCGGGGACCACGCGGTGTCCGCGAGATGGTAGGGCATCGCGTCCAGCGCCCGCTGGACGCCGAGGGGCGTGCGCAGGGCGCGCAGCGTGCGCAGCTCGCGTCGGGTGAAGCCGAATTGTGAGCTCATGGTGAAGACCGGAGCATTGGCGCAATCGACGAAAGGGGTTCGCTGGCTCGCTGGGATTGTCCAGACAGGAGCCTCGGGAAGTCAACGGAAATGAGGCTCCTCTTTCACGCCGCTATTGACTTTGCGGAAGGCATGGTGCTTCATAGTCGCCGCCCTCTCCGAGGGGCGTTCGTTCCTGACAGCGAAGGGAGATAAGCCATGGGTTCAAAACGCGCGTGGTGGTGGGGAGCGGTCTCGACACTCTTGGTCCTTCTGTTGTTGGACGTCACGCCGGTGAGGGCCCAGGGCGCGGGTCTGTCACGGCTCCTGAACGTCGATCCGAACGACTGGCCGATGTACCACCGGACGTACGACACTCACCGGTTCAGCCCCTTGGGGCAGATCAATAAGACGAACGTCAAGGACCTGGGCGTGGCGTGGGTGCACCAGCCGGGCGCGGTCGTTCAGGGGCTCGAGTCGACGCCCATCGTCGTGGACGGGGTGCTCTACTACAGCGGCTCGTACAACCGCGTGTTCGCGCTCGACGGCGCCACCGGGAGGGAGATCTGGCACTACTTCGCGAAGCTCGACCCGGTCGTCAACACGCTCTTCTTCCAGCCCTACAACCGCGGCCTGGCGGTCGGTCACGGCAAGGTGTTCTTCGGCACGCTCGACGGCCGCGTCATGGCGCTCGACATGAAGACGGGCAAGGAGGCGTGGTCGACCACGGTGCTCGACACGAAGAAGTGCAGCTGCAACTTCACGGGCGCTCCGCTGGTCGTCAAGGACAAGCTCATCATCGGCCAGACCTCCGGCGAGCTGCCCATTCAGGGCAAGATCTACGCCCTGAACGCGGCGAACGGGGAGAAGGCGTGGGAGTTCAACACGATCAAGAACGACCCCAAGAGCTGGGGCGGCGACTCGGGCAAGTTCGGGGGCGGCGGCGGCTGGATGACGGGCTCCTATGACCCCGCGCTGAACCTCGTCTACTGGGGCACGGCCAACCCGGCGCCGGACTATGACTGGGGCGATGCACGCCCCGGCGACAACCTCTACACATCGTCCGTCCTGGCGCTCGATCCTGACAACGGTCAGCTCAAGTGGTACCACCAGGAGATCCCCCACGACGACTGGGACTACGATGCCGGGCTCGGGGAGAGCCTGGTGCTCGACCGTGACGGCAAGAAGCTCCTGGTCCACCAGAACAAGAGCGGCTTCGTGTTCGTGTACGACCGCACCAACGGCAAGATCCAGAACGTGTGGCCGATGAATCACGTGTACAACTGGGTGCAGCGCATCGACGCGAAGACGGGCGAGCTCATCGGGCGCAATCCGCCGCGGCTCGGCAAGCCGCACTTCATCTGCCCCTGGATCGCCGGCGGGCGGAGCTGGAACTCGGGCTCGTATAACCCGAAGACCGGCCTCTGGTACAACACCGCGATGGAAGTGTGCGAAGAGGTGACCGTCGAGAAGCAGACGCCGGTGACGGAGCCGGCCGCCGGGCTGTTCTTCGGCGGCGATCAGGTGGCGAAGCACCCGCCCGGCGGTGAGGCGTACGGGCATCTGGACGCGCGCGATCCCGTGACCGGCGAGCGCAAGTGGAGCGTCAACTTCAAATATCCGCCGATCGGCAGCGTCCTGTCGACCGGCGGCGGGCTCGTCGTCCACGGCGACGTCGAAGGCGTGGTCCGCGCCTACGATGCTGACAGCGGCGAAGAGCTGTGGCACTTCCGGACCGGGTCCGGGCACCGCGGAGGGCCGATCAGCTACGCCGTCAACGGCAAGCAGTACATCGCGGTCCCGAGCGGACTGGGCTCGCTGGTCCTCGGCCTGTATCCGGCGCTCTGGCCCGAGGTGGCCGACTTTCCATCCGGCGGCGCTCTGTTCGTCTTCTCGTTGAAGTAAGAGCGTCACGGAAGCCGGTGTGAGGGGTGGGCCGACCGCCCCTCACGCTCGGTTCGCTCGAGGGTGTGACGAGACCGGCATGGGAAATCGCTCCGTCAGAGTCGCCGCGCTCGCGCTTCTGCTCGCGACGATCGCGATGACGCCGCGGGCGGTGGGCCAGGCGATGCGACAGCCCCCGCCCCTGCCAACGACGCCGCCGTTCGATCTGTCGGATCCAAGCATCGTGGACGCGGGCTCGCACTTGTTTCGCCAAACGTGCACGGGCTACTGCCATGGCGCCGAGGGGCGCCTCTCGCGAGCGCCCGCCCTGCGGGGCCGCGAGTTCGATACGCGGTTTCTCTTCCAGCGCATCGCCTATGGCGCGCCCCCGATGCCCGCGTTCCAGACCCTGCTCAACCCCGAGGACATCTGGAAGCTCGTCGCGTACATCAAGTCGCTCCAGAGCGTCAAGGAGTGAGGGTGCGGCGCCGCGCGGTCCTCGTCACCCTCGTCGTCGCGGGCGCGATGGCGATGGCCACGGCACCCGCGACGGGCGCGCCCCTCGCGGCCGTCCGCGACAGCGGAACGCTGACGGTCTGCGCGCACCCCGACGCGCTCCCCTTTTCCGCGCAAGGGCTGGCGCAGCCGGGCTTCCAGCTGGAGATCGCCGACGTCCTGACCAAGCGCCTGGGCGTCCGGCTCCAGGTGAACTGGATCGTGTATTCCCGGCACGCGCGGCGCGCGAACTGCGATGCCGTCATGGGTGCGATCGTCCAGCCCGGCACACCGGCCGAGGGCAAGGGCACGACGCGATTGACCCGGTCGTACATGGGCAGCGGCTACGTCCTGGTCGTTCCCGCCCGCCGGACCGAGGTCCGTCGGCTCGAGGACGTGAAAGACGGCAAGGTCGGCGTGGAGCATGCCTCCTGGCCCCACTACGTCCTGAGCCAACGCACCATCCCGACCGCCTCGTACGGCAGCCAGCCCGACATCCTCGACGCGGTCTCGGGTGAAGCTGTCGCCGCCGGCCTCGTCACCGGCCCGTACGTCGGCTGGTACCTCAAGCAGCACCCGGGGTCGGTGCGGGTCGTCGAGTCGGCGAGCCCCGATCCCGAGTTTCAGTGGAACGTCGCGGTGCGGCTGCTCAACACCGACCAGGCGCTCGTGGACACGATGAATCGGCTGATCGGCGAGTTGATCTCCGCCGGCACGATCCCGAAAATCTTAGAGTCCTACGGCATCACCTACGTCCCGCCCGCGACGCCGTGAACGGGGCGCCGTGAACGGAGCCACCCGTCTGGCTCGGCGCCGGAGCTCACGGCTTGGACTGCTCCGTCTCGCCGCTTTGCTCACGTGTGGCGCGGCGCTCGCGCTCGGCCCCTCGACCGTCCGCGCCGACAGCACCTACGAGATGATGCTGCGGACGCAGGACGCACTCGTGGGCGGGACCGCCGAGCTGGAGGCGCGGATCATCGTCAGCGTCAAAGGCGACCGGATGCGCCAGGAGGCGACCGGAAGCCGAACGATGGTGACCCGGCGCGGCGCTCGCTACCAGAAGCCGGGCCACCGCCTCACCCTCGACCAGAACGACACCAGGCGTCGGTTCGAGATCGACCTTGACGCCAACACCTATGTCGAGGAGACGTTCGAGGACGCGCGGCAGCGGCACGAGGCGGAGCTCGCGGCGGCCGAGAAGGCGCTGGGCATCGGCCCCGCGAAGGCGATCCCGACGCTCGCAGTGTCGGTGGACCGGACGGGCGAGCGGCTTCGGGTCCACGGCCGGGAGTGCGAGCGGGTCGTGCTGAGATCGACGCGAGAGGCCGTCGTCGTGGGTGGGCGCGGAGCGCCGAAGGCGGAGCCGGCGCCCTCGCGCTTCGCCATGACTTTCGACCTGTGCCTCGCCCCCGACGTGCCGGCCTTGGCCGAGGCGCGCGCGCTCGAGGAGCGGATCGGCGACTTCACCGGAACGCGCGGTCGGACCCAGGACCGCGAGCTCCGGGTCTTCGCCCACCGGCGTGACGTCTTCGCGGTGTTCGAGCTGATG
>Ga0209157_1001233_pt1 | contig 21586 bp, 16 predicted proteins | sample GraSoiAngelo_135_FD_185892 | JGI IMG/M metagenome (GOLD analysis project Ga0209157, IMG submission 185892) | Grasslands soil microbial communities from the Angelo Coastal Reserve, California, USA - 14_0929_05_40cm (SPAdes) (version 2) | ecosystem: Environmental > Terrestrial > Soil > Grasslands ...
TGGGAGATTGTACCAAATCGGAGGATGTGAGGAAGGCCCTGGAAGGCGTTGAGGTGGTCTTTCACCTAGCAGCAAATCCTGAGGTCCGCATTGAGTTCAACAGTCCTGCAAACTGTTTTCGTCAGAACGTCTATGCAACCCACATCCTCCTTGAGGCCCTGCGATCTAGCAGTGCTCATACTATTATCTTCACCTCTACGTCTGCAATTTACGGAGAGGCAAGTGTCCTTCCAACGCCGGAGTACTATGCACCTCTTGAACCGATTTCAGTCTATGGTGCTTCGAAACTCGCGGGAGAAGTCTTGGTGACTTCGTATTGCCGTGCTTTCGGTAAAAGAGGCATAATACTCAGACTTGCAAATGTGGTGGGTCCGAAAAGTAATCACGGGGTGGTTCATGATTTCGTATCAAAGCTTAGACAAAATCCTAGGCAGTTGGAGGTCCTAGGGGACGGAACTCAAGCCAAGTCGTACCTATACGTAGATGATTGCGTGGACGCCCTGATACGCGCCTGCCGATCCTCACAAGACGATGTAGAGATATTCAATGTAGGTTCAGAAGACCTAATAGACGTTAAACGTGTCGCTATGATAGTATCCGAAGAAATGCGACTCAACGATGTCTCCCTGGAATTCGTTCTAGGCGCGCTGGATGGTAGAGGTTGGGTAGGGGATGTCAAGAATATGCTTCTTGATATTACGCGAATTAAGACAACCGGCTGGAACCCCAGGTACACCAGTGAACAGGCAATACGGCTTGCTACCAGGTCAGTCGTACTCCCAACCGATGTCCCAACGCTTGAACAGATGAGTATCGACATAGGGCGCTCCTAGGCAAGGCACGCGTCCCCTAAGACTACGCTAAGTCCGCCCAAACGGCTGTTGATCAATAAGGCACAGGTCAGGGCTTGATCATCTTTGACGGCTGATTTCCCATATGAACATCCCTTTCTCTAGCGTTCTGGTTACCGGGGTAGCTGGTTTCATAGGGAGTCACATATCGGACAGGCTAGTGGGCGAGGGACTTGAAGTAGGCGTGATGGTTTGGTACTTGCTTAGCTCGGAGACTTGGCTGGTTTGCGCGGCTCAGGGCCCGGGGGTATTTCTTCCCCCTTTCTTGCTTGAGGCTTTTGGCTCTGGGCGTGATTTTGAGCGGAAATGCCCGGCTTGGGCTTCGGAGGGGCTGACGATACTGTGTCTCCAGCTAGTGGTGGCACGGGGTTCGTTTGAGAAACTCGTTTGGGAGTTCGCTTAACAGAGGTCTTCTTTTTCACCGAAGTCGAGAATGCATCGTTCTCTAGCGGTCCCCTGATCCTTCTCATTCCCAGATAGAGATACGTGGCTACTGATGCTGAAGAGACTCCGAAGGCGACGCTAAGAGTCGGAACCAGTATCGGGGAAAGGCTGTTTACGTATGTCTGGAAGTAGATATTGCTCAGATAGGTTACGTAAAGCGAGAACGATAGGGACGTGATTACGGCTAGCTCTGCGATGATGATGAGCCAAGCCTTCTTCGGGAAGTTCCACCAGGTCAGGTAGCCTATTTTTGAGACCTCCGGAATAGTCTCATGAGAATCCGTTAGGCGCCGGGATTAAGGCGAGGTGTTACCGGCAGAGGAGGCCCTTACGGTTGAGGCATCCGAGCTAGGGGACTTGAGGCTGGGCTCGGTTGCTTGCGATCGACTATGATGGCCCTAACCCCTTGAACGACACCTAAACCAAGAATCCCGAGCAACACTGCATGGCCTAAGGTTACCAGTGTCAGGGCTTTTCTTGAAAAAGCGAAGGCTGTGAGCGAAACGTTGTTGTCACCGGCAAACAGAAGGGTCAATGCAATGATCGAAACCGTGGGGATCACCAGATAGACAGATTCTCCTTGGGACTCCGTCACAAGCTTGTAGTCTCCGTTGAGATACGATAGGACTAGAACGAGTCCTAAGGCTCCGACTTCGAGAACGGTGTCCGCCGGACTCGGTAGCCCTAAGCTTACTCCGAGTTGGAAATTTGATAGGGGGTAAAGAGGGGGAATCGTTCCAACTATCGAGTCCGCTAAGAGGTGGGAGAGAATCCCCGCTGAGAATGCCAGTCCGAGACCCTTGAATCTAATGATGAGAACCGCGCATATAGGTAGAAGAATAATCAACGAGTGAGTGTAGGTATGATGTTGAATCAGCAGATTGAAGTAAATATCAAAGTCCGGGAGAACACCCGCCAGCAACGCTACGTAAGCGGGGATGTAGACTTTGACCTGTCTGCCCGTAAGCTTCGAGAAGACATAGCTCCAGCAGCTGTGTCCGAGGAGAAACACGGCTCAAGCTTTCCCGTTTCGACATTTCAATTGGAGACGGACCCTCAAAACACGCAGAGAGATTCCCTTGGCCGATAGATCCAGGCTCGTCCTTCATTGTACATCGATTTTCAGGGGGTTTTCGGATTCGTTATTGTACCATTGCATGAACGACTTGATTCCATTTTCGAGAGATATCTTGGGTTGGTATTCGAGAACTTTCTTAGCTTTCTCAATGTTTGACCAGCTGGCTCTAACCTCCCCCCGCCGTGCAGGCATATGAGTGATGTGAGATCCAGGTTCCGTTAGATGCGAGAAGATCTCAGCAAGTTTGCTTATGGTCGTCGGCTTTCCAGTTCCTATGTTGAAAGTATGGCCGATCGCCTGATCCTTGTGCAAAGCGCTTGCCGTTGCCTCGATAGCGTCGGACACATGGACGAAATCCCTTGTCTGTTCTCCATCCCCGTAGACATTCAAGGGTTGTCCAAGCGAGATAGCCTCCGCGAACTTCGTAATCACTCCGGCGTACGGTCCAGGGGATCTACGGGGTCCGTAGACATTCATAAGACGCAAGATAACCGTTTTCAGATTGTGGGTTTCAGCGTAGGCCTTGACGTAGGCTTCTCCAGCCTCCTTCGTGGCTCCGTATAAATTCGAGGGGTTTGATCGGCAGTCTTCTCTAAAGGGCGGAGTCAGGTCATTTCCGTAGACGGCCGCGGAGGAGGCGAAGACAAACCTTTCCACCGAGTGTCTCAAGCAAGATTCGAGAACGTTCAAGGTTCCTTCCACATTTACTCTATGAACTAGGAGAGGCTTCTCTATTGAAAGGGCAACGCTAACGATTGCGGCTAGATGAACGACAGCACTTGCTCCACCAATAGCCTCATCGATCATTCCGGGGTTGAGTACACTTCCCTTTACGAATCTGAATTTCGGGTTTTTCAAGTGTCGACTGACGTTACTAATCCGACCGGAGGACAGATCGTCTAGTACCGTGACCTCGTCTGTCGAAATGAGGTGGTCGACAAGATTACTCCCAATGAATCCTAGGCCACCCGTTACTAAGATTCGTTTCATGGAATAACCATTCCAATCGCGAACTCATTCTCCTAAAAAAGCACATTCTCAAAACCACCCTCTGGCTCCTTGTCAGCTCATAGCGTTCTCAAGGAACCTAGCGTTGAGCCGCCTATGTGAGGGACGGATGTCTTGTAGCGATCTTTCCTCGCAGATACCATCTTTCTTTGGGCAGGAATCTTGGGCAGCACGTGGAACACCAGGATAAAATAGAGGCTGCGGTGGTTTGGTCGCTCGGTCACAAGAAATTGCAGATCTTCAGGGCAAAGCTGAGAGGGATTCTGCTTTTTCGCACAACTCTTAAACGGACGTTGAGGGACATCAAGGGTTAGTCTTGAGTAGCGTACACAGTTAGGGCTTGACAGATGATTATTCCCGTCCGTCGTATTTCTGATCTTCTCGTGACTTGTGCAGGACATTTTCTAGGGCTGAACCAGGACACGTCCACTGCGGCAAGAAGGGGCACGAGAATAGGGCTATTCGTCTCAGGCGCCTTTCTAGTATCGGTTGGGCTGCTGATCGTTCTCGTCCCAAGCCTCTTTGTCGTCCTAGCACTTCCCATCTTCCTCTTTGGAGGATACAACCTTGTAAACTCAAGAAGGAAGACGTTGTCGCTTAGCCGTTCAAATCTACTCTCGCTCTCAGGCCACCTCTGCGCTGCCCTGGTTCTTTACATTCTCCTCACCAGAATCCTCTGGGTCACCTACATGACCGACAGCATCGTCGGCTCGTACATGGGGGTCTTGAAAATTCTAACGCTTCAGAACCCGTACGGCTACTCCATTAAGCCCTTCCTCGACCAGTTTAGCTTTTCCCCGTCCTTCTACACGCCTAGGGTCGATGGCTCGTTCGAGTTTCATCTTAACTACCCCGCTTTGAACTTCCTCTCGCTCCTTCCACTCTATGCCGTGGGACTGCACGATCTGCGTGATGGCGTATTCGTCTTTCACATTCTATCCGTCCTTGTGATTTTCGGACTTGTTCCTTCCCGTCAGAAAGCACTCAGCCTCGCTCCCTTCATCTTCTTTCCAGCATTCGTCGCCTCAAGCTGGACCGATAGCGTTTGGGCGTTCTTCCTGCTCGCGGGAACTGTCCTATGGTATCGAAACAGGAACATCGGCCTAGCAATGGTAGGGCTGGCTGGCGCCACCAAGCAGATCGCCCTCATCGCAGCCCCATTCCTCATTATTCGTCTTTGGCAAGAATCCCCTAGCTCAAGGTTGAGAAATACTCTTGCAGGAACCGTTGCTCTAGCAGTTGGCTTTCTTGGCCCAAACATTCCCTTCATATTGTCCGCGCCGTCCCAATGGTGGATTGCGACGATCGCCCCCTACCTTCCCGGCGGAGCAGTGGAAGTCCCTGGGGGAATTGGGCTCTCTGGAATTCTCTTACGCTTAGGGATAGCACCTCCACCTCTCTTCTTTGTCGTCCTAATGGGGCTGGTTGGCATGGGGTCACTCTATCTCTACGCGACGCGATACTCGAAATCGAGGTATTACGTTTGGATCTTTCCCGCCCTTATCTTGTTCTTCTACTACCGATCATTTCCAAACTACATCTTCTACTGGTCGCTTCCACTGGCTCTAGAATTCTTCAGGAACAAGCCTGCTTTATCGATATGGCACTTTTCGCCGTTCAGCCGCATTGCCTTGCGCCCGACAATAGCTCTAGGTTTGCACTCGCTGCGCGTCAGGCTAAGAGTTCCGTTACTTGCAGGTTTGTTGCTTACCACGATATTTGTCGGTGTCTACGGAGTCTATGTTTCCAGCTCACCGACATACAAGGTCGAGGTCCGGATAAACTCAGTAACAGATCCTGACGGAATAGGAGCCGCAACCCTCCTGAACCTAACACTTGACAATCAGACCCCTCAACTCATCACTCCATCATTCTTTGTCTATTGGTTATATCTCCCATATCTGTGGTCGTCGAACTCGAGCAATACTCTTCCTCCATGGTCTAGTGCCTCCTACATTGTAACTGCTACAGACGGCGTGGGAGCCGTCCCGCGATCGACTAGTTTCTGGGTCTACGTCTTTGACACAAACACTGGAAACCTTGTAGGTCAGTCTCTCCGTCTCACACCAAACATTCCCGTTCCAGCTCTGGCAAATCCCCACTTCCGATGGTGGACACTGGATGTCGGGGCGGGAACGCAAGTGCCGTTTGGTTGGAAGCTGATCAAGACCAACATAGACCAGTTCACCTCAGTAATTCAACGACTGGACCAAAATCCGACAGCAGGGATGAGCTTGTTGCTCAACTATTCTGCCCCAGCGGTCAATCTCGAAAAGATAATGCTCTCTCAGAAGGTTCTCCTCAACGCTACAACGGTGAACCTCTCCTTGTTCGATCCTTTAGCAACAAGCACGGGCAGTCAGGCCATCCTCGGCGTGACAGTGACGGACGGCGCTCACGAAATCACTTACCTCTTCTCCAATGCAACCGCGAAGTCGACATTTGTACCTTCAGCCTACAACGCTTCAGCCATAATTCCCATCACAGCTTCTACCTGGACCACTGTTTCCATTAATCCGAGCCAAGCTTGGCTCGCTCAAGGATGGGCTGTTCCCAACCAGGTCACTTTCGCGATCTTTCTCCAGGCCAATCATATAGGTCTATACTCAGCTAGCATCCGTGACGTAACCTATCCATCCCCAGTCAAGTAATCCGTGGATGTCTCTCTACAAATTCTTCCCACCAAACGCTCACCTCAACGCAATTAGAGGAACAGCTTGACTACTGCAGTGTTAGGCTAATCGACAACGGGTGCGAGAGTGCACCGATGGTCACCAAGACAAATATCGTATGACCACTCTGAGGCGGTAGTCGAAAAAACCAGACTCACAGTTCTTGAAGGCCTAGGCTTCAGTAAGTTCTCGTGTGACTGGCGGAAGATGACATGCCCAAGCATGATAAGACTCGCGAACGGTGAGAGGGTGTTGCCGACATTTTGCTTCTGTTCTCTTGAGATTGAATTATGTATCCGCGGCAATCGTAATATCGCAAAAGGCGAGTCAGTCCACGCGAGAATTACTCGAATTTATATTGTGCGTAGCTCTATTGGCGGAATTGAGGGTCTGACAGTTTAGAAGAGACATGCCCGTCGGAGGACACCGTAGTGTCTAAGTTCATGCAATCCCTAGGAGACTCCGCTTATACAAAGCTACGAAGGATCGCTGACGACAGGGATATCACCGTGCAGGAGTTGATCCGAGCGATCGTGATACCAGACTGGCTCAAACTAGCCGAGGCCCATGATGGAGGAAATGCCCAGTCAGAGAGACATCGAAAACGGATCTCAAGAGCAAGAGCTAGAACATCCATGTTACAGGCGGCAGTTGTGTCGAAATCGAAGAAAAAGCAGTAATCGTTCGAACTCTCGACGTTTTCTTGTAGACAGCCTGATTGGGACTAGACTCCTCTATTGACTGAGCCTGAAATGGGTCCTTAGAAGAATCTATAAGGACTGCCCGTAAATCGCCCCTTTGTTTCGCGATAAGGTCGAGATGACGTTATTGCAATCCATAACCAGCATTTTTCCAAGAAAAGCTCGGTAACTATACGCTAAAGAGGATATTCTCTCCAGCTACCTTGTCACCAATGCCTGATACGAACGCGAGCAAGGACTGGGCCCCCTTCTCCAAACAAATCAAACTGGACGAAAGCGATTGGGCAGTGGTGGATGCGCTGTACGAGGAATATCGTAACCGTGAGGGGCTTATTTCGAAGGCGGACTTCATTCGAAAGCTGGTTCTAACCGGGGCGCGCTCGCAGCTGTTGTATCTGCGCCAGCATTCCCCGGCCTCTCTATCTCGGGTAGCAAGAACCAGCGGGACTAACTAGCACCCGTTCGGTTGTTTCCTCTACGGGGTCTAGCTCTCTTCTAGATCGGTTTGTGCCCAATCCCATGTCTAATTTTTCTTCTGGTCAAAATGATAATGTGTCAAATCTTATGATCCCGGTTCCGGTCTTCGGTCACCTTAGGCGGTAACGTTGAATGTGAATTGGTTCTGGAGTTTCGTGGTGATCGTAATCGTATAGGTATGACCTGGAACGAATTCTTGGAAGAGGCCGAATAGCCCATTGTAGGTGCAAGCCTCGCAGCTCGCCCCGATGTAGATCACCGCTGCACTAGCCGTACCTGGCTGTATGGTTGGACTCGTCCAATTGGCAAGAATCCATTGGTCTCCCGAGATGTCTGTCACCGTGTACGACTGGAGGGTTATCGGAGTATTACCGTTATTCCGGAGAAACAATGTCATACTGGTAGAAGAAAGGAGCGATGATCCCGACAGGGTCAATGATTCTGGAACGGGGTCTACAACGTTGACCGTCAGGATGCAAGAATGACTTACAGTTCCGCTGGCTCCAGTGATCGTAATATTGTACTCTCCTGACAAAGTCGAACTGGTAGTCGACACCTGTAAGCTTGTATACGACGTGGCTGCAGGGGTAAGTGTTACCGGGTTTTGACCTCCCATCACGCCCAGAAATCCAAAAGGTACCGTCGCAGAGAGAGACACAGACCCCCCGAAACCATTGTTGCTGTCGAGGATGATACTGGTGGAATTGGTCATTCCTGCTACCACGCTGATCGAGTAGGGGTAAGCGTATAGGCCGAAACCAGCAAGCGGGTTCACCGTAACCGTAAACATAGTTGAGCTGGAAACGACTCTTCTCCCAACTGCAGAGGTGCCGGTTATAATGATGCTGTACGTCTCGATCGATGCATTCTTTGCCGCTTCGACTGTCATTGTGGATGTGGCAGTTCCCCCCGCCTGCACGCTGATGCTATTAGGATTGAAGGAGACCGATAGGCTTCCCATGGTGAATTGTGCAGCGAGAGAAACTGTCCCTGCGTAACCTTGAGTGCTTATGATGGAAATGGTCGAGGTGGCGTTCGCCCCTTGCGGCAGTGTGACTTCCGAAGGGCTTAGTGTCAGTAGGAAGGTACCTGTTGGTTTGCGGGCTTCGCTGATGGTGAATGGGAGAATGGTTCCGCTAACCGTGAACGAGCCAAAGGCGAAGATCAGAAGCAGGATGGCGGCCTTGAGAGGGACCCGCTTTATGGATAGTGTCGTGGTGCATTCCTCCGAGCTCAACCCTTGAACTAGAGTTTGTCGAATCGTCACTATACGGGTCTTGTAACTGGAGCCTCGCGGGGTCGCCTCTAGACACTGCTCTCGCGTGGTCTCGCGCTCTCGTTCCATTGTTGTTCCGATAGGCTTGCCGTCTTCGGTTCCACCCCTTGCTGCCTCTGTAGTTCGAACCGAGCATTGGTGAGGTAGTGTAGAGCTTCACGCCTAGAGATCGCTAGATCCCGGTTTATCCTGCTTCTTTCCATGTCTTCTTGAGAGCAGCCACACTGCAATGACGATTCCTCCGACGGCTACGTATCCGATTAGTGGGAGCGTTGCATCCAGAAAGTACACGATTGAGCTAGCGTTCTGGCCCGCAAGAACTCCGAGGTAGATCAAAATAATATCCCAGATGACTATGCCAACGGTCGAATAAGCGAGGAACCTGCCGATTTTCATCTTGGCTGTACCCGCAGGGAAAGCTATCAATGTCCGCAGCAGGGGGACAAACCTTGCCAAGAGCACGGCTGCACTGCCGTGATTTGCAAACCATCTTTCGGTTATCATCAGATGTTTCTCGCTCAGTCCAATTTTCCTCCCGTATCTGAGAACAGCGGGTCTTCCCAGGTAGTATCCGATACTGAAGTCGACAATTGTTCCGACCAAACTTCCCAGGGTTGCCGCCGCGACTGCGGTCCAAAACTCAAGTTTGCCCTGGTACACGAGGAACCCGGTCAGTGGAAGCACGATTTCGCTGGGGACGGGAAGGGTCGCGCCTTCAAAGGTCATCAAGAGGAAGACCCCTGGATAGTTCCATTGATAGAGCAGGTTCAGCGCAAAGTTGAATATTGCATCGGTGAGGCTCAAGCCGGCCTACTGCTTCGCTATCCAGCTCCTTTCAAATCCTTTCGCGTCTGCCAGAAAACTATTCGATATTGAGTCATCCAGAAGGCCATCTCGAGCCAGATTCTGTATGCTAATTGTTTTTAGCGATCCTCTGGACCGATTTGTCCGCGATGACCAAGCGCGAAAGGGATGATGGCGCGTCAGGCAAGATCATACTGTTCTTAGTGTTCGGGATTTTTCCATTGGTGTTCATGTTGTTAGTATTCGTTTTCGGTCCAATGCTAGGACTACGGTTCGGGGCCTGAATCTCGTAAGCTAAGCTAATCGAGCGGTAAGCCGGCCGCGACGTTCGGGTTTGGATAATACCTCTTTACGTCCCGAGGACCATATTTCTTCTCGAACAACTGGATTACCTCGCCAACCTCCCTCTTCCCCGTTATTGGGTGAAGCTTTCCTGTAATGGTTTGTCCGCTGGAGGTGATTTTCACCAGGGGATCTTTGAGGATGTTCTTGTACCATTGCGAGCTTGTGCCTGTTACAGGCAGCAGCAACAACTCGGTCCCTCTAAGCACGAACCAGACGGGTCGAGGAATAGGCTTCCTGCTCTTTCTTCCAGTGACCGTGAGTTCGATCTCCTTCTCCTTCGTCAACCTAGACTTGAGATTGTCTGCCTTCATATCGGCTCATTGGTAGAAATGTGTCGGGTATGAAAAAGGTTCCATAGTGGTGCTAGAATTCTGATCGATGGGATGGGAGCAGAAAGGCTAAGGCTCACTTCGCCCGCGCTTAGTCAGGCTTGAACTGTCCGGCCTGCCACGGCGAGCTACAGACTTCCGATAGCTTCTGCCCACATTGTGGAACTAGGCTAGACTGGACCAGTTCGGGGAGGCACGGCTCGCCTCCTGCACGGCACATTGGAGCCGCGGTGGGCCTAATCGCACTTGTGGTGGTTGGAAGCTTGTTTGCTTCAGGAGTCCTAGTTCCCGCCGCAACCCGCTTTTACGATGAAGCACGGAATCTTCTGCGGAACCTGACCTGTCTCAGTCCTGCTCTTTGCACAAACTCTACCTTCCCAACGACAACCGGTAAGGCCACATATGATCAGCAGGTATCTCTGATCTTTACCCAAGACTTCAGTTCGCTTAGCTTCAACGTGACCGCTGTTCCTCAAACCGATTCTTCCAGCTTCGGTCCAGCGTATCTTCTGAACGGCCTCTCCGATAGCGGTTATTGGTATCAAGTCGGGCTGGCCTACAACTGGCCTTTAGCCTCGGGGACCAGCTACGTTTCCGGGTTCCATTTTATCTGGGAGGTGTTCTATCCGAACGGTTCGACGAACAACCCTGTCTTGTCGAGAGTCCCGGACAGAGTGAACCAAGGTGATACTGTACGGCTGAGCCTCTCGTTTTCCAGCGGAAACGTCGTCATGGGAGCCCTCGATTATAATACCGGAGCTTCTTCTTCTCACAGCTATACTAGCGGGGCCGGGAGCATTTTCAAGGGCTCTTCCAGTTCTCGCGCAACACGCACTCCCACGAGTCTGATGACAGAGTGGTATCATGCCAGCGCGTCTGAGCCATCAATGAAACAAGTTACCTACTCAGAACAAGACGTTCTGATATCATCGGGTTGGATCTGTATCGGCGAATACGCACCGTCTAATCCGAACTCATCAGTATTTGGTCAGTGCAGTTCGGAAATGTTACTTGGAACCCAGATGCAGCAATACTCGTACCATGGGCTCAACGCCTACGCCAATCAAAACATGTTCCAGACCGGACCCTCCTAGTACCCAGTATCGCTCTCAAAGCGGGGAGACCCGCAGGTTATCTCGGACCTACCGACGCCGGGTTACTTCATCCTTAGAAGCCGATACGGAAACCGATGTTGCCGGGAACAGACCGTTGCGGCGTGTTGCGACTCGTTCTGGCGCAAACGATCTAGTGAGCTCGAAACCTGTAGGTCAGATTACAGTCCACAAGCTTTTCCAGGAATTTCCAGTTGCTAGAATAGAGGAGTTGGTGGATCAGCTCGAGAGAGCTGGTGAGGGGATTGACGTTCTCACGGTAGGAGGGGTTCTGCACCTTGCATGCGGAAGTCCTCTAGAAAACATCTTCGTCCAGACCGACGCTGTCAAGCATGTTCCTGGCGATCTTCTCGCCGTTTACCAGTATTGCAAAGGCTGCAAAGTAGCGGTTAGAGTGCTCTAATCAGATAGGCAATCGGGATCGCTCTTGTTTTCTATTGGGCAGCTTTGTCCGTACTGAAAGGCGGAAGGTTTCTGTGCTGAGCTTCCTGTCCGGCTTGCCTGGTTGCTAGTCGTCTCGCGTCATCCGGTTCAGCCGTCTCTTCGTATGTTCCAGACTTGACCGCGCTTTGATCGTCAAGAGTGCGAGGGACGTGACGAGGCCGAGGAGACCCCCGATCAGGAGTAGCCGCATGCTGTAGGAGATTGTTGGGAACGTGGGGCACCAGGTGCAGCCACCGTTTGAGCTTCCCCCTGAGCCACTTCCACCGGAGCCTCCTGGCGCTGCTTGATTCACTTGAATGCCCATGGGGCTGGAGCTGGACATTGGAGGAGTACCGTCATCAGTGGCGATGAAATCGATCGTGTAATATCCAGTCTGGCTAGCACCGGGTCTCCACGAGAAGACGCCCGTGTATGAGTCGAAGGTTGCGCCCGCCGGTAGTTGGGATGCTGACAGCGCGACCGTCCTAGCCGGGTTGGAGCTTGTTGCGGTGACCGTGAAATTGATCCATGATCCTAAGTTCACCGTCTGGTTTCCTGGTAGAGCTAGTGCGGGAGGCAACAAGGCTTGTACATTGACTGTTATGCTTGCCAAGCTCATTGCTTGGGGTGAGCCCGAGTCTGTAACTGTCAGCGTAACTGTATAGGATCCTGCGGTTGAATATGCATGGGTTGGTGTCCTTCCTGTTCCAGTAGCACCGTCGCCGAACGAGATCGCGTAGCTGTAGGGTGTTGTTCCGCCTGTGGCCGAGGCTGTGAAGGTGACTGTTTGGCCCACCTGAGGAGAGGATGTGGAACCTCTGATGGCGGCGGAGAGAGGTGGGGTTGTGTAGACAGTTAGAGATCGCGAGCTTGTGGCTGTTTGCCTGGGCGATGACGAGTCAGTTGCCGTTTCGGTTACTGTGAACGATTGGGCTGTTGTGAACGTGTGGGTTACGGTCGGTCCCGTGCCTGTTGTTCCGTCGCCGAAGTTCCAGGTGACGGTGTAGGGTGACGTTCCGCTGGTTGTTACCGCGGTGAATGCGACTGGGGCGTTGACCAGGGGTGTTGAGGGGAGGAATGTGAAGCTGGTCGATAATGGTGGAGGAGGTGATACGGTCAATGTCTTGGAGCTGGTAGCTGTCTGGGAGGGTGAGGACGAGTCAGTTGCCGTTTCGATTACTGTGAAGGTCTGGGTGCTGGCGAAGGTATGAGTAACGGTGGCTCCTGTTGCCGATCCTCCGTCGCCGAAAGTCCATGATATCGAGTATGGAGCGGTTCCACCTGTAGTTGTACTTGTGAATGTCACGAGTGAGTTTAATGTCGGACTTGTCGGACTAAATGTGAAGCTGGTCGAGGGTGGTGGGGGCGTTGAGGTGGTTACTGTCTTCGAGCTGGTGGTGGTTCGCGCTGGGGAAGAGGAGTCAGTGGCGGTCCCAGTTACCGTGAAAGTTTGAGCCGTCGAATAAGTGTGTATAGCGGAAGTTCCCGTCCCTGTTGAGCCGTCGCCAAAGTTCCAGCTGATCGCGTAAGGTGAGGTTCCGCCTATGGTTGTGGAGGTGAATGTGACGGGTTTGTTCACCAGTGGAGCGCTGGGTGAGATTGTGAAGCTTGTGGAGAGCGGTATTGAGCCAATGTTGAGGCCCACATTGTACCAGTCTACGTTAACAGAGTTGAGCAAGTAGCCCTCTGTTCCGATCTCGATTCCTGCGAGAGTACACTGAGTGTTGGCTGGTAGTCCCCATGCGGCCAGGTCTCCTTGGCAGAGCTGAGTCGCGTCTGCGGTGAGTATTCCTGTTTGTCCTGGATTGGCTTGTAGAGTGACGATGTCCCAGCCGAAGGAGTCTCCGGGGTCGTACGTGTCGGTGGTGCCGATTGGACTATCCGTACCACCAATGTTCTCGATACGGGACTGGGTGTCCAGCCAGGAGTATGTGGTGCCTCCCGATGTCGAGGAGGGAATCTGATAGTACAGCGCGATATAGATATGGTATCTGGATCCGGAGAGGAGGCTTCTGCTCAGAAAGTTGAACGATACTGTGACACTAGTTATTCCTGTTGGAAGCGCGGTGCCAACCGTAGAGTGCCAGGGGAAGGTGCCCCGTTGGGCGGTGCAGTATCCATAGCTGTTCGATCCACCTCCGGGCGTCGACTGCCTAGTCTGCAATACTCCGTTGGAGATAGTCTCCGTTCCGCCTGGACAGTTGTTGATGTACCAGGTGTTATCGAAATTGCCTGTGAGCGATGAGGATGCGACTACTGTGTGGGTGGCCGTTGCTGTCTGCTTGGGGGAAGATGCATCGGTCGCCGTTTCGGTCACTGTAAACGATTGAGCTGTTGCGTAAGTATGAGTTACTGTTGTGCCTGTAGCGGTTGCGCTGTCGCCAAAATTCCAGCTAATCGTGTAGGGTAGCGTTCCGCCTGTTGTTGTCGCGGTGAAGGATACTGGAGAATTAACCGTCGGGTTTGTGGGAAGAAATGTGAAGCTTGTCGACAGGGGTAGCGAAGCGACAACCGGGATTGTTTGGGCGCTGGTGGCGGTCTGTGTCGGTGTGGAGGAGTCTGTTGCCGTCTCGGTGACTGTGTATGACTGAAGGCCTGTGAACGTGTGGGTTAAGGAAGCTCCCGTTCCCGTCGCACCATCTCCAAAGTTCCAGCTGATAGGATATGGTGACGCTCCACCGGTCGTTGTTGAGGTGAAGGTGACTGGGAGATTCACGATTGGAGTACTTGGCGAGATCGTGAAAGTTGTCGATAACGCTGGGGGTGTTATTGCACCGAAGAACTCCGTCATGGGATTTGCGTTCGCGTCATTCGAGGTGAGTGAGCTTAAGCCCCAGATAACTTCAAGAGTCTTGAGATATGAATAGTGGTTGTACGAACCGGTTCCAACGTATCCTGTTTTCACAACAGGACCGGACCAGGTGGCATAAATGAAATCACTTGGGTAACTGCTATTTCCTTCATCGTACTGAATCCACAATGCAGCTTTCTTAGTCGTAAAGAGGGTGCTGCTCAGAATCTTTGGCACGAGTGTTTTCAGGTAATTGTCACAGAAGCTCATCGCTGTATCATGGCAGTTGTTAGAGTCTGTAGGAGTCAACCAGATATAATTCGCCGGGGTAGCTGAGTTCAGTTCGGCAAGAAACTCTGTATCGGTTGACGGTGTTGTTGATAGAAGGTGGCTGCATCTTGCCGGGTTCGTTTGGATATCGGTGAAGGTAATGAACGCGTAATGGTCTCCGCCCCGCGGTGGGTGGGCACTGCAAGTTCCAGAGCCGGAACCACCTTCGAACCAGGCATCCCATGTTCTTCCTGATGCCTCGATTCTGTCGATGATATTCGCAGCGCTTGTTCTTGCAGGGCAATAACCACAATCGCCTGTGAATCCGTAGTCGTCCCCTGAGATGAGTTGTACATAGTTACCTTCGCTCGGATGGTCTATTGCCGAATAGCCACCGATTGAGCAAGCTGAATCACTCTGACAAGTTCCAGCGAGTCCGTATGCTGCAGCCAGCGATGTCTGATAGGGTCCACCACCACCGCAAGTGGTTATGACCTCACAATAGCCATTGTTCTCCATTAGTATGGTTACTATGTAGTCGAAGGATGGGCCGGTTGCGGCGAGCAGTATGCTTTGACTATGAGACTGATTCGGGGAGGCGGCTAGCGGAGTTACTATTAGTGAGCCCAGTAAGACGAAACAGCAGATCAGCATGATTTTGATCTTCCCGGTAGCTGGGTTCTTCGACAAGTCTCAGGAACCTCCGGTAGGCCTGAATCGCGCAGCGTGGTGCTGCACATGCGGATCTAATGATACCATTCTTGTTTTCATTCTCAACATTCCTTCCCGACCTCGGGCGCGATCATTGTGGCCCGAGCCGAACCGTCTGCTCGCTTTGCCGAACGAGAACCAGACTCTTTGTTGTGAGCGAGTTCTTCGGCAGAAACTAGTATAGTATACATTTCCGGTATAGGCAGTGCCGAACTTTTCGGGCAGGGTCGGAGTTCATGTGCCCAGTTACCACTGCAGTCTTGCGTGGACCGTGCAGGGAAGCCCTTTGCCTTGTTTGATAGATGTCGAGCATCGACGAACAAACCTTGAGCTGGTGCTGGGACCCTCGTTCTCTTTTCGGAATCTCATTTCCAGTGAGTTCGGGCACGATCTGTGGACTAAAGGATCTGCGAAACAGCGGGGCTGGAATAGAAACCGAGTCTTTCTACTCGCGTCTCGACTCCGAAGAGTTCTGTTTCAATGGGGGCCGCTCCCACCTGAGAGGCAGAATCCATCGTGTATCGCAGGAAGAGTTTCAGGAAAAAGAACTCATCCCTAGCGAGCGATGAGCCTCGAGGCTCGGCGGTTGGAGGAACTACTAACGACTCCATCGCTCCAGCACGTGATCACCCGTTCGCAGTTTATAACGCGTGTGGTACAGAGGCAGTTTCTTGCCTGCCGCATATCGATAGCTGTCTTGGTGCATCCGGAGGATCCTGCTCGACAGACCGTGAGAAAGGACGCGGTGACCCAATTTCTGGGGCTGTTGTATCCACTGCGAAAGAAACTCATTTTCTCCTGAGAATGAATTAGAACGCTGGTTTGCTGGCCTGGTTTTGTCACTCAGGCATAGTCGATGCTTCTTCCAGCTAACTGAGGTTTGCTTTGGGTAGTCTGAAATCGAGGGGGGAAAGTGCGTGGAATTATCGGATTTTGATGTCGGTCCGCGAGTACTAAGCCTTGGGCGGTAGTGTTCCAGCATTTTGACATAACCGCTCGAACCATACTGGGGGTCAGAGGGCGAGCTGTGGTCCGAGTTACCGGGGGTTCCTTGTCGAGCGTTCCCGGGTTCGTAAAGATTCTCGTGGTCGTCCAAGCGGTCGTTATTGTGGGCCTATCTGGCTGGATCTACAATGAGTACGTCAACAATCAATACCTTCAGTTATACCTGTTCGGCCTGTTCGAGGGAAAGGGGTCTTTGTTCGCCATCATAGGTCTCGGAGGGCTGGTTGGGACCACGCTGATCGGGATCCTTCTCAAAGCGGGGAATATTCTAGGAGAGATCGAACACCTCTCAGAAAAGGTCGGGACCGGAACCGACGTGAAGACGATGACCAACCCAAAACCGACAGCCATGCTTGTTCTGAAAATTGCGAGGCCTGAGCCTAGAGATGAGATTGGCCGATTGCACGGTTCTATGCAAAGATGGAAAGAACGATCAAACTATCAAGAATAGGCCGGAAGACTATTCCTTGAGTTCGAGATCTCTTAGCATTTTCTTGTAGTGCGCGTTTATGATCTCCCAGAGTCTATCTTTGTTTTCTCCGGTCACCGTCTCTCTTTCAAAGGTGATCTCGAGTGCTTGGTCGGGGAGCTTGAACCCGTCAATTCTGATCTCTGGAAGTCTCGCTTTCGTCAAGTCCTCGTTTATTGTCTCTTGAAGATGCATCAGCTTCTTAGCTGTCGGCAAGTCGTGGCAACCTGGGAATCTCGGCGTTGGATTTGGATATTTAACCCCCTGAGGACCTGACGGGGAACGTCTCGGGAGACGGATTCTCTGCTTTCTCAGGACCTAGTCACCTCTCTATTTGATATAGGATTCTGCCTACTCTCGATCTCTCAGAAGTGAACGGTTCAGATGGAGGTTGATGATAATCGATGTTCTGCTGATGTTTTCGAGTGGTATTCACGAGCTTGTTGCGCGATCTATTCGTGAATAATGGGTACCATGGTTTGAGGGCTCCTGTTTCACCACTTTGACATAGGCCAGGAACCTTGTTTTCGAGAAGAGTAGAGAGTACTGTTAGAGGATTCAATCTTTGACTCAGAATGCTGATTTCTCAGCGAAGAGGTTGATGCCGGGCTATGCGAAGATCATAATGCTACTACAATCGATGGTGATACTCTTTTTCTCCTTCTGGGTTCTGCAGGAATACACGTACAATTTCTATTTCCAGGCCTATGTGAACGACATGGTTCAGACTAACGGCTCGCTCATCGCTATCCTGGTTTTCGTCAGCTCGCTGGGATTGGCGCTGGGACTTTTCAAGGTTCTAAAATCTACCCACCACCAGATTGGAGCTCTGGTCAACCAGCCACGGAGTCCCACGATCGGTCCAGTGGCCTCAACTTCCAGTGCCAAGCAGGCCACAGACCTTCACCCGATGGTAGCCGCCCTAAAGGCAGAAATGGCGCACCAAGGGACCATCGAGCCGATTCCACAGATAGAAATCAAGGACACGCCACCGCCCCCGCGCTTCCAGGCGCAGCCTGAAACGCAACAGGTCAAGACCCAAGTTGGAACACCTTCAACTGTCATAACCGGGACGATGCCGGTCCTGAAGAGAGTTACCCCTGACCAGGCTCAGGGTCAGAACTCTCAACGCTAAGACCAGTCTACTGGTTAATTCCGTTCTCGCGCCGTCGCTGGCAGGACCCGTGGGACCACTTGTTTCTGGTATCCTCTTGTGAGTAAGCTTCTAGGAGAGTCCTCGGAGAGACCGCTCTCGCGTCACGAGGTGCTCTGCTCCTAACCCCTCCTCCTTTTTCCAGGGAAAATTTCCTGTCTGGCTCTTATAATAGGCGAATATGCGATTCAGGGTCCGATCCGGGCTTTGATCAAAAGGGAAAAAGAAGGGAAATCTAGGCCGGTTCTCGAACGATTTTGGGACGATGTGTTGCGCTAGTCACGGATTCGAGATTCGGGGTCAATAAACGGGCGATTCTGTAATTCCTGTTTTCTATTCTGTCTTTTCCTAGCTTGATGTCTGGCCGCAGAACGGGCAAGAGAATAGCCCGAAAGTGTTGACACGGCCACATTTCTTGCAGATTACCTGGCCGGTCTGGGGAGCGGACATGGGACCTGAGGGAGGGCGAGGTCGAGGATTTGGTTCTGACACTATTACTCCCACCAGACAGGTGATGATTCCCGCGACAAAGAGGGCACCGCCCCCGATGAACACGGGCAGAACGTTAGCGCACGCGAATACATTACCGGACAGGATTGTGAGCAGACAGGAGCTGGCTGCGGCCGCCACGAGCACTGGGCCTAGGACGACCATCATTATTCCGAGAATGAAAATATCAGATCTCAACCTTTCTCGAAATCCATAGGAAGCATTTCTTTCCGCGGCGAGTCGGGGATGGGCAGGGAGACTATCTAAGACTCTGTTACTATCCACTTGTACTCAACGAGAAGCCCAGCGTTAGTATTTCGTTCCTGTTGAGGGTCCGCGTCCGATAGAGAGGTAGTTTAGTCCGCTGAATTCTTCCGGGTTGTAGATCCGTCTCGCGTCGACGAGGTTTGGGGTCTTCATGTACGCTTGGAAATCTTTCGCCCTGAGCCTTCGGATCTCATCCCATTCCGTCATTACGATGGCGCAATCTGCTCCCTTGAGAGCCGAGTGAGCATTCTCTGCATAGTCGATTTGTTCTGAGAGCTGTTTCTTGGTGTTCGTTATGGCCATGGGGTCGTAGGCGATGATTCGTGCCCCCTTGTTCTTTAGCTGGTTGATTACTCGTATTGAGGCGGCCTCGCGGATGTCATCAGTATCTTTCTTTAACGAGAGACCCAAGATTGCGACTCTTTTGGATGATAAAGATCCGAGAAGCCTCTCTGCCATGTTGACGACTCTGCCGGCTTGTTGTTCGTTGGTCTCTTCTGTCGCCCGGAATAGGATCGGATCGTAACTCTTGTTTTGGCTGTAGTTGATGAGCGCCTGGAGATCTTTGTGGAAACAACTCCCGCCATAGCCGGGTCCTGCTTTCAGGAATAGGGGTCCGATTCTAGGATCTAGACCGATAGCTTCTGCGATTGTTCCTACGTCTACGCCAGGTATCTGCTCGGCGATATTTGCGATTGTGTTGATGAAGCTGACCTTGGTAGCGAGGAAGGCATTGCTAGCGTACTTGACCAGCTCCGCAGCCTCAGGACTTGTCAGGATCACAGGCGGTAGCCTGGCCCCGTAGAATCTTCGATAGAGTTTGGCGAGTTCGCTAGCTGATTTTTTGTCGTTTGATCCGATGACTATCTTGTCGGGATGGAGAGCGTCGTTGATTGCGGTTCCTTCTTTGAGGAACTCTGGATTAGCACAGAGACCTAGCTCGGATCCTATGGTCTTGCGGCTAGACTCTTCTAGGAACCGCTTTACAGTGCCATTTGTGGTGCCAGGGACGACTGTGCTCTTGACAACAACAAGATGGTAACCACGCTTGTCGCGCAGAACATTCCCCAAGTCTTCTGTCGCGTTTTTGATGTAGGATAGATCGATCGAACCATCCGGTTGACTGGGAGTTCCAACTGTCAAGAAGGTCGTGCCCGTATTCGCGGCCACGGAAATATCGCTGGTGGCGTCTAAGAGATTTTTCTTTACAGTATTCTTCAGCATAGTATCTAGCTGAGGCTCGTGTAGAGGTGCCTTGCCTCTGCGAATCTGTTCCACTCGCGATTGGTCAATGTCTATTCCTATTGTCCGGATGCCGCGGGACGCGAAGGTTGCGGCCGTGCATAGTCCGACATAGCCCATTCCAACGATCGAGATAGAGGCCGATTTAGTCTTCAAGTTGCAGGGTGGTATTTTGTCTGGAACTATAAAGTCTGGCGATTGCGGACAAAGGTAATTCCCCAGCTATGGGACAAAAAGGGATGGTTTGGTTGCTGTCAGCAGGGGGTCCTTGTAGGCGGGTCGTTGTGCTAAATGCACCGGCTGTGGGTTGCTAATAAGGAGCCTGGGTTTCGGGCGGCGACGGCAAATATAATCTCGTGAAAGGTGCTCTGTTAAAAGATAGTGATTTCAAGCAATTTCATGCCAATTCTTGCGAGTCGTGAATATCCTACTTGTAAGTTCTCCGCAGATTCTCTTACAAGATGATCGTGAGACATCCTGGGGGGCTGTTGATGTTTGGGATCTCTGTCAAGATAACAAGGGAATGGGGAGGATAAAGACCGATGTCGATAGGACTCACGCTATGCCGGGGACTTAATCCTCTGTCGTGAGAGGAGAGATGGTTTTTTGGCCAAAGCTCCGAGAAGGAAAAAGAGACCGGCGCAGAACGGGGTGCAAGCAATCTTTTCCGGGACAGGCGAAAAGAGGAGCAGGACTCACGTGGTTGCCGGCGTCATCTCAACTAGCGTTGCAGCCACCCTATGGGCCTGGATCAGCATCGATGCCGGTCCGTCGTTACTCCTGACTAGTATTGCAACGCTGCTTTCCCTGCAGGGAGCCGCATTGTTTGCATACTCTCTCGAAATACGAAAGACTCAGAACCAGGTCATCGGGACAACGTTTGCGAGCTATGATCTCGAAGAAGGGATTGTGCAAAGTGAGAGTCCGAGAGAACATGTATCCTCAGGGGTGGGGAATCTCTCGAGAAAGCACGGAAAATTTTCGCCCTTTCATTTCCACAGGATCATTTTGGTCGTGATTCTCGCAGGGATCATGTTGACGACGGTTGTAGGGTTCACCGCTGTCAATTTGGGTTCTCAGCATCATACGAACCCTGGTAGCGCCGGTACAGATACCAGCGGTGCGGGTACGAGCCCATCTGTCAAAACGCCATCAAGTAGAACGATGGCTCCTAGTTTCTACGCTGTTTCCAACGTAGCGGAAGCCACGGTGTCAACCAACGCGTCCTACACGGGAGCGATAGAGACTAACGCGGATGACTTCCTCATTGTTCAGATCGCTTATTCTCAGGGAAGTGTGGGAAATCTTCCCGACATTTCCTACGTAAGAGACACCCAGTCCAGCGTTTACACGAGAATAGCCAGTGCCTTTCCTGGAGCGGGGGCGAATTTCTGGGAGCAGGCCTGGACAGGCCGAGCCTCATCAACCACGATCTCCACCAACATAACTGCAAGCCCTGACTGGTTGGGCTGCCAGCCCCCATGCGTGACGTCTATCATGATCACAATGACGATCGGTCGGTATCGCGGTGTCGCCGGGGTCGGCGTCTGGAACAGTATCGCACCGAATGCCTCCTCCAATTCTCAATCCGTAACCATAACCGGGACTCAGGCGAATTCGACTCTTGTTGAGCTTCTCAGCCATGGAGCCTACAACAACTGTGATACAG
>Ga0209157_1001234_pt1 | contig 21582 bp, 23 predicted proteins | sample GraSoiAngelo_135_FD_185892 | JGI IMG/M metagenome (GOLD analysis project Ga0209157, IMG submission 185892) | Grasslands soil microbial communities from the Angelo Coastal Reserve, California, USA - 14_0929_05_40cm (SPAdes) (version 2) | ecosystem: Environmental > Terrestrial > Soil > Grasslands ...
GTCGGCGCGGCGACAACGTCAATTGTATCGGCAACAGCCAAGGGCCAGCCTGTGGCCGCGCGGATCCTGTCCACACTGACATTCTCATAGCGGGCGACCAGGGTGAGCTCCTGCGACCGAGTCGCCGGCTTGAGAATGCCCATGTCAGTGATCACCACCTGCGGCCCCGCACCGGGGAGGCCACGCTGTGCTCGCTCGCCATTTCCATTCAGAAACCCCGCACTAGTGCAAAAATCCAGCTTCCCGACAAAGCTTCGCGGCGATTGCTTCAGCACCACAAAGATTTGCTTGGCGTGGAGGGCAATTTCCGGCGCACCACCGGCACCTGGCAGCCGGGTCTTCGGTTTGCTGTAGCCGCCGATCACCGTGGTATTAAGATTACCAAAGCGATCAATCTGCGCCGCGCCAAGAAAACCGACATCGATACGACCAGCCTGTAGCCAATAGGAAAAAATTTCTGGTAACGAAACCACGGCGGTCGCGGTCTCAGCCAGTTCGCCATCGCCGATGGACAACGGCAATACCCGGGGGTGAGTGCCAATGCCGCCGGATTCGTAGATCAGTACCATGTCAGGGGCGTGAGTCAGCCGCGCAAGATTCGCTGCCGCGGAAGGCACGCCGATGCCGACGAAGCAAACACAACCTGGCCATATCAAGCGCGCGGCCGCGATCGTCATCATTTCGTCCGGCGTATATGTATTTGCTGAGGAATGGATACTCATGCCGCCTCCGCCAAACTGTCTAGGAATTCCGAGTGATTGTGGCTACAAAGCACGTGACGAGTGATCCACTCCGTGAATTGCTCGCGATCGCGCGCGATCTCATCCCAAGCCCGGTAAAAAGCGTTGTCCCGTGCATAGTAACCATGCGCATAAGAGGGGTAAGCACCCATAGGCACCTCGGCAATCGCCGTAACAACCCAGTGCGGCAAAACGATTGCATTCATTGGCGCTGCCAGGGACTCGACGATTTCTTCAACCGTAACGATTAGCGTGCTTGCGGCCAACGCCGCCTCTTTTTGGGCACCGACAATGCCGCGGATGAGAATGTTGCCCTGGCGATCGGCGGCCTGAGCGTGCAATACGGTGACATCTGGATTGATCGCCGGCACCGTAGCGATCGCCGTATTTGTGTATGGGCAACGTAATTCGCGCACTTGCGGGTTGACGCCTGGAAGATCGGTTCCGACGTAGCCGCGCAGCATTCCGAAGGGCAACCGGGCTGCCCCGGCGGTATAGGCCGCAGCCATCCCCGCGTGCGAATGTTCGTGGATCCGCAATGGTCGCGGCCAGTCATTCTCGACCGCATCGCGCAGCCGGTGCAGCGAACCCACGCCGGGATTGCCACCCCAGGAAAACGTGAGGGCGCGCGCACAGCCGGCGCCAATCAATTGATCGTAGATAAGGTCTGGCGTCATCCGGATCAGATGGAGATCGTGTTTTTTTTGGCGCAAAATCTCGTGCCCAGCGGCGAACGGAATCAGATGGGTGAAGCCTTCCAGCGCCACGCTTTGACCGTTGTGGATGTACTGATGGATGACTTCTTGTAAGCTGCCGAACTGCATCGCCTACTCCACTTTCGTCTGCGATTGTTCGCGCTGGTATTGCGCGAGATAATAGAAAGAGGCGATGCCCTTACCCGAGGAACCCGATCCTTTCCAGCCGCCGAAAGGCTGATAACCAGGCCACGCGCCGGTCGTGGCGCCCTGCGGACGATTAACGTAAGTGACTCCCGCCTCAATGTTGTCGAAGAAGTAGGCCGCATCTTCGTCATTGCCGTAGCAACCGGCAGTCAGTCCGAATCGGGAATCATTGGCCAACCGAACTGCCTCCGTGCGATCACGCACCCGACAAAGCATGGCGATAGGCACAAACATTTCCTCGGCAAACAACGGATGCGTTGCCGGCGCTTCCGCCAGAGTCGGCGCGACAAAATAGCCATGAGCCAGGCCACCATCGGTCAAACGCTGGCCGCCACAGACAATGCGGCCGCCGCTTTCGGTAAGTTGTTTACTGTAGCGCTGGTAGTTTTGCAGGGCGTTGGCGGTAGTCACCGGCCCAAGCCAGTTTTCCTGCCGCGAGGGATCGCCAATGGTAATTGCGGCGATTTTTTTCCGGAGCTTTTCGATCAACGCGTCAGCCACTTTGTCATCGACGTAGATTCGCGATACCGCCGAGCACTTTTGTCCGCTCAAGCCATACGCCGAACGCACGATCCCGTCGGCGGCGCGTTCGAGGTCAGCATTCGCGGTGACGATACAGGCGTTTTTGCCCCCCATCTCAGTGACGCAGGGCCGTGGATACTCGCCGTTGGCCATGCTGCGATAGATGTGCATGCCGACGTCAAACGATCCAGTGAACGTGATTCCAGCGGTGTTCGCATGCTGCAGCAGGGTCTCACCAACCACACTGCCGCCGCCATTGAGGTAATTGAAAACTCCGCGCGGAATGCCAGCATCACGTAAACAATCTGCGAGCAGGCGGCCCGACCACGGCGTATCGCTAGCTGTCTTAAGCACGACTGTGTTACCGGTGATCAAAGCGGCCGCCACGGGCCCGCCTGCGAGCGCAAACGGAAAGTTATACGGTGCGATGACCACCCAGACGCCATACGGCTTCATCACGCTGCGATTGTGCGAACGGAAACCCGGTAGCGGGTCATCGGGCAAAGCGTGATCGAAGCCGTTTTGTCGGACAAAATCATCAGCGTAGAGATTGAAAAAGTCCGCCGTCTCCTGCACCTCTCCGAGCGCTTCCATCCGGTTCTTACCCACTTCCAGCGTCAGAGCTGCAGCAATGTGATAAACGCGTTCTTCGATCAGCGTTGCGACCCGCTTGAGCAGGCGCACACGCTCGACCATCGGTATTGCGCGCCAGCTTGGAAAGGCAGCTTGCGCGGCCGCCATCGCATCGTTCGCATCAGCGACACTGGCGAGTGGGAAGTGGCCGAGGACCCGGCGCTGGTCAATAGGACTGCGCCGCGTGTCATGCCTGGCGCTGTCGCGGTCCTCGCCATTGATATAAAGGCCATGGGTGGCCCCCAAAGAGCGATTGACTTCAGCCAGCGCGGCGTCAAATCGCCTGTGCATGTCCGCCGGCGGGTTGAACATGGTTGCGTAAGTAAGTTTGAAACTCATGTGGACTCCATTTCACTAAGCAGGCGATCGAGCAAGGCCAGAGCGTCGGTCAGTTCGCGTTCTTCAATTACTAACGGCGGTGCCAGGATGATCAGGTTCCCGCGTACCGCAAAAGATACCCCGTGCGTGAGCGCCTTTTTCACAAGGACCGTCAGTTGCGGCGGCGTCTGTGGCCAGGGTGCCAGCGGTGCGCGAGTGATTGGGTCGCTGACCAGTTCAATGACAGCGAACAGACCATGACCACCCCGCACATCGCCGATCAAGCGATGTCGTTGATGTAGCCGCTTTAATTCACCGAACATCGCAGCGCCCAGACGGCGTGAGCGCTCGATCAATTTTTCGTCTTCGTAAGCGCGGATCGCAGCTATTCCGGCGGCGCAAGCGAGGGGATGGCCACAGTAAGTCAAGCCGGTGAACAGCATCTGGTTTTCTAAATGCCGGGCGACATTTTCGTTCACCACCACGGCCCCGAGCGGCAAATGTGCACCGGTCAGCCCTTTCGCGAGTGTCATCAGATCGGGTTTGCCGGCGTCGCCGTATCGATGCCACGCGAACCACTCGCCGCAGCGACCAAAACCGCTCATCACTTCATCAGCAATAAGGAATACGCCCCGAGAACGTGTAAGCTCACGTAGACCCGGCCAGTAATTATCCGGCGCGACGATGCCATTGGTCCCAGCATTGGGTTCCATGAGAACAGCCGCGACCGACTCCACGCCTTTGCGGTCGATCTCCTCAGCAACGGCGGCGACGGCACGCTGGCCGCACTCGATTTCGTTGCCGCTACCAAACGGGCAGCGATACACATATGGGGGCGGGACCCGCGCAACCGCGTAACGCTCCGGATTGACCTGATCACGAGTACGCGCGTCTCCGGACAGCGCCATGCAGGCATAGCTCGTGCCATGGTAAGACCGATCGCGAGTGATTACCCAGCCTTGCGTAAGCCCCCGCGCTTGCCGCGCGAACTTGACTGCCTGTTCGTTCGCGTCGGCGCCGGTCACAGTGAAAAATACCCGACCGTGCCTGAAGCCCGCCTTTTCGAGCAACGCTTGCGCCAGTTCTGCACGCGGCTGCGCGCCCCAAGCGGAGGTAACAAAACATAAACGCTCAGCCTGCTCACGTATTGCTTCAACAACCGTGGGATGCTGGTGCCCCAAGTTGCTACATCCGGCTAGACTGCTCATGTCTAGATAATCATTGCCGTTTGCGTCCCAGAAGTGCGCGGCACGTCCACCGACAATGGTCGGTGCCTGCCATTGAGTCTGGACACACCAGCTGTGCAAAACGCTGTCGCGCTCGCTGATCACGGGAAAGTCATTCTGAGCTTGGCTTGGGTTCGATAATCGAACATTAATTCGCATTGCGCACAACATAAAATCCCATTACGGTTTCCCTGTCAATCAATCATTGAAATCCCGCCATGGTTTCCCGCGTTTCGTTCACCGAGAGCCCTGATTACATGCAATCGTTGGCCCGTGGTTTGCAAGTATTGTGCGCGTTCAACCGCGAACAACCCCGTTGCACCCTTTCTGAAATTGCAGCGCAGACCGGCTTGTCGCGCGCGGTTGCCCGGCGCAGTTTGTTGACCCTGCGACACCTTGGCTATGTAGCTGCGCAGGGCCGACACTTTTTTCTGACACCGCGAGTGCTTGAGCTGGGCCACAGCTACCTTTCTTCGCTGGACCTGACTGAATTGGCGCATGAAGCGATGGAACAGTTGTCGCAGCGGGTAGGCGAGTCGTGTTCAATGTCGGTGTTGGATGGCACTGAGATCATTTATGTAGCTCGCGTGGCAGTCCGACGCCTGATGAGTGTCGCGCTCGGTGTGGGCGCGCGGTTGCCGGCATTTGCCACCTCGATGGGTCGGGTCCTGTTGGCGGACAAATCGGACAGCGAGCTCAGCGCCTGGTTGCGCGAAAATAGGTTCTACCCGATTACCGCGCACACCACGTATAAGATCCGCGCGCTTCAAGCGGAAATCCTCAAGGTGCGCCGCCAAGGCTACGCGTTCGTTTCCCAGGAACTGGAGTTGGGACTGTGCTCGATTGCCGTTCCGATTCGTTCCACCACAGGACTGGCCGTGTGCGGCCTCAACGTCAGCATGCGTTATAGCGACGACGTGCATGCTGTGGCACGGAAGAAAATGTTGCCTGCTTTGCATAGCGCTCGTCAGGCGATTGAACACGCGATCGCACGCAATGGTTGGCAGCCGCTGGTTTCCCGAAGCGCATATGGCTAATGTTTTCATTGCGGCAGCAACCCGAACACCGTTTGGCCGCTACGGTGGACGGCTGGCAGCGGTGCGCTGCGACGATTTGGCTGCGGCGCCACTTACGTCGTTGATTGTCAATTATCCTGCCGTCGACTGGGGCGCTGTGGATGACGTTATTCTCGGTTGCGCCAATCAGGCCGGTGAAGACAATCGCAATGTCGCTCGCATGGCCGCGCTGCTGTGCGGCCTCCCGGCAACAGTTCCCGCGATGACAGTAAATCGACTGTGCGCTTCCGGCTTAGAAGCGATTGGTCTCGCGGCTCGCGCAATCGCGGGCGGCGATGCACAGTTGGTGATTGCTGGTGGTGTCGAAAGCATGTCACGGGCGCCACTCGTCATCCCCAAGGCGGATGTTGCTTTTAGTCGCGAGCAAAAGCTGGAGGACAGTACGCTCGGATGGCGTTGCATTAACGCGGTGATGCAGGCGCGCTATGGCGTCGATTCGATGACGCAGACCGCGGACAATCTTGCGCGCGAGCTTCACATTGCGCGCGCGTGCCAGGACGCATACGCCTGGCGCAGCCAACAGCGCACTGCGCACGCGCAGGCGCGAGGCTGCTTGGGAGAGGAGATAACGCCAGTGCCCGTGCGGCACGGCAATGAAACAGTCATGGTCAGTGAAGACGAACATCCGCGCCCCAACATCACGCCAGAGCACCTAGCCAAACTCAAGCCGCTGCTAGGCGCCGACAGCACCATTACCGCAGGCAATGCCTCCGGGGTAAATGACGGTGCTTGCGCTCTTTTGGTCGCGTCGGCGGCAGCGCTAGAGAAATACGGATTACAGCCGTTGGCCCGCGTTGTCAGCATGGCAGCGGCAGGCGTTGCGCCGCGAATCATGGGCATTGGACCAGTCCCAGCGATCAACAAATTGCTAGCGAAAATCGGCCTGCGCCTCGACGACTTCGACCGTATCGAAATCAATGAAGCATTCGCGGCCCAGGTACTCGCGTGTACGCGCAGCCTTGGACTGCCCGACGATGCTGAACATGTCAACGGCAACGGCGGCGCGATCGCGCTCGGACATCCGCTTGGCGCTACTGGCGCGCGTTTAGTGATGACTGCAGCCTACGCTTTGCGCAGGCACCAGCAGTCCCGCGCCTTGGTGAGCCTGTGCGTCGGTGTTGGCCAAGGGGTTGCTTTAGCGCTTGAGCGGGTGTGAGGAGTCCCGAGTCACCGTGGGCGTAATTTTAGATTATCAATTACCAATTTTAGCAGAACTTCGATCAGCAGAAAAATCGATCAAGCCTGGGTGTGACGGACGTAATGTCGCTCGACGCCTTTCGGGAGCAGGCGTTTGCGACCGCGCTGTCGCCGGCGTGCGAGGGTTGCGCGCCCGCCTTTGGTACGCATCCGGGCACGGAAGCCGTGCTGACGTTTGCGTGTTCGCTTGGATGGCTGGTAAGTGCGTTTCATAAAACCGGGAAATAGCTCCGGCCCGATTTGAGAGCGGTTACACTAGGAGTGAGGAAGCCATTGTCAATTGCGCCGCGCGCCGCAACCGTCGATCTTTGATTCGGAGATTGCCACCGAGTCCGACTTTGAGATAAACAATAAAACCGATGAGCGAACATATCGTAATCGAACCAGCGACCGAGGCCGACTTGGACGAGCTGTCGGAAATGCTGGGCGGATTGTTCGCTCAGGAAAGCGATTTTCGGCCGGACAAGGACAAACAGCTTCGTGGTTTGCGGCTCATTTTCGAACAGCCGAGCCGCGGGCGCGTCTTCGTGCTGCGACGCGACGGCGCGATTGTGGGAATGATCAATCTGCTTTTCACAATCAGCACGGCCGAAGGCGGCTTCGTCATTCTGTTGGAGGACCTGGTGATTCATAAGGAATACCAGGGCAAGGGCTACGGCTCGAAACTTCTCCAGTACGCCATCGATTTCGCGAAACAGAAAAACTTTCTCCGCATCACATTGCTGACCGATCGCCCGGAAAACGTGGCCCAGGCATTTTTCCGAAAACACGGTTTCGTTGAGTCTTCGATGATTCCAATGCGCCTGTTGATCACGCCGCAACGGAATAGTGATCAGTGATCGGTGATCAGTGTAGCCACCGGCCTATGGCCGGTTTCCACTGCGAGACGGCCCACAGGGGCGTGGCTACAGCCATTAACGGTGTTCTTTCCCGTCGATCCAACTATTCACTTGAGGCCCGATGCGTCTTTTGAATTCCGCGCGGAACTGAACTTCGTCCATAACCTTTGCTACTTCCCTCGCGCTGGCGGCCGACAAATTATTTTTGGCGTAGCTCTTTAATTCATTGGCACGCAAGTCATCGGAAAAAAAGGTGAACAGACCGGGCGCATACCGATTCGCGCCAGCCGCATCGATCTTGGCGAGCAGCGTTTTCATATTTGCCTTCGCAAACTCCCAGGCAATATCCGGATGACCGCTGTCGCGCGCGACCGCCGGGACCAGAAATACCGCGCGACTCGTCGGCAGCTCATCGGTGAGCGCAATGGGAAGCGTCTTCTTCACCAGCTTGGGGTCGATTGCTTCGGCCAGCGCGTTGTAGTAATTCTGTTTTTCCTCAATGCTCGTCGTTTTCAGCCCCAGCTCGTGAAGTTTGCTCCAGGTCTTTTCGTCTGCGTATCGGCCAACGACCGCAAGAACCGACGGACGCAGATCAGGCGCGAGTGATGCGGGATTTGCGAGGTATTTTTCGAAACGCTCGCGACAGCCCGCGGTGATCTCTGGATCATTCAAATCTCCCAGAGCGTTGATCAGGCTCGCGCGCAAGTTCCCCACGGTGGGCGGCTCGCCCTTTTTCGGTTCCCAGCCCAGCGTCTCAAACGTTGGACGCAAAAGCGATCGGGAGTAGCGCTGAAATTTTTCGCGCTCCGGACTACCAACCAGGAGCCGATTGATGAAATCCAGCACATTGATGATCTGTTCGCGTTCAGCCAGTTCAGTGGAAGCAGGCAACTTTTCCACCAACCCAAAATAGAGTGAGACGGGCGCGCGGCCAGCTTGCACAAGCGCCCACGCATCGCTAAGGAGATTGACGCGATCTTCAACACCCAGCTTCGGCAGAGCTTCGAGTAGTAACTTCCAGGAGGGCTCATCGTATTCGACCCGATAATTCCCCGCTCCGTTTACATTCAATTTAAGCGCGCGATCTGCGGGAATGTTTTGCAGGCTTTCGAGTTTGCTGGTCATCAGCAAAGTCCCAGGCTCTTCTCTGACGACTGAGTATGTCAGCGGCATTTTCCACTCAAGCGGCGGCGCGTTTTTGAAATTCACCGTGAAGCGCTCTTGTCTGAGCGAGACTTTGCCGCCTGCTTCGCGCTCAACTTTCACGACTGGAAATCCTGGCTGCTCCGTCCAGCCAGCCGCGATCTCGCCGATCGGTTTCTTCGAAGCTTCTGAAAGCGCGTTCCACAAATCCGCAGTGGTCGCGTTCGAATATTGATGCTCGGCGATGTAACGGCGAATGCCATCGCGGAAAACCTCTTCGCCGAGAAAACTTTCCAGCATTCGAAGAAACGACTGGCCCTTTTTGTAAGTGATATCATCGAAAGCGCTGTTGGCCTCCGCCTCGGTTGCGACGGGCTGCTGAATTGGATGCGTAGTTGATCGCGCGTCGCCCTCCATCGCGGCCTCCTTGGCGATTCCGACACGCCGGGTCGGGTCCCGCGGTGTTTCCCGTCGCATCCAGACCTCCCATTGCGGATTAAAATGCGCCGTGCACTTGGTGCCCATCCATGAAGCGAACCCTTCGTTGAGCCAGAGGTTGTCCCACCAGGCCATCGTCACGAGATCGCCAAACCACATGTGCGCCATCTCGTGCGCGATAACTTCGTAGATAATTTGCTTGGTCTCCGCAGAGGAGTTTTTCGGATCAAACAAAAGCGCGGACTCGTAATAAGTGATTCCACCCCAGTTTTCCATCGCGCCGCCGAAACCGCCGGGCAGAGCGATTTGGTCGAGTTTCGGCAAGGGATAGGGCACGCCGAAATAATCGTTGTAGTATTGTACGATCTGCGCCGTAGCTTCGAGCGCGTATCGGCCCAGTTCCGCTTTGCCTTTCGTTGCGATGACACGAATCTGCGTCGGACCGCTCCGCGATTCGATGAGATCGAACTCGCCAGCAACGAACACATTCAAATAACTCGACATCGGCGGGGTCGCGGCAAAGCGCACCTCTTTTCCGCCAGCGATTTTTTTCTCGCTCTCAATCGGCATGTTCGAGACGGCGACCCAATTTCCCGGAACGACGGTCGTCAATTGAAAGCGCGCGCGAAAGGCCGGTTCGTCCCAACAAGGGAAAAATCGGCGAGCGTCAGTTGCTTCAAACTGCGTCCCAAGCATGAATTTTTTTTCGGCAACTGCCGGACTCCCCTGCTCCTGATAACGCATGTAAAAAAGGCCCTGCCCTTGCTGATTGATTTTGCCAGAAAAACTAAGCGCAAGCCTGTGATTTCCGGCCGCGAGTTCCGACGGCAATGCGAGGATGATCAGTTCGTTTTCGCGGTCGATCTGAATTGCAGACTTGGGCAGCACTTTGCCATCCAGAGACGCGTCGCTGATTTCCATCTCCAGCGCATTGAGCACCAACCGATGAACCGGGTTGCGCACGTCGAGCTTTACCGTTTCTGTTCCGCTGAACTCTAAAGCATCGATGTTCGGAACGATGCGAATGGAGTAATCCGTCGGAACGACCTCTTTCGGCAATTTTCCCGGGGTGTCTTTAAAACTGAATGGTTTTTCCGCAGACATGATGGCGAGGAAGGTAATGGACAACACCGCGGCGAGAAAAGGAAACAGAGGGCGCATTTCTCGCATTAAGACAATGGACATAACTATTCGCGTCAACACATGGCAGGTGGCGGTGCGTCCGGTGGTCGCTCCCTACCTTTACTGCACAACCAAAACCAGAAGCAATTGTCCGCCGCCGACCTGCGGGCCTTTGATGACCAAGGGGCTGCGTTTGCTCAGCTTGGTGTCGGTCTCGAGCAAGAGCTCTTTCTCCTTGTAAAGTTTCAGGTTCAAAACGTAACCTGCCTCCGTCTCGCCTCGCGCATCAACATGCAGCCCGAAGAATTTGCTCGTTGCAAGCCAGTCTTCCTGGCCGGTCTTGAGTGTCTTTTGCGACTGGCCAATCACCTCAAATTGGTTGTAGCCGAAAAATTTTTTTAGTGACCCCTCGATCCGAGTCAATTCCGGTGGCATCGGTTGTGGCTGGGCGACGTTCTCCGCGATGACAAGTCCGCTCCAGACCGTCTCCGCTCCCTGCAGCGCATGCGTCGCGCCTATCGTCAGGGCGATAAAAGAGATTAAGAACGCCGGCGAGCGACCCATGAGCGGCTATTTTGCTGCGTAGTCGGCCGGCAAACTTTGCAATCCCTCTGTCCAAAGGACCGTTACGCGGTCTTGTTTTACCTCAAAGATCGACACGGTCGCATTTGGGCTGACGACCGGATCAACGCGGGCGTTTAGAATTTGGGTAAGGTATTGCGACTCCTCAGCCGGATTTTTCTCACGCATGACAAGGACCGTGAAAACCAAAAAGACAGCAAGCGACAGAGCGCCTGTCCACAACAGGCGAGGAATTGTCCACCACGTCGATCTTGCCTCGCGCGCCTGCCGCGCCGGAGCCTCGCGAAGGCGGGCGATTTTTTCGCGAAGTTGATGACTGAAAAACTCTTCGTTCGTCAGTGTCCGGGCGCTTAGCTCCCGCTTCAAAAGCTCGCCAAGTTTTCGCGCGCCCGCTTTTTCAGCTTCGGCGGCAGCTTTGTCGGGCAGCGAGGCCTCAAATTCTAAGAGTTCTCGCCCGCTGAGCTGTCCGTCCACCCACGCTGTCCATTTTTCTTCAAATGTTTTCATAAACGTCCCTCAATAAATTTTGCAATTTCTTGCGCGCATAAAACAGGCGCGACATGACCGTGCCGATGGAGCATCCCAGCGCTTCTGCAATTTCGTGATACTGCATGCCTTCGATCTCTTTCATCAAAATGACGGCGCGCTGTTCGGGCGAGAGTTGAGCAATTGCCTTATCGATCCGGGTGCGGATTTCGTCTCGTTCCATCATCTCGTACGGCAACGCTTCCGTTTGGGGAACGGTCTTGGATGCTGGATCAACTTCTCTTAACTGCGTTGCGTCATCGAACTCGGCGCCTACGCCTTTGACATGCTTTTTGCGCAACCAATCGATCGTCACGTTCATAACGATCCGATAAATCCAAGTGTAAAATGACGAGCGCCCGCGAAAGCGTTTGATCGACTTCCAAGCTTTGAGAAAGCTGTCCTGAGCCAGGTCCCAGGCGTCCTGCTCGTTATGCACCATGTTGTAAATCATGCTAAATACTCGTGTTCGGTAGCGGGTTACCAACTCGTCGAATGCTTCGGTGTCGCCGGCCTGGCATCGTCTCACCAAGTCCAATTCCGATACATCGGCGTGAGCCAGAGTCGCTTCCGTTTGCATGATTGGACGGAACCCGCCCTTATTTCATTCAACGGCAATAACCTTCGGAACCGAACCGGCGACGCCACTCAGCGCGGTATTCGCCCATCAGGGTAATGATGCCGTCCCGCACTTGAAAGAGTCGCTGCTGGAGGATCGAGTGCTGTGTGCCAGTGATCAGCTTTTCCGATAAGAGCTGCGCCGCTGCGTTCATGGAAATCGTGATCGCCTTCAGCGCTCTCTTTAAGTAGGCAATCGTCATCCCAATTTCATCGACATCGTCGCCGCTCAGAGCGGCCGCCAGCTTGGCACTGGCCAATGCAGAGTGCGTAGCCAATTTTATCGCGGCCGGCTCGTTTTGCAGTAACGGCGTTTGATCGAAGAGTTGGTCGATCCAAATTGTGAGAGCAAACGCAGCTTGATACAGGCCGTGCTCCTCAAATGTCTCGGCTACTTCCCCCGCCTCGTCCGGGTCGAGATCACCATCTTCCTCTACACCTTCACCGAGCAGCGCATCGACTTCCGCGCTCCAATCTTTCGCTTCCAGCAATTGCGTCCAGCCCATTTCGCGCGCGATGATTTCGTCCCGTTGTGGATCATCGAGATAAGTCTCCACCAGCTGCATGTACTTCTCGGTTTTTTGATCCTGTTCCTGGAGAAAACGTTCCCAGTCGTACTCGTCCCACATGCGCTCGGACCCGCCCTCGTAACCTGCCATATTTGACTAAACGTCAGCTTCGCCGTGTACGCAAAAAATTTGTGGCACCTAAAAGCGCGGAAAGGAAGGAGCTGGTGTCGATCTTCCTGGCGACGGTCCCAGCGACGGTTACCGGACGGCAAAACTTGCATCAAATAAGTGCGTGGTTACGTTCGCCTGCTGTGATCAAACGCATTGCATTTCCAGCGGTTTTGCTTCTGGCGATCGCATTCCTCATCTCGGCTTGTGTTTCGCGTGATGAGGAGGTCAGCGAGCGATCCGGCTCTCAATCTGCTGCACCAGTTCCCGGCGAGAAAATTCCGGACGAGGGCGCCTATGCTCCTGGCCCTCCCGGGTCTAGCGGAAGCGTCCGCTGGTGATCTTGTGCCTCAATCCGCCGTTAGTCCTCGAGGTGGCCACGCTGTAGCGGCGGTCTGCCTGCCGCACCGAAGCGCCGCAAAGGCGGGTGACCGCCGTCTCGCGTTTTGTCGAATTTGCCGATGACCGGATCACCGATCACATTCCTATCTTGCCATCTTCGACTGCGCGTCCATCAATTTGTCATACAAGGCGCGCAACCCTTCCGAGAGCATGCGCGTGCCGGCGAGGATCGGCATGAAATTAGTGTCGCCGCTCCAGCGCGGCACGACGTGGATATGCAAATGATCAGGCACACCCGCGCCTGCGCATTCACCAAGATTAAAACCGATGTTAAATCCCTGCGCCTTCGTCGCGGCTCGCAAAAGCGCGTGCGCATGCACGACCAAATTCCAAAGTTCGACAACTTCATTGTCTCCCAATGCCGAAAGCTCCGCGACCTTGCGATACGGCACCGCCATAAGGTGACCGACCGCGTACGGATAGCGGTTCATCATGAGGAATGCGTTCTTTCGCCGAGTGATCACCAAATGCCCAGCGTCATCGCTCGCCTGTGCCGCCTCGGAAAGAAAATTGAGATTACGCGGTTCTTTTTCAAAATACTCCACCCGCCATGGAGCCCAGAGCGTCTCTAATTCTTTCCTTGGAAATTCTTCTGTCGCCATTCTTACCCGCCAATCAGGGTAGGATTACGAACTGAAAAGTCGAGTCAGCATTTCGACCAATGAAATCAAGAATTAGACTGCGAAATGCAGCCGAAATATAGTTCGGCCGCTCAAACACGATACGGAGGTAGCATCATGCGACGCATTATTTTCATACTTCTAATGTCCCTTGTGGCCGCTCGCCTTCTTGCTGGCGAGAAGCCGGTAGCCCAAGACGAACTCACGACATTCAAACGTGAGTACGCCGACGTTCTGGCCCTTCAGGGCACGCCGAAAGACGAGATTCTTGCCATCGCCAGGATTCTGCGCGCGAAGCCTGAGATCGCGATCGATCGTACGGCAGCTAGTGGCGAATACTGTTTGAACAGCGGCCTTGGCACCATGGTCCACTTCGCTACCAAACCGGAGCGGACGCCGGAAGACGTTGTGTACGAGTTCGACGCCTCTGGTCTGATCGCGGCAGGCTTGGATCCGTCGCGCCTGCAACACCTACCTGAACAAGGCCGAATGACGCCTGGTGTGTGGTATTTCCTTCCAAAGGGCCAGCAAGATCCGCATCATGGCCATGCCATGGCCAGCCCCACAATAGCAATCGCTGTAAACATCAAGTGAGTCGGAGAGAATTCATGCTTTCGTTTTATCCGGAGTCTCCCCTCAATAAGAGCCGAAATAGGCGAAACAAACTTTCGTCGAATTGTAGTTAGGCGGCTTGACGTGGAACGTCACGTACTCATTCACGACCTCGCGTCGAGGATTGCCTCGCTTCGCCGGTCACACCCTATTCGTGTAGCGATCGACGGGGTTGATGCTGCCGGCAAGACGACGCTGGCCGACGAACTAGCCCCGTACCTGAAAGGATGTGGACGACCAGTAGTCCGTGCGTCCATCGACGGCTTTCCCAATCCTGCAGTGGTCCGCCGACGCCGTGGCCCAGCGTCGCCCGAGGGCTACTTTCACGATTCCTTCAACTATCACGCCTTGCTCGACGCTCTGCTTCGGCCGCTTGGACCGGGTGGGTCTTTAGAGTTCAGACGAGCCGTCTTCGACTTTCGAACCGATCAGCCAGTCGTCGCACCGCTTGAGCGTGCTGAACCGGATACGATCTTGCTGTTCGACGGTGTTTTCCTGTTGCGTCCTGAGTTGCGCGATTACTTCGACTTCTCCGTGTTCGTGCGTGCCGATTTCAATGTAACGGTGGCACGGGCGGAACTGCGCGATGTGGAGCTGTTCGGGAACCCGGAAGCAGTCCGTCTCCGTTATCGAGAACGCTATGTTCCCGGCCAGCAGTTATACTTGGCCAGCGCGGACCCTGAGCGCCGGGCCTCGGTGGTTATTAACAACAACGACCCCCTCCAGCCTCTGCTCGAAAGCGCCGTCTAACCAGAGCGCTGCAGCCAACCCAGCACTTTGTTGTAACTCCCTCGACAATGAACAACCTCAGTCCTAAAGTGCTGAGTGGCTGAGCTTGATTCGTTAGGTCTATGCGCACACGTCTTTCTTCCGCGATGATTCTCGTGATCACTGCATCCGCGACCGGACAGACGCTGCCTGCTGGGCCGCACGCTAATGCTCGAGCGGGTGGCGCGATACCGGCTGAGCAGATGCATGCAAGTTCTTGGTCGGGTGACTTCGACACACCACCAAAGTTCATCCGCGGCGATGCACCCATTTATCCCATCACGCGACTGCGATTACGCGAGCCGGGATTTGCGTCGATTGCCTGTGTAGTTGATGAGACCGGTCACACGCGAGACTTCAGAGTTCTCAAGACTAACTATCCGTATTTCGCTAGTCACGCGATCATCGCTATGCAGAAGTGGCAGTTCCAACCAGCCATGAAGCGCGGTCACCCGGTACGGTGCACGGTTCGCATCCCATTTTACTTTCGTGTCGGCAGATAAAGACCTAACCAGGCGATGCAGCGAACCGCGCCCCGCTCCGATGCGTAGCTTTCGTCTAGTTAGTTCATCCAGCGTGCGGCCACGCGCGCTCTCGGGCGCGGTCGCTGATCTTGTGTCTCGTTAGGTCTATGACCGCACTGTCGGAGCACACCGGCGGAGTTCGCTGGGGCGATTCTTTCTGGTTGGCCAGTTACGCCAGTTGGCCGTTTGCACACCTGCTTATCTGCGACGATCGCCTCATTCTTACTTACCCCGAGGACGCCTATGACTTTCCCCGTGCGAGTGTCGTTCGCCTATCACGCCGCGACGGTTGGGTTTCACGAGCGCTCCGGCTCGGCTGGGGAGGATTGCGTATCGAGCATGCAGTCTCCGATTACCCTCCATTCGTGCTATTCTCCACGCTCGATATCAGGTCATTATGTGAGAGACTGCCAGCTGCCGGATATCCCGTGAAGACCTAACCAATCGCTGGAGCCAACCGCTGGCCGCTATGAAGTCCACGTTTGATTTTATGAAACAGTTTTTGATGTTTGCCGCGCTCGCCGCCGCCAGCGGTGGCTCAGCTCCCTCTCGTTAGGCCTTTCGCGCCTGTGACACGCCTGATTCTTATACTCTTTGCGGTGGGGCTTCTGCCGTATCTGGTCTCTGCCAAACGTATCGCACCTGCAAAGGTTGAGCCCGTCATTCACAAAGGCCTACGGTACGTCGCGCCGAATAACGATGGTCGCCGCGCATACATCGAAGCGTGGGACGGCCAGACCAACAGAAAGCTTTGGGACTTAACTGTGTTTACTAATCGCATCGATCCGACGCTCGAGGAAGACGTTCAGTGGGTCTTCATTACCTCACTGAGTCTTCGAAATAACATGCTCGTCGTTAGGTCTGAGCGCGGGAAGACATACCAACTTGATTTAAAGACGAGATCTGTGACACAATCCGATCCTGTTTCGTCGCCATCGCCGGAGGCGGTTCATGAGATTCCTGAACCGGTCCAGAGGGCAATCACGAATGGTTCGCTCGCGAAGAAGTACGAGGTCGCCTTTCGCCTGAATCCATTTTATCTGCGTGGAGACTTCAATGGCGATGGCGAGATTGACGTGGCTGTGCTGGTGAAGCAACGCTCGACCGGAAAGGTGGGAATCGCGATTGTTTATGGAGGGACCAACAAGGTAACAATTCTCGGCGCAGGGACTGCAATCGGCAATGGTGGCGATGACTTCGAGTGGATGGATACGTGGCAGATTTATTCGAAAACCCGCGTGGCACCAGGAGGCGATGTAACAAACGTTCCGCATTTTCGCGGAGACGCACTTGTCGTGGGCAAGAGCGAAGCAGCCAGCGCGCTAATCTACTGGAACGGCGAGCGCTACGTCTGGCTACAGGAGGGAGACTAGCAACAGCTGGCGTCAAAAGACGGGAGCAGCCTAACGCGTAATTAAAACGTAGTCCCTCCCCTGCTCTTTCTTTTTCTCATTTGATTTCAAACTGGAAAGAGAAGCGTCTGGAAGCTCGCCCACTAAAGCCGGCGCCTTCTCGGTTGATGCAACGAGCGCATCGAGGTTGCCACGATTCCATTCAATGACCGCGCGATCTGGTTCGATGAAATTCGTTTTCCGCACATAGAGGAGCAGCCCTTCGTCTTTCGCGGAAATGACTTCGTAACGCCAGCGATGAACTTCCGCTTCGTGTCGCACTTTTTTTCCAAAAGCGGCAAGCGCGTCGCGATGATCCCGATAGCCAGAGAACCCCTTGGAAATCGTGTAGCCGCCAGTGAAGATGATTGCTAAGAGCAACGCGGCTGCGATCCATCGATAAATACGCGTCGCCTGCTTTTCTATAGCCACCGGCCTGTAGCCCGTCGAATTGAAATCGACGCTTTCTAAAGGACGGCTCACAGAGCCGTGGCTACAGGAATTGCGTTTTGCAATCTGCGCGGCCAGCAGCAAACACAGCGGCGGCACAATCGGGAAAATTCTGTCCACGCGTTTTGATGGAATCAGCGACATCGCGAGGAGCCCGCCCAAGCTCCAGCAAAGCAGCCAGAAAGTTCCAGGCGACATCTCTCGAAACGCAGCACCAATCCTCCATCGGCGCGACGCAAGATCGAAAACGGCGATGCCCATTATCAGCACGCTCCAGGGAGCAAACTTGTGCAGAAGATGCGGCAAATAAAAATAAAGCGGTTGCGGCCGATGAATCGTTTCGCCAAAGCGCGCAACAAATTCACGCATCACGACTTGATCAAAGAAGCCAGGCGTAAACAAAATCCCGCCGATCACCCAGAAGAGGAAGACTGCCAGCGAAGCGATCCATGGCCACCAGCCGGGCCAGGCCTGTAGCCGCCTCGCTGTGCGAGGCGCGCGTGTCGCCCACAGGGCAACGGCTACAGCATTGATCGCGATTCCCGGCAGCAGAAACGCATAAACAATCGGGCCCTTGATCAACATTGCGACAGTGAGCAATGCGAAGATGTAAACTTGGTCTCGCAATCCCCACCCAGTTTCGGATCGGATTTTTTGCCAGATCACCAAGCCGATCAGAAAAATCACGAGCGCGAGCTGCATATCGGTACGCACGAGTGTCGCAAGCCGTGGGCTCAGCAGATTCAATCCAAATGCGCTGAGCGCGATCAAGCCGGGAATCGTTCCATAAGCCGACGTCGCAGCACGAAATAGCAACATCGCTATGGCAATCGCAGCCAGAAAGGAGGGCAGCCGCCATGCCGTATCCCACGAGCGCGTTACCGCAAAGAGACCGGCAGAAATCCATCCCACGAGCGGCGGCTTGGTCGCCACATGCTCATGTGGCGTCTGCTGATAAAACCAGCGACCTTCCTTGATCATTTGGAAGGAAGTAAAAGCCTGCTTGGCCTGATCGTAGTCGTCGAGCTGCCACGGCAGGTTGGCGACCGCGAAAAGGAGTACCGTTAAGCCGGCGACAAACCAAAGAGTGCGCCGGTCTTCGAGCAGGGTTTTTGTCATGTCGAGCGGAGTCGAGACATCTCTAATTTCAATAGCCAGAGATTTGATCCGCTCACTTCCCGTTCGCTCAACCTCCGGTCTTCCCGTCTATGTCGCGGCTTCCCCAGCGGCTCCATTCTCGACTACGCTGCGCTTCGCTCGGAATGACAATCATGTGGTCTTAGTCGCGCCACAGGATCGCGCGCATAGGCGCGCCGTCGCCTCCGGCAATTTTCAGAGGCAGCGCCGCCAAATTATAAATACCGGGAGCAACCTCGCTCAGAACCAGAGATTCAACGATGGCGATGCCGGCGTCTGCCAGCGCGTGATGGTTCTGCAACGATTTCGAATCGATCTCATCCATTGACGGCAGATCCAATCCCAACAGTTTGACGCCATTTTTCTGCAGCCACGCGGGGATATCGGCTGCGATCACGGGAATTTGATTTGGAAAAATTGTAGAATCGCTCCATCGGCCCGTCTTTACGAGAAGTCGCGAGGTCGCTGCGATCTCTTCGGCATACGGTTGCAGATCTTCGGTGGTGATCAGATGTTTTTCCTTCGACTGCAAAAAAGTTTGCGTGAGATCGACCACGGTTGCGCAACCCACATAAATGTCGAGCGGCGCTTTCTCGATCGATTCGCCCTTTGGATCGAAATGCAATTGCGCATCGGCGTGCGTGCCGTTGTGCACACTCATCGTGATCGCGCCCAGATTTACGCTCTGGCCTCCCGCTATCTCTCTCGTCAATCGATAATGAAACGGCTCGTCACCCGGCCATTCCGCGAAGTCATTTGAAAGCGTCCGTGAAATATCCCAAATCTTCATCGCGTGATCACTTAATTCGTCTCATGCCAATCTTCCAATCTCTTTGAGAATTGCTCGCGCGGCTCTTTCGCTGGCGCCACTGCCGCCCAATTTGCTAACGATCGCATCAAACTCCGAAATCATTCGCTCGCGCGTGCGCGCATTTTCCATCAACGGCTGTGCGGCCTTGGCGATCGCGCCCGGTTTTGCCTGTTGCTGAATAAATTCCGGAACGACTTCTCTGTCTGCAAGCAAATTGGGCATGCCAAGATGCTTCACGTTTACCACCAGGCGCGCTGCCAGGTAGGTCGGCCAGGCCACCTTGTAAACGAGCACAAACGGCATCCGGAAATAAGCAGCCTCCAGCGTGGCGCTTCCCGAGGCGACAATTCCCGTCCACGCGCGCTGCATGATCTGTGCTGTCTCGCCGACTTTGATTTGAATCGGCTGTCGATCATGCAACGGAGCCAGTGCGCCAGTTGCCGTACTCATTTCGCGCGCCAGCTCCTCGGATGCAGCTGCAACTTGAAAGTGCAAAGTAGGCCTGGCTTGCAAAAGCAGACGCGCTGTTTCGATCATCACCGGAAAGATTTTCCGCACCTCGCGCAAGCGACTTCCCGGGAAAAGCCCGATTAAGTCCGAATCGCGCTCAACATCGATTTTCCGGGCCTGCAATCTTTCGATCATAGGGTGACCGACGAATACCGCAGGTATGCCAGATTTCTTATATAGATCAGCCTCAAAAGGAAAAATGCAGAGCACCAGATCGACAGAGCGCGCCATTCTTTTGATGCGGCCCGGATTCCAAGCCCAAACCTGCGGGCTGACGTAGTAAATTACCTTCTGCTGTGGCAATTGCCTTTGCAGGGCATGGGCCAGCCGCAAATTGAATCCCGGATAGTCGATCAACACGACTGCCTCCGGTTTGGTCTCCAGAATTTCTTTGAGCGTTTCGCGAAATTGTTTTCGAAAATAACCATATTTCCTGAGCACTTCCCACAAACCAAGAACGGCTGCGTCGCCGATCCAGTTTTTGAATTGGTTGCCGGCGACCTGCTGCATTTGTGGACCGCCGCGCCCGATGAACTTCAGTTCGGGATCCAACTCGCGCAGAGAACGCATCAACGCGGCGCCGTGATTGTCAGCGCTCACTTCGCCCGCGACGAAGTAGATGGTTTTCATGGGGAGCGCAGGCCGCGTCGGCAGCAAAACAGGAGCAAGTTCACGGTGCTTCTACGCACTCGACGCGATCTGCTTCGTTATCTTGACTGCCAACTCCAAAGCCGCGGTCGCTTGAGAACCCGAAACGCGCGGCTGGCGTCCCGTGTTTGCGCATTCGATGAATGAAGTGAGCTGAAGCTTCAACGGTTCTTCGTGTTCGATCTCGACTCTGTCACGCCAAATTTGTCTTCCAACGCGACGATAGATGTCGCCGCTTTGATTTTGATAATCGAGCGAGAGATACGCGTCTTCCTGAAAAATACGGATCTTGCGGACCCGCTCGGGACTGATCCGGCTCGCGGTCACATTTGCCACGCAACCGTCTTCAAAATGCAGTCGCGCGTTGGCGATATCTTCGCTCCGGCTAAGCACGGGCACGCCCACCGCGTCAATACTCCACAAAGGCGAGCGCACGAAATGCAAAATGACTTCCAAATCATGGATCATTAAATCGAGAACGACACCGATGTCGGAGCCGCGTTCCGAGTACGGTCTGAGCCGATGCGCTTCGATGAACCGCGGATGGGTCAGATGTTTTTCAAAAGCGCCCAACACCGGGTTGAAACGTTCCACGTGGCCGACCTGCAAGATCAGGCCGTTGCGCGCGGCCAAGTCAGCGAGTTCGGCGGCATGCACAGTGTTGTCGGTGATCGGCTTCTCGACCAGTACATGTTTGCCTTTCGCTAGCAGAGCACGCGCAATTGTGTAGTGCGTGTTGGTGGGCGTCGCGACGGAGGCCGCATCAACCATCTCAATGAATTCATCGAGCGACTTTGCGGCGGTCGCGCCGAACTTGGTGCCAATTGTGCGATTCGTGATCGGGTCCACATCGTACACAGCAGTGAACTCAGCGGACGGAATCTCCGCATACAGCCGCGCGTGATTGCTTCCGATATGACCAACCCCAACAACACCAATGCGCAAATTTTTCATCCCTTAAGAGCAGTCAACGCCGGAAAATTTCGCGGTCAAACCGCAGATGACTCGTATTGGTTTTGCTCCGATTCCTAATACTACACGCAATTCGCGCGGAACCAGTCATACGTTCGAACAATGCCGTCCCGCAGTGGGACCGCCGGTTTCCAACCAAGCGCGCGAATCTTGGAGACGTCCAAAAGCTTGCGCGGCGT
>Ga0209157_1001237_pt1 | contig 21540 bp, 13 predicted proteins | sample GraSoiAngelo_135_FD_185892 | JGI IMG/M metagenome (GOLD analysis project Ga0209157, IMG submission 185892) | Grasslands soil microbial communities from the Angelo Coastal Reserve, California, USA - 14_0929_05_40cm (SPAdes) (version 2) | ecosystem: Environmental > Terrestrial > Soil > Grasslands ...
GGACTTCGTCGCGGTGGTGGCGCCACGCGAGTGGGATGCGGTACGCGCGGCGCAGATGCTGAAGGTCGACTGGCATGCGCTCGACGGCGCGTTCCCGGCGATGGATCAGCTGCACGAGCACATCCGAAGTGCCAAGGTCGTGAAGCGCGAGGAGCCCGTGAAGAAGGGCGACCTGGCAGCGGCGTTCAGCGCGCCGGGCGTGCGCATCGTCGAAGCGCAGTACGAGTGGCCGTTCCAGTCGCATGCCAGCATGGGTCCCGGCTGCGCGGTTGCCGACGCCAGGGCCGACCGCTGCACGGTGTGGACGGGGTCGCAGAAGCCCCACTTCGTGCGTGACGGGGTAGCCAGGCTGCTCGGCATGGCGCCGGAGAAAGTGCGGGCGATCTGGGTTGCCGGGCCGGGCTCCTACGGGCGCAACGACGCCGGAGACGCCGCGCTCGACGCGGCGTTCCTCTCGAAGGCGACCGGCAAGCCGGTGCGGGTGCAGGGCATGCGGGCCGACGGCACGGCGTGGGACCCGAAAGGCCCGGCGTGCGTGCATCGCGCGCGCGCGGCGATCGACGCCTCCGGCAAGGTGATCGGCTACGAGTTCGTCGCCAAAGGCTTCTCGCGCCAGCACATCGCCACCAACGAGTCGGACCCGGCGGACAGCCTGGTCGGGCAGGCCACCGGCATCCCGGCGAAGGGAACGCAGATCTTCGGCGTGCCGGCGGAGTCCTACGGCTTCGAGAACAAGCTGCTCGCCTGGGAGACGATCGCGCCGCTGGTGGAGAACTGCTCGCCATTGCGCACCGCGCATATGCGCGATCCGGTCGGGCCCGAGATCCACTTCGGAGCCGAGCAGTTCATCGACGAGCTGGCCGCCGCGGTGGGCGAAGATCCGGTCGCATTCCGCCTCAGGTATCTCACCGAGGCGCGGCATCAGGCGGTGGTCAAAGCCGCCGCCGAAAAGGCCGGATGGCAGGCAAGGAATTCTTCTGAAAGAACCATGAAGGGCCGGGGCATCGCTTTTGCCGAGCGCAACGGCACTGCGGTGGCCGCCGTGGCCGAGGTCGAGGTCGAGCGCAGCACGGGACGGGTCTGGGCGCGTCGCGTGGTGGTCGCGCACGATTGCGGGCTGGTGATCAATCCGCAGGGCCTGCGCTACACGATCGAAGGCAACGTCGTGCAAGGCATCTCGCGCGCGGTCTACGAGCAGGTCCGCTTCGACCGCGATGCGGTCAGCAGCGTCGACTGGGCGAGCTACCCGATCCTGGAGATGCAGGACGCTCCGGCGGCGATCGAGGTGGTGCTGATCGACCGGCCGGAGGTCGCACCCTCGGGCGCCGGAGAGCCGACGATGCGGGTGATCCCGGCCGCCGTGGCGAACGCGTTCTTCGACGCCACCGGCGTGCGCCTGCGCAAGGCGCCGCTCAACGCGGAGAGAGTGAAAGCAGCGCTATCGCGCGCCTGAACCGCCTCTAGAACGAGCGCGGGAGGCCCAGGACGTGCTCCGCCAGGTACGCAAGGATGAGATTGGTCGAGATCGGCGCCACCAGGTACAGGCGCGTCTCGCGGAATTTTCGCTCGACGTCGTACTCGGCGGCGAAGCCGAAGCCGCCGTGGGTCTGCAGGCACACGTTGGCCGCCTCCCAGGACGCCTTCGCGGCGAGGTGCTTCGCCATGTTCGCCTCCGCGCCGCAGTCGAGTTTCCTGTCAAAAAGCGCGGCGGCCTTGTAGCGCATCAGGTTCGCCGCCTCGATCTCCATGTAGCTCTCGGCGATCGGAAACTGGATGCCCTGGTTCTGCCCGATCGGGCGGTCGAAGACGACGCGCTCGTTGGCGTATCTGGAGGCCTTTTCGGTGAACCAGTAACCGTCGCCGATGCACTCGGCGGCGATCAGGATGCGCTCGGCATTGAGCCCGTCCAGGATGTAGCGGAATCCCCTGCCTTCCTGGCCGATCAGGTTCTCCGCCGGGATCTCGAGGTTGTCGATGAACACCTGGTTGGTCTCGTGGTTCACCATGTTGCGGATCGGCTTCACCTCCAGACTGCGGCTTTTTGTCTCCACCAGGAAGATCGACATGCCGTCGGACTTCCTTGTCACTTCGGCGAGCGGCGTGGTACGCGCGAGCAGGATCATGAGCTCGGAGTGCTGCAGGCGCGAAGTCCACACTTTTTGGCCGTTCACCACGTAACGGTCGCCTTTCTTTACTGCCAGCGTCTTGATCTGGGTGGTGTCGGTGCCGGCGCCGGGCTCGGTGACGCCCATCGCCTGCAGGCGCAGCTCGCCGCGAGCGAGCTGCGGCAGGTATTTCTTCTTCTGCGCGTCCGAGCCGTGGCGAAGAAGCGTGTTCATGTTGTACATCTGGCCATGGCAGCAGCCGGCGTTGCCGCCCGAGCGCGTCACCTCTTCCATGATCACCGAGGCCTCGGTCAGCGTCAGGCCCGAGCCGCCGTACTCCTCGGGAATCAGCGCCGACATCCAGCCCGCCTTGGTGAGCGCGTCGACGAAAGCCTCCGGGTAGGCGCGCTTGTCGTCGATGTCCTGCCAGTAGGCCGAGTCGAACCGGCCGCACAGCGCGCGAACGGCGTCGCGCAGCTCCGGGTGGTTGTCGCGGCCGAGGTTCATTTCTTCGGCTTGAGGTGCGCCGACGCCTCTTCGTCGATGCGCAGCCAGATCTCCTCGGCGATCGGCTGCCGCGACTCCTCCAGCAGATGGCCCACCAGCCCGACCGCGCGCGCCATCACGCCGAGGCCGCGGCACACCTTCCAGTCGAAGCCGAGCTCACAGGCGAGCGCGCCGATGGCTCCCGTCGCATTCAATGTGATGTTTTTAAGCTTAGCCACTTCCTCGATGAGCCTGCAGTACTTTCCGTAATAGCCGGTCTCGCGGGCGATTTCGAAGAGCCGCACGGCTCGAGGGTCGACTGGCTTGTGAAGCGGATGGCCGAGGCCGGGGATTCTCCTGTTGTCGGCGATGATCTTCCTCGCATCGTCGCCCCGCGCAACGGCTTCGGACAGGAGCTTCGCGCAGCCCTCGGTCGAGCCGACGAACACGCTCCCCAGCCCGCACAGGCCGGCCGCGACGGCCGCCTGCATGGCTTCGGGCGCGCCGAGGTAGGTGAGCCGCGCGGCGAGCGCGCTGGGCGTGAGGCCATGCTCGACCAGCGTCACCACCATCGCGTTGAACAGCTTCGACTCGCGCGGCTCCGGCGTGCGCCCGGTGAGCTCGAGGAAGGCCATGTCGCCGAGGTTCAGCTTGCCGAGGATCTCCCCCGGCAGGTCCTTGCCGCGCACCACGATGCGGTCGGCGCTTGACCACGCGAGATCGGAGCGGATCGGCTTGCGTGCCTTGCTCATGGCTTCAAATATATCCGGGTCAGGGCGGCGGCGACGCTGATGCGGCCGCGGGACTCGACCGTCATCCCCGCGAGGTGCGGGGTAAGCACCGCATTGTCCAGGGAAAGCAGGGCATGCCCCGGCGGCAGCCGGTAATGCTCAAAGACGTCCAGCATGGCGCCGCCGATGCGCCTGGCGCGCAGCGCAGGGCGCGGCGGCGATGATGTCGTCGGGAAGCTTGCTGCGGGTGATGATGCCCAAGAATTTGCTCGCCCGCCGGGGAAATGGAATCGGTGAGCAGGACCCGGTGCACCGCATTCATCGGCGGTAACTTACTGTAAGAGATGGGGTTCCGCCGCTCTGGTTTGCAGGAGGGCGCGACCGACTCCGCTACCGCCGCGAGCTGTGAACTGCAATTATTTCACTTGAAAAAATCGAAGTAAATGTCAGACTATTAAGTACAAAGCCCAGCTCGCGGTCCAAGAAAAGGGGGAGTGGTGAGTCAAGCGTCGCCGGCGGGCGCCATCAAGGTGCTCGTGATCGATGACAGCAACACTATTCGACGCAGCGCGGAGCTATTTCTGCGCCAAGCCGGCTATGAAGTCATCCTGGCCGAAGACGGCTTCGATGCGCTTTCCAAGATCTCCGATCATCAGCCGCAGGTGATCTTCGTCGACATCATGATGCCGCGGCTCGACGGGTACCAGACCTGCGCGCTCATCAAGCAGAACCCGCAGCTCAAATCCACGCCCGTGATCATGCTGTCGAGCAAGGACGGCGTGTTCGATCGCGCACGCGGCAGGCTCGCCGGATCCGATCGCTACCTGACCAAGCCTTTTACTAAGGAAGGGCTGATCGAGGCGGTCAACGAGTACGTCAAGCCGGCTTCGCTTCCCACCTAATCCATTGAAAGGCCATACGTCATGCCAATCAAGAACATCCTCATCGTCGATGACTCCGCCACCGATCGCCAGTTTCTCAGCGAGCTGCTGGTGAAGAACGGGTACAAGGTCTCGACTGCCGACAGCGCCGAAGACGCGCTCGCCAAGGTCAAGCAGCATCGCCCCGACCTGGTGCTGATGGACGTGGTCATGCCGGGCCAGAACGGCTTCCAGGCGACCCGCATGCTGGCGCGGGACGACAGCACCAAGCACATCCCGGTCATCATCTGCACCAGCAAGGCGCAGGAGACCGACAAGGTGTGGGGCATGCGCCAGGGCGCCCGCGATTACATCGTGAAGCCGATCAATCAGGCCGACCTGCTGGCCAAGATCGCCGCGCTCGGCTGATGGCGGCCAAAGCCTCCCTGCGGGATTACCAGCGCGAGCTGTCGGCCCGGCTGCAAAGTGCCGAGCTCGGCAGCACTGCTTCGAAGCTGGCCCTGCGGGTAGGCGAGCAAGGCTGGCTTGTCGACCTGGCGGATGCCGGCGAGGTCATTCCCGTCACGCCGATCAGCGCAGTGCCCCTGACTCGCGCGTGGTTCAAGGGCGTCACCAATATCCGCGGCAATCTCTACAGCGTGGTCGATTTCTCCGCCTTCCTCGGCGGGCCGGGGGTCGCCGTGCGCGAGCAGGCCCGCCTGCTGCTCGTCGGCGAGCGCTTTCGCGTCAGCAGCGCGCTGCTGGTGGACGGCTCGCTCGGCCTGCGCAACGCCTCGCAGCTGCAGCCGCGCGCTCGCGACGCGGCGCAGGCGCCCTGGATCAGGGCCGAATACACCGATGCGGAAGGCAGGCCGTGGAAAGAGCTGGACCTGCCGACCCTGGTTCAGCAGCCGGAATTTCTCGACGTGGGAATCTGAGGGGCTTGGATGGATAAGAACTGCGTTCGCCGGCTTCTGATCGCTCTGGCGGTGCTGCCGGCGCAGCCCGCGGCGGCTGAAAACGGCGTCACGAAGGACAGGATCGTGCTCGGCCAGTCGGTGGCGCTGACCGGGCCGGCGTCGCAGCTCGGCATCCAGATGCGCAACGGCGTGAGCGCGTACCTGGACTACGTCAACGCGCAGGGCGGCGTGCACGGCCGGAAAATCGAGCTGATCACGCTCGACGACGGCTACGAGCCTTCGCGCACCGTGCCGAACACGAACAAGCTGATCGACGAACGCAAGGTGTTCGCCTTGATCGGTTACGTCGGCACGCCGACCAGCGTGCCCGCGATCCCGGTCTTCACCGAAGCGAAAGTCCCGTTCTTCGGCCCGTTCACCGGCGCCGAGGCGCTGCGCGCCCCTTTCAACCGCTACATCTTCCACGTGCGCGCCAGCTACTACGACGAGACCGACAAGATCGTCGAGCAGGTGCTGTCGATCGGCGGCAAGAGCATCGCCGTGTTCTACCAGGATGACGCCTACGGCCAGGCCGGTCTCAAGGGCACCGAGATCGCGATGGCGAAGCGCGGCCTGAAGATCTCCGCCCTCGGCACCGTCGAGCGCAACACGATCAAGGTGGAGAATGCGGTAAAGACCATCAACGCCGCGAAGCCCGACGCCGTGGTGATGATCAGCCAGTACACCTCGTGCGCGGAATTTATCCGGCAGATGAGAAGGAACGGCAGCGCGGCGACGTTCTACAACGTCTCGTTCGTCGGCAGCAAGGCGCTGGCCGACGCGCTCGGCAGCGACGGCGTGGGAGTGGCGATCTCCCAGGTGATGCCGTTCCCGTGGGGGACGGCGGTGCCGGTCGTCAAGGAGTACCAGCGGCTCGCGGCCAAGGCGGGCCACCCCGATTTCAATTTCAGCGCGATCGAGGGCTTCGTCGTGGCCAAGGTCTTCGTCGAAGGGCTCAAGCGCACCGGCAGGGATCTGACCCGCGAAGCGTTCATCGATGCGGTCGAGAGGATGCAGGACGTCGACGTGGGCGGTTTCTACGTGAGTTATTCGTCGAACAACCACGCCGGGTCGAAGTTCGTCGACCTGACCATCATCGCCCGCGAGGGCAAGTTCCTGCGCTAGGAAACCACGGAGAATCGCATGGCATTCAAATTAGCCGTCAAACTGCCGTTTCTCAGCCGCGGCGAGGCCGCGCAGCAGGGCGCGCCGCTGCGGCGCCCGCCGCGGGCTGCCTCTGGCGGCATCCTGGCGGCGCCGCTGCGGCGCATCGGCCGGCTGACAGGCGGCCGGCAGCTCCAGCTGCTGACCGCGCTGCTGGTCCTTCTCCTGCTCGCCGATGCCGCGATCGTGGTGGTGGATGCGCGACAGGCGACCTTCAATTCGCTGTACATCGCCGCGGTCGGCAAGATCCGCATGCTGTCGCAGCGCCTCGCCAAGGCGGCTCAGCAGGCCTCGCAGGGCAACGCCGTGGCATTCAAGCAGCTGCGCGACAGCCGCGACGAGTTCGCGTCGGAAGTGAAGCTGCTGCGCTCGGGCGGTGTGGCGAGCGGCGTCGATCTGCCGCCGACCTCCGAGCGCGTGCGGCCGATGCTCAATGCCCTGGACCAGGAATGGAGGAAGAGCGAGCGCAACGCGTCGCTGGTGATCGCCGAGGAACGCAACCTGGTATCGCTGGGCCAGGCAGTGCGATCGATCAATGCCGGCAACCCGGCGCTGCAGGAGCTCACCGACGAGATCGCCGCCATCAGCGTTCAGTCCGGCGGGTCGGCCCGGCAGAACGCGATCGCCGCTCAGCTCATGATGCTGACGCAGCGCATGGCGAAAAACGCCAATGCCATGCTCGCGGAGGAGATCATCGACCCGGAAGTCTCGTTCCTCCTCGGCAAGGACTCGAACACCTACCGCGACACCCTGCAGGGGCTGCTGCAGGGCAGCGAGGCCTTGCGCATCGGCCGGGTCTCCGACGCGGAGATGCGGGGCAAGCTCGGGGAGCTGGAATCGGCGTTCAAGGACTATCAGCGCGCGGTGAGCGAGATCCTCGGCAACATGCAGCGCCTGGTAAGCGCCAAGCGCGCCAGCCGCGACATGTTCAACGACAGCGAGACCCTGCTCGGCGCCGCCGAGCGCCTGAGCGGCGGCTACGAGGACGAGCTGAGCGCGCGGCGCATCAACTACGCCGCCATGGGCGTGGTGTCGGTGCTGGCCGTCCTGGTGCTGCTGCTGATCGGCAAGGCGTACGTCGACGACAGCCGGCGCCGCGCCGAGGAAAGCGAGCGGATGAACCGCAGCAACCAGGACGCGATCCTGCGGCTGCTCGACGAGATCGGCAACCTTGCGAACGGCGACCTCACGGCGCGCGCGAAGGTGACCGAGGACATCACCGGCGCCATCGCCGACTCGGTGAACTACACCATCGACGAGCTGCGTCGCCTGGTGACCGGCATCACCGGCGCGGCCCAGCAGGTGACCGCCGCGACGCAGGAAGCGCAGACAGTGACCGGCCAGCTTCTGCAGGCGGCGCAGAAGCAGGCGAACGAGATCCAGGGCACCGGCCAGTCGGTGGCGCAGATGGCGCAATCGATGAACGAAGTCTCGAAGAGCGCCAACGACTCCGCCAAGGTGGCGGAAACATCGCTGCATGCCGCCGGCAAGGGCGCGCAGGCGGTGCAGAACGCGATCCGCGGCATGAACGACATCCGCGTGCAGATCCAGGAGACCTCCAAGCGCATCAAGCGGCTGGGCGAAAGCTCGCAGGAGATCGGCGAGATCGTGCAGCTGATCTCGGACATCACGGAGCAGACCAACGTGCTGGCGCTGAACGCCGCCATCCAGGCAGCCTCGGCCGGCGAGGCCGGACGCGGCTTCACGGTGGTCGCCGAGGAAGTGCAGCGGCTGGCGGAGCGCTCGGGCGAGGCGACCAAGCACATCGGCGCGATCGTGAAGAGCATTCAGCGCGATACGCAGGACGCGGTGGAGGCGATGGAGCGCAGCACGCGCGGCGTGGTCGAGGGGACGAAGACCGCCGACGAGGCGGACCAGGCGCTGCGCGAGATCGAGCAGGTCTCGAGCCGCCTCGCCGAGCTGATCGGCTCGATCTCCGGCGCCACGCAGCAGCAGGCGGTGTCCGCCGCGCAGGTGGCCGGCAAGATGAAGATCATTCTGGGCATCACGCAGCTGACCACGGAAGGCACCAAGAAGACCGCCGCTTCGGCGGCGCGGCTGACGGCGCTGGCCGACGGCCTGAAAAACTCGGTGGCGGGCTTCAAGCTCGCCTGACTGGACCATGGCCGACGCCACCATCCTGTCCTGGATCACCGCCGAAGTGGATCAGGCGTTGGAGGACGTGCGCGACAGCATCGCGAGGTTTTCCGCGTCCCCGCACGATCCCGCCGCGCTCAGCATATGCCCCGAGCACCTGCACCAGGTGAGCGGGGCGCTGCGCATGGTGGGGCTGAGCGGCGCGACGCGCTTCTGCGAAGCGATCGAAGGCAGCTTCTCGGGAGCGAACGGCTCGCGGCCCAGCACCGCGTCGATCGGCATCATCGACCGCGCGGTGCTCGCCCTGAAGCAGTTCGTCGACGACGTGGCGCGCGGCCAGGCGAACGTGCCGCTGCGGCTGTTTCCCGTCTATCGGGAGCTCGCCAAGCTGCAGGGCAAGGCCGACAGCTCCGAAAAGGAGCTGTTCTTCCCCGATCTGACCCCGCCGGCGCCTTCGCATCCCAGCCCCTGGACGCTGGCAAAGAACGAGCTGGCGCCGCATCTGCAGGCGCAGCGCGCGCGTTTCCAGCGCGGGCTGCTGGCCCGGCTGCGCGGCTCGGCCGCCGGCCTGGAGGACATGCGCCAGGCGCTCGACGCGCTCTACCAGGTGTCGGCGCAGCTCCCCGAGCCGCGCGCGCTCGCCTGGGTCGCGATCGGGCTGATCGACGGCCTGCTCGATGCGCCGGAGCCCGACTGGCAGGCGAGCGCCAAGGTGCTCTGCAACAAGATCGATTTCCACATGCGGGACCTCGTTGCCGGCTCGCAGGCGGTCAACGATCCGCTGCTGCGCGAAATGCTGTATCTGGTCGCGCGCGCCAAGCCGTCTACGCAACGCCTCAAGGACATCAAGCTGCTCTACCGCCTCGACAGCCTGATCCCGTCGCCCGAGGCCGCCGGCCAGAAGATGGAGCTCGACATGGACTGGCTGCAGCCGGTCCTGGGCGACGCGCGCTCGCGGCTGGACGCGCTGAAGAGCGTGTGGCAGCAGTACGTGACCGGCGAGCCGAAGAGCGTGCTGCGGTTCCGCGAGCTGGTGAGCTCGTTCAAGACGAAGGCCGGCGAGCTCGGCAACAAGCACCTGACCAAGCTGCTGGACGCCATCGCGCTCGTCGCGACGCGGCTCTCCGACCCGTATCCGCCGAAGAGCCAGTTGATGGTCATCGAGATGGCCTCGGCCTTCCTGCTGGCGGAGAGCGTGCTCGAGAATTTCACCCGCCCGCCGGCCGACCTGCAGCAGCAGATCGGCATCATGGGCGGCTGGCTGCTCGATGCCGCGCAAGGCAAATCGACCGGCGAGCCGCCCGCCGGGCTGCGCGCCGATCTCAGCCAGCAGATCGGCGCGCTGCAGCTGCGCGCGCAGGTGGCGAAGGAGATCCTCGCCAATCTCCAGTACGTGGAACAGGTGCTCGATGCCTACTCGCGCGAGCTGGCGGTGCGCGAGGCGCTCCGCGGCCTCGACACTCACCTGCGGCAGATCCATGGCGCGCTGGCCGTGCTGGGATTCGAGCGCGCCACCCAGGTCATGGCGATCTGCGAAGCGCTGATCAAGGCCTGCGCCGCGCGCGAGCGCGATGCCTCGCTGGAGGACATGGACTGGATCGCCGAAGGTCTCAGCAGCCTCGGCCTGTTCCTGGCGCCGTGCGTCAACGGGCGCGATCCGTCCGAGAAGGCGATCGAGCTTTTTTTCAGCCGCTACGAGAAACGCGCCGCGACCGCGGCGGCGCCCGAGAAGCCGCAGGAAAAACCCCGGGAGACGCGGCCGGCGGCGGAATCCGAAGGCCTGCTCGACATCTTCCTCGAGGAAGCGGGCGAAGTACTCGGGAATATCGATGCGGCGCTGCCGCGCTCGCGCGAGCGGCCCGGCGACCGCGACGTGCTGACGACGATCCGCCGCGGCTTTCATACCCTGAAGGGAAGCGGCCGCATGGTCGGCTTGACCGATCTCGGCGAGGTGGCCTGGGAAATCGAGCAGGTCATGAACCGCTGGCTCGAGCGGCAGCAGCCGGCCTCCCCCGAGCTGCTCGAGCTGATCGCCCTGGCGAGCGCGGCCTTCAGGGACTGGATAGGCAGGCTGCGCGGCCGAGAGAGCTTCGCTCTCGACGGCAAGGCGATCGTGGAACGGGCTCAGAAGCTGAGGGCCGTGGAGCCTGAGCCCGAGGAGATCACGGTCGGCACCACGCGCCTCGCACGCAGCTTCTTCGACATCTATGCCAAGGAAGCGCTGCAGCACGTCCACACGCTGGAAGCGCAGTCCGAGGCTTCCGATGAGTTCGCGCGTGCGGCACACACGCTTGCGAGCAGCTCTCGCACCGCGGGGTTTGGCGCGGTAGCTGATCTCGCCGCGGCGCTCGAGCACTGGACGCCCGTCGCCAGCCACGTCAGGGTCCCGCGCGACGTGGAACCAGTGAGGGAGGCGGTCGCCAAGCTGCGTGAAATGGTCGCCGCCCTTGCGCAGCGTCAGGCGCCGGCGCCGGCCATCGAAGCCGCGCGGGCCCTGCACGAACTGACCGCGCGCCTGCAGGCGCCGCCGCCTGTAGAAGTCAAGAGCGGCAAGGAGCTGCGGGTGATGAAGGACGACATCGACCAGCAGCTGCTGCCGATCTTCCTCGAGGAAGCAGAGACCCTGGTGCCGCACATCGGCAGCGACCTGCGCGACTGGAAGGCGAACCCCTCCGACCAGAACATCTCCGACTCGCTGCGCCGCGGCCTGCACACGCTCAAAGGCAGCGCCCGGATGGCAGGCGCGATCCGGCTCGGCGAGCTGACGCACATCATCGAAAGCCAGATCGAGGCGGCCATCGAGCGCGGCGAGGTTTCGGCGCAGCTGTTCGGCGAGCTCGAGTCGAAGATGGACCGCCTGAGCCTCGACCTGGAGCACATGGGCGGCCGCCTGGTGGCGCCGGCGGCGGCTCCGCCCGCGCCTGCGCCCCGGGCCGAGGCGCCGCTGCCCAGCCCGGCGGCGCTGCTGCGGGTCAACGCCGATATCCTCGATCACCTGATCTCCGAGTCGGGGGAGATCGCCATCGCGCGCTCGCGCATCGAGGCGGAGCTGCGGCAGGTGAAGCAGTCGCTGAGCGATCTGAACGACAGCGTCGCGCGCCTGCGCAACCAGCTGCGCGAGGTCGAGGTCCAGGCCGACAGCCAGATGCAGTCGCGGCTGTCGGTGCTCGAGGAGCGCGACCGCGACTTCGATCCGCTCGAGTTCGACCGCTACACGCGGCTGCAGGAGCTGACGCGGATGATGGCGGAGAGCGTGAACGACGCCGCGTCGATCCAGCAGTCCCTGCTGAAGAGCCTAGGCGAAACCGACGCCGGCCTGCTGCAGCAGGCGCGCATCAGCCGCGACGTGCAGCAGGAGCTGATGCGCATGCGCGCGGTGCCGTTCTCGAACCTTAACGAGCGCCTGTACCGCATCATGCGGCAGACGGCGCGCGAGGTCGGCAAGAAGGCCGAGCTGGAGATCGAAGGCGGCCAGGTCGAGCTCGACCGCAGCGTGCTCGAGAGAATCGGCGCGCCGCTCGAGCACATGCTGCGCAACGCCCTGGGCCACGGCCTGGAATCCCCGCAAGAACGGCTGGCCGCAGGCAAGCCGGAATCCGGGCGCATCGCCATCAGCCTGCGCCAGGAAGGCAATGAAATCGCGCTCGTCGTGAGCGACGACGGCGCCGGCCTCGATCTCGACCAGCTGCGCAAGAAAGCCATCGAGAAGGGCGTGCTGACCCGCGACCAGCAGGCGAGCGAAGCCGAGCTGATGCAGCTGATCTTCGTCTCCGGCCTGTCGACCGCCGACAAGCTGACCCAGCTCTCCGGCCGCGGCGTGGGCATGGACGTGGTGCGCAGCGAGATCGCCTCGATCGGCGGGCGCGTCGAAATCGCCAGCACGCGCGGCCGCGGCACCACCTTCACCGTCTACCTGCCGCTGACGCTCGCCGTGACGCAGACCGTCATCGTGCGCGCCGCAACCAGCGTCCTCGCGGTGTCCTCCGCCATGGTCGAGCAGGTGCTGCGCGTCAAGGCGGACGCCTTGGCGAGCCTCTACGAGAAGGCGGTCATCGAGTCGCAGGGCCGCTCCTACCCGTTGTACTACCTCCCGCATCTGCTCGGCGGGCGCGGCGCGACCGAAATCCAGACCTACAACTCGGTGCTGCTCCTGCGCAGCGGCGTGCAGCGCATCGCGCTGCACGTGGACGAGCTGATCGGCAACCAGGAAATCGTCGTCAAGAACATCGGGCCGCAGTTGGCGCGCGTGCCGGGCGTCGGCGGCGCGACCGTGATGGGCGACGGCCGGATCGTGCTCATCGTCAATCCGGTGCAGCTGGCGCAGCACGCGAGAAGCGCTCTGGCGAAGACTGCGATTGCGCCGGCGGCAATGGCGGCGCCTGCGGCCGCGGCTGCCCCGCTCATCATGGTGGTCGACGACTCGCTGACGGTGCGCAAGATCACCAGCCGCCTGCTCGAGCGCGAGGGCTACCGGGTGCTCACCGCCAAGGACGGCGTCGACGCGCTCGAGCTGATCAAGGACACGCTGCCTGCCGTCATGCTGGTCGACATCGAGATGCCGCGCATGGACGGCTTCGAGCTGACTAGAACCGTGCGCGGCGACCAGCGCACCCGCGGCATTCCGATCATCGTCATCTCGTCGCGCACCGCCGAGAAGCACCGCGACCAGGCGACGCAGCTGGGCGTCAACGCCTTTCTCGGCAAGCCGTACCAGGAATCCGAGCTGCTCGAGCAGGTCATGAAATATCTGCCGGCATGAAGCTCGAACCGAAAGAGCAGCTGGGCAAGTACCCGATCCTGCGGGAGATCGGCAGCGGCGCCACCAGCCGCGTCTATCTGGCGCGGGATCCCTTCGCCGACCGCGAGGTGGCGATCAAGGTGTTCCTGTTCGACCCCCATGCCGACCCGCACAGCGAGCGCATGCTGCACAAGGCGTTCGTCGCCGAGGCGTCGCTTGCCGGCAAGCTGAACCACCCGCACATCGTCGACATCCTCGACGCGGTGGTCGAGCCCGACCACAGCTACCTGGTGATGGAGTACGTGCCCGGCAAGACGCTCGAGGCGCACGCCGACGTCAGCACGCTGCTGCCGCTCAACAAGGTGGTCGAGATCATCTTCAAGTGCATCCGCGCGCTGGAGTATGCGTTCCAGCACGGCGTGATCCACCGCGACATCAAGCCGGGCAACATCCTGCTTTCGCAGTACGGCGAGACCAAGGTGGGCGACTTCGGCGCCTCGTTCCAGCAGCGGCTCGGCCACGAGACCACGCAGATCACCGGCGTCGGCTCGCCGGCGTACATGTCGCCGGAACAGATCCGCATGGAAGCGCTGACGCACCAGACCGACATCTACTCGCTCGGCGTCACCATGTACCGCCTGCTGACCGGCAGGCTGCCCTACCAGGCATCGACGCAGGCGGCCCTCACCTATGCCATTCTCAACGCCGTTCCGCCCTGTCCCGCGACCCTGCGTCCCGACCTGCCGCCGCTGCTCGACCAGATCGTGATGAAGGCGATCAACAGGGATCCGAAGGAGCGATACAAGTCCTGGCTCGACTTCGGCAAGGACCTGAGCCAGGCCTTCGTCAGCCTGCGCCTGGCGGGGGAGTCGATCTCCGAGTCGGAGAAGTTCAACAAGCTGCGCGAATTCCCGTTCTTCGAGGACTTCAACGACGTCGCGCTGTGGGAAATGGTGCGCATCGGCAGCTGGAAGACGGTGGCGGCGGGAACGCCATTGATCCGCGAGGGCGAGGAGGGCGACAGCTTCTACCTCCTGGTCGACGGCGAAGTGAAGGTCACGCTGTCAGGCAAGCCGCTCGCCAGCCTGAAGCCCGGCGCCTGCTTCGGCGAGATCCTCTACTTCACCGAGCGCGTCCAGCGGCGCACGACCACCGTGACGACAGGCAGCGACGCGACCGTCATCGAGTTCAAGGCCGACGCGCTGCGCGCCGCCACGGACGCCTGCCAGGTCGGCTTCAACAAGGGCTGCATGCGCGTGCTGGTCGACCGCCTGGCGCAGAGCGACGAGCGGATCACCCGGGCCGCGTAAGGCGGCTGCTCCCCAGCCGGGATCGCGGCGCGGCGCGAGCTATAATTTTGCCGCCCTTCCAACTCGCCGTTTTGCCATGAAAGTCCTGGTCAGCGTCAAGCGCGTGGTCGATTTCAACGTCAAAGTGCGCGTCAAGGCGGACGGCACCGGCGTCGAGACCGCCAACGTCAAGATGTCGATGAACCCTTTCGACGAGATCGCGGTCGAGGAGGCGGTGCGCCTGAAGGAAGCCGGCGTCGCGACCGAGATCGTCGTGGTGTCGTGCGGCGTGCAGGCCTGCCAGGAGACGCTGCGCACCGCGCTCGCGATCGGCGCCGACCGCGCGATTCTCGTCGATGCCGACGCCGAGTTGCAGCCTCTCGCGGTGGCGAAGCTCCTCAAGGCCGTCTCTGAACGCGAGAAGCCGCAGCTCGTCATCATGGGCAAGCAGGCGATCGACGACGACTCCAACCAGACCGGACAGATGCTGGCGGCCCTCCTGGGATGGCCGCAAGCGACGTTTGCCTCGAAAATAAAGCTCGAGGCAGACAGGGCCGTAGTGACGCGCGAGGTCGACGGCGGGCTCGAGTCCGACGCCGTCAAGCTGCCGGCGGTGGTGACCACGGACCTGAGGCTGAACGAGCCGCGCTACGTCACGCTGCCGAACATCATGAAGGCGAAGAAGAAGGCGCTCGAGGTTCTCAGGCCCGATGCCCTCGGCGTCGACGTGACGCCCCGCCTGTCCACGCTGAAGGTGGTGGAGCCGGCGAAGCGCAAGGCGGGCGTAAAGGTCGCGGACGCGAAAGCGCTGGTCGACAAGCTGCGCAACGATGCAAAGGTGATCTGAGATGGCGGTTCTCGTCGTGGCCGAGCACGACAACAAGTCGGTCCGCAAGGCGACCCTCAATGCCGTTGCCGCCGCGCGGAAGCTCGCACCCGATGTTCACGTGCTGATCGCCGGCCACGAGGCAGGGGCCGCGGCCAAGGCGGCGGCGCAGATCGCCGGGGTGGCGAAAGTGCTGCATGCGGATGCGCCGCAGCTGCGCGATTTCCTTGCCGAGAATGTCGCTGCGACGGTGGTTTCCGTGGCGAAGAACTATTCGCACCTCCTCGCGCCGTCGACGTCCAACGGAAAGAACGTCATGCCGCGCGTCGCGGCGCTGCTCGACGTGCAGCAGATCTCCGATATCGTCGCGGTGGAGGGCGCCGACACCTTCGTGCGCCCGATTTACGCCGGCAACGCGCTCGCCACGGTGAAATCCAGGGACCCGATCAAGGTGATCACGGTGCGCACCACCGCCTTCGATGCAGTGGCAGCGGCGGGCGGCGACGCGGCCGTGGAGAAGCTGCCCGCGCCGGCCGACAGCGGGCTGTCTTCGTTTGTCGGGCGCGAGCTGTCGAAATCGGAGCGCCCGGAGCTCACCGCGGCGAAGATCATCGTCTCCGGCGGCAGAGGGATGGCGTCGGGGGAAAATTTCACCAAAGTACTGGAGCCGCTCGCCGACCGGCTGGGGGCGGCGATGGGCGCTTCGCGCGCGGCGGTCGACGCCGGGTTCGTGCCTAACGACTGGCAGGTCGGGCAAACCGGGAAGATCGTCGCGCCGGACCTCTACGTCGCGGTCGGCATCTCGGGCGCGATCCAGCACCTGGCAGGAATGAAGGACAGCCGGGTGATCGTGGCGATCAACAAGGACGAGGAGGCGCCGATTTTCCAGGTCGCCGACTACGGCGTGGTGGGCGACCTGTTCCAAATCGTGCCGACCCTGGTCGAGGAGCTGAAGAAATGAGCGCGTATGTAGCGCCCTTGAAGGATATGCGCTTCGTCCTTAACGAGCTCGCGGGGCTTGCCGAGGTTGCGAAGCTGCCGGAGTTCGAGGAAGCCACTCCGGATACCGTAGACGCCATCCTCGAGGAAGCCTCGAAGTTTGCTTCAGAAGTACTTGATCCTATTAATTTGTCAGGAGACCAGGAAGGCTCGAAATTGAGCGATGGCGAGGTGCGCACCCCACGCGGCTTTCGCGACGCGTACCGCAAGTTCTGCGACGGCGGATGGAACGCGCTGCCCTTCGAGCACGAGTGGGGCGGGCAGGGGCTTCCGAGGCTGGTATCGACGCCGGTGCAGGAGATGTGGAAGAGCTCGAACCTCAGCTTTTCGCTCTGCCCCCTTCTGACCCAGGGCGCGGTCGAGGCTCTGCTGCTGCGCGGTTCGGATGCTCTGAAGCAGGCCTACCTGCCGAGAATGATCGAAGGCAGGTGGACCGGGACGATGAACCTCACCGAGCCGCAGGCCGGGTCGGACCTGTCCCTCGTGCGCACGCGCGCCGAGCGCCAGGCAAACCAGTACCTGATCTCGGGCCAGAAGATCTTCATCACCTACGGCGAGCACGACCTGGCCGACAACATCGTCCACCTGGTGCTCGCGCGCACGCCGGAGGCGCCCGAAGGCGTGAAGGGGATCTCGCTTTTCGTCGTGCCGAAGTTCATCCCCGACGCCGACGGCAAGCCGGGCAGGCGCAACAGCGCCAAGTGCGCCTCGATCGAGCACAAGCTCGGCATCCACGCCAGCCCGACCGCGGTAATGGTGTACGACCAGGCGGTCGGCTACCTGGTCGGCGAGGAGAACCGCGGCCTTGAATACATGTTCATCATGATGAACGCGGCGCGCTTCGCCGTCGGCCTGGAGGGCGTGGCGATCGCCGAGCGGGCGTTCCAGCGCGCGCTCGCCTTCTCCAGGGAGCGCCTGCAGGGCCGCGACCTGGTAGCCGGCGGCAAGACCGTGCCGATCATCCGGCATCCGGATGTGCGGCGCATGCTGATGCTGATGAAATCGCAGGCCGAGGCGATGCGCGCACTTGCCTACACGACGGCCGCAGCGATGGATTTTGCCCATAAATCGGGAAATCCGGTCGAGCGAAAGCGCCATCAGGCGTATGTCGACCTGATGATTCCCGTGGTGAAGGGCTGGAGCACCGAGACCGGCATCGAGATCGCCTCGCTGGGCGTGCAGGTGCATGGCGGCATGGGCTTCGTCGAGGAAACCGGCGCCGCGCAATACCTGCGCGACGCGCGCATCACGACCATTTACGAGGGCACGACCGGCATCCAGGCGATGGACCTGGTCGGCCGCAAGATCGCGCGCGAGGGCGGTGAAACCGCGAAGCAATGGCTCGCCGAATTGAAGACCTTCGATGCCGGGCTGGCGCGTTCGAAGCATCCCGACGTGCAAGCCTTCAGGAATCAATTCTCCCCGGGCGTGCAGGCGCTCGCCGACTGTGTTGAATTCATCGTCGCATCCAGCGCGAAGGACCCGCGGCCGGCATTCGCCGGGGCGGTGCCGTTCCTCAAGCTGATGGGCATCGTCGCCGGCGGCTGGCAGATGGGGCGCGCGGCGCTCGCCGCCGAGCGCAAGCTGCAGACCGGCGACACGAAATTCCTGGAGGCGAAGATCGCGACGGCGCGCTTCTACGCCGATCACGTGCTGGTGCAGGCGCCGGCGCTGCGCAACACCATGGTCAACGGCGCGGCCGGCGTAATGGCGCTTTCCGAAGACCAGTTCCTCGCCGCCTAGCCTTCGGCCTACGCGCTCAGGCCGAGGAAGCGGCGAATGCGGCCGAGCAGGTTGGCCTGCCGCGCTGCGCCCGCATCGACCGCCGACGCGGCGAATGCCTCGCGCGCGCGCTCCAGGTCGCCGCGCCGCGCGCCGATCAGGCGCTTCACTTCCTCGGCGATCTCCGGCCGCGTCTGCAGCAGCTGCTGGAACGATCCGCGGTCCAGGCGCCAGCACTCGACGTCGGTTTTCGCCACCACGGTCGCGGTGCGCGCGTCGCCCGTCATCAGCGCCATCTCGCCGAAGAACTGCCCCGGCTGCAGCAGGGCGAGGACCTGCGGCGGGCCGCTGGGCGGCTCGTAAAGCACTTCGGCATCGCCGAAGGCCATGATGTACAGCCAGTGCGCGGTATTGCCCTGCTTGGTGATGACGTCGCCGCGGGCGAACGGTGCGTATTGCAGATGCTCGGCGACCTCGGATTTCTCGTTGTCGGAAAGCCCGGCGAAAAGGTCGACCTTGCCGAGCATCTCGAGGCGCCGCGTCAGCTCGCGGCGGCGCACCTTTTCCGCATGGGCCTCGTCGCGCTGGATGGAGTGCGCGGTGTACTGCGGCTCGGCGATGCGGATCCCGGCGCGCTGCAGCGAAGCAAAGAGGTGCACGCGCACCATCGAATCGGTGAGGTCGTCCTCCATCAGGTCGGTCAGGAAGTAGCGCAGCTGGTAGCGCAGGTTGCCCGACTCGAAGCCGTAGAGCACGCAGCTCGCCGCCGGCGTGCGCGCCACGTTGGTCATGGCCAGCTCGCGCATCTCCTCGTCGACGATGGCGATCACGCGCGCCGGCGGCACTGCGGGGTCGACCATGAAATTGAGGATGCGCCGCCACTGCAGCGGCGCGCCCTCGATCCGGCCGAGGATCGCGACGCGCGACTTCATCAGCGCGCTGTTCGGGATCACCACCGTCTCCCAGTTGCGCGTCTCGATCAGCGTCGAGCGCCAGCGGATGTCGCGCACGCGGCCGACCAGGTCGTCGACGCGCACCCAGTCGCCGACCCGCACCGAGTGGTCGAGCTGGATGGCCAGCCCGCCGAGCAGGTTGCCAAGCGTGTCCTGCATCGCGAAGACGAGCACCGCGGTCAGGATTGCCGAGGTGGTGATGAGGCTGGAGAGATCGACGCCGGCGCCGCGCAGCTGCACGAAACCGTAGACCACGTAGGCGACGACGATCGCCAGGTCCTCGATGATGCGCGGCAGGTCCCTGCCGAGGAGCGGCAGCAGCAGCCGGAACACGCCGAAGCCGAACAGGCGGATGAGCGCGATCGCCGAGATGATGCGGAACACCGCGTAGACCGTTTTCGCAGCGCTCGGGAAGTCGAGCGCATAGACGGCGCCGGCGGAGGCCTGGCCGACGACCCCGAGCAGGAACAGCCACAGCGTGTTGACGAACACCCTGCGCTCGTGCCGGCGCGCGCGCAGCAGCAGGACCGTCAGCACCGCCGCGATGACCGTCACCCAGAGGACGTCCGGGCTCCAGAACCTGGGCGTCAGATCGGTGGTTTCCATGGCTGCTATCGGCAGTCTACATGTTGGGATAGTTGGGGCCGCCGCCGCCTTCCGGCGCGACCCAGACGATGTTCTGCTGCGGGTCCTTGATATCGCAGGTCTTGCAGTGCACGCAGTTCTGCGCGTTGATCCGCAGGCGCGGCGCGGTCTCGAGATCCACGAACTCATAGACACCCGCAGGGCAGTAGCGCTGCTCCGGCCCGGCATAGATCTGCAGATTCTGCAGGGGTACGGAAGGATCCTTGAGCGTCAGGTGGACCGGCTGGTCCTCGTTGTGGTTGGTGTTGGAGATGAACACCGACGACAGCCGGTCGAAGGTAAGGACCCCGTCGGGCCTGGGGTAGGCAATAGGAGAAAATTCCGTCGCAGGACGGATTTGCTCGTGATCTGCTCCTTTGTGATGCAAAGTCCAGGGCGCTTTACCGCGGAACAGAAACTGGTCGACGCCGACCATCAGCGAGCCGGTATAGAGCCCCTTGGACATCCAGGGCTTGAAGTTGCGGGCGCGGTAAAGCTCCTCGTAAAGCCAGCTCGAGCGGAACGCTTCGGGATAGGCGACGAGCTCGTCGCCGCTCCGTCCGGCCCTGATCGCCTGCGCGGCCGCTTCGGCGGCGAGCATGCCGGTCTTGATGGCGCAGTGGCTGCCCTTGATGCGCGAGGCGTTCAGGAATCCGGCTTCATCGCCGAGCAGCGCGCCGCCCGGGAAAACCAGTTTCGGCAGCGACTGCAGGCCGCCGGCCGTGATCGCGCGGGCGCCGTAGCAGACGCGCTTTCCGCCCTCCAGAAACTGCCGGATCGCCTGGTGGGTCTTGAAGCGCTGGAATTCCTCGTAGGGCGACAGGTATGGGTTCGAATAGCCGAGGCCGACGACGAAGCCGACCGCGACCTGGCGATCCTCCATGTGGTACAGGAAAGACCCGCCGTAAGTGCCGGCGTCGAGCGGCCAGCCGGCGCTGTGAAGCACGAGACCGGGCTGGTGGCGCTCGGCTTTCACCTCCCACAGCTCCTTCAGCCCGATGCCGTAGACCTGCGGATCGGCGTCTCGCTGCAGGGGGTACTTCGCGAACAGCTGCCTGCCCAGATGCCCGCGCGAGCCCTCGGCGAAGAAGGTGTATTTCGCGTGCAGCTCCATCCCGGGCTGGTAGGCCCCGGTTTTCTCGCCGCGGCGGCTGATGCCGAGCTCGCCGGTGGCGACGCCCTTTACGCGCTCGCCTTCGTAGAGGATTTCCGCCGCGGCAAAGCCGGGAAAGATTTCAACGCCCAGGCTCTCGGCCTGCCTGCCGAGCCAGCGCGTCAGGTTGCCCAGGCTGATGACGTAGTTGCCGTGATTCTTGAAGCAGGCGGGCAGCAAGAAATCCGGCGTCCTGAAGGACCCCGCTTCGGTAAGGAAGAGGAACCGGTCTTCGCTCACCGGGGTGTTGAGCGGCGCGCCTTGCTCCTTCCAGTCCGGAAACAGCTCGGCGAGCGCGCGGGGATCCATCACGGCGCCGGAAAGGATGTGCGCGCCGATCTCGGATCCCTTCTCGAGCACGCACACGGAGAGCTCAGCGGAGCGCTGCTTCAGGCGGATCGCCGCGGCGAGGCCCGCCGGTCCGCCGCCGACGATCACCACGTCGTAGTGCATCGATTCGCGCGGCATGGCGGGCAATTATAATCGCCGGCCTATGGAGATCCTGGGGCTGCTGCAGTGAAGCCCATGTGGACGCCGAAGCCCGAGCGCGCCGCACAGACCGACATGGCGCGCTTCATGGGGCTCGCCGGCAAGAAAAGCTATGACGAGCTGCATGCCTGGTCGGTAGCGGAGCGCGGCGCTTTCTGGAATCTGCTGTGGGAGTTCTGCGAGGTCAAGGGGCAGAAGGGGGCGCGCACGCTCGTCGACGGCGATCGCATGCCGGGCGCGCTGTGGTTTCCCGACGCACGGCTGAACTTCGCCGAAAACCTGCTGCGCTCGCGCGACCATCGCGACGCGATCGTTTTCTGGGGCGAGGACCGGGTCAAGCGCCGC
>Ga0209157_1001238_pt1 | contig 21525 bp, 19 predicted proteins | sample GraSoiAngelo_135_FD_185892 | JGI IMG/M metagenome (GOLD analysis project Ga0209157, IMG submission 185892) | Grasslands soil microbial communities from the Angelo Coastal Reserve, California, USA - 14_0929_05_40cm (SPAdes) (version 2) | ecosystem: Environmental > Terrestrial > Soil > Grasslands ...
AGAATTAAAGCAATTCAAGACAGATGGAAGAAAAACGTACTCGAGGCGAAACGCATTCTAATTATTGGTGTTAAACCTTATGAGGCAGATAAACATATTTGGGAACCCCTTATTCAAACTGATGCAAAATTAGGTTATATTGGATCTATAGATGAGTTTAAGATATGGGTTGAAAAATATAGAAAGAATAAGGAAAACCATGTAATTGGAAAGAGATGGTCGAATCACTTTAATGATTCTGTAAAGTTCTTAGATTCGAACGAATAGTAGGATATGACATTGTGGACACTCAAAAATCAAAATAACGTTTACATCTCTCACATTTACTTGAATCCTCTGAATGGTATTTTGAACATGGAAAGGTAATGAATTCTTCACCTGTATTATCTATGCAAAAATTTTCTCTTGGTCTGATCATTTCGATATTGCAGGATGGACAAGTTTTAGGAAATTGAGTTAAGCTACCATATGCGATATACGCCTAGCTATAATCCTTTGCATTTCGTTCCTGCTAACTGTATCAATGATTCTACCTTGTTCCCTTTCATATCCAATTTAATACCAGATGCCTCACTAGGTGTCATTCCTAACGTTTGATGCTCTCTACAAAAGTTGTAATGTATTCTCATGGCTTCAATTATTTTCTGTGCAGATACTTTTGTTTGCATTCCCCGCATTACTTTTTCTCTATCTCTTACAGTACCGTTTAGGCGTTCTACTACTGAGTTTAATCCTTCGTTTCTTACCGATATACTTCTAATGTTCTTTACACGAGGATTCTTCAAAGTGAAAAATTCTTTTTGAAATGCTTTATCGTATGAAGGTAATTCATCATGTATTATTGCTTTAGGCGTTTCTGTCTTCAATTTTGATTTATTTGTAAATCCAAATTATGTTTATTACCTATTTATAGAACGGATCTAATCCTATGGTTCTCAACTCATTAGTACATTGCATTAAAAATTGAGTTTTATACGAATATTATAACTTTTAAAATAAGAATATCATGTATATTTATATATGGAGAGATAATTTTATTTATAGTCTGTGTCGCAAAATAAGGACGTTCCTGGGGACAAGAAAAAAACAACTAAAAAGGGTATAATTATTACAATAATAATTGTAGCAGCAGTAGTTGCCGCAAGTTTTTTGGTATATCTTATACCATGAACCAATGATCGTGAATATTTTTGTTTATTTTGAAAAATTCTTTACCATAACAGAGTAATATGTGCTTTCTAAATAGTGAGATTTTGAATATTTAACTATAAAATTAAGAGTATAGGATCTGAATTTTAGTAATGGGACCTATTGAGATTATTTACAAATTACTAACCCGTTAGATTCAAGTTTACTTGCGGTACAATGGTTCTGACCAATTGGGTATCAAATCATATCTTCTTTGTAGCTGTGTATCTACATCTGCTGCACGTTTTTTAATAGATTCATCCTTTGCCTGAACACCATTAAAACCTGAAAAATACATGGAATAGAGACTTGCAATAATTATGATTACTAGTGCTGCGATTCCAATACCAACTTTAACTGCAGCTCTCAAATTATTTCACCATAACTTTGCTCAATATAGAACGGTCCTTATTAAATCCACTGTCATTTTCTAACTGGAATAATTGTACTTTGATTATCTTCCCGCGTCACCGCCACCTGAACTGCCGCCGCCGCCGCCACTGCCCAACCTAGTCCGCTTCCTAAAAGCCCTCCCCAACCAAAACCACCGCCTCCTAGTCCACCTCTTCCTAATCCTCCGGGACCAAATCCCCTACCTCTGTATTTTATCCCAAGATAAAAAAAGATACCAACAATACCGAGAAGAATTATTATTGGCATTACCATTTGCCAAATATTCTCTTCTGGATTAGGTACATACGGTTGATATACCTGGTCTTCGTTTTTATAACCAATTTTCTGTCCAAGTGCAATTACTGTTGTTAAAAAAGCCTTATCAAGAACTTCCAGATTTCCAGTAGTTTCATATTCTTGTCTCGTCGGTACAAGATAAGAGTCTAGAATTGCTCCGGCAGTTCCATCTGTAATATTTCCTTCAAGTCCTCTACCAACTTCTAAACGCATTGAACCTCCTCCAGCATCACGTTTTAAAGAATATAACAGAAGAACACCGTTATCCTTTCCCTTCTTACCTATGCCTTTGATTCCATCTATTGTAACACCATTGAATATATAATTTGTAAGATTATCTCTGTCCTGAATTTCTTGTCCATCCTTTTTAATCCCGTGACCAATAAAACTCGGAATTGTGTATATTACTATTTCTGCAGAGGTCTGAGTATCCATATTGCGAAGATATCTATCAATTAATTGTCTGTATTGTTCACTTATCAAATTAGCATTATCATAAATATACTGTGGTCTTGTGCCGTCAGGCAGGTACGAAAAAGATGATTGAAGGAAAACGGAGGAGATAAGAATCACAATTAAAATTGAAGATAAGAATAATTTATTGGCCAAAACAAGGTCATACAATTTGAGTAACTTTATACCTAGTCATTTACAAATATTTTGTCTTTTGTTTCATTCTTTTTCTGTTTCGCTCATAGAAATCAAATATCAAGTTTATTTTTAATAGCATTTCAAGGCATATGAAGGGGAACTTACAACAACCAATCAAAATTGTATAGTTTAAGATCCTCAAATAACCAATTTATTGCGGTTTTTTATCGAACAGGTTGCCTAATATAAGGTATAGATTATTCCATTTTCAAGATCAATTAGTTTGCGACCAGTTACAATTATGAAGTTTGGAGGCAGTACACTGGGAGAGGACGGTACATGCATAGATAAAATAATTGAAAGAATAAGTAAAAAGATAGAAAGTAAGAACAAGGTTATTGCCGTTTTTTCTGCGCCCTTAATTAAATATAGAGACAAATTAAGTTCTATGACTGATGTCGCAATTCATATTGGAAAGAATTATGCTCAATCCAATCCTATTGAGATCGATGTATTACTGGAAATATATGAAAAAATTGCATCCAATAATCTTTCTCCGGAATTTCATAAAAAATTTTCTGACGATATTAGTAGGTTTCACAAAGAAGTCATAATTTCACTTAAACAAGCTGCAGAAAATCGTAGATTTGTTGATGTTACTAGATCAAGAACTCTTGCATATAGTGGAGAGATCCCTATGTCATATTTAATGGACTATGTTCTAAAAAGTAAGAATATAGAGTCGGACCATGTCAAGATAGAACAATGGCCAATAATTACAGATGATAACTTTGAAGCTGCAAATTTTTTGATTGAAGAATCTAGGAAAAAATCAAGCAATTTCTATGAGTTGATTGAAAAAAATAATGTAGTAACAATAGGGGGTTTCATAGGAAAAACAATTGATGGGCTAGAAACTACTTATGAGAGAGGAGGTTCGGATAGATCTGCCGCTGATGTCGCGATATTGTTGAACGAACAATATAAGGCTGAATTGGATTTTGAAAAAGATAATGCTGTATTGAGTGCAGATCCAAAAATAGTTAAGAAAGAATTGGATAGTATCAAATTTCTGTCTTACAATGAAGCGAAATTAGCGGGAATGTTTGGTATGAAGATTCTTGATCCCTTAGCAATTAAAGAGATAGATGACAACAATATGGATATACCTATTGTAATTACTGATATGGCAAATCCAATTTGTACAACTAATATATCAAAGGTTTCTTCTGACCAGTCAAATAATCTTGTCAAAATTGTAACAGGAAAAAGAAATTGTGCAATTGTGAGAATGGAAAGTATAGCATCATCACATTTATTGGCAGCACTTGAAAGTGATAAGCAGTATCACGACTTTATCAAATTATCTCCATACAAGAAAGAAGATATTGAAGTTACTCGAATTCTATTTCTTGATGGAGATTATGTTCGTCGCAACGAGCATCACTTTAAGGCATTTTATTCCAAAGCAGAGATTGTGTATGACAGAGGTGTTGTTACTTTAATTGGTGATAACATGTGGAAAATGCCTAAAATTGCATCTACTACGAGTAGCACTGTAGGAGAACATGGGATTAACATTCTGAATTTAGACGCGCAAGAGGAAACATCGCGTATCCTGATAATTGTTGACGATTCTAAGGTCGCTGATGCGATAAGGGCAATTCATGATAAGAGAAATAGAATTGGTCAAGATGATGTGCAATGAATGATAAAAGCAAGATTTGGATGGACGGAAAATTTGTTGATTGGAACGATGCAAAAATACACGTTCTCACACATGGGTTACACTATGCAACGGCAGTATTTGAAGGAATACGTTGCTACAAAACTAAAGAAGGTCCTGCAATTTTCCGATTAGAGGAACACATGAAAAGGTTGCTCAATAGTTGTAAGATGTATCATATGACTTTACAATATTCTGAAAAAGACCTTACAGAGGCAATTATTGAAACTATCAAAATTAATAAAATCAAAGATTGCTATATTCGTCCTATTTGCTATTATGGATATGGAAAAATGGGAGTCAATCCTTTACCTAATAAAGTATCAACCTCTATAGCTTTGTGGACTTGGGAAGACCACATTCATACGGTAGGTAACAAGGGAATGAGAGTTATTTTTTCTTCTTGGACTAGAATAGATTCAAAAAGCTTGCCTATTCATGCCAAAGCTACTGCAAACTATGCAAATTCAGCATTAGCAAGAATAGAAGCAATAAAGTCGGGAGTTGATGAAGCGATTATGTTGAATATGAGCGGTATGGTTGTAGAAGGAACAGCTGAAAATATTTTTATGGTAAAGGATGAAATGCTAATTACACCGCCTATAACATCAGGTGCGCTGGATGGGATAACCAGATCCAGTGTATTATCTATCGCAGAGCATCTTGGCATTAACTTTCAAATTCGCGATATATCACGTGATGAATTGTATTATGCTGATGAGGTATTCTTAACAGGAACAGCTGCTGAAATAAAGTCAATAGGTGAAATTGACAAGATAATTATTTCGAATGGAAAAACTGGAAAAATTGCAACTAAGTTACAAAATTCTTATTATCAAATAGTACATGGCAATAATGAAAAATTTAAGAAATGGCTCACATATATTAATTAGAAAATTGTGATTTTCTCAAATCATGTTGAATAATAGTAACGTTATAGCAAGCATTAATCTTTACATGAATAACTATGGAAAGTACGTTATAGAGGAGATTCATTTAATATTAATGCGAGAAGGGCCGATCTCAAGTCTTTACCGTAAGACGCTTGTTTAAAGTAAATTGCATTACGGCTATTATCCACATCTTGCGATATTTCATATAGTCTAGGCAACGGGTGCATGATAGAAATATCTGATTTGAACTTTTTTAAAATGTTACTATCAATCATATAAGTTCCTTTAACTTTTTCATACTCTTGTGGATCTGAAAATCTTTCTTTCTGTATTCTGGTGACATATAATATGTCTGAATTTTGATAAACTGTTTCATTCATTTCAACCAATTCTAAAATTTTCATCTTATTTTTCAGACCGTAAATCGACTCCTGTCGAATTTGTAATGATGGTGGAGAAACTAGAATAATTTTAACATCGTAATTGGATAGACCGTATAATAAGGAATAAATGGTTCTTCCATATTTCAAATCTCCCAAGATACAAATTGTCAATCCATCTATTTTCTTTTTTTCTTTTATCATTGTATACAGATCAAGCATGGCCTGAGTAGGGTGCTCCTCACTTCCACTACCTCCGTTGATTAATGGATGATCAGATATTTCTGCGGCAAATTTACTTGAACCGTCAAGTTGGTGACGCAAGACTATGATATCTGAATAAAGATCCATAACGTGTACCGTATCCTGTAAGCTTTCTCCTTTTTCAATTGAAGAGGATTTTAAATCTGATATGCCAATCGAACTTCCACCTATTGACGCCATGGCTGCTTCAAAACTCATTCTAGTTCTGGTACTTGGTTCATAAAACAGATATCCCATTATTCTGGCTTTTCCTAATTCATCTTTCTCTTTGGGATTGAGTTTCTTCATTTTATCCGTTTTTTCAAATAAGAATTCAAGCTCGTCTCTTTGGAAGTCTTTAATTGAAACAACATCTCGATTAAAGAACCGATTAGGCTTCACTAAATTTCACTATCATATTATGATAAAAAGCCCTTTACAAAAAGATTCTCATCAGAATTTGACAATGATAATAGTCTATATAGCATATATTAGAGATTTCTTCTCATAAGATTTGCAATTTGAATAAGAGTGGAGCGGCCTTATTTTTTATTTTGTTTATAATATATGGAGTTATGCTTCAAAGCGTGGGTGGATATAAAATTGCAGAGTTTCAGAATGTACCAAATGAAAATTATCCTAATCAGAATCGTGTTAATTTATCAAATTCCATAAAAAATACAACAATAGCGGATACTAAATCTAAGACTCTATACTCCAATTTTATGAACAAGGAAAACAATTCAATAGAAAGTGTTACCTATACTCCGAAATTTTTGTGTGGTAATGTATCGTCAGATGAAGGTCCGGTAAGACCAGGACACTATGATACCGATGTTAGCATCCTTAACAAACAAGATTATCCGATAAAAATTCTTTGGAATGTAATACCTAATGATGGTAATTCTTCAAATGCAATTTTCAAGATACTCAAGCCTGAAAGCTCTACTAATATAACATGTAGAGATATTCTGCCATTAGTTACTGATAGTAAGAACTTACTAGAGGGGTTTGTTTTATTGTCCTTATCTGTAAACAACAACATGATTGGCGCATTTCCTGATCCTAATAATCCAGAAGCATCAATTTTGAGATCTATTGATGATTCACAATCAAATTTGATTGACGTACAAGTATTCTACACGGCCAATGCATTACCTCAACTTCCAAGAGAAATGATTTTCAATAAGATTGATTTTACAATATTAAGTGATACTAGTGGAAAAATACCTCAAACATTTCTAAAACGAGCGCTGGAAGTTTCGTTATTGTCCAATGCAAGCCACATTTACGACCAGGTACTACGTGTAAAAACATTACTGAAAGAAAAATTCAAATTATCAGATTCTGAATTAAGCGGTGTTAACGTTCAAATTGCAAGCTCCGATATCGATGTTATTTTTACAAACGATGATCATGCAATATCATCATCGCGTTTAACTCCAAACATATACTACAAGTGATTGGAATTGAAGAGATAAATTGGCATATTTGCTTCTAGTTACTAACAAGAATATCAAAAATTCACTCGGGATAACATTATCATAAAGTTATACTTTAAGTGCTCTGCTTATCATTATTAGTTCAGGTCCCGTTGTTAAACTTCCCACAATTACTGAGCTGAAATTGGCGATAATTCCTGATGAAAGATATGGCGAACCTCCATTAATGGTCGCTGGCTCTGCTTCAACTTGAAGTATTTCCGATATTCTATGGATTTCAGCATCATTAGCTTTTGGATGAACAATTGCTCCAGCATTTGTAGCAACAACCATAGACCCAACCTGCACAAATCCTCCAATCGACATTGTTTGAAATGGTACGCCCAAAATATCTTTGATATTTTGATCCACTTCCCCTTTGAATAAACTTGAAACTATTGCTCCCTTATCATTTGCCGAAATCAAGTTTCCAACTGCTGTAAACTTGCTTTGCAGTCGTTCCACGTTTAAGCCGGTCTTTTTAAGGATTCGGATTTCTTCATCTGATACAGTTGATGGTAATAACATGCCATTATTATTCATAACTGTCATCGGTCCAATCAATCTGGTTCCTGCTACTGAAGCATGAATAATATTTTCAACTGCTAAATATTCTTTAAGCTTTTTAGTTTTTGATTCTGCAAATCCAAATGGAAGTAAAAGTGTCTCATCATTGGTTCGTACAAATAATCCTACATTTGGACTTCTGTATACATCATACTTATGGATTACCAGATGCTTATTCTCTCCTTTATATCAACATCATACGACATTATTTCTGTTATATGCGAACATGAAATAGCGATAATATACCTGATTTAAATTTATGTTTCAAAAATTGTCTATTGTGCAAAGACCAACTAGTGATTATTTTTGGTTTCCATATAAATTTGGACCATTTTCTTAAAAATAAAAATAGGGATGATTTTTTATCCTGACATACAGGAGCTAAAACCGCATTCTATACACAAATTGCAACCTTCTGTAATAATCAATCTTGCATTACATGAAGGACAAGCTTCAAACTCATTATACTCATTTGGAGAAATTGTCATATTCATTTTAAGTTTGGCTTGAGACACATTTATTGTGTTTTCTGTAGCTTCCATCTCTTCTGTTTCTCTAAATACTTTTTCAACTTGTTTCATAACATAGTCTTCTTTAATGTTACTGTGTATATAGTCAGTTACATAAGCACTTGGTTTTACAATGAATTTTTTCTCCTTATCAGTACCAGTTATGTGGAGTACCTGTTCATGTCTTGAGCCATCCCTATAAACCGTAACCCCCTTTAATCCCATTTCGTGTGATAAAAGATAAGCCGCTTTTATATCTTCGACTGTAACATCAGATGGCATATTAATAGTCTTTGCTATTGCGTTACTAATCCATTTCTGCCAAACTGCCTGGGCCATTAAATGATCGGTCCAATGTACATCAATAGCAGTCACAAATATTCGCTGTATCTTTTCGGGAATTTCACTCAGCCCTTTTACTGAACCATAATTATTGGCAACTTTTGTTAAAATTTCATCGTTATACAATCCATTTTCTTTCAATATGTTCTCAAATATTCTATTTGTATAGAAAAATCTTCCTACGGTAACGCGTTTTTCAAAAACCAGTGCGAAAACAGGCTCAACACCATTTGATGTATCGGCTATCATAGATAATGTTCCTGTAGGAGCGATTGTAGTCGTCCATGAGTTTCTAATTCCATATTTTTTTATCTTTTCAACTAATGAATCCCAGTCATATGAATGATATTGCTTTGGGATTTCATAGTATCCTGCTACAGGTACCATTTTTCCTTCAACATAATCAGTTTGATTAAATAGAGGAAAAGGACCCCTTCCCTTAGCTATTGCAACACTTTCTTCCATACTATAGTAAGATAATGCTTCTGCAACTCTATTCATGAATTCATAACCTTCCTTCGAGTTGTATGATATTTCTAAAGTAAACAATAGATCTGCAATACCCATTATCCCAAGTCCAATTCTCCTTGTTAATTGTGTATTGTGTTCAATTTCTTCAACAGGATATTTGTTCATGTCGATGACATTATCTAAAAATCTAGCTGAGAGACGGATAGCTTGCTCATAGCGTTGCCAGTCAAATTCATATTTTCCATCAATGTTACGCTTAACAAAATTAGCTAAATTGATCGATCCTAAATTGCAAGATTCATATGGATAAAGTGATTGTTCACCGCAAGGATTAGTTGCTCTTAGCGGTCCTGCTTTCACGTTTATACAAGGATTATATTTATTGATATTATCAAAAAATATAACACCAGGCTCAGCACTTTTCCAAGCGCTGAAAGTGATTAAATCCAGAAGCTGGTGCGAATCAATTTGTTTGAGCGGCGCATTAGTTGTTGGATTTCTAAGTGTGTATCTGTGATTATTTTCATTAATTATTGATTCCCAAAAGTCAGTCCAAATACCGATGCTTACATTAAAGTTTTCGAACACACCTGGTTTAGTTTTAGCTGTGACGAATTTTTCAATATCAGGATGCCATGATTCCATTATCCCCATGTTTGCACCCCTTCTTTTTCCACCCTGTTTTACTACGTCTGTAATTGTATCTATTATTCTCATGAATGAGATGGGTCCTGAGGCAACGCCAGAAGTTGATGCTACTATATCACCTTCAGGACGGAGATTAGAATAGTTTATACCCACTCCTCCTCCTGATTTGAATATCATTGCCGCATCAGTGGAAGATTTCATTATCTCTGACATGTCATCTTTCATATCAAGTACAAAGCACGCTGAAAGTTGGCCAAGTTTAGCTCCAGCGTTCATTAGAGTAGGAGTATTTGGTAGAAAGTCTTTTGACACCATTAAATTATAATATTCTTCGATTCTATCAGAATACTTTGAAAAGTGACCTTCGGCAATTAATCGCAATAGCTCTTTAAAGCTAATTTTCATGTGACCGCTTTTTGCCAAATGAACGTAATGCCTAATCATTGACTCAAAATGGTAGTTGCTAAGATAGTGATTGTCAATTTTTAGTTTCAGATTAAAATCATCTATTTTCTTATAATATTCTTCAGCTTCTGTGATATTTTGAACTAATACATCATTAGAGTACAATTCAGCATCGTGGAGCATATCAGGGATTGTTACAAGAATTGCGACTCGTTCAAAAAGTGATTTTGGATCTTCAATTATTTCATTATTGTTATCTCTCAATAGGTAGCGTGATGCCAATACTCGGAGGGAATTAATATCAAAAGATTTATCCACTTCATCTAGATCTTTCTTATTTAGAATTTTCTTTTTTTCATCTCTGATTTTGCGTCGTTCGTGTCGATACAAGATATAAGCCTTGGCAGTCTCTGAGAGTCCTTCTTCAATTAATATCGATTCAACCATATCCTGGACATCTTCAACACTTGGAATTCTATTAGTCTCAAAAATAGAAAATTGTTGATCCATCTTTTGTACAACTTTTTCAGATAATTTTTCAGCAAGCTTATAGTCAGCTCTGCCTGCCGCCATTAATGCTTTGTAAATGGCATTGGAAATCTTGTAATGATTAAAATCAACAAGTCCCCTATCTCTTTTCTTAATTTGCGCTATCGGTTTTTTGTTTTTGTTTGAAGAATTATCAATCTCGGTAATTTCTTTTGCCATAACGCACTATACAGCTAAAGCTTAGCTTAAAAGGATTATCTTACTAAAAAATAATATAATGAGGGTTTAAAGTATTTGATTCGGTATTATTATATTGTAAAATTAGTGGAACCGCAGTTTTGACAAACTTCTGATGCTAGGGATATCTTTGTACCACAAGAGATGCAAATTTTGTTTTTGTACACAGGCCTGAAGAAATTAAGATCTTGTGACTTTCCAATACAATCCATTAATTCATTGTCGCTAAGATCACTTACATCAACATTAAGTGAAACCCCACCATTAAGTAATTTGTCGATTGAATTGCTTGATTCTATTATAGGACCAGTATTTGAAAGAAGATCTCTGCCGTTTATAAGAAGACCTTGTGAATAAGATTTTATCATCATTTCATCACCAGCTTGATGATACATGTTCCCGTATTTTTCTGAATCTAGAGAAGCTAGTCTTGTACTACTATCGTCTGTGATCATTGCAATTCTTACAGAGTCATCTCCAAGATGTTTTCCTTGATCTGAAGCAACTGCTACTGCAGTTTGTAATACTTTTTGAATTATTTCTTCTCCATCAAACTCATGTCCCAGTATATTGTATACCGATTCCCTTATTCCTGTCAAATTAATTACTAGATTCATTTTGCTTAATTGCATCATTTGTGTTATATTGGCTAGTATAGGAAGCATTTCTCTTCTTATCATTTCCAATATAGAGTTCTTCCTGACCAATAGGGCTGAAATAGCTGGTTTTATCATCAGTGCCAATCTAGCCCTGAAATAAATTTCGTCTTTATTTGACTGATAGGCTAATCTGGGCAGATTAATTGCCAAAGACTGCAAGCTTAAAACCGAACTAGATTTCTCGTCAATTTGAGTTTTTACCAGCCCTGTATGACTTCTAAAACTCTTAGATATAGATAAGATTCCTCCATGTTTAACAATATTACCTATCAAATCTGAATTTTCTTTAACCGAGTCTTGACCATTACCAACTAGAGATAACCCAATGGTAGGGATAGGCGTCTGGTCCAAATATTTCATATACGCATTTAATATCGGCCTAATGACAGGACGTTCATCAATTGAGATAGGAAAAGTAATGACTGGAAATCCTGAGGATGAGTATGATCTTGAAAGTGATGATGAAATAAATGCTCTACAAAATACAGATTCAATATCTTCATGGTTATTTTGAATCTTATTTATTATCGTAGAAATAAAATTATCTAGTATTATCTCCCTTGAAGTTTCCCTACTTAAGACCGAAACCAAAACAGGTAGAATTGCTGTGATGTCATCTATTGTACGAACTGGGTTTATCCTTGAAACATTCAAGTATTTTCCCTTAAACTTTAGACCATTTTCTATGATATGCCTGGTATCTATAAAAATGGTGTCAGGCATTAAATTCCACAATCCGGTGTTAGAAATATTCAATTCCCCAGCAAGATGCATGTCCGTAATATCTTTGGGTAACATATTAAAAAGCAGGTTTTCTGAAAAAACAGCTAGAGATGTTTCTGATAAAATTCCCTCTACGCCATTTTTGCTGTATATCGGATTGTTAAACATATCTGATATATCAGATCCTGGAAGGCCCAACCTAGCAAGCTTTGATCTAAATTCCTCATAACCATGTTCAATCAAAATTGAGTTCACAGTTTCTCTAATAAGCGAGGACGTAAGATAGACGGTTTGAAATTTGTAAACCTTGTTTTCTACCTCTTCGGTAATCTTATGCGCTTGTTCAAGAGGCATGTTTGCCTCCCTAACTAATGATTGAGTAATTCTATTAGAATTAAATTCTTCAATGGAATGTCTGGAAGTTCTCACGTACATTTTTCCACTTTCAATGATTGATCGCTCTTCAATTTGTCTGGCTAGACTGAGAACTAGTTTTCCCAGATTGGTAATTGTATATCTTCTTTCTGCCTTGTTTAATGCAACAAGAGATTGTCTCAAAAGCTTCCTTAAATGGTAAGCAAATTTACCAGATTCTTTTTTGGACTTAAATCCAGCTAAAGATTTTAATTCTGAATAAGTTAAAGGTCCCTTGGAATTTAAAATACGAAGAATATCTATCCTGTTAGGACTTGCCATAACAGAAAAAATCATCCTAACTCTTTTTGCTGCTTGTAAAATCCCACTAGGTCTTGTTTCAGTTTGAGTTATAAGATCATGACTAGCCTCTATCTCCATCTCACCCGATATTATCCTGAGATAATTTAAAATTGGGTCGTAAATAGTTATTGACTAATAGTGCAAAACAATTTACCTGTGTTTCAGAAAATCAATTTTAAATCATTACTTCATTTTCCTCTAATAAGGGCTCGAGCTCATTCCTGCTTTTTATTACATTAATTGCATCAGGAATATCAGGTAACTTTAATTTCGTTTCCTCCTCAACACTCTGTTCAACTTCGCTTAAAATTTTTAGTGCGTCTTCATCTATAGGCATTGATATTTTCATGTCAGAATTAACATTGTAATTTAGTATTTCAGAAGCGGCTGTTGTAACATCGTTCAGTACTTCATGTGCTGTTGGGATTACCATTGAAATATCTTTTTCTATATCTTTAATCAAATCAATTGTTGGATTTATGGTATCCATTATCGTAGTAAATTCACCTATTATAGTGGAACGTAAAGCTACAACTTCAAGTGACATTCCCATATTTCTTGTTGTACGTTGAATTCTATGTATATTTACAAGTTCGTTGGCTAATGCCCTAGCACGGACATTGTTGCCTACTTTGACGTTTTCCACAATTTGTTTTCTAAAATCAGCGTCCATCGTATCATATTTTTTTGAGAGCTTGTTTAACTTTGTAATCTGATTACTAATAACTTGAGCAGCATTAGAAAGGTCATTTTGAAATTGTTTTTGATGCTGCATCGAAAAAAATATGGTTTAAGATGAATGTAAAAATATTTGTCAGGTTCTATCAACAAAAGAGTAACATAAAGCTAATCTACAAAATTTCTAGTATATTATGAAATCTTGTAATAGGAATTTACCTTCAAGAAATTAAGAAAAAATTAAAAATACTTAATTTGATTCCCAACAAAATCGTAATGTCATTAAAGATCTTGTTTTTCTAATGTTAGCCCATGTTTTGTATCATACCCTTTTACCTTAACGGTTGAACCTATCGGTAAATCAGCTGGTGTTTTAATTCCTGGTAGAAATCCCGAAGCTGAAATAGGTGCATCCTTCAACTTGAAAACTACCCAAGCATATGACTTGATATCATCAAAACCTTCAGGAGCTACTGCTTGAATAGTATGTGTGACAACAGTCCCTATTCCTGGAAATTCAACAAGTTCAAAATCACTCTTGGAGCATCCACTACAATAGTACATAGTCTCGAGCATTATTTTTCCGCAATTCTTACACTTGTTTGCTAAAATTTTTCCATTATTAGCTGTTTGTATAAATCTCTCATGTGTGCTAGAATGTTTTTCCATTCTGATACACCAAGATCAGACTTTTTGAAAGATATGAACAGCTGCACTTGCCCCGGTTGCCCCAAAATTATGTGTCATGGCTATTTCGGCATCTTTTACGGTTCTCTCGCCAGCTGCGCCAGTGAATTGTTCAAAAACTTCCACAACTTGTCCTATGCCTGTAGCGCCAATAGGATGTCCTTTGGATTTTAATCCTCCTGACGGATTAATTGGGATTTCTCCATTTCTTCGAGTAATCCCTTCACGTGCAGCAACGCCTCCCATACCCTTTTCAAAGAATCCTAAATCTTCAATGTCAATAATTTCTGCAATTGTAAAACAATCATGCACTTCTGCAAAATCAATGTCTTTTGGAGTTACTCCTGCCATCTTATATGCCTGTTTTGCCGCAATTATTGTACTTGGAATAGTCGTTATATCCTCTCTGGATTGTACAGCAGCAGGCGAGCCACCTCGACCTGAACCAATAACTTTCATATAATTTTTGCCTACCTTCTTGGCAAATTCTTCAGTACACAAAATAACTGCTGATGCACCATCAGAAAATGGACAACAATCATAAATTTTCAAAGGTGATGCTACGACAGGTGAATTCATTACATCATCTACGGTTATTTTTTTTCTAATGTGTGCCTTTGGATTTAATAATCCATTTTCATGGTTCTTTACTGCAACATGTGCTAGATCCTCCTCTGTCGCTTTGTATGTAGTCAAATAAGATCTGGCAATTGAGGCAAATAATCCTGGAAATGAAGCTCCATTTCCACCTTCATAGAAGAAGTCAGAACAATATGAAAAGAGGGTGGTACTCAAAGTAGTTCCAGTATGAGTTATCTTTTCTACACCAACGGCCAAAACACAATCATAGAATCCCGCAGCGACATTTGCATAAGCCTCTCTAAACATTACAGAACCGGAGCCGCAAGCAGATTCGATTGTCAGTCCAGGTACATGAGGAATTCCAAGATTGCTCATTAATACAGGTGCCATATGCACTTGTTTATCAGCAAAACCAAAAACGTTCGAAATGTAACCTGCTTGGATATCCTTTGGTGTAATTCCAGCTGAATCAATCGCATTTTTCGCCGCATCCAGTCCTAGCTCTATAATACTCTCATTTAGTTTACCATATTTTGTACTTCCAGCTCCAAGAACGCAGACATTATTTACCATTTATATGGAAAATATCAATAGAGAATATAAAAATGTTCGAGAATGGTTTGCATCATGCCAATTTTCAATACTTTTATTCATAATAAAGGACGTAAAGTAATCAATTTTTATCAAACCTAAAATCTAAATTCTTATTCCCTGTATTGTTTTTGAGTTTGCAAGAAGAATTTCAAGGAGCAAGCGCAGAACAATACAAATTAGTAATTTGTGAGAAACCACTTGCTGCAAAAAGGATATCTGAAGTCCTTGGGACTAGAAAACTGATAAAAAAAGAACCTTTGCCTGGTGTAGTAATTTTTGAAATAGTTTCAAAAAGTGACCAACGATTTATTGTATGCTCTGCACTTGGACACTTGTATAATTTATTTCCTTTAGAGAAAAACCGAAAAAAATATCCAATATATGATGTAAAATGGTCTCCGCGACATTCAATAATTGCGAGAGAAAGGAGAAGAATTCTGCAAACCTTGATGGTCATATCTAATATTTCAAAGGGGGCTTCTGAATTTATTCATGCATGTGACTATGATCTTGAAGGTGAGCTCATTGGCTACAATATACTTCAATATGCTTGTAAAAATAAATATAAAGTATCTAAGAGGGCCAAATTTTCTTCACTGACTGATACAGAATTAAATCGGTCGTTCGATAATTTACAGAGTACCAATATCAGGATTGCTGATGCTGGAATAGCTAGGCATTTAATTGATTTTATTTTTGGTATAAACCTATCAAGGGCTTTGGTTAATTGCGTAAATGTTTCCAATCAAATTAACCAATTTCACAATTTAACCATAGGAAGAGTCCAAGGTCCTACTCTAGGATTTATTGTAAATAAAGAGGTAAACATTAGAAACCACATACCAGATCCACTTTGGTACATAACTGGAAAATTTGAGAAATCCGGTTCCTTTTTCAAAGCTAATCTAGAAAAAGTAATTCATAAATTTTCAGACATAGAAAAAATACTAAGCGAGTGCAAAAATGAAACTGGCATTATTAAACAAATAGTACAATATGAAAAGGAGATCAATCCTCCCACACCATTCAATATTACTAATCTACAAAAAGAAGCTTATCGAATTTTTAAGATAACACCTCTAACTACTCTTTCTATTGCAGAATCTCTTTACTTGGCAGCACTAATTTCATATCCTCGTACTTCGAGTCAAAAACTTCCTCCATCCATAGGATATAAACAAATAATTAAACAATTAAGCTTGAACTACGACAAGAAATATGAAAATGTCATAAATGATTTGTTAAAAAGAAAGTACTTGGTTCCCTATCAAGGTAAAGAAGAAGATCCTGCTCATCCGGCTATTTACCCTACTGGCGTAAAAAAGAAAAAACTTAATGTTTTTCAGCAAAAAATCTTAGACCTCATTATTAGGAGATTTTTATCTACATTTGGAAACAATGCTATAACTAAATACACTGAAGTAATCATTGATGTGAACGGTCATGACTTTATATCCAAAGGAAATACAATCGTGAAGAATGGCTGGATTTCTATCTATAAACCATATTTTACTATTAATCAATCTATATTGCCGGAATTTAGTAGAGGTGAATTTGTGAAGGTGGATAAAATTGCTGCAACGCAAGACTTTACAAAACCAACCCCTAGATATAATCAAGCAAGTCTTCTGGATAAGATGGACATAGAGGGTATAGGAACAAAATCCACCAGGGCTGAAATAATAAATTTACTAATAAAGCGTAAATACATGACTCAAGACAAAAATGGTATAGTACCCACAGAATTGGGATTTACAATAGTCAATACGATGAAAAATTATGTTTCTGAGATCGTTTCAACAAAATTAACTAAATTATTAGAGTCCAGAATAGAAAAAATAGAAGAAGGAGATCTTAATTTAAACGATGTGCGCGATTATCTAAAAAAATCATTAGAGGGTCCACTAAACAAGATCAAAAAAAATGAATGTGCAATAGGAGATGAATTAAAAAATATATTGAGTCTAGGTGAAGATAGAATAGCAATCGGTAAATGTCCAAAATGTCTAGATGGAAAAATGATCATGATTAAATCATCCAAATCCAATAGACGATATATTGTCTGTTCTCAATATAGAGTAACTGGTTGCAATGCAATTGCATCAGTTCCCCAAACCGGGTTTATTAAGAAAAGTAATAATGTCTGTTCTTGTGGTTGGCCTACGATTATCATTATGTATCCGAAAAGAAAGTTATGGAGAATTTGTGTAAATAGAACTTGCCCTCAAAATAAGTATAACAAAATTAATAGCCATCATGACTTGAATACATCGATATAATTTTTGTAGACGTCGGTTCTTCTATTTTCCAAAAGTGGAAGTGTTCCTCTTATCGTATCAACCCTGCTGTTGTCAATATCAACAAGTTCCATTCCTTCCCTGTTTCCCATATCAACTAAGGTGGAACCAAATGGATCTATCACCATACTTCGACCAGAATAGATATTACCAAGCTGATTTGGTGCTATTACATAAACACCGTTTTCTATTGCTCTTGCTTTTAACATTATTTCCCAGTGTTCTTCTTTCATAATTCCACTAACCCATGCAGATGGAGATACCAATATACTTGCTCCATTAACTGTTAAAATTCTAGATATTTCTGGAAACCTCATATCGTAACATATTAGTAATCCTAAAGTTCCGACGGATGTCTTAATTGGTCTTTCAATAATATTACCAGCAGTTAGCTTCTTCGATTCTTTGAATCCCAAGGCATCATACAAATGAATTTTTCTATATACAGATTCTAATTTCCCACGATCACTAATTAGTACTGCAGTATCCGAAACTTTATGATTCTGTTTGTTGGTATTGATAATTTCATATATCGTTGCAATGACATTTATTTTATTTTTCTTGGCAGAATTTAATAATTTTGATATGAAATTACCATTAATTTTTTCTGCTACTTGGTATAACTGTTCTCGTTTTTGTTCGGGTGGAGAATACGCCATCTGAAACTCTGGAAAACAGACTAGTTGTACATTGTTCTCAGCAGCCTGCTTTATTAATCTTAGAGAATGAGCTAGATTTTCCTCCTTATGCAATGAGGATTTCATTTGAACTAAAGCAGTCCTAAATTTTTTCTTCATCTAGTTCATCTTAAAAATATAGAATAAAATTTTTTCTAATCACAAGTATTAACAAAATTTAATCATTCTTTTTCAGCGGAGTATACCTGTTTTTTATGTGAATATCCCCTTTCTTCTAAAAAGTCCCAATTTTTTCCACATATTACACAAGTAATACGATTTTCAATTTTGAATAATTCCAACTCATAATGACTACAGCGAATTTGATACTCTTTTTTCATGGAATCCATTTCCCTTAATGAGTCTATGTGTCTCACAGAATTTTCCGTCATATACTGAAATATTTGATTTGATTACTTTTATCTTTCTATTGATTTTTCATTTTAGCTATTTTCACAATTCAACTAATCAACAAACTATAGGAATTACAACTATAACTAAATTTGAGGAAATTTGATAAGAAAGAAACGCGGATAATATGTTATTGAAAAAGTGTCCTATCTGTGGTTGCACTCAACACAAGTTATTTGGTTGTCATAGACATTGGTTACATCATACGATGAATAATGATGGAACTTGTGAAGAAAAAAAAGTTTGAACTATTTTATTTCGTATAGTGCTATTGAGAGTTTTAATGCCATTGTATCATCTGTTTTTTCCGCGAGGGGCAATATGTATTTCTGGGTTTCTTCCTTATATCGTAGCGCCTTTTCCTTTTTTATGTCATTTTTTAAAAACCTAGCATTGTCTAAACGATCAGCAAGTTTTATGAAGCGAGACATTTTTGGGCTTTTCGAAATATTCTCAAAATATTTGTTGAGTAATTTTTCTCTATTTTCTTCGTTTGTTCTTGGTTCAGTCAGGATCTTGATGGTATCATACACATTTTCTCCAAAATTTGCTTTCAAAAATTCAATAATTTCATCATCATTCTTACTTTTTTCTATAGCTTCATGTAAAATAGCTGCACATATTGTGTCTACATCATGAACATTTAACTCATCAGATAATATTAACGCCACCTTCATGGCATGATTGATGTAAGGTTCATGACTTTCATTCCTAAATAATCCCGAATATACATTTGCGGCATAACTAAAGGCTTTAGTGACCTTTACAACATCGTTAAGATCATCTCCAAATGGTTGAATAAGCCTAGTAAATGCCAGCTTCGTGAAATTATTCAAATTCCATTCCATTTTGTTCACTTTATTAACTGATTAATTATTTATAATTTGATAAAAAACAGGTATTTAATAAAATTATTATATTGGTTCCTGCGAGTAAAATCAATGACAAGACCGTTAACTCTCCTAATCAAGGAGACTTTAGAATTACCGAAAGTTAAACAATTTCTCAACTCTAAAGCAAGAAATAGCGAAGCAACTAAAAAAGGTTATAGTATTGCCTTAGCACATTTTCAGACCTTTTTATCAAGTAGTGAGTACAACGTTGAAACGGTTCTAAACGCTTTAGTTGAAAAGAAAATTGATGTTTATGAACTTTTGGAGCAATTTATCGAACATCTCAAAATTCGACAAGATGAATATATGAATAACACAAAGTTATCAAATAGGACTATTTTATTTTATATTACTGGTCTAAAGTCTTATCTTGAATATTACGACATAGAATTCTCAGCAAAGAAACTTAAGAGTAAAGTTACAATGCCAAAAGTCCTAAGGAGAATGAAAAAATCACTTAATGCTGAAGATATCAGAAATATTTTACTAGCGTGTAATAACGTTAGATTGAAACTGTTTATTTTGGTTCTTGCCAGTTCTGGATTAAGGTCAATAGAAGCGTTATCTTTGCGTAATTGTGATATTGATTTTAGTCAGTCACCAACTACGGTTCACATTATGGCAGAAAACACAAAAACAAAGCAAGAGAGGGAATCATATATTTCTGATGAAGCAAGTACAGAATTAAAACAAAATTTGAATCAAAATATAAAGATGATAATTATATCAAATATCCTACTCATTTTATATTTGCTAAATGGAAAACTGACAAGACAGACCCACATTATATTTATGGCGTATTACATCATTTTTTTACTGCATTACTTCAAAGAATTAATATGGATAAGCGAAAAGACGGTCAAGGCCTACAAAGAAGAAAAATATCGTTTCATATCTTTAGATCCTTTGTAAAATCTACGGTTGCTATACATACTAATTCGGACTTTTCTGAGTACCTTATCGGACATAGTCATTCTACATACTGGAATATTTCAGAGCATGAAAAAAGGCAATTATATCTAAAATGTATGAAATATTTAACGTTTCTAGATTACGCAACGGTTGAATCTGTAGGCCAAGATTTTGAATCTAAACTAGAAGAACGGGATAAGATAATAGAACAATTAAGACAGAATTTCCGGAAAATCTTCATGAAACAAAGAGAATTAGAAATGAAGTACGAAAATAAAAAAAAGTAAATTCAATTTAATCTAATCACTCTAAATCTTCTAATATTACATAGCAAATGCCATTATCAGAGTACATTCCATTTGCTGAATTTACGCTTAAGCACTTGGTTTGATTGACTTTAACCCCTATAGATCCCTTTGCTTCAGGTATAACAATTAAAGCAATTATCCTGAAGGCAATTACAGCAATCGCTATATACAATATTATAAATGAGTCTTTCATCTAGTATCATACCCCTTAGAGTTTTTGATAATTATCCAAGATATACAATCGCAACATCTCATTTGTGGATCTGCTAAGATTAGATTCCCTTTCTCTTGCTGACAGATTGAACACTTCATTTGCTTATCAATTCCTTCATGATTTGTTCTTGGCCGTACTTGAATCCGAATATTGTGTTTTCTATTGTCTTCTTAATGTCTTCTTGATTTGCCCCTTCATAAACATGAATCGTTGTATTGTATCCCTTGCTGTTTGATTCTATCTTATAGGAGCATTTAGATTCAAAGTTGTTCTTTATTTCAGAACTCATTTTAATCGTACTCCGTGAATTTGA
>Ga0209157_1001239_pt1 | contig 21515 bp, 18 predicted proteins | sample GraSoiAngelo_135_FD_185892 | JGI IMG/M metagenome (GOLD analysis project Ga0209157, IMG submission 185892) | Grasslands soil microbial communities from the Angelo Coastal Reserve, California, USA - 14_0929_05_40cm (SPAdes) (version 2) | ecosystem: Environmental > Terrestrial > Soil > Grasslands ...
TTTCTCCCGCCTCAAGACAGTCCCTATCGCCAAACGCCCCAACAAAGTCGACGCCTCACTGTTAGCCAAGCCGCCGCTTCCCTCTGATCGGTCGTTCACGGCCTTCATCGACGCGTTGCCAAGGGTCCTCGCCGCGCAGGACCTGCGATACGTCGTCGACCAGATCGCCGCGGCCGCGGAACGGGGGCGCGGCGTCCTCGCGATGCTTGGCGGACACGTGATCAAAGTCGGTCTGGGCCCGCTCCTGATTGCGCTGATGCGGCGACGCGCGATCACGATCGTCGCGATGAACGGCAGCGCCGCCATTCACGACTTCGAGCTCGCCGCGTACGGCGGTACCAGCGAAGACGTGGCCGCCGGCCTGGGTGACGGAACGTTCGGCATGGCGGAGGAGACCGGTCGGGAGATGAACGCGGCGATCGCGCGCGGGGCGAAGACGCAACAGGGTGCGGGTGAGGCGCTCGCGGAATACCTCGGCGCGCGAAACGACGTACCAGGTCGCGACGTCTCGGTGTTGCTCGCCTGTGCCGAGTTGGGCATTCCGGTGACCGTCCACGCGGCGATCGGCGCCGAGATCATTCACCAACATCCCTCAGCCGATGGCGCGGCCCTCGGCGCGACGAGTCATCGCGATTTCAAGCGCCTCGCGGGTGCGGTGCCCGATCTCGACGACGGCGGCGTGGTCCTGAATGTCGGCAGCGCGGTGATCATGCCCGAAGTATTTCTCAAGGCGCTGACCGTCGCACGCAATCTGAACAGTGGACGGCCCAAGAATTTCACCGCGTGCGACTGCGACATGCAGCGCCATTACCGGCCGCGGGTGAATGTCGTCGAGCGACCAACGCTCGCAGGTGGCCGCGGCATTCAGCTCACCGGCCACCACGAGATTCTGTTTCCGTTGTTGGCGTGGGCCGTACTGGCCCGGTTGGAGCCTTAAGAGGCGTCGGCAGGCCGGCCCTTGATCATGTCGCGGATGCGATCCGCCGTGCGCGGGCTGATGAGCCGCAACGCCAGATAGAAGAAAAACCCGATGACGGCGAGCCAGAGCACGGTCATCGCGAGACCGACTAGGCTGCCAAGGATCCCGAAAATCAGCTGGAGGCCGAACCACGCGACAACGGCGAGAAGTGCGAACCCCAAAATGCTCCGGAACATGATACCCTCCGTGGTGTCCGGTGCGTGTGCAGCGTACGCCTAAATGTCGCACAAAGTTTCGTCGTGTGAAGTGCTGGTCGCGGGGGGGGGAATCATCGGCGCGGCGTGCGCCCGCGCGGCCGCGCTTGCCGGACTCCGCGTAGCAATCTGCGAGCCCGGCCCCGAGCCGGCGGCCGCTTCGGCAGCGTCAGCCGGGATCCTGGGCGCACAAATCGAACGGACGGACGAGTCGCTCCGGGCGTTGGGCCTGCGTGGACGCGACCTCTATGAAAGCCTGGCCGCCTCGCTACTCGAAACGACCGGCATCGATATCGGGCTGTGGCGTGAGGGTATCGCGTCCCTGGCGTTCGACGAATCGGAGGCGGAGCGCCTGCGCGATGCGGTCGCCCACCAAAGACAAGCCGGACTGCGCTGCGATTGGCTCGAGGCCGGTGATGTCGCCGAGCGCTTTCCCGCGGCGGCGCCTTGTCTAGGCGCGCTGTTCGCGCCTGAAGACGGTGCGGTACACGCGCCCCTGCTCGCCCGGGCGCTGCTTGCCGACGCGAAGCGCCGTGGCGCGGTCGTCATCGCAGCGCGTGTGCAGCGTATCAACACCATCCTCGGGCGGGCGACGGCTGTGGAAACGTCCACTGGCAAGATAAAAGCTGAGCACGTCATCATCGCCGCCGGAGCCTGGTCGCCTCGCATCGAGCATCTCCCGCGGGCCTTACCGGTCGAGCCGGTTCGCGGGCAAATGGCGGCGCTGCCGTGGCCCGCCGGCGTGCCGCGCGCAATCCTGTACTACGATCACGGATATGTGGTCGCGCGAGACGGCGAAGCGCTGATGGGCAGCACGATGGAACACGTCGGATTCGACAACAGTGTCACCGACTCGGGTCTCGAGGACATCCTCGCGAATGCCACGCGACTGTTTCCCGCGCTCGCCTCGCGTGGGCCCATGCGCACCTGGGCGGGCCTGCGGCCGGTGACGCCGGATGGCCGCCCGATTGTCGGCGCCGACCCGGATGTGAGAGGATTGTGGTATGCCACCGGACATGGGCGCAACGGCGTATTGCTGGCCGCCCTCACCGGCGAGATCATTGCAAGCCTCGTGACGACAGGAACATCCGAGATAGAGATTGCTTCTCTCGCCCCGGAACGCTTTACTTCCTGACTGTCTTCAGCAGCGTAGCGTCGTGTTTCGTACCTGTGCTTTCTGCAACGCGTCGTTCGACGGCGACGGCGGTCCATCCGGTCTCGGTGTGGGCCGTCGGATCGCGTTTGACGAGTGGAAGGGCCGGTTGTGGGTCGTCTGCCCGCGTTGCAGCCGCTGGAATCTCACCCCATTCGATGATCGGCTGGAACGAATTGAGGCCGTCGCCCGCACGGCGAGCCTGGGCCGCGTGGCGGCGTCGACTGCACAAGTCTCGCTGATCCGCTGGCAGCGGTATGACTTCGTGCGCGTCGGTAAGCCGCCGCGGGTGGAGCTCGCGACCTGGCGCTACGGCGAGCGCTTGCGGAACCGCCAGCGCGAGCGCATGAAAGTCGTCGTTCCCCTGACCATCGCCGCGATCGGCCTCGGTGTCGCCGCCAACGTGGCTGCGGGCGGTGGCTTCGGCCTGGTCGTGTGGAACGTCCATCGCGCCGTCGATTGGTTCTATCTCCGCCTGCTTGGCAGTCGCAAAGTCTCGATGATCGAGGCACCCATTTGCGCGCATTGCGGCAGCGTGATGGAGCTGCGCGCCCGCCACGTGCAACACGCGCGCGTGGTACCCGACGCGCACGCCGACATGGCGGTGCTGCTGAGCTGCCCGCGTTGTCGCCAGGAGGGCGCGCAGCTCACCGGTACTGAGGCGGTTCACGTGCTGAGGCAAGGATTGCCCTACCTGAACGTGATTCGCCGTGGCGGCAAACGCGCCGAGGATGCCGCACGCGAGGTGGATCAAGTCGGCGGGCCCGAATGGCTCGTCCGCGACGTCGCGTTTCGGCAGACCACGCTCCGAGCACTCCGTCCGGAGCGACGGCTCGCCCTCGAAATGGCGGTCGATGAGCAGGCAGAAGCCGAGGAGTTGGAGCGGCAGTGGCGCGAAGCGGAAGAGATTGCCGACATCGCGGACGGAACGCTCAGCACGTCTGCCGAGATCGAAGAGAAACTTCGGCGCTTGAAAGACAACGGAGGCGATCAACCGTCCGGTTGAAAAACGGGCTACCCCGCCTTATTAGCGCCCGCTATCTTCGATTCCCATGGCTGCACCGCTCGTCCAGATCATGCCGCCCCCACCCCCTGCTCCTGCCGCAGGGGACAGCGCGCGTAAACCCTCCTGGCTCAAGGTCAAAGCCCCGGGCGGGCCGAACTACCTAGCCCTGAAACACATGATGCGGGACCTGCGGCTTCATACCGTGTGTGAAGAAGCCCATTGTCCCAACATCGGGGAATGCTGGGAGCACCGCGCCGCAACCTTCATGATCCTCGGGGACGTCTGCACGCGGAATTGCGCGTACTGCGCGGTAGCGCATGGGACCCCCGCTCCGCTCGACGCCGGCGAGCCGCCGCGTCTGGCTGACGCAGTCGCACAGATGGGACTCAAGCACGTCGTCATCACCAGCGTGGATCGCGATGACTTGCCGAACGGCGGCGCCGAAATATTTGCCGCGTGTATCGCGGAGATCCGACGCCGGCTTCCCGCGACCTCGATCGAGGTCCTGATTCCTGACTTCAAAGGCAACCCCGAAGCGCTCCGCATCATCGTCGCTGCCCAACCCGACATCCTCAATCACAACCTCGAGACCATTGCCCGCCTCTATCGCATCGCGCGGCCCGGCGGCCGCTACACCCGCGCGCTCGAGCTATTGCGGACCGCGAAGGAAATGAACCCCGACCTCCTCACGAAATCCGGCCTGATCTGCGGCCTGGGAGAGGAATGGGATGAGCTGCTCGTCGCGATCCGCGATTTGCGAGCACAAGGCGTCGACATCATCACGCTGGGCCAGTACCTGCGTCCTTCGGAACAGCATCTGCCGATCGCACGCTGGTATACCCCCGATGAGTTCGCCGAATTAAAGCGGTACGGAATGTCACTCGGCTTCCGTCATGTCGAGTCGGGACCGCTGGTACGCTCCAGCTATCACGCCTGGGAACAAGTCGAGGCCGCCGCCGCCGGGGCCGCAACTTCATGACCGCCACCGCCCGCAGTCCGAAGGACACGACGCAAGCCGAGCTGCACCTCAAGATGTTGCGGCAGATGCTGCTGATCCGCCGCTTCGAGGAGAAGGCCGCGGAAGCGTACGCCCTCGGCAAGATCGGTGGCTTCTGTCATCTCTACATCGGGCAAGAGGCAGTCGGCGTTGGGGCGCTCACCGCGCTGCGTGAAGACGACTACGTCATCTGCTCATACCGCGAGCATGGCCAGGCGCTCATCAAGGGCATCTCGCCGAACGCGGTGATGGCGGAGCTGTTCGGCAAAGCCACCGGCTGCTCGAAGGGCAAAGGCGGCTCGATGCATTTGTTCGACGTGCACCGCCGTTTCATGGGCGGGCATGGGATCGTCGGCGGCCATATCCCGCTCGCCGCGGGTCTGGGCTTCGCGATCAAGTACAAAGGCGGCGATCAGGTCTGCGTGTGCTTCTTTGGCGAAGCCGCTGTGAACATCGGTGCGTTTCACGAGACGCTGAACATGGCATCGGTTTGGAAACTGCCGGTGATTTTCCTCTGCGAGAACAATCGCTACGGCATGGGAACCGCGTTCGAGCGAGTGGCGGCGGTGACCGATATCGTCGAGCACGCCTGCAGCTACGACATGGCCGCGGAGCTGGTGGACGGCATGAATGTGCTGACCGTCTACGACGCGACGCGGCGCGCCGTCGAGCGGGCCCGCAAGCACAGCCACCCGACGCTGCTCGAGGTGCGCACCTATCGCTACATGGGCCACTCGATGTCCGATCCCCTCCACGGCGTCTATCGGACCAAGGACGAAGTAGAGGAACAGAAGGCCCGCGACCCCATCACGCATCTCGCCGCCAAACTCAAAGAGGAAGGCGTGATCGATCAGGCAGCACTCGACGCGATGGATACCGAGATCCATGCCGAAGTCGAAGAGGCCGTGAAATTCGCCGATGAGAGCCCCGATCCCGAACCGGACGAGCTCTTCACCGACGTGTTGGTCGACTGAGCGATGGCCACCCTCACCTATCGGGATGCGCTGAACCAGGCGCTGCGTGAAGAAATGCAGCGCGACCCGAACGTGTTTCTAATGGGCGAGGAGGTCGGCGTGTATCAGGGCGCGTACAAGGTGAGCCGCGGGCTGCTGGAAGAGTTCGGGCCGCAACGGGTCGTGGACACGCCGATTGCCGAACTGGGTTTTGCCGGCATCGGCGTGGGCGCCGCGATGGGTGGTCTCAGGCCGGTAATCGAGTTCATGACGTGGAATTTCGCGGTTCTGGCGCTCGATCAAATCGTCAATTCAGCCGCCAAGATGCTCTACATGTCCGGCGGCCAGATTCCCATGCCGATCGTCTTCCGCGGCCCGAACGGCGCCGCGCTGCAGCTCTCCTCGCAGCACTCGCAGGCATGGGAGAGCTGGCTCTCGCACATCCCCGGACTGAAAGTCGTCGCGCCCGCAACACCTGCTGATGCCAAGGGTCTCCTCAAGTCGGCGATCCGGGACAACAATCCGGTCATCGTGCTCGAAGGCGAGATGCTGTACAACCTCAAGGGGGACGTCCCCGATGGCGAGCATATCGTCCCGATCGGGCGCGCGGACATCAAGCGCGAAGGCTCGGATGTGACGCTCGTCTGTCACTCGAAAACCCTGAGTGTGGCCGTCAAAGCGGCCGAGCAGCTCGCCGAACAGAATGTCTCCGCTGAAGTCCTGGACCTGCGCTCGCTGCGCCCCCTCGATGAAGCGGCGATTCTCGAGTCGGTCGCCAAGACGAACCGCGCGGTCGTCGTGGAGGAGGGCTGGCCGCATTCCGGCATTGGGGCGCAGATCGTGGACGTGATTCAGCGCGATGCCTTCGACGATCTCGATGCGCCGGTGCTGCGCGTCACGCAGGCCGACGTGCCGATGCCGTACAACAAGGTGCTCGAGCGCGCGGCCAAGGCCTCGCCCGAGAAAGTCGTCGCGGCCGCGCGGCGCGTGCTGTACCTCGAGTAGCGCCGATGGCGACCAAAGTCCACATGGAGGCGCTCTCGCCCACGATGGAGGAAGGGCGGCTCGTGAAGTGGACAAAGCACGAAGGCGACGCGGTGAAGTCGGGCGACACGCTCGCCGAGGTCGAAACCGATAAGGCCATCATGGAGCTGGTGGCGCGGGCGGATGGCCAGCTGATCAAAGTCGTCGTACCCGAAGGCAGCACGGTGCCCGTTGGAAACGTCGTCGCGTGGATTGGGAAGCCTGGTGAGAAGGTCGATGGTGATGGTGCGATCGCGCCGGCGAGACCGGGAAACGAGAAGCGGGAAACGGGAAACGTGGCGTCGCAAACGGCCCCGGCACCCAAACCCACACCGGCCGCCGTCCCTCAACCCTCGCCCGCTCGCCAAGCTCCGCCAGCCGCCCCGGCGGACGCGACACGTGTGAAGGCTTCGCCTCTGGCTCGACGCATCGCCAAAGAGTCCGGCGTCGATCTCAAGCTCGTTACTGGCTCGGGGCCCGGTGGTAGAGTTGTGAAACGGGATGTCGAAAGCGCTCCTGCACGCGAGGCAACCGCCGTAACTACTTCAGCCACCACGTTTCCCGTTTCCCGTGTCCCGTCTCCCGCACGCACCGGTGCTGCGTTTGAGGACGTCCCCCTCACCCAGATCCGAAAGACGATCGCCAAGCGGCTCGCGGCGTCGATTGGGCCGGTCCCGCACTTCTTCCTCACGACCGAGATCGACATGGAGCGCGCCGCCGAGGCCCGCGAGGCGCTCAACAAGCAGCTCGGCGAAGAGGGGGGCAAGATTTCGTTCAACGACATCATCATCAAAGCCGTCGCTTTGGCGTTGGTGCGCCACCGCGCGTGCAACGCCTGGTTCCAGGAAGACCACATTCGGTACTGGAACGAAGTGCACATCGGCATGGCGGTCGCCATCGAAGACGGCCTCATCACGCCGGTGATTCGCAATGCGGACGTGAAGTCGTTGAGCGAGATCGGCGCGGAGGCCCGCGACCTGGCGGGGAAGGCGCGCAGCCGCCGCCTCAAACCCGAGGAGTACACGGGCTCCACGTTCAGCGTTTCGAATCTTGGCATGTTCGACATCGATCAGTTCACCGCCGTGATCAATCCACCCGAGGCGGGGATCGTTGCGATCGGCACCATCGTGCCCAAGGCCGTGCCGGACGGCGATCGGGTCAGCGTGCGGAAACGGCTGCGGGTGACGATGAGCTGCGACCACCGCGTGATCGATGGCGCGACGGGCGCCGCATTCTTGAAGACCTTGAAGCAAATGCTCGAAAACCCATTGGCGATGCTGCTCTAAGGAGCACCTGTGGCAAGTTTTGACGTGATCGTTCTCGGGGGCGGCCCCGCGGGCTACATCTGCGCCATTCGCAGCGCGCAGCTCGGCATGAGCACCGCGGTCGTCGAGCAGGAGAAGTTGGGCGGGGTGTGCGTGAACATCGGCTGCATTCCGACCAAGGCGCTGCTCCACTCCGCGTACATCGCCGGCCTATTGAAGGAATCGAAGGAATTCGGCGTCGAAGCGAGCGGCGTGAAGACCGATTACGGCGTTGCAATGAAGCGCTCCCGGCGAGTGAGCGATCAGAATTCCAAGGGCGTCGAGTTCCTGATGAAGAAGCACAAGATCACCGTCGTGAAGGGAACCGGTGTCGTGCAGCCAGGCAAGAAAGTGAAAGTTGGCAGCGACGTGTACGAGGCAAAGAAGGCCGTCGTCATCGCCACGGGCTCCCGGGTCAAAGGCATTCCCCAGATCGGCCTCGAAATCAACAAGACGACCGTCATCTCTTCCGATGACGCGCTGTTGCTCGAGCGCGTGCCGGAATCCCTCGCGATCATCGGCGCGGGCGCGGTCGGCATGGAGTTCGCGGACATCTTCCACGCGTTCGGCGTGAAGATCACGCTGATCGAAGCGCTGCCGCGCATCCTGCCAATCGAAGACGCCGAGGCGTCCGACACGCTGGCGAAGAGCTATCGTAAACGCGGCATCGACGTGATCGCGGGCGCCAAGGTTACGAAGGCGGCCGTCGGAAAAGACAAGGTGACGCTCGACATCGAAGCGGGCGGCGAGAAGAAACAGGTGACCGCCGCCGCGGTCCTCATGGCCGCGGGCCGCGCCGTCAACACCGAAAACATCGGCCTCAAAGAGTGCGGCATTCAGCTCACCGATCGTGGGTTCATCAAGGTTGACCAGAATCTCCAGACGACCGCGCCCGGGTATTACGCGATCGGCGACGTCGCCGGTCCGCCGATGTTGGCCCACAAGGGGTTCCGCGAGGGCTCAGTGGTCGCCGAAATCATCGCGGGCCAGAAGCCCCACGCGATCAAGTACGACAATGTGCCCAGCGTGACGTATTGCCACCCGGAGGTGGCGAGCATCGGATTGACCGAAGATCAGTGCAAGGAGAAGAAGCTCGATTACGTGGCGGGGCGGTTTCCCTTCTCCGCCAACGGGCGGGCGCGCGGGACCGGCGAGACGGAAGGCTTCGTCAAGATCCTTAGGGACAAGAAGTACGGCGAGATCCTCGGCGCGCATATCGTGGGCGCGCATGCGTCCGAGATGATCCACGAGCTGGCCGTCGCGCGCGAGAACGAGTACACGGTCGAAGAAATCGACCTGGCGATCCATGCACACCCGACGATGTCCGAGGCCATCGGTGAGGCCGCGCTCGATTCGCTTGGCCGCGTGCTGCACATATGAAAGGTCCCCCCGCCCCTCCGAAGGATCCACTCGCCCTCGGACTCGGTTCGCTCGGCGCCGGCGTCGCGTTCGGCGCCGCGTGCCTCACGGCCGCCCAGATCGTCGCCTCCATTCTCCGCGGCGAGCTCGAGCGATCGGGCTATCGCGAGACAGCGGCCGATCCATTGCTGGCAGGACTCATCGCGGCCGTCGGGGTCGGTGGCGTGTGCGGTTGGTATCGCAGCTTTGACCTGGACAACATCTGGCAGCGTGGCGTGATCGCGGTGCTGGCTGCCGTAGGCGCAATCCTGATTGGTTTCCTGGCGGCACCGCTCGACCGGTTCTTCGGCGTCCTGGGGATGATCGTCTGGCTTCTTCTCAACATCGCGCTCGGGATTCTGGCCACGCGCTGGGCGATAAAGGGGAAGGGGGAAGAGGGAAGCGGGATGAGTACACCGTGACCGAAGAGCGCAGCATCGAGGTGATCGAAGCGGGGGTCGTGCCATACGCCGATGCACTCGACTGGCAGCGGCAGCTCGCTGAAGACCGAATCGCGAGGCGTCTCGATCACGATGTGCTGCTGCTGCTCGAGCACCCACCGGTGGTAACGCTGGGCAGAAGTTCCCACGCCGCTCATCTGCTCCGTCCCGCGGGCGTCGATGTCTTCGAAGTCGAGCGTGGCGGCGACGTCACATTCCACGGACCGGGTCAGCTCGTCGGCTATCCCATTCTCGACCTCAGTGCCCCCCCCTACAAACAGGACCTCCATTGGTACCTGCGCACGCTCGAGCAGGCGCTCATCGAATCGCTCGGCATCCTCGACATCCCCGCGGAGCGCAATCCGGGCTACACGGGCGTCTGGACGCGGGGCAAGAAGATCGGGAGCATCGGCATTCACGTGAAGCAGTGGGTCACCTGGCATGGGTTCGCACTCAACGTCGCCACTGATCTCACATACTTCGATCGCATCGTGCCATGCGGAATCCAGGGCGTGGAGATGACGTCCGTCGAACGGGAAACGGGAAACGGGAAAGAACGGGAAACGCGAAACGGGACACGGGAAACGTTGTGGGAGGAGAGTGTGAGTGCGGTAATCCAAGGATTCCAGAGAGTGTTCCGAGTGTCGTTAATTCCGTGCCCTGAAGAGCCGGCTCGGCGAGAACACGAGTCCTTAAGGACTCGCGCAGTGGCCGAGCCGGGGCTTCAGCCCACGGATTAGAAAAGAATGACTGCGCCCAACCTTCCCCGGATCCCCCCCGGCCAAATCGAAACCACCAAATGGCCGGTCCTGCATTACGGCGACGTCCCGACGGTCGACACGTCCAAATGGACGTTCATGGTTTCCGGTCTCGTCGAAAATCCGTTCACCCTGACGTACGACGAGTTTCTCAAGCTTCCGCGCCAAACGGTGAACTGCGACATCCACTGCGTGACGACATGGAGCCGGCTCGATAACACGTTCGAAGGCGTGTCCGTTCAGCTGTTGCTCGAGCGCGCGAAACTAAAGCCAGAAGCGAAGTATTGTCTCGTGGTCGCGGAGCAGGGATTCACGACGAATCTGCCGCTGTCGGATCTGAATCGGCCTGAGAATCTGATCGCGTTGAAGTGGGCGGGTGAGCCACTCACACCCGAGCACGGCTGGCCTGCGCGGCTGCTGGTGCCCCATCTCTACTTCTGGAAGAGCGCCAAGTGGGTGCGGGGCTTCGAGCTACTGGCGGAGGATCTGCCGGGCTTTTGGGAACAGAACGGCTATCACATGCGGGGCGATCCGTGGACGGAAGAACGCTACGGAGGCCGAGGCCTGACGCAGCACGAGATCAACAAGTTCCGGAACGCGAGTAAGCGAATTGCTAAATGACTGCGGGGCACCGCCCCGGGGTCAGACGCGCCCCGACTCTCCCAGCAACTCGTAGAACGTCCGGAACACCTCGATGCCATCCCACAACTGCTTCAGTTCGAGCTTCTCGTTGGGTGCGTGCAGCCGGTCATCCGGCAAGCCGATGCCCGTCAGGATAACGGGCGCGCCTCCCGAGGCGAGAGCCGGGACGACTGGAATCGATCCGCCCGCGCGCGCCGGCACCGTCCCCCGCCCCAGCACCTGCTTGAACGCCTGATCGAGCAGCTTGAACGATGGATCGTTCAGCTTGATCTGCGCGGGATCCGCACCATGGAGAAAGCGGACACTGGCAGACACGTACTTCGGCGCGAAGCGCTTGACGGCGGCCTCGAGCTGCCGCTCCACGGTCTTGAGTTTCTGATTGGGCACGAGCCGCATGCTGACTTTGGCGGTCGCCTCGGCCGGAATCACGGTCTTTGCTCCTTCGCCCGTGAACCCGCCGAGGATGCCGTGAATCTCGAACGTCGGCAGCGCCCAGAGCCGCTCGAGCACGGAGTACTTCTTGAGCCCGACGAGCCCCTTCCCCTGCACGCGCTTGTTGAGAAAGTCCTTCTCCTTGAACGGCAGCCTCTTCCATGCCGCGAGCTCGGTTTTCGAAGGCCGCCGCACGGGGCCGTAGAGTCCGGGGATGTTGATCTTGCCATCCTCACCCTTGATTCGTGTCAGCAGGCGGGCGAGCTCTTCGGTCTTGGACGTGCGTACCGTGATCTCCGCGTACGCGAGCCCTCGCAGCGTCGTGTACACCGCCGGCCAACCCGGCGCGACGTACGACATGTCCGCTACGAGTATGGCGTCGGCCTGCACGCGCTGCGGCTCCCGCGCGACCAGATCGAACAGCACCTTCGATCCGTATTCCTCTTCCCCTTCGATCAGAAACCGGAAGTTGACCGGCGGCCGCGGGGACGCCGCGATCGCCTTGAGCAAGCAGAAGACCTGCCCCTTGTCGTCCGCCGCGCCGCGCGCGTAGAGCCGCCCGTCACGAACCGTCGGCTCAAACGGCGGTGTCGTCCATTCGGCGAGTGGATCGGGAGGTTGGACATCGTAGTGACCGTAGATCAGCAAGGTCGGCGCGCCGGCGACCTCCGGCCCGGCACCCCACACCACGGGATGCGTCTCGCTGCCGAGGAATTGCACGTCGTGACAACCGAGTCGTCGCAGCTCTTGCGCGACCCACTCAGCCGCGGCGCGGCAATCCTGATTGTGTGCCGGCAACGTCGACACCGAAGGAATGCGGAGGAATGCGCTCAGCTCGTTCAGTAATTGATCGCGATTCATGGCGGCAGAAATGTAGAGAGGCCGGTCGCCGCTAGCCAGCGAGTGGGGTCGGGGTAGATTTGAGCGCCATGCGTACGACCGCATCCTACGATCTGTTTCCCGATGCCCGCAGCGAGCGCGCGCTCGCGCGGGCGCGTTGGCTCGCACGCGAAGGACGGATGCGGGATGCGCAGGCCGCGTACGATGAATTGCTTGCCTCAAAGCCCGAACTCAAAGCATGCTGGGCCGAATACTTCGAGCTGCTGCGCGCCGGTGGACGCAAAGAGGAAGCGTTGCAGCTTGCCGATCGCGCCCGAGCGACCTTCGGCGAGACCGGCTTCTCCTTCACCCTTCGCGGTGCCGCGCTTGCCGAGCTAGGTCGCTACCAGGACGCGTTGGCCGAGCTCGAGCGGGCGGTCGAAGTCGACCCGGACTTGGCGCTCGTCTGGCACGAGCTCGGCTACGTCGCCTACAAACTGGGCGATAAGAACCGGGCGCTGCTCGCGCTCGATCGCGCATTCGCCCTCGAGCCGCATACCGATACGCTCAAGCTCCGAGGGCAGGTGCTCCGTGACGCAGGCCGCTACCAGGCGGCCGAAGTGGCCTTCGAGGGCGCGGCCCAGGCGGCCGAGCATGCCGAGCAACGCGCCGATGCCGAGCGCGAGATCGCGGTCACGCAGCGGTATGGCTCGTATGCGCCGCGCCGGCCGGAGGACCTCAGCGCTGCGGAGCGCTGGTTTGCCGACACAGGGGCGATCGTGCTGGCCGCCACCCCGGGGCCAGTGGCGCCCAGCGACGAAACGCTCGTGGCGACGTTCGCCGAGGTGGCGGCGAAATCCGATTGGCAATTCGGCCAGGTGATCCTCCTCGGCGCGGAGTTCTCGGCGTACCACGCGCTCGCCGAGTTGCTGGGCGCTCCGCTCGTCACGCCGGCGCTCTTTGATCCCACCGCTTGTCCTCTCGTCGTCGCCCTGCGGCCGCTGCCGGCCGACCAAACGTGGACAGGGCTCGTCGCGACCCTGCAGCGGGAGGGGTCGGGTCTTGCCTTAACCATCGAGCATCCGGCGGAATCCACGCTTGCGGTCACCACGGACGTGATCGGTGTCCTCACGGATGATGGGAAGCGCCGCTCCCGCGCGCCGAACCCCGCGCAGGCCTTGAGCGAGGGCCAACACCCTGGCGCCCGGCTGGCGGGTCGCCGGCTGCGTCCTCAATAACGGATGACGCGATCAGGTTTTTCACACCCTGAAGGGTGCTTGAGCCTGTCCATACATGACTGCAACTGATCCGACCCCGCGACCCAGTCGTGCGCCGATGTCGGGCCGCGCGATCGTCCAGAGTCAGTTCGATCGCGCCGCCGACCTGATCAACCTCGAAGCGTACATGCGAAAAATCCTCATGTCGCCATTCCGCGAGGTGCAGGTCGAGGTCCCGGTGCGGATGGATGACGGGCGGATCGAGGTGTTCACCGGCTATCGCATACAGCACAATGGCGCCCGCGGTCCGTGCAAAGGGGGGATTCGCTACCACCCCGAGGCGGATCACGACGAAGTGCTCGGGCTCGCGGCGATCATGACGTGGAAGACGGCGCTGATGGATATCCCCTTCGGCGGCGCGAAGGGTGGCGTCACGGTCAATCCCAAGAAGCTCTCGAAGCTCGAGCTCGAGCGCCTGACTCGCCGGTTCACGCAACGGATCGCGATCGTGCTCGGCCCCTACCGGGATATTCCCGCTCCCGATGTGAACACCAATGCGCAGGTGATGGCCTGGATTCTCGATGAATACTCGAGCCGCCAGGGCTACAGCCCCGCGGTTGTGACCGGGAAACCGGTGGCCCTGGGTGGCTCTTTGGGGCGCGAGGAAGCGACCGGCCGGGGCGTCATGTACGTGATGCAGGAATACGCGCGCGACTTCGGCATCCCGCTGAAAGGGGCACGCGTCGTCATTCAGGGATTCGGAAATGTGGGCAGCCACTTGGCTCGGTTGCTCGATAGCGAAGCGGGCGCCAAGGTCATCGCCGTCAGCGCCGTGGAGGGCGGGATCTACAACGACAAGGGGCTCGACATTCCGGGGCTGCTCGCGCATGTCGCCCAGGGCAAGCCCGTGACCGAATGGACGGGTGGCAAGTCAATCACCAACGACGAACTCTGGACGATTCCCTGCGACTGGCTCGTGCCGGCCGCCTTGGGCGGCGTCATTACAAAGGAGTCCAACGCCCGGACGATCGATTGCAAGGTCGTGGTCGAGGGAGCGAACGAGCCCACCACGCCGACCGCGGATCGCATTCTCGAGGAGCGCGGCATCGCAGTCATTCCCGACTTCCTGGCCAATGCCGGCGGCGTGACCGTGAGCTACTACGAGTGGGCCCAGAATCTCCAGCAGTACCGGTGGACGCACGAGCAGGTGAATCGCGAGCTGAAGGCCACGATCACGAAGGCCTACGTGTCAGTACGGGATCTAGCGAAGCAGAAGGCCGTGACGTTTCGAACGGCTGCGTACGGTATTGCTTTGCAGAGGGTAGCTGATGCGGAGCGGCTGAGAGGAAACTAGTCTTCGACCTTCATGCCGGGACGGGAATAAAGTGCGCGGTAGGGGTCACGATCTGGTTGCGTAAAGACTCGGATCTGGATTGCCCGAATGGTCTCCGCAATGTCGGCATTGTTCTGTAGATAAATCTCGTCAAACAAGTTCAAATCCATCCGATACAATCGCTCGGCAATCACGACCGCGTTGTTGAGCGGCGCCTGCGCGAACCAACGCCAATCGTATGTCTCCAGCGACTGGCCCGTCGGTCCCTTGAACTGATCACGGGCCCAGCCGAACAGCGCGGCGCGCACCCGTGCCAATTTCTCGCCGCTCAGCGGTTCCGCGTAGGCCGAATCGAGGCGCCGCGCGAGCTCCGCATAGAAAACGTCCAAGGTGCGCTCATCGCGCCAGCGCGCCGCCGCGCGACGCGCATCCAGCGTGTCGTGGCGCGAGCGAAAGAACGCCTCCGCGCCGCGATAGCCGACGAAGCTCGCGAAGCTCTCATTGAACGGCGTCTGGCTCTTCACATACAGCGTGTTGTGCGCCAGCTCGTGCACGACCGTCGCGACCAGCTCCATCGTGTCCCGGCTCATCGCGGTCGAGAACAGCGGATCGCTCAGATAGCCGAGCGTCGAGAACGCACCGGAAGGACGGAGAAACACGTCGAGCCCCTGCTGCCCGAACTGCTCCGCTTCGCGCCGGGCGCGTGCCGCACTGAAGAAGCCCTTGTAGGGAACCACGCCGACGATCGGGTACGTCCACGTGATCTCGCGCAGCTTGTCGCGACGACTGGCCGACAACACGAGCAGCAGCGTATCCCGCCCCACGTCCACATACGTCGTGTAGGTCTTCCCGACGACGAGTCCCAGCGAATCGGCCGCGAAGGCGCGCGCCGCGAGGACGAGCTTCAGACGCTGGCGCAGCGGCGCCGGCGTCGCGGAATCGGCGATCAACTTCTCTATCGAGCGGCGCCGCATCATCAGGCGGGCTTCTTCGATGCCGGCTCTGGCGATGTAGCGCGCATCGGCACTGAAGAGCAACACGAGGATGATGCCGGCAACGGCAGCACCGAGGGCGATGACGAGTATACGCTTAACGAGGCGGCCCCAGCGGGGTCGAGCCCGCTCGGTTAGGGCGTCCACCGCAACCCGACGCGATGCGTGCCGCCGCCAAGCGCATCATACGGTTGAAAGGCGTAATCCATCGCGAGGCGCCCGAGCACCACGCCGCCGCCCAGCGTGATGCGCGACGCATCGGTCACCGCCGGCCGGGTCGAGTAGCCCGCGCGCGCGACCAGGCCGACGCCGCCGGTTACGATGCCGCCCTCGATTCCTTGAATGAGGACGGCGCGCTTGTCGCGCGTCCACTGCCCCTCGAGTGTCGTGAGCAGTCGATAGGTGCCTTCCGGATCGGTGTAGTTCAGCGTCAAACCGGCGCGCGTGCGGCGGGGAAGCAATGCACCGCCGCCGAGGTCGCCGCCGAGGTTCTGGACGCTCATGCCGAACGCCATGATGTCGAAGACGGCGATCGCCATGCCGATGTCGCCCGCCCACGCATCGCTGACTGCCGAGCCGATCTGCTGGCGATCGTATTTCGCCGTAACGCCGAGCGCGGCAAACCCGCGGCGATACACGAGCGACGTCACGGCGAGTGCCTCGTACGGATGGAACGATGCACCCGTCGGCATGCCGCGGCGGCCGCCTGTCGAAGGATCGGGAACGATCTCCGGCTCCGAGCCGTAATCGAGCGCCTGTGCGCCGAACCCCCATGTCAATCGCGTCACGCGGAGCGCGACCGCGGCGGTCGAGATGGCGGTTCCTGAAAGGTACGGCTCGTACGATCCTTCCAGACCCAGATGCCGGATCGTCGCGATGCCCGCCGGATTCGCGAAGATCGCGCCCGCGTCGCCGACGAGCGCTGCGCCCGCGCCGCCGAGCGCGGCGGCACGCGTGGATCCGGGAAGGGCCGTGAGGACGCTGCCTTCCGTCTGGGCGGTCAGGCGGTTCGGCGGTTGGACAAGCAGAAGACTCATGCCAACTCCAACCGCCCAACCGCCGCACCGCCCAACCGTCGTTCTCATCGGATCCGAATCACATTCAGTCGCGGCACCAACACCACGTTGAAGAGGCCGCCGTTCGCCGACGTGAACTGAAGCGTGAAGCCAGGGTCCCCAGGCGACTGCGTCGCCCGATGGTAAATCCCCGAGCCCGCCCGCAGCGTTCCGGTGAGCAGCACCGAGCGCCCTTCGCTCACCGTGGGGACAAGGGGAAACGGCTTTTTGAATACCGTGTCTGCCTGCGCGTTGAGCGACGCGAAGGTCGAACGGTACGACCAGGAGTCGTACTTCAGCTCGGCTGGCGTTGGAAAGCCGGGAAGATCGGACACGTAGTTGGCCAGCGCCCAGCGGGACACGACCGTTTCGAACGGAGCGCCGGTCACCGCTGCGACATTTTGCGCACCGGTGTTGGTGGTTTGCAGCAGCCGCCTGGTGAACGCATTCCATTGCGCGGCGGTGGTGCCGCCCGAATATCGATCGACCACGTAGCGCACGAACATCCATGCCGCGCCTCTCTCGGCAAGCGTTCCGATGCCCGAGGTGGGCAAGAGAAAATGTTTGCCGGTGGAATCGAGATACGTATAGGCATCGATGAGATCGCCACCATAAAACCGGCATTGCGTCGTGCCGATCACACACGTCGAGACCGGTGCATCGGGCTGCGTCTCGTAACTGCGACCACCCAACTCCTCGGCGTAGTGCGAGAAGCCCTCGTTGAGCCACAAGACTTCGCTAGATCCGCTACGAACGAGCACGTGCTGGTTGAAGCTGATCATGTGCTGGAATTCGTGGATGAACGTCACCGGCACAAACCGCTGCACGTCGATGACGCTGTGCTTGCAGCTCAACTTGCCCGTCGGATCCGCGACAATCGAATAGAACACCTCTCCCTTATTTGAGCGCGAATCGTTGCGGAATTGCGGGTCCAGATCGAGGCCGAAGAAGAAGCCCGCCACAAAACCGGTTTTCAGGCACACGCTGGCGCTGACGAGCTTGTTGACGACGTTCGTCATCAAGACGAGCACGACGCTGTTCGTGTCGATGTCCGATTCGCGTCCGAATGCCGCCGTATCGATCGCATAGAGACGCTGGTCGAAGGTTTTGGCGATGCTATCGAGCTGCGTGGAATCGAGACCGCCGGCGGGGGCAAGTGTGTCGACGTAGATCGCAATCTTGCTCTGCACCGCGCGCACCCGCGCGATGACCCGAGTGAACGTCGAGCAGTCGAGTCTGGCGCACACCATGAACGTGCGCTGGTCGTTCAGCGCGGGAGGACCGGCTTGAACCGCCGGCCTTTGGGGGGCAGCAGCCTTCGCCATGTCGTCGCGATTGGGAGCGAAACCCCAGGAACGCCGCTCCTCGCCCAGGCGCAAGAAGTCGTGGAATTGCAGGGCCGGCGAGGGCGTGGGTTCACCAATCCCTGCTGAAGGTCCCGGCGCGGGGAGAATCGTGTCGCCACCCAGCCGGAACGACCCTGATGTCCCGGGAACGCCGGTCGCGAACTGCGGCACCACGAGGTATTCGAGGGTCGAGGGCGTCCCGTTGGCCGGAAACACTGTGCACCCGGAGTCGAGCACAGCATCAATCGACCGGTAGGCACCAGGAATGGCCAACACCACGGAGTCCCCCTTCGCTGTACAAGGACGCAGGTGCGGCTCCGTGCCGCTACTACACGCCGCTATTCCCGCTGCCAACAGCCACAGCAGTTTCCGGGACATGCCGCGCATTCCTCTCCCTCTCCGTTACCTCTCCGGTGCGCCGCAGAGCCCATTGGAAACAGAGCGGTCCGGCTATCTGGTGCACACCGACCATGGCGACGAGCAGTGCTTCCAGCGACACGTTCGACTCGGGAAATGCACGCCGCAGCAGCGCGGCGAGGGTGATGGCCAGCCCTCCTTGCGAGACCAAGCCCAGCCATCCGTACTGTGCGAAATCTCCTCCTGCCCAGCGGAATCCCCAACACAGCCCATTGATCCGTAGGCCCACGAGCAGCAACGCCCACGGCCACATTTCGCCCAGCGCGTCCAGCCCAAGGTTGGTCCCCGCGAGCGCAAAAAATACGACATAGACGGGAACCGCGCATCGCTTGAGCTCGCTCGAGAGGCGCTCTCCCTCACGAGAATCGGCGTTGCGCAGGGTAACGCCGGCCGCGAGCGCCACGAGGACGGGATCGAGTTGAACCAAGCGGACCGCCTGCGACACGAGGAAGGCGGCGATCAACAACGCCCATTCCACATATCGCTCCCGCAGCACGCGGAGGTATTGCGCCGCGCCGAGTCCCAATGCGGCGCCGCCGGCGAGCGATCCGAATAGCAGCAGCAAACCGCGAACGGCGATTCCGGGTGTGACGGCACCGCCACTCGCGAGCGGCTGCGCGATGGCGAGGACGACGATCAACAGCAGCACGCCGGCGACGGCCTGCACGATCGTGAGATCCACCATCGTGCGGGCAACCGAACCCTCCGCGCCGATATCGGTGACGAGCGCCAGCGTCGTGGTGGGCGATACCATCGCCGCCATCGCTCCCAGGACGAGCGCGAACGCAATGGCGTCGCGGAACGGCTGGTGGGCGGTGAGTGGGAACCACGGACTGATGGTGAGGACGACGAGCGCGACGACGGCAAACGGCATCGCCATTGCGCCCGCCATCATTCGCAGCAGCGTGACGCGGCGTTCGCCGCGCAGTGCCAGCGAACGGACGTCGAGCTCGCAGCCGGCAGCCAACGCGATGAGTGACAGCGCTCCGGTCGCAATTGGGCTGAGCGCCTGCACCTCGTCGGAGCGAATCAGCGCGAGCCAACCCGATCCGGCCAGGAAACCAACGACGAGATAACCGACAATGCGCGGCAGACGCAGCCGGCTACGTTGCGCGATCCCGCCGCCCAAATACGCGGCGAACAGAAGGAACCCGAGTGACAGCGTCGCGCGCGCTTCCACGGAAGCGAGGACTCCTCCTGCGCGCGCGAACCGCTGTAGTACCGCCATGATGAGGAACGAGAACGCAAGCAGCAGCCATTGCATGAGCGCCGAAAATACGGCATCTTCAGCGGCGGAACCATGCCGTTCGTTCATCTCCACACGCATAGCGAGTACTCTCTCCTCGACGGCGCGAATCGCATCCCCGACCTGCTCGATCAGGTGCAGGCGTTGGGGATGGATTCGTTGGCGATTACCGACCACGGTAATCTGCACGGCGCCTGGTCGTTCTACGCGGAAGCGAAGGCACGCAAGATCCGGCCGATTTTGGGCTTCGAGGCCTACCTCGCGTTCGGCAGTCGCCACAGCCGCGAGAAGCCCAGCGCCGACACGCCGCTCGGTTCCAACTACTCGCACCTGGTGCTGCTCGCCAAGAACCGCGTCGGCTATCAGAACCTGATCAAGCTGTCGTCGATCGGATTCCTCGAGGGCTATTACCGCCGGCCACGCATCGACAAGGAAGTCTTGGAGCGCCATCGCGATGGGCTGGTCGCGCTGGCCGCGTGTCTCTCGGGCGAAATCGCGCTGTATCTCCGGCAGGGCAACTACGAAGCGGCCAAGATGAGCGCGGCCTGGTTCGCGCGGACCCTCGGCCCCGACGGCTTCTGGCTCGAGGTCCAGAATCACGGCCTTCCCGAGGAGAAGATCGTCACCGAAGGGATGTTCCGGATCGCCGCGGAGCTGGGGCTGCCGGTCGCCGCGACCAACGACGCGCACTACTTAAAGAAGGAAGACGCCGAAGCGCACGACGTGCTGCTCGCGATCGGCACGGGGAAAGATCTCGATGACCCCAAGCGGTTCCGCTTCTTCGGCCAGGAGAGCTACGTCAAATCGGAAGCCGAGATGCGCGAGTTGTTTGGCAATCGGGCCGACGTCCTGGCGGAGACCGCGCGGATCGCGGAGCTGTGTGAGTTCGATTTCGAGAAGCGCTACTTCCTGCCGCAGTATCCGCGTCCCGCGGAGTTCGCCACCGATCAGGACCTGCTCGTTCACCTCGCGCGTAAGGGCGCCGTCGAGCGGTACGGGGATCCGCTGCCCGCCGTGGTGGAGCAGCGGCTCGAGTATGAGCTCGACGTCATCACGCGCACCGGGTACGCCGGCTACTTCCTGATCGTCTACGATCTCGTCAAAGCGGCTCGCGACCGCGGCATTCCGGTCGGGCCGGGACGCGGCTCCGCCGCCGGATCGCTCATCGCGTACGCGCTGCGCATTACCACGGTCGATCCGCTCAAGTTCGACTTGCTGTTCGAGCGGTTCCTCAATCCCGAACGCATCTCGATGCCGGATATCGATCTCGATTTCTGCTTCGAGCGGCGGGGCGAGGTCCTCGAGTACGCGCGCGAGCGCTACGGGCGGGAGTCCGTCGGCCAGATCATCACGTTCGGCACGCTGAAGGCGCGCGCCGCCTTCCGGGACGTCGCCCGGACGCTGCGCGTCGAGATGGCCGACGTCGAGCGCTTGACCAAACTGATTCCGTCGGGGCCGGCGTTCAGCGTGACGTTGGCGGAGGCAAGTGACAAAGTTCCCGAGGTGCGAGCCGCCGCCGCTCAGGACGAGCGCATTCGCAAAGTGCTCGACCTGGGGTCGCGCATCGAGGGACTGGCGCGTCACGCATCGGTGCATGCGGCGGGCGTCGTGATCGCACCGGGACCGCTGACCGATTACGTCCCAGTCTGCACGGCACCGGATTCCAAAGGCGACGCCTCCTCCCCCGACGCGATCATCACGCAGTACGACATGGTGGGTCTCGAGGAAGTCGGCATGCTGAAGATCGACCTCCTCGGCCTCAAGACGCTCACCGTGCTGCACGACGCCACGCGCATGGTCGCCGATCGACA
>Ga0209157_1001240_pt1 | contig 21501 bp, 26 predicted proteins | sample GraSoiAngelo_135_FD_185892 | JGI IMG/M metagenome (GOLD analysis project Ga0209157, IMG submission 185892) | Grasslands soil microbial communities from the Angelo Coastal Reserve, California, USA - 14_0929_05_40cm (SPAdes) (version 2) | ecosystem: Environmental > Terrestrial > Soil > Grasslands ...
GGCGAGCACGCTCCCGGCGTTCCTTTTGCCCGCATCGCTGATCCGGACGGCAACGTTCTCTGGCTCTAGTGAACTCAGTAAGGAGTAGCGAATGACCCCGACGAAAGAACAGATGAAGGCGTTCTACGCCCAATCCGCCGAACGTGCTTTGGAAGCATACGAGCAGCTCGGCCAAAAGGAGTGGGACAAGAAGGCATCTGATCACTGGACGGCAAAAGAGCACCTCGCCTACACAGTCGGCACACTCGAAGAGGAGCACTTGCCGGTGACCCACGCCACGCTCGCCGGCGAGCCGATCAAGCTGCCGGGCTTCGAGACACGGGAAGATGAGCCGGCCTTCCGTCGGGCGGTGACCGAAAAGTTCAATATTCTATCGACCGTCGAGCTAATTCCGCGGCTAAGCGCCTCTATCGACGAGCACGTTCGCATCCTCGACAGCCTTAGCGAGCCTGATCTCGAGCGCAAGGCCGTGAACCCCGGCTGGGACCGGGAAGGGACAGTCCGCGACCTGTTCACCTCGGCCTACCTTTTGCTCGTTAACCAGTACCAGGCCATCCGCCGGGTCGCCAAGGGGAAGGTTCCGCACTGGATGGACGGTATTGGGCCTGAGCGTGTTCACTATCACGTCGACCGCCTCTTCCACTACATGCCGCTAATCTTCAACCGCAGTCGCGCTGACGATCTCAACGCGACCTATCAGTTCACCATGGAAGGGGAGGGCGGTGGGCAATGGAACATGCGGATCGCCGAAGGCCGCGCCGACACATCCGACGGCACGGCCGATCCCTATGACTGCGAAATCAAGACCAAGCCCGCGCTCTGGATGGACCTCGCTTCAGGCGATCTCAGCGCGCCGATCGCGATCATGACCCGCAAGGTCAAGCTCGGCGGCAACCCAGCGTTGGCGATGAAGCTCAGCGGCTTGTTCGGCACTACCGACTAGAGCGGCTGGAATGACTGTCGCCGCGATCTTGCTCGCCGGCGGAGAATCGAGCCGAATGGGTCAGCCCAAGGCGCTGCTACCCTGGGGCGACCAGCGGCTTGTCGAATACCAGATCGACCAGCTACTCCAGCCGCCCATCGAGCGAGTCTTCGTCGTGCTTGGGCACGAGGCTGAAAGAATAACGCCGGTGATTGACCGGGCCGGGGCCGAGGTGCTGGTCAACGAGCTCTACAAACGAGGGCGTGCGTCGTCGTTGCGAGCCGGCGCGCGAGCGGTCGCGGACGACACAAGGACGATCCTGGTGCTCGACGTCGATCAGCCGCGGCCGCGGCGCGTCATCCAGCGCTTGATCGAGAACCACGTCCGGGCGTCGAACGTGATCACGGTGCCGACGTTCGAAGGGAAGCGCGGGCACCCGACTGTCGTGGACGGTTGGCTGCTGCCCGAACTGAGGAGGGTGCGCGAGCGGACTGAAGGTCTGCGCGGGTTCCTCGACCAGCACGAGGCGGATGTCGTCGAGCTGCCGTTCGATTCCGAGGTCGTGCTGGTCGGAATCAACACGCCACAGGAGTACGAGGCGGCGAAGACGAAATACTTTGCCGAGGAAGAGGCGGGCGGTTTCGAACATTCAACGCAGATACGCCGCGTCGGGCACGAGCCGGGGATCGAATGATGCGAGGGGAAGCGCTGTGAAAGAGAACATGGGGATGTATGAGATCCTCTCGCACGTCTCGATGCCTGAATGCAGCCTGCGCATTATCCGCATGCTGGAGCAGGAGCACGTCGCTGCGCACTACCACGAGAAATGCGCGCAGATTTACGCCGTTCTCGAGCACGAGGTCGAGGCGCGCGTCGGCGATCACACCCTGCGCCTCCGCCCGTACGAGACCGTCCGAATCGAGAAGGGCGTAGTCCACAGCGTGCGCACGCTGCGCGGCGAGGCGCTCGTCCTCAGCCTCTCAATCCCGCCGCTGGACCCGGACGACCAGCACCCGGCGGAGTAGTTGTGGACAAGTGACATCCGCGCATTCCACGAGGGCACGTCCGGCGGTAACATAGGCCCAGAGTGGCAAAGGGAACGGCTGAGCCCGCCTCCTATAGGCAGTGCATTCCGCCGATCGATCTTTCACTAGAGCGGTATACGGAGTCGGTACCGAAGGATGGGTACTACTAGGTCCTCTTGCGTGGCGAGATCAAGGGCAGGTTTCGTACTAGGAACGCGGCCGCAGAGCTTTATACAGGCCTGCTTCGTCAGACTGGCTATAAGCCGCCGCCGGTAGACAAAACGACGCCCCGAAACGAGGCCGTCGAGGGTTACTTAGACGCGAAAGAGTCATACTGGGCGGACAGCCACAAACACGCCCGTCGTGGAGGCAAGGGCAGATACTGATGCAATCAGCTCGGGAGCAGCTCGCCCTTGAAATGAAATACACCGCTGGCCCGGATTCGGGGTTGCGAGATGCGGCGGCTTCTGAAAACAAATCGCTGCCGATACACCGCTGGGTCCCATGGATTGCGGGATTTTCAGCGCAGTTCGTTCAAGACGCGATCGCGAAGTACCTTCCATCGACGAAGCGCACCCGACACCTCGTTCTCGATCCTTTCGCCGGGGTTGGAACCACACTCATAGAGGCAATCAAGTCCGGCAACGGAACGATCGGCTATGAGATCAATCCCTTCGCCGCCTTAGTGGCGTCTGCCAAGGTCGCGTGCGTCGAGGTCACCCCAGGCGACCTCAGGGCAGAGATCGATGCCTTCCGAAGCGCCATGCACCGGTTTGAGGCTGAAGTAGATAAACGGTACCAATCCGATCCAAAAACGAACTTGCTCGAGATGGAGGACTTCGAACGGGTAAGGCCGGCCCAGTTCAAAAGCCGCATTCCGTTCTTTAGCCCGCCCGTTGAAGCGAAGTTTCTATATGCTCTCGTCCGTACGGGGGCACTATTGGAACCAGACCGCACACTTTTTCGCGCAGCGCTTGGCGCCACCATGGTTTCGTATTCGAATTACACTTACGAGCCGAGTCTCGCATCTCGCCCGGGATCTGGGAAACCGCTCATCGAGAACGCCTCCGTCGCCTTGACTGTCTGCCGGAAGCTCGAGGAAATGGCGACAGATATCGAATGGGCTCGTCAGACCTACGGATACAATTGGCTGGGCCAAAGGCGACAAGTCCGGCAGTCATCCTACTTCGATGCAACACTTGAAGCGGGATCCGTCTCGTTGGTTGTCACGTCGCCTCCGTACATGAACAACTACCATTACGTGAGAAATACACGACCGCAGCTTTACTGGCTTGGGCTGCTGTCTAACGGCAGCGGTCAACAGCTCGAGCAGGCAAGCTTCGGCAAATTCTGGCAGACGGTACGCCAAGGGGAGCGAGTGGACCTGACGTTTGAGCTCCCAGGCCTTGAGGAGTCGCTGGGAGAACTGCGGTTAAAGCATCCCGAGAAGCGACAGTATGGCGGAGCCGGCTGGGCAAACTATGTGGCGACGTACCTCAACGACTCTTTCCGGTTCATGAAATCGCTGCGCATACATTTGCGGGGCGGTGGGCACGCCGTAATCGTCATCGGCAACTCAATCATTCAAGGCATCGAGTTCCCGGTCGATCGGTTGCTGGCGCAGATGGCCGAGCGTAATGGGCTGCGCGTCGAGGACATCCACATCGTTCGCACTAAGCGCGTCGGCAACAGCATCATCGACTCCTCGGTTCGGAACGGCGACGTTAATGGTCATCGAGGCAAAACCCAGCTGTATGACGCCGCTCTTATCCTCAGAAAGAGCTAATCTTTCGGCGGAAATTCCTGGTCCCACCGGCTGGTACGCACACCTGGCCGTCCGATTCCAGGAACATGGCTTCCGAACCCGCTTAGCTGCCAGACGGGCTTGTAGGTCTGGATAAGGGCGTCCTCAGCCGCCCTCACAAACCAGTCGCCGCGAATCACTAGGTAACGGCAAGTAACGTCCGTCACGTCAATATTCTGGCGGGACACGATCTTCCGGTAATGTTCGGCGAGGCGACGATTGAGGCGTGTCTGAAGCGCTTTCCCCGCATACACCAGCTGTCCCTTGTAGTAGACCGCGTATACGCCTCTTTCGGCGGGAGCGACATTCTCAGTTAGCTGATGCTCGGGGCTCGCTTCGAACTTCTCAATAAGCTGATGGTTGTACGCTTTGTCAAATTCAAAGAAGAACTCATGTTGGTCGCACATCGTCAACATTCTATCGAAACGAGGGAATGTGGCCGCAACTTGACGTGCGCGTTAGGGAGTGGTACATACAGGACGCATCAGTGAAGGAGGTAGCCCTTGGCGCAGGAAGCAGCCACCACTGCTGAGAAGAAACCCAATCCGATCGTCCCCTTTATGAAGCTGCCTGAGAAGTACCCGAACGAGCCGGCTTACCTCTGGGGCGTGGTCTGCAAGAGTTGTAACGCGAAGTATCTCGGCGCCCGGACCGCCTGCGGCAACTGCGGCTCCACCGGTCCGTTCGAGGAGACGCGCTTCGGCGACGAGGGCGAGATCTATTCGTTCGCCGTCGTGCACCAGACAGTACCCGGCCTCGAGGCCCCGTACGTCGCCGCCATCGTCGATCTCGACGATGGCGTTTCTGTGCGCGCGAACGTGTACGGGCTCGACATCTCGAAGCCGGGGCCAGAGTGGTTCGGCAAGCGCGTCAAGATGTTCACGGAGAAAGTCCGAGTCGACCGCGAGGGCAACGACATCATCGCGGCCAAGTTCAAGGTAACCGACGGCAAGTAGGGGCGAGGCTTGCCTCGCCCTCTCTGCGACGAGCAGAAGGGAGAACACTATGAGAGACGTAGCGGTTGTCGGAGCCACGATGTTGAAGTTCGGGCGCTATCCGGACAAGGATGTCGTCACGCTCGCGTCCGAGGCGGCGATCGGCGCCATCAAGGATGCCGGCTGCTCGATCAAGGACGTCGAGATCGTCGTCAGCGGCAACCTGTATCAGTCGAACGCCATGATCGGCCAGCGGGTCATGAAGGAGATTGGCGCCACCGGCGTGCCCGTCATCAACGTCGCCAACGCCTGCGCTACCGGCTCCACGGCCTTCCGCGAGGCGTGGATGGCCGTCGCTTCGGGCGCTTACGATGTGGCGATGGCGGTCGGCAGCGAACAGATGGGCAAGATGGGCCTTCTGGGCGCTGACGGGGCGTCGCGAGAGTACAGCACCGAGGGCGTGATGGGCACGGGCCTGATGCCCGGCGTCTTCGGGCAGGCCGGCGTCGAGCATATGCGCAAGTACGGCACGACTCAGGAGCAGTTCGCGAAGGTTGCGGTGAAGAACCACAAACACTCCGTGAATAACCCTTACGCCCAGTACCAGATCGAGACGCCGCTTGAGGATGTGCTGAACGCGCGTCCGATCGCTTGGCCGAACACGCTGTACATGTGTTGTCCGACAGGCGACGGCGCGGCGGCGGCAGTCCTCATGTCTGCGGAGAAGGCCAAGCAGTTCACGCAGAACCCCGTGTGGGTGGCCGCGTCCGTTCTGACTTCGGACCCGTACACGCCGCGCAACCCGACGATGTTCGACATCAACACGCTCACCCGCAACGCCTCGACGGAGGCGTACCAGAAGGCGGGCATTGGCCCGGAAGACCTCGACATGGTCGAGCTGCACGACTGCTTCGCTACTGCTGAGCTGCTGCACTACGAGAACCTCCAGCTCTGCGGCGAGGGCGAGGCCGGGCGCATGATCGACGAAGGCGCGACCTACGTCGGCGGGAAGATTCCCGTCAACGCCAGCGGCGGACTGCTTTCCAAGGGCCACCCACTCGGCGCGACCGGTGTCGCCAACATCGTCGAGATCGTCTGGCACCTGCGCGGGGAAGCCGGCGCGCGTCAGGTAGAAGGCGCGAAGACGGGGCTCGCCCACGTCATCGGCCTCGGTTCCGCCTGCACGATCCACGTACTTAAGAAGTAGCCAGCCGTCAATCATCAGCGATCAGAATAGGGGAGGGGCTGCGCCTCGAGGACGGGCGCGGCCTCTTCTTAGTGGAAGGGTGCGAAGATGACCAGCGAGACTGTGACCGGACAGACTCTTTGCGACCGCATCGATGAGCTAATAGCGGAAAGAAGCCTGTTAAAGCACCCCTTCTACCAGAAGTGGCAGGCCGGCGAACTGACACTCGACGCCCTCAAAGGATACGCCTGCCAGTATTACCACCACGTGCTCCAGTTCCCGACCTACGTGAGCGGCGCGCACGCCAACTGCGACGACCTCCCCGATCGCCAGGAACTTCTCGAGAACCTCGTGGAAGAGGAGCAGGGGCCGAACAACCATCCCGAATTGTGGCTGCGCTTCGGGGAGGCGCTCGGCCTCTCCCGCGAGGAGCTGATCGAGTCGAGACCTCTTCCCGAGACTACGAACCTTATCACGACCTACCGCCGCCTGACGAAGGACAGCCCCTTCATCGGCGGAATCGCTGCCCTTTACGCGTACGAGTCGCAGGTGCCCGAAGTCGCCGGAACGAAGATGGCGGGACTCAAACGCTTCTACGGAATCGACGACCCGCAGGGACTGAAGTTCTTCATCGTCCACCACAGCCTCGACGTCGAGCACTCGAAGGTCACCCGCAATCTCGTCGCGAAGTACGGGGAGACATCCGAAGATGAGGAGGAAGCGCTCAACGCCGTGGACGAGGCGACGGCCGCGCTCAATACGTTCCTCGACGGAGTGTGCGCAGAATACGTAGCGGCGTAGACTGAAAGAAGAAAGAGGCCACAACGAAAGAAGAAGCGGCTTGGAGATAACGTTCCTGGGCTCCAGCAACGCGTTTGCGGCGGAAGGGCGCTACTGGAGTTCCTTTCTCGTCGATAAGAAATACCTCTTCGACGCGCCGCCTACGCTTCTGCCGCACCTGAAGCAGCTAAAGATACCGCTGACCGAAATCGAGGTCATCTTCCTCACCCACCACCACGGCGACCACTTCATGGGCGTCCCCTTCCTCTTCCTCGAATACATGTACATGACCGAGCGCACTAACGACCTTTACATAGTGGGCCCGCCCGGCGTCAAAGACTGGATCGAGGACTTCGCCGACCGCTGTTATCCCAACATCACCCGCGACGCCGGCTACCGGCGGATATACGTTGATGCGTCGCCCGGCAAGGAGCAAACGGCGGGGCCGGTTAGCTTCTGGTCGGTGCCGATGTGCCACGTCACGGAGAGCATGGACGCCTTCGGCTATCGCGCTGCGATCAGCGGCAAGACGGTCGCTTACACCGGCGATACCATGTTCTGCGAAGAGGTGATCGCGCTGGCGGAAGACACCGACGTGCTTATTGTGGACTGTACCTACAGCGAGGGCTGCGGGCCGGAGCACATGGGGCTCGACGACGTGAAAGTCATCCGCAAGCGAATCGCTCCGGAGACCACGATGGTCCTCACGCACCTCGGCGGCCAGCCGCACCTCGACGGCCTCGCCAACGTAGTGACCGCCGCTGACCTCAAGACGTTCACCTTCTAATACCGACATGGATGTAGCCCGGTACCTTCAGGTGCCGTGGACCGCCGCACGTCCTTATGCGTGAAACCATCGCCGTTCTCGGCGCCGGCAACATGGGCAGCGCCGTCGCGCAGGTCCTTGCCTCCAACGGTCACGCCGTGCGCGCCTGGAGCATCGAGACCGACGTGCTCGAAGAGATGCGCGGCGATGCTCGCAACACGAAGTACCTAGCGGGTGTCGAACTGCACCCCCGAATCGAGGCCGTTTGGGAACTCGAGAAGGCTGTTGGCGGCGCGGCCGTTGTCGTCCTCAGCGTGCCCTCGCAAATTGTGGCAGGCATAGCGCGAGACCTGAAGCCTTTTCTACGGCGCCAACAGTTCGTGCTGAACGTGGCCAAGGGGCTGGAGTCAGGGACGAACTGTCGCCTGAGCGAGGTTATCGTCCGTGAGCTTGGCGAGGAATTTCGGCCGGCCGTCGGCAGCATGGGCGGGCCGGCGATCGCCATCGAGATGGCGCGCGGCATGCCGACGGCTGTCATTGTCGCTTTCGAGGAAGAGGCCGCTGCGAGGCGGGTGCAGGCGCTGCTCCAGAACGACTGGGTGAAGGTTGACACGACCACGGACCTCTGCGGACTTGAGCTTTCGTCCACCCTCAAGAACGTCTACGCCATCGCGCTCGGGATATGCGACGGCATCGGAATGGGGGCGAACACGAAGGCATTCGTCGGCACGCTGGCGATCGCGGAGATGGGTCGCATCTGCGTGGCTCTCGGCGGGCAGGCGGAGACGGTGTATGGCCTCGCCGGCCTCGGCGACCTGCTCACGACGGGCTACAGCCAGCACAGTCGGAACCGTACTCTGGGCGAGATGCTGGGCGCCGGGGGCGATTGGCAGCGCTTCGTCGAAGAGAAGACCGTGGAGGGCGTGCCTGCTTGCGGCGCAGTCAGGGAGCTGGTGGGCGAGAGCGGTCTTGCGCTTCCGCTGCTGGAGACGATCGACGCGATTATATGCAAGCGGGCTGAGGCGACACTGGCGATGGGCGAGCTCTTCCGAGCATATCGCTACGACTGAGCACTCACAAGCCGCGGATGTGGATGGAGGCCCAAAAAGGCGCTCCGCTACATTCGGGCGATGAGGCCGATCAGAGGCCGGCTTCCTGGAGCGCCTCGTCCAGCGTGTGCCATGCCAGCGTCGCGCACTTCACGCGTACGGGGAATTTGCGCACGCCTGAAAGCGCCTCGAGGTCGCCCAGCGATTCGGGGTCGACAGTCTCCTCGCCGCGCATCATCGCGGTGAACGCCTCGCTCAGATGCTTCACTTCGCCCAGCGGCTTGCCGTTGATCGCTTCGGTCATCATCGAGGCGGAGGACTGGCTGATCGAGCAGCCGGAGCCCTTGTAAGCGACATCGGCGACGCGATCCCCGTCCACCAGCAGCTCGACCGTGACCTCGTCCCCGCATAATGGGTTCAAGCCCTCATGCGTCGCGCTCGGGGAGGCGAGCGAGCCGCGATGGCGCGGGTTGCGATAGTGATCGAGGATAATCTCCTTGTACAGCTCATCCAGCTCGGCCTCTTGCCGGGCGTACTCTTCGCGGAGGCTCATGACGCTCCTGTCATTCCGAGCTCGCGGGGAGGGGCCGAGCGGTACTGGGGCGGAGGCGAGGAATCTCGACGCCTGCCGAACAGAACGTCATTGCTCGCGGCCCCGCTTCCAAACCTCATCGCGTAAAGAAGTCCCGCGTCGCCTCGAGCGCCTCGATGAGCACATCAACTTCCTCGGGGGTGTTGTAGATGTAGAAGCTGGCGCGTGCGGTGCCCGAAACGCCGAGCGTACGCATCAGCGGCTGCGTGCAGTGATGTCCCGCTCGGATCGCCACGCCGTGGTGATCGAGTACTGTGCCGATGTCGTGAGGATGGAGGTCGCCGAAGTTAAACGACACGACGCCCCCTCGCTCGCGTGGATCGGGCGGGCCGTACATGACGATGCCCTCCAACTGGCTGAGCCGGGTCAGGGCGTAGTCTGTAATCTCGATCTCGTGTTCACGCACGTTCTCCATGCCAAGCTGATTGAGATAATCGATGGCCGACCCGAACGCGATAACGTCCGCGATGTTCGGCGTTCCGGCCTCAAACTTCCACGGCAAGTCGTTCCATGTTGCGCCTTCGAAGGTTACCTTGCGGATCATTTCGCCGCCGCCCAGGAACGGCTCCATCTCCTCGAGCAGCTCGGGACGGCCGTAGAGCACACCAACGCCCGTGGGACCGAGCATCTTGTGCGAGGAGAAGGCGTAGAAATCACAGCCGATGGCCTGCACGTCCACTGGCAAGTGAGGCGCGCCTTGCGCACCGTCCACGAGGAACAGTGTACCGTTTCGCCGCGCCTCCGCAGCGATCTTTTCAACCGGGTTGATCGTGCCGAGCGAGTTGGATACGTGTGGCATCGCGGCGATACGCGTCCGGGCATCGAACAGGTTCTCGAGCCCGTCGAGCGCCAGCGTCTGCGTGTCCGTCAGCTCGATGTAGCGAACGGTCGCGCCCTTCTCCGACGCCAGCCGCTGCCAGGGGATGAGGTTCGAGTGGTGTTCCATCTGCGTGAGCAGAATCTCGTCCCCCTCGAGTACATTCGCGCGCCCCCACGTGTAGGCAACGAGGTTGATCGCCTCGGTTGTGTTGCGGGTGAAGATGACACTCTCGGGCGAGGGCGCGTTGATGAACTTCGCGACCTTCGCGCGGGCCTCTTCGTAGGCGGCCGTCGCTTCTTCGCCGAGGCAGTGGACAGCCCGATGGATGTTCGCGTTGTAGTTCTCGTAGTAGTCGACGAGCGCGTCGATTACCTGTCGCGGCTTCTGCGAAGTCGCTGCGTTGTCCAGATAAACGAGCGGCTTCCCGTACACCTTGCGCTCCAGGATCGGAAAGTCCTTCCGGATGCGATGAACGTCCAGTGTCATGCTGCGAACCCCGCCCGAAATCGCGGCAAGGACTGCGTCGTCCGCTCTTCAAGAAAGACGCGCAGCGCCTCAATTCCAACTTCATCCAATATCTCGCTGGCAAACCCCTTGATCAGAAGCCGCGAAGCCGTTTGCTCGTCGATGCCGCGCGACCGCAGATAGAAGATCGCCTCGTCCGCCACGGCGCCAGCGGTCGCGCCGTGCCCGCACTTTACGTCGTCGGCGTAGATCTCGAGGCTCGGCTTGCTGTCTGCTTCCGCCCGGTCCGAGAGCAACAGGTTCTTGTCCTCCTGATAGGCGTCCGTCTTATCCGCACCCGGCTGGACGTAGACCGTGCCGCCAAAGACAGCGCGTGATTCATCGTCCAGGATGCCTTTGTAATAGAGGCGGCTCTTGCCGTGCGGCTTGGCGTGGTCGATGCTGACGAGGTTGTCGAGGTGCTGTTTCCCTCGGGTCAGGTAGAGACCTCGGAGGTCGGCGAATGCGCCTGGGCCCTCGATCAGCACCTCGAGGTCGAGGCGCATCAGTCCAGAGCCTGCTTCGTAGACGACGGACTTGTAGGTCGAATCGGGCCCGAGGCAGGGACGCACGTGCCCGATTGAGTACGAGTCCGTGTTCTCGAGGAGCAGGCGATAATGCGTGACGTGCGAGCCTTCACCGAGGGCGATCTCTGTGACGGGGTCCGTGAAGTGGTTGCGCGTTCCAAGGCTGACGTACGATTCAATCAGAGTGACCTCTGCGTTCGTCCCTGCGACAACCAGCGTCCGCGGATAGGTCACGACCGGGTCCGCGTGCTCAGAAGTAACGTACACGACGTGGACCGGCGCCGATAGGGGCCTGTCGGTGTAGATGAACACACCGTCGCGGAAGAAGGTCGTGTTCAGCGCCACGGATGCATCGTGGTGGGGAGCCGAGTAGCGCGCAAGGTGTCCGTGGACGAAGCTCTCGTCTTGCTGAATGGCTTCCTTAAGCCGTCTGACAGAGGCATGGTCGGGCTGCCCGATGCGTGAAACTTCAGGCGCGTAGTGGCCGTCGATGAACACGACACGCGACACCCCTTCATCAAACGGCAAGAGTCGCACTATATCTTCGTCAGTTAGCGCCGCGCCGGGTGCGTCCGGCAGACGGAACGAAGCCCGGGCGATGGGCTTGACGTCTGTGTACTTCCAGGCCTCATCGCGCTTCTCATCGATCGGCCAGCCCATCCGCTGGAAATAATCGAACGCCTCGCGCCGCAGGTCACGGAGCCACAGCGGCTCCTTCTCGCGCTCCTCCCGCAAGGCATTGAACTGGTCGACGTAGCGGTCAGTGGCCGCAGCGGTCGGGGTCTGTGTCATTCGGGGGCGCTCCCTCAGGCAGCCTGCTCAGGCGGCTCCCGAAGCCACTCGTACCCCTGCGCCTCTAGCTCCTGGGCGAGGTCGCTGCCCCCGGACCGCACGATGCGGCCCTCGATAAGGACATGCACGAAGTCCGGCTTGATGTAGTTCAGGATGCGCTGGTAATGCGTCACTAGAACGATTGCCTTGTCAGGCCCACGGAACTCGTTCACGCCCCTGGAGACGACCTTCAGAGCGTCAATGTCGAGGCCCGAGTCGGTCTCGTCTAGGAGGGCGAGCTTGGGGTCGAGGACGGACATCTGGAGGATCTCGTTGCGCTTCTTCTCCCCACCCGAGAAGCCCTCGTTCACATTGCGCTTCATCAGGTCGGGTTCGAAGTCCATCGCCTTGGCCTTCTCTTCGAGGAACTTGTTGAACTCGCGGATCGCCAACTTGGTCTCGCCACGCGCCTCGCGAAGCGCCTCCAGCGCCGTGCGGAGGAACTCCCGGTTGCGGATGCCCGGAAGCTCCACTGGATACTGAAGCGCCAGGAAGATACCCTTACGGGCGCGCTCGTCCGGGAACATACCTAGGATGCTTTCGCCTTCGTAAATGATTTCGCCCTTCGTGATCGTATACCCCGGACGGCCAGCGACCACGTTCGTGAAGGTGCTCTTGCCGCTGCCGTTCGGACCCATGATCGCGTGTACTTCACCGAGGCTCACCAATAGGTCCATGCCTCGAAGGATCTCGTTATCGCCGACAGAGACGTGTAGGTCGCGGATGTCGAGAATCGGGCGGTTGTGGTTCGTCTGCGCCATCGCTTAGCCGACGGTGCCCTCGAGGCTGACCTTAAGCAGCTGCGAAGCCTCCATCGCGAACTCGAATGGCAGCTCCTGAAAGACGCCTTTGCAGAAGCCGTTGATGATCATGTACTGCGCGTCCTCTTCCTTGATACCGCGCTGCATCAGATAGAAGAGCTGGTCGTCGCTTACCTTCGAGGTCGTCGCCTCGTGCTCCATGTGCGCCGTTGGGTTTCGCACCTCGATGTACGGGACAGTGTGCGCCCCGCACTTGCTGCCGATCAGGAGTGAGTCGCAGCGCGTGAAGTTTCGCGCGCCTTGGGCCGTCGGCATGATCTTGACGAGCCCGCGGTACGTGTTCTGCCCCTGTCCGGCGGAGATGCCCTTGGCGATGATCGTGCTGCGGGTGTTCTTCCCCATGTGGATCATCTTCGTGCCGGTGTCCGCCTGCTGGTGGTTGTTGCAGAGCGCGACAGAGTAGAACTCGCCGACGGAGTTGTCGCCCTGGAGGATGCAGCTCGGGTACTTCCAGGTAATCGCGGAGCCGGTCTCGACCTGCGTCCACGAGATCTTGGAGTTCTTGCCGGCCGCCTTGCCCCGCTTCGTGACGAAGTTGTAGACGCCGCCCTTGCCGTCCTTGTCGCCCGGATACCAGTTCTGCAATGTCGAGTACTTGATCTCGGCGTCGTCCAACGCGATCAGCTCGACGACGGCCGCGTGCAACTGGTGCGTCTTGCGCATCGGCGCCGTGCAGCCCTCGAGGTAGCTCACGTAGCTCCCCTTGTCGGCGATAATCAGCGTCCGCTCGAACTGGCCGGTGCCCTCAGAGTTCATCCGGAAGTACGTCATCAGCTCGACCGGGCAGCGGACTCCCGGCGGCACGTACGCGAACGTACCGTCGCTGAAGACGGCGGAGTTCAGGGTCGCGTAGAAGTTGTCGCTGTAAGGCACCACGGAGCCGAGGTACTTCTTCACAAGCTCCGGGTGCTTTTGAATCGCCTCGGAAATCGGGCCGAAAATGATGCCGAGATCCTCGAGCTGCTTCTGGTACGTTGTGGCTACCGAAACGCTGTCGAAGACGGCGTCCACCGCTACGCCGGTGAGAGCTTTCTGCTCCGCCAGCGGGATGCCGAGCTTGTTGAACGCCGCGACCAGCTCCGGATCGACCTCATCGAGGCTCTCCGGCCCCTTCTCCTTCTTCACAGGCGCCGAGTAATAGTGGATGTCCTGGTAGTCGATAGGCGGGAAGCTCACCTTGGACCAGCGCGGCTCTCTGTAGTCCTCGCTGATCCAGTAGCGATAGGCCTTGAGCCGCCACTCGGTCATCCACTCCGGCTCGCCCTTTTTGGCCGAGATCAGCCGAACGACATCCTCGTTCAGCCCCTTCGGCGGGATATCGGCTTCGATATCTGTGACGAACCCCCACTTGTAGTCGGAGGCAAGCTCTTCCTGAGTGGACGTTCGGGAGATTACCTTCGGCGCTGCCATAGTGTTCCTTCGCGTAGTGCCGAATTTTAGAACATTTGACTGTGTAAATCTACACTACGCCTGAATTGTAGCATGGAAGCCCCTACGAGGCAACCAAAAACAGCGCCGTCTTGCGCTCTAGTCGAACTGTCAACGGATTCGCAACATCGTGCGATCTTCGACTGGTTGGCCTGCTCTTTCTCAGCAATGGCGAAACGGATAAACGGATGGAGGTCATCGTTTGGAATCCACACCGCCCGCTTCGTCGCGTGTTGCACCCCTACGACCCCGGCGCCGAACAACCTTCGGTAAAATAGGACCATGACCGGCGACCGCATCTACCTAGACCACGCGGCCACCACCCCGCTCGACGAGCGCGTTCTGGAGGTGATGCTGCCTTACCTGCGCGACAACTGGGGCAACCCTTCGAGCCTGTACGGCGAGGCCCAGGAAGCGCGCCGCGGGCTCGAAGCCGGCCGACGCTCGATGGCCGAGGTTCTCGGCTGCAAGCCCCAGGAGCTCGTCTTCACCTCCGGCGGCAGCGAGAGCGATAATCTTGCGCTACGGGGCGCAGCATACGCCGCCCGCCGCCAGGGCCGCGGCGATCACGTAATCACGACCGCCATCGAGCACCACGCCGTCCTGCATGCGGCCGAGCGGTTGGAGGAAGAAGGCTTCCGCGTCACATACCTCGGCGTGGACGGCGAGGGGTTCATCGACCTCCAAGACCTCGAGCACGCTGTCACAGACTCCACCGCGCTCGTCAGCATCATGTACGTCAACAACGAAGTCGGCACCATCGAGCCGATCGAGGATGCCGCGCGCGTCGTGAAGGCGAAGAACCCGCGCGCCGTCTTCCACACCGACGCCGTGCAGGCCGCCGGCATGCTCGACATCAACGTCGACCGCCTCGGCGTCGACATGCTCAGCATCGGCGCGCACAAGTTCTACGGCCCGAAGGGCGTCGGCGCCCTCTACGTCCGCCAGCGCACGCCGATCCAGTGGCAGCAGCTCGGCGGCGGCCAGGAGAAGAACCGCCGCGCCGGCACCGAGAACGTCGCCGGCGTCGTCGGCATGGCGAAAGCCCTCGAGCTCGCCTACGAAGAGCTCGACGCCCGCAACGACCACGGCCGAGATCTCCGCGATCGGCTCCTCAGCGGCGTCCCGGAGCGCATCCCACACGTCCACATCACCGGCCCCGAGGACCTCTCGAAGCGCGCACCCAACAACTTCTCCGCCTGCTTCGAGTACATCGAGGGCGAGGCGATCCTCATCGCCCTCGACCTCGCCGGCGTCGCTGCCTCGAGCGGCAGCGCCTGCACGAGCGGCTCGCTCGAACCGTCGCACGTGCTTACGGCGCTCGGAGTGCCCGAGGACCTCGCCCGCGGCAGCCTCCGCCTCACCGTCGGCAAGGACAACACTCCGGAGCAGATCGACCACGTACTCGAGATCCTGCCCGGCATCGTCTCGCGCATCCGCTCGCTCTCACCGGCGTGGCCGGAACGCGAGCGGGTTTAGTCAGCGGATAGCAAGCGAATGGCCCGAGTGAGCAGTGGCCGAAAGCGGCCGGGCAGCTGGAATAGGGCCAGCCTGGTTATTCACAGCGAAAAGCTGACACCACAAGAGATCGGCAAAGCTTTAGGAGCGAGCCCGACCGACGCGGCGATAAAAGGAGAGCGAATAGGACCGAGGACGCCCAAGCCGCGTCAGACATCCTTCTGGGCAATTGACACCGATCTCGCCGACGATGTCCGAATTGAAGATCAGGTTGCTCAGCTCTTGGAGTTCGTCGATGAGCACGCCGATGCGCTGGTGCGGCTGATCGAATCCGATGGAGCACACGTCCGGATTCAAGCCTCAATTGGCGACGAGAGCGGCCAGTATCCGATGACCTTCGACGCCCGGATGCTTCAAGCCTTGGCCAAGGTCCCGCTCAGCTTCTGGCTGACCGCGTGGATGCAGTCCTCGCCAGGCGAGGAAGAGCCGGGCGGCTAGTCCCCCGTGTCCTGATTCTGCGGACGCCAGGCGCATGCGCTTGTTGATGACCTCAAATTACGCATCAAGTTATGCAACAAACCTATTGCATGTCCGTCAGTCGCGTGGTAAAACGCAATCAGGAGGTTGCATATGGAAACGACAACTGCAGATCGCATCGAGAAAGAAATCGTGCTGAAGGCGACGCGCTCGCGCGTATGGAAGGCCATCAGCGATCCGGCGGAATTCGGGACCTGGTTCAAGGTAGACATGTCCGGCGTGAAGTTCGAGCCGGGGAAGCCCGTGAACGCGAAGATGACTTACCCCGGATACGAAGGCATGCCGTTCGAGATGGTGATCGACCGGATCCAGCCGGAGCGCCTGTTCAGCTTTCGCTGGCACCCGTACGGCATCGACCCGAACTACGATTACTCGAGCGAACCGATGACGCTTATCGAGTTCGAGCTGGAGGAGGTGCCGGAGGGCACGAAGCTGACGGTGACCGAGTCTGGGTTCGACGCGATCCCCTTGGCACGCCGCGCCGAGGCGTTCCGCATGAACAGCCAGGGTTGGGCAGCGCAGCTTCGTAACATTGAGGCGCATGTCGCGGGTGCGTCTTAAAGGCGCATGTGAAACACTCGCTGGCTGATACGGCGCCCATCTTCGCGGCGTTGGGCGACGAGACGCGCCTCGGCCTGGTCGCCTACCTCGCCAGAGGAGACACGCTCTCGATCGCGCAGCTCACGGCGCGAACCTTGGTCACGCGCCAGGCGGTGACGCGGCATCTCGAGGTGCTGGCGGAAGCGGGGCTCGTTCGCGGGACGCGGCGCGGGCGCGAGCACCTCTGGCAGCTCGAGCCCGCACGCCTGGCTCTCGCTCAGCGCAGTCTGCAGCAGATCTCCGGCTGGTGGGACGAGAAGCTGGCGGCGCTCAAGCAATCGGTGGAAGACGAGGCGGGTTGAGGAGCCCAGCGCTGCCTCGGGTTATCGGACCTCGACCACCCGAGGTTAAAACGGCTCCCAAAGGAGCGCCAAAAATGGATCACCCGAAAGTTGCCTTGATGGCATACGATGGCAGGAACTCGCAGAGCCTACCCGCCAGACATTACTGCAGCCTGGAACGCGGTCTACACAGAGCAAGGAGGATCTTATGACGGCCCACAAGGTAGTGACGCACGACGAATGGGTGGCTGCCCGAAAGAAGCATCTGGCGAAGGAAAAGGAGTTTACTCGGCTTCGCGATCAGCTCAGCAAGGAGCGTCGCGAACTGCCGTGGGAGTTGATCGAGAATGAGTATACGTTCGAAGGGGAGAACGGTCGGCAGACGCTCGGCGAGATCTTTGAGGGGCGGAGCCAGCTCGTCGTCTACCACGCAATGTTCAATCCGCAGACTGCGGGGCCGAACACAACATGGACGGCCGACGCGGCCTGCTACGCGTGCTCGTTCTGGTTGGACAACTTCGAACGCGTCACGGTTCACCTGAACCACCGCGACATCACGATGGCCGCTGTGTCGATAGCGCCGTACCCCAAGCTGGCCGCCTACAAGAAGCGTATGGGTTGGACTTTCCCCTGGTATTCCTCCGCCGACAGCGATTTCAACTTCGACTACCGGGTCTCGTTTACCCCAGAGCAACTGAGCGCGGGAACGGTAGAGTATAACTACAGGGTGGTCCCGTGGTCCCTCTCAGAGGCTCCGGGAATCGGCGTTTTCCTGAGGGATGGCGAGCGGATTTACCACACGTATTCGACCTACGAACGAGGGCTGGACATGTTGAACGTCGCCTACCACTACATGGACCTCGTTCCAAAAGGTCGAGACGAAGGCGATGGCGGGCTGGGTTCCTGGCTCCGCCGGCGGGACGAGTATCTTGATTGATGTCACTTAGCCGAACGCTGTCGGCCACCGGGCTGATTAGACCAACCAGGCGACGCGGATTCTGCCCTGCCTGCCGGTTCCTGTTTGCCGGGGCGGGTGAGCAGCGTGGCGGCGAAGTCGAGCTCGCGCCGCCCGCTTTCGCAGCGCTGGCCTTTCTTATCGTGGCAGCGATCGCGTGGGCGCTTGTCGTTCGGGAGTCGCGGTCCAGCGGAGACATGGGGATGGGCCTCGGCTCTTTTGAGTCGTTTACCGCGAGCTGGGTGGTAATGATGGCGGCGATAATGCTGCCGTCGGCGATGCCGCTTGTGTTCGAGTTCGGCCGTAACGCGGAGGGGAGAAGGGGCTGGCAAGCCGCAACGGGCATGCTCGGCGCCACCTATCTTTCGATATGGCTCGCGTTTGGGATAGCCTGCTACCTGGTCGTGAGCGCCCTTCCCATGTCCTGGACCGATGAACGGTTGGCCGGCGGATTGGCCTTAGCGCTGGCCGGCGTCTACGGGCTGACGCCGCTCAAGCGCGCGAGTGAGGCGCGGTGCCGCGAGCTCTGCGCGCTTCACGGCCCCCTGCCCTTCAACCTGATGCGCAGCGCGGTGTTCGTTGGCGCGAATTATGGTCCCAGCTGCGTGGGATGCAGCGCGGCGCTCATGGTTGCGATGGTGCTAATCGGGATGTCCAGCCTCATCTGGGTGATCATCCTCGGCGGCGTGCTGCTCCTCTATAAGCTGGCTCCTGCACCGAGTATGTGGCAAACCTTGATGCTCTCGGCGGCCTTGGGCGCACTGGCAATTGTCTACGTCTGATTGCGAGGGCACCATCACAGCAAAGATCACGCCGAGAGAAGCATTCGAGAGAATCAGCCGTGTATCTGCGTGGTGGGCAACGGATATGGAGGGCCCTGGCGGCTCGGACCGGCGCGGCTGGCACTCGCTCAACTGGGCCTCGATCAGATCTACGCTTGGTGGGACGAGAAGCTGGCGGTTCTAAAGGAATCGGTGGAAGAATAGTGGCATGCCATTGAGTGAATCGTCCGAATCTCCGATCGAACGCGTGCGCCGCCTCTGCCTCGCCCTCCCGGAGGTTACCGAGCGCCTCTCCCACGGCGAGCCGACCTGGTTCGTGCAGGGCAAGAAGACGTTCGTGACGACGTCCGACCACCACCACGACGACCGCGTTGCCATGTGGTGTGCCGCGCCGCCCGGCGCGCAAGAAGTGCTCGTCGGCGCCGATCCGAAGCGCTTCTTCCGCCCGAAATACGTCGGCCACCGCGGCTGGCTCGGCATCTACCTCGACGTGCCGCAAGACTGGGACCAGATCGCCGACCTCGTCCGCGACGCCTACCGCGAAGTCGCCCCGAAGCGTCTCGTGGCAAAGCTGGACGCGAACAACTGACGAGTGAAACGGACCGCCCACAACGACCGATTGTGATACAATTCACCATCGGGAAGAACCCCAAGATCTGATCCGGTACTCGCCGCCGAGCGGAAGGAGTTAAACCGGTGCCCGAGCTAGAACTCTCGGCTGGGACTATCGAGTACGAAGACACGGGCGGAAACGGCCCGGTTGTCGTCCTTACTCACGGGCTGCTCATGGACTCGTCGCTGTGGCGAAACGTCATCGCCGGCCTTCGCTCCGACTACCGGTGTGTAGCGCCCACCCTGCCACTGGGCGCTCATCGACGCCCAATGCGCCCTGATGCCGACCTCGCGCTGCGCGGACAGGTGCGGATCATCGAGGAGTTCCTCGAGCGTCTCGACCTGCGGGACGTCACGCTCGTGTTCAACGACTGGGCAGGGCCACTTGTCCTCGTTTCCGAGGGACGCACCGAGAGGATCGCGCGGCTCGTGCCTTGTTCGTGCGAGGCGTTCGACAACTACCCTCCGGGGCTTCCCGGGCGCATGGTCGCGCTGGCCGCGAAGATACCCGGCGGGCTCAACGCCGCTCTACAGCCGCTCCGTCTACGACCTCTGCGCCGCCTGCCGCTGGTCCTCGGTTGGATGAGCAAGCGGCCGATCCCGAATGACATCGTGGATGCCTGGCTGCGCCCGGCGGTCTCGCAAAGTGCCATCCGGGGCGACCTCGGGAAGTACGCAGGCACCGCCCGGAGGAGCGATTTTCTCGACGCCACAAGAGACATCGGTACGTTCGACCGGCCGGTACTCGTCGTCTGGGCTGCCGAAGACCGCGTGATGCCGCGCGTGCACGGCCGCCGTCTGGCTGAGGCCTTTCCGCGCGGCCGGCTCGTCGAAATCGCCGACAGCTACACGCTGATCCCAGAAGACCAGCCCGGCGAGCTCGTGCGAGTTCTGCGTGAGTTCCTGGCTGCCGCGCACAGCCAAGCGCCGCAACCGGCCGAGGCGAGTCAACATGTCTGACCACCTCATCAAGGTCACCGACACCGCCGCCGAGTCCGTCGAGGAGTCCCTCAAGCAAAACATCATGCTCTCGACCGTCGAGGGCATCGTCAGCTGGGCGCGCCGCTCCTCGCTCTGGCCGGTCGCCTTCGGCCTCGCCTGCTGCGCGATCGAGATGATCGCCACGGCAATGCCGCGATACGACATCGCGCGCTTCGGCGCGGAGTTGTTCCGACCCTCGCCCCGCCAGTCCGACCTCATGATCGTCGCCGGAACCGTCACCTGGAAGATGGCCGCTCCCGTAAGGCGGATCTACCTTCAGATGGCCGAGCCCCGCTGGGTCATCTCGATGGGTTCGTGCGCCACCATCGGCGGCCCCTTCGCCTACGGCTACAGCACACTCCCCGGCGTCAACTTGATCATCCCGGTCGACGTCTATGTCCCCGGCTGCCCCCCGCGGCCCGAGTCGCTTCTGCAGGGGTTGATGCTCCTTCAGGACAAAATCAAGCGGACGGCCCACACGGGCGACCGCGACCGCAAGTACCCGACCGGCGACTTCGCGCGCTATCTCCCCGAGAACGACCCCGTTCGCAAGGATCTGGAGTCGCTCTTTCCGCCGTACATCGACGCTCCGGACTCAGCGATCAGTCGCATCGTCGCAACGTAGTCGTCTCCTTCGACCGAGAGGTTTCGATGCGCGAACTCAACCGCGAGCTCCAGCCACTCCTGAACGACTTCGCGACCGCGTCCAAACATGTCCGCATCCTGCTCTTGACTTCCCCGACCTGAGCGATGTGCCTTGCCGGCGCCGTCGGTGCGGGGGCGGAACTCCTGGCAGCCATGCCTGACTCCGACGTGCATGCGTACTACGTCTGGGTGCCGATGCTCCCTTCAGACAACGCAACAGCGGCCGGAGAGGCATCGCACCGCCTTGCCGAGCCCCGCGCCACGCATTATTGGGACGGCGACCGGCCGCTCTCTCGCCGCATGGCGGTGGAGCTGGGCATTGACAGCAGGCGTAGCGCCGGTGCCGGCGCTGCGCCTGCGTTCGCTTGGGACGTTTACCTCGCGTATTGGCGAGGGAGCGCGAGCATCTGGGCGCCGGATCTCTGGATGCACCAGCTTGCTGTGGACCACGCCCCGCGCTTCGAGCCGGCATCATGGCGACGGCGGATCACCGAGATGTTGGGCGAGAGCGGCGTGTAGGGGCGCAGTACAAGCGCTCGAGGGATGGCATCCCTCCTGAGTTTTGTGTCGTCGATATCGCCGCAACGTGCCGCGCTCGGCGTGTGCTGCGCCACTACGTACCGAGCGTTTCAATGCGCCGTTTGATTACCCGAAACCGCT
>Ga0209157_1001241_pt1 | contig 21496 bp, 16 predicted proteins | sample GraSoiAngelo_135_FD_185892 | JGI IMG/M metagenome (GOLD analysis project Ga0209157, IMG submission 185892) | Grasslands soil microbial communities from the Angelo Coastal Reserve, California, USA - 14_0929_05_40cm (SPAdes) (version 2) | ecosystem: Environmental > Terrestrial > Soil > Grasslands ...
CCGGATCTTCCCGGGCGGCCAGCTCGACCACGTGTACGAGGAATTCCAGAAGGGCGAGCTCGAGGACACGTCGCCACCGACGCGCGACTACCGCCGGGCCGTGATGGGCGGCCGTCACGTCTACGTACGGCGTCCGCAGTTCAGCGTGCGGTTCTACGGCTTCAACACTCGGATCAAGCCGCTCGACGACCGCCGCGTTCGCCAGGCGATCCTCGCCGCCATCGATCGCGAGGCGATCATCGAGGAGATCCACCTCGGCAGGCACACGGCGGCGCGCGGGGTGGTCCCGCCGGGCACGCTCGGCTTCAATCCCGCGCTGGCCGCGCCCGGCTACGACCCACGCCGCGCGCGCGCGTCGCTCACAGAGGCCGGCTATCCGGGCGGCCGCGGGCTGCCGAAGATCGAGATCTGGTCCAGCGTGACCAACGACGCGATCCAGCGCGAGCACGAGCTGATCCGCCGCTCGCTGGCCGCCGTCGGCATCCAGGCCGAGTTCAAGTACCTCACGGACTGGCCCGCATTCTCCAGGGCGCTGACCGAGGGCCGGCTGCCCGTCTTCCTCTACGCGTGGTTCGCCGACGTCCCCGACCCGGACAACTTCCTGACCAAGCTGTTCCACTCGAAGAGCCCGCACAACTACGCGCGCTACCACAACCCGGTCGTGGACGAGCTGCTGGCCACCGCGCGTACGTCGCCCGACCCGCAGCGCCGCGTGGAGCTCTACCGCCGCGCGGAGCAGGTGATCGTGGACGACGCGGTGATCGTTCCCATCTGGCACTACAACTACGAGCGGCTGTTCCAGCCGTGGGTGCGGTCGGTGGAGGTCAACGGGCTCGGCGATCCGTACATCCCGATGCGGAAGGTGTGGCTGGCGCGATGATCCGCCTCCGCCTGCGCACGCTGCGCGCGCGCCTCCTCTGGGGCGCGGTGCTCGTGATCACTCCGACCATGACCGGCGTCTTCCTGCTCGTCGAGCGCCACCAGCGCGCGGCGATCGTCGAGGAAATGGAGCGCCGCGGCGATGTCATGGCCCGCAGCCTGGCCGCCGTATCACAGGGGCCTTTGCTGCTCTACAACTTCACGGCGCTGGAGCAGAACGTGGCGCGCGCGGCTGGCGAGCCGGACGTCGTCTACGCGATCGTGCTCGACGCGGAGGGCAAGGTGGCCGCCCACAGCCGGAGCCCCGACCGCGTGGGTCACGTGCTGAAGTCGAAGGTGGACCTCGAGGCGGCGCACACGATGGTGCCCGTCATGCAGGAGACGTCCGCCGCCCGCCAGTCGGTGCTGGATTTCGCGGTGCCCATCCTCGTGACCGGTCAGAAGTGGGGGACGGTGCGGGTCGGCGTCTCCAAGAAGCGCATGCAAGCCGAGATCGTGCGGACCCGCTCGGAGCTGGCGGCCCTCACCCTGGTCATGCTGCTCTTCGGCGGCGTGAGCGCCGCCTTCATCGCCCGGCGTATCTCCCGGCCGGTGCAACAGCTGGCGGAGGGCGCCGCCGCCATCGCGCGTGGCGAGTTGAACCAGCGCATCGAGCCGCCGACCGACGACGAGATCGGGCGGCTCGCGGCGGCCTTCAACCACATGGTGGCCGAGCTCGCGCAGCAGCGCGTGGCCCTCGAGGATGCGAACACCGAGCTGCGGCGCGGCTTCGAGCAGCTGGCCGACCTCAAGACGTACACCGACAACATCCTCGCCTCGCTCACCACCGGCATCGTGACGGTGGACCTCGACGGGCGCGTGGTCACGCTGAACCCGGCCGCGGAGCTGATGACCGGCTTCTTCGCCGGCGAGGTGCGCGGGCGGTACTGCACCGAGGTCTTCGCGCACACGCCCGATCTCGCCGAGCTGCTCATGGAGACGCTGGCCAGTCGCGTGCCGGTGCCCGGCGTGACGGTGACGCTGCGGCGCCGCAACGGACGGGCGATGCCGGTCGAGCTGTCGGCGGCGCCCCTGCGCGGGGGCGAGGGCAAGGAGCTCGGCGTCATCGGCGTGTTCCGCGACCTCACCAGGGTGCGGCAGCTCGAGGACCGGCTGCGCCGCTCCGACCGGCTGGCCGCGATCGGCGAGCTGGCGGCTGGTCTCGCGCACGAGATCAAGAACCCGCTGACCTCGCTCCTGACCTTCAGCCGGCACCTGTCGCGGCGCTTCGAGGACCCGGAGTTCCGCCAGAAGTTCCTGTCGGTGGTCCCGCGCGAGCTGGAGCGGATCAACAGCATCGTCGAGGGGCTGCTGGAGCTCGCGCGGCCGGCGCCGCTGACGTTCAAGCCGCTGCGGCTGCCCGCGCTGCTCGAGCGCGTGCTCGAGCTGTACGGCGACCGCCTCGAGGCGCAGAGCGTGCGCGTGGCGCGCGACTGGCGCCGCGAGGTGCCGGTCGTGTGGGCCGACCAGGAGGCGCTCTACCGCGCGCTCGTCAACCTCGTGACCAACGCGCTCGACGCGATGCCACGCGGCGGCACCCTCAGCTTGCGCGTGGGGTGGAGCGAGGCCGAGACGCTCGGGGGACCGCGGCCGGGCGGCCGGCGGGTGGCCATCGAGGTCGAGGACTCCGGCGTGGGCATCGACCCGGCGCACCTGGATCGCGTCTTCAACCCGTTCTTCTCCAACAAGGAAGGCGGAACCGGACTCGGGCTCGCGCTCACGCAGAAGATCGTCGAGGACCACGGGGGCGCCATCGACGTCCGCAGCGCGCCGGGTGCGGGCGCGCTCTTCCGGATCGTCTTGCCGCTCATGCCGGACGCGCCGCTGGACGTGGGACATGACGACCGCCTCGGATGACATCGGGGCGCTCCGGCGCGATCTCGACGACGCGCACGCGCGCATCGCCGCGCTCGAACGCGAGCTGGCGGAGGCGCGGCCGCTCGGGTCGCTCGGCCGCATGACCGTCAGCATCGCGCACGACTTCCGCAACGTGATGGCGGCCATCGCCGGCCAGAACCAGCTGCTGCTCGAGGGCGTGCCCGCCGACAGCCCGACGCGGCGGCGCGCGGAGGCGATCCGCAAGGCGACGGGCTGGGGCGAGCGGCTCGCGCGCGAGCTCCTGGCCGCGGGTCGGCCGCAGCCGCCCGAGCCCGCCGTGGCCGACCTCAACGCCGTGGTCCTCGGCCTCGTCCGCACGCTGCAGCCGCTGCTCGGAGAGGACATCGAGGTGAGAACCGAGCTCGAGCCGAAGGTGGGCGCGGTCGCCCTCGGCCCCGCCGCGCTCGAGCAGATCGCGATGAACCTGATCCTGAACGCGCGCGACGCCATGCCGTCCGGCGGGCGCGTGACCGTGTGCACGGCGCTGGCGGCCCACGCCAACGGCGCCGGCCCCGAGGCGCCCGCGCTGCTGCGCGTCGAGGACACGGGCATCGGCATGGACGAGGCGACGCGCGAGCGCGCCTTCGACCCGTACTTCACGACGAAGGCGGCCGGCAAGGGCACGGGGCTCGGACTCTCGACCGTCCACGACGTCGTCACGCGCCACGGCGGCCACGTGGAGGTCGCGAGCACACCCGGCCGCGGCGCGACGTTCACGGTGACGCTGCCGCGCGCCCGCGCCGCCGCGGGACCCACCGTCCTCGTGGTGGAGGAGGAAGCGGGAGTCCGCGAGCTGATCGTGGAGATTCTCGAGTTGCACGGCTTCCGCGCGCTGCCCGCGAGCGATCACGGCGAGGCGGAGCGGCTCAGCCGTGCGTACGGCGGGCCCCTGGCGCTCGTCATCGCCGCCGCGGACCCCGGGACCGACGCCGCGCGGCGGCTCGACCTCCTGCGCCGCGCGCGGCCGGAGACGCGCGTGCTCTACCTCTCGAGCCGGCTCGAGGACGCACGGACGTCGAGGCCCGGTGGCCCGACACTGGCCAAGCCGTTCACGGTGGACGCGCTCGTGCGGAAGGTGCAGGAGGTGCTGAGCGAGGCTACTGGTTGAGCCGCCGCCGCAGGAAGCCGAGCAGGCCCTGCGGCAGGAAGATCACCATCAGCGTGAAGATGATGCCGACCGGGATCAGGTAGTACTCGTAGAAGACGCGCGAGAAGACCTCCTTCATCAGGAGGAAGAACGCCGCGCCGGCCACCGGCCCCACCAGCGTTCCCATCCCGCCCATCACGTTGAAGATCACGGTCTCGCCCGAGACGAGGAACAGGACGAAGTCGGGCGCGGCGAACTTGTTCTGGACGGCGTAGAGCGCCCCCGCCAGCCCCGCGAAGAGCCCGGACAGCATCACGGCCACGATCTTGTAGCGCTCCACGTGGTAGCCGATGGCCCGCGTCCGCGGCTCGTTCTCCCGGATCGACTGGAGCACCATCCCGAAGGGGGACTGCGTCACGCGCCGGAGCAGCAGATACGACACCGTCACCACCGCGAGCACGAACCAGTGCAGCCCGTTCCGGGTGAACGGAATCGAGAACAGCCCCGGGAGGGCGAGGGGCGGCTGCCGGAACGTGAGCCCGTTCTCGCCCCCCGTGACCTCCGTCCAGGTGAAGATGATGACGTAGAAGATCTGCGAGAAGACGAGGGTCGTGATCGAGAAGTAGATGTCGCGCAGCCGCGTCGAGAAATACGCGACGAACACGGCGACGACCGCGGCCGCCACCAGACCGGCCGCCAGCGCGAGCCAGAGGTTCGGCGGCCGCAGCATGAGCAGCGCCGCGGCGGCGCCGTACATGCCGAGTCCGAAGAAGGCCGAGTGACCGAACGAGACCATGCCGGTGTAGCCGATCAGGATGTCCGACGACATCGCGAGCAGGCCCCAGATCAGGATCTCGGTGGCGAAGCGCTGCCAGAACTCCGGCAGCACGAGCGGGCTCAGCGCGAGCGCGCCCACCACGACGACGAAGCCGGTCCAGTAGGCGGCGCTCGGCCCCTCGCCCCGCGCGCGGGCCGCGCTCATGGCCTCATTTCGGCGTCGGCACGAACAGACCGGTGGGCCGGATGAGGAGGGTGAGGATCAGCGCGACGAACGACACGATCACGGCCTGGGCCGGGCTGACCCAGATCGTGGCCAGCGATTCCAGCAGGCTGATGAAGATGGAGGCGAGGATGGAGCCGCCGAGATTCCCCATGCCGCCCACGACCACCACGACGAAGGCGCGAAGGGTGAAGTCGAACCCCATCGCGTGGTTGATGCCCACGGTGGGGCCGAAGAGCACGCCGCTGGCGGCGGCCATGGCGGCGCCGATCGCGAACACCACGGTGTGGACCCACGGCACCGGGATGCCCATGGCGGCGGCCATGACGCGGTCCTGCGTCGTCGCGCGGATCCAGATGCCGTGCTTGCCGTACTTCATGAACAGATAGAGGGCGCCGATGATGGCCGCCGACATCAGGGCGATGACGATCCGGTACCACGGGTACTCGACGTAGAAGAGGCGGAAGTGTCCGCTCACCGGCTCCAGGATCTTGCGGGGCACGGGGCCGTACTGCCAGAGCGCGTAGTTCTGGATGACCAGCGAGAGCCCGAAGGTGGCGAGGATCGTGGTGAGGGGGTCGCGGCCGAGCAGCGGACGCAGCGCGGTCACCTGGAGCGCCGCGCCGAGCACGGCCATCACCACGACGGAGGCGACGAGGGCGATCCAGAAGCTGCCCGTGGTGAGGAACGCCGTCGTTCCGATGTACGCGCCCAGCATGAACAGATCGCCGTGGGCGAAATTGACGATGTCCATGATCCCGAAGATGAGCGTGAGTCCCGAGGCGACCAGGGCGAGGATCATCCCGTTCACGAGGCCGTTCACGATCTGCACGAAGATCTGGTCGAAGGGAATCATCGCGCCTCAGACTCCAAGGTACTGGTGGATGACGGTGGCGTCGGCGCGGAGCGCCGCGGCGGGCGCGTGGTGACGCACCACGCCCTTCTCCATGATGTAGACGCGGTCGGAGACCTCGAGCGTGAGCGGCACGTTCTGCTCGACGAGCAGGATGGCCACGCCGTCCCGGTGGAGGACGTCGATGATCTCCCGGATCTGCGCGACCATCCGCGGCATGAGGCCCTCGGTCGGCTCGTCCAGCAGGATGATGCGCGGCTCCAGCATCATCGCGCGGGCGATGGCGAGCATCTGCTGCTCGCCTCCCGATAGCGTGCCGCCCGCCTGGTTTCGCCGCTCGGCCAGGATCGGGAAGCTCGCGTAGACCTTGTCGAGCAGCGTCTGCCGGCGGGTCGCGGAGACCGCGGGCCGGTCGAGGCCGGTTCTGAGATTTTCCAGCACGGAGAGCAGGCGGAAGATCCGGCGATCCTCCGGCACGTAGCCGATGCCCACGCGAGCCAGCCGGTACGGTGCCAGCCCCCCGATGTCGCGTCCCTCGAAGACGATCCGGCCCTGGGAGGGACGCACGATCCCCATGATCGTCTTGAGCGTCGTCGACTTGCCGACGCCGTTGCGGCCGAGGAGCCCGACCACCTCACCCGCGCGCACCTCGAGCGACACCCCGTGCAGGATGTGCGACTTCGCGTAGTAGGTGTGGACGCCGTCGAGCGTGAGCATCAGGTCTTGAGGTAGACCTCCTGCACGCGGGGGTTGGCCTGGATCGCGGCCGGGCTGCCCTCCGCGAGCACCTCGCCGTAGTGGAGCACGGTGATCGTCCGCGCGAGCCCCATCACCACCTCCATGTCGTGCTCCACGATGAGGATGGTGAGGTTCGCGGCGATGCGCCGGATCAGGTCGACGGTGGCGTGGGTCTCGGTGACGCTCATCCCGGCCGTCGGCTCGTCGAGGCAGAGGAGCTTGGGCTCCGTCGCCAGCGCGATGCCGATCTCGAGGTTCCGCTGCTCGCCGTGCGACAGGTTCGCGGCGAGCTCCTGGGCCTTGTCGGCGAGCCCGACGGAGGCGAGCACCGTCCGCGCGCGCTCGATCACGTCGCGATAGGCGCGGTGATGCCGGAGCAGGCTCCACGAGTGATGGCGCGACTGCACGGCGATGCGGACGTTCTCGAGCACGGTGGCGCCGGGCAGGATGTTGGTGATCTGGTACGAGCGCGCGATGGCCTTCTTCGAGATCCGGTGCGGCGGCAGGCCCGTGATGTCGTCACCCTCGAACAGGATGCGGCCGCCGGTCGGCGTGAGCACCCCCGTGATGCAATTGAAGAGCGTCGACTTGCCGGCGCCGTTGGGGCCGATGATCGCGCGGATCTCCCCGCGCGGGATGCTGAGGGAGACCTGGTTCAGCGCGGCGAGCCCGCCGAACCGCATCGTGAGCCCCTCGGTCCGGAGGATCGCCGACCGGTCGGCCGACGGGCCCCGGCCGTCACCGGCCGGGGCCGTCGTGCCTTCTCGCCGCGCGCTCGTCACGCCTTGGGGAACGTACAGGCGGGCGCGACGACTGTCTTCTCCCGGGGAATCACCTCGAGCAGGCGATGCTTGTTGTTGTGGATGTCGAAGATGAACTGACGGAGGAACGCCTGGTGATCCTCCCGCCGGAGTGTCTTGTCGCCCTGGGGGAAGTCGTCGCCCTCCTTGACCTCCATGCCCTCGAGCGCCTCGATGAGCTTGAGCGATTCCTTCTTGAACTCGGCGTCGCCGGCGGCTCGTCCCTTGAAGCCGGACTTCTGGATCCCGAGCTTCAGGAAGTTCATGGCCTCGAAGTTGGACTGGACGTAGCGATCGGGGTCCGGACCCGACGGATCCATCTGCTTCAACAGGATCTTCGACTCCTCGAAGAACTTCTTGTGGTACGGCGTGTCGAGCGGCTTGGTGAGCACGGGGATGTAGCGGTTGACGCCGGTGAAGCCCTCGACCTTCTGGCCCAGCGCGGTGAGGTGGGTCGACTCGGCGACCGCCCCGTCACCCGCGTACTTGGCCTTCTTCGTCAGACCGAGGTCGTACGCCTGGTTCGTGAAGGTCACGGCGTTGGCACCGAACATGATCGCGAACAGGCCGTCGAAGCTGCCGGTGATTTTCGAGATGAACGCGGTCATGTCGGCAGTGCCGAGCGGGATCCCCGTCGTCCCGACGACGTCGCCGCCTTGTTTCTTGATCTGCTCGACGTACGCGTCTCGAGTGGACTGGCCCCACGCGTAGTCGAGATAGACGATGTGCCACTTCTTGCCCAGCTTCTTCACGAGGTACGGCGCGAAGGCCACGGCCTGCGACGGCGCATAGTCGAAGGGGCGGAACACGTACCGGCTGCACTTGCTGGTCGTGATCGTCGTGTCCAGGCAGACGCCGATCATGAAGACCGTCTCCTGCTCCTCGAACACGGGCATGCAGGCCAGGCAGACGTTCGACAGATATCCGCCCTCGCCGACATCGACCTTGTCTTCGACCACGAGCTTCTCGGCCTTGCGGCGGCCGACGTCGGGTTTCGACTCGTAGTCGGCGATCACCAGCTCGATGGGCCGACCGTTGATGCCGCCGGACTTGTTGATGCGGTCCGCGGCGAGCTGCGTGCCCACCAGCGCGGTCTTGCCTCCGGCGGCCGCCGCGCCCGTCAACGGCTGCAGGACCCCGATCTTGTACGGCTTGGCCTGGCCGAACGCCTCGCGCCACGGCGCCGGCACGAGCATCGTCGCGCCGAGCGCGCCGGCCGCCGTCGCCGACAGGCCGAGGAACCTTCGACGCGTCGTCTTGCCGCTCCACCACATGTCCTTGGTCCAGGGCTCGCTCTGCCAGCGTTCAGCCATGGCTATTCCTCCTGATGTGCCCGGGACGGGCACTCGTGAGCGGGAGCAAAGTGTGCGTCTTTCTACCCCAAACCGGCGAGGGGGCGCAAGCGGTTCCGGCGCGCGGGACCGGGCCGCGCGCCGGTGAAACGGCGACTTAGCGGCTGATGCCGGCGGCGGCCAGGGCGCGCCGGATCGCGTCGCGCTCGGCCGGGGGGACCGGCGTGAGCGGCGGCCGCACGTGGGCGGCGGGGATGCGCCCGAGCAGCACGAGCGCCTCCTTCATCCGGTTGTGCATGTCGACGAACGGCGGCGCGTAGAAGACCCGGACGAGCGGCTCGAGCCGCTCGTTGATGCGCCGCGCGTCTTCGAGGTCGCCCTTCTGGCAGGCCGCGAACAGCTCGGCCTGCAGATCGGCGGTGACGCTGCCCATGCCGGAGATCGCGCCGTCGGCGCCGAGCAGGAACGACGCCATGAGCGACATCGTGAACGACGACAGCATCGCGACCGGCCGGCCGGTCGCGCGCAGCGCCCTCAGATTGGCTTCATACGCGACGATGTCGTTCGACCAGTCCTTCACCGCGACGACCTCGGGGATCGTGGCGAGGCGCGCGAGGGTCTCGGGCGAATAGCCGATGCCGCACGCGGGCGGATACTCGAAGGCGACGATGGGCAGACCGACGGCGGCGACGTCGGAGTAGTGACGGATCACCATGTCGGGCTTCACCTGCGCGCCCCACATGAAGAGCGTCGGCGGAAACAGCAGCACGCCGGCGGCGCCCGCGGTCTTCGCGTCCTTCGCCAGCTCGACGGCCTCCGCGGTGCCGTCGGTGTAGACGCCGGCGACGATCGGGCACGCGCCCGCGACCTCGTCGAGGGCCACCGCGAGCGTGCGCTTGCGCTCCTCGCGGCTGAGCGACGCGACCTCCGCGGCGTGGCCGTTGGCCACGATGCCGGTCACGCCCGGCGTGTCGGCGAGCCAGCGCAGATGCTTGCGGTAGGCCGGCTCGTCGATGGACAGGTCCGCCTTGAAGGGCAGGATGTTGGCGGGCATGATCCCCGAGAACTTCAGCGGCTCGCGCATGACGTGGTCCTCATATTTACCGTCGGGGCGCCTTCGCCGGGCTCCGGCGCCCGACGGTCGGCGAATCACCGGTCGGCGCCGGCGACGGTCGGCGAATCACCAGTTGGCGACAGTGTCCATCACTTGCTTGGATGATACGACGCGCCCATAGGCCCGCGCGACGATATCGAGGGCGGCCCGCTGGATCTCGGGCCACAGCGTGGTGACGCCGTCCTCGACGACCGTCACCCGGTACTCGCGGTTGAAGGCGCCGATCACCGTCGCCAGCACGCAGACGTCCGTCATCGTCCCCGTCACGACCAGCGAGGTCACCCCCCGCGCGCGCAGCGCGCCGTCCAGCGCGCTGCCCGCGAACGCGTCGTACCAGCGCTTGTCGATCACCGGCTCGTCCGGCCGCGGTGCGAGCGCCTCGACGACCCGCGCGCTCGGGGAGCCCGCCAGGCAGGACGACGACGGCATGCCGAAGCCGCGGGGCGCGCCGGGCGCGGCCGGCTTGTGCTCGGGATGGAGCTCACCGACCAGCAGCGGGACGTCGGGCGAGTAGACGAACGCCGTGAACACCACGGGCAGACGCCGGGACCGGAAGAGGTCGACCAGCGCGCGGATCACCGGCACGGACGCGCGCGCCGGCGGCACCTCCATCGCCTCGCCCGGTTCGACGAAGCCGCGCTGCATGTCGACCACGAGCAGCGCCGTGCGCCCGGGCTCGGGGGCCAGGATGCGCTCGAAGGTCGCCGTACGGTCGCTCACGCTCCACCGGCGGCGGCGATCTGGGCCGCGTGCTCCTCGGCGTGCTCGCCGATGCGCCGGGCGAGGAACTCGATCGACATCGCGCCGAGCGAGGGATGACGGCCCTCGCGCGACCAGGCAGCGTCCGGCAGGGTCTCCAGCAACCGCGCGAGCTGCTCGTGCTCGCCGACGATCGTCTCGAGCAGGTGGGTGGCCGCCTCGCCGCGGGCGAGGCTGGCGCGGCGGTAGCCCTCCTCGTCGAAGTCCGCGAACGCGGGCGCGTCTTCGTAGAGCAGCCGGCGGATGCGCAGCCCGTAGACGTGCACGATCACGTCGCGCACGTGCGTCAGCGTTTCCAGCGCGGACCATTCGCCGTCGCGCGGGGGGCGGTCGAAGCGCGCGCGCGACGCGCCGTCGACGGCGCGTCGCACGACGTCGGCCGACGCGCAGATCCGCTCGATGAGGACGCGATGCTGCGGCGTCATAGCGCTCCTCCCTAGAAGACGCGCCTGGGCGGCGAGCTCGGGGGCCACCGCGCGGCGTTCGAGGCCGGTCGGTCGCATCTCGCCGGCTCACTCGACACGTTGAGGCATCTTCCATTGCCATTGACGTAAGCGCCAGCCAGTTCCCTCAATCGCCAGGGCCCCGGCATAGCCCGGAGCAGGTCGGAGGGTATAGAGCGACCAACGCTTGGGTGGAACGATAGGCTGTGAGGCAACATAAAGATCCACAGGAGTATCCATAGGATGGGTTGTCAGGGGGACAGAAAAACTATTCAACGGTATCGCGAGACCCTCGCCACAGGCTTTGAGGTAAGCCTCCTTCTTTGTCCAACAACTGAAAAAGGCTTCGGCGTAGAGATGGCTCGGGAGAGCAATCAAATAGTCAACTTCAGCTGTTGAAAAGAAACGCCGCGCGATATCGGCGTAATCAGATTGCGCCCGGATGTATTCGAGATCGACGCCGACGCTGGAGGCAGTGGCGATGGCGATGAGGGCAAGACCGGCTGAGTGAGAGAGATTGAATTTGAGTCGGTTGCCGAATTCAGGGCTGAGGTCAGGCTTGCCGAATGCGTTGTAAACAAAGCTTATTTGGCGAGGTTGCGTCTGGAGATAGCGCCCCAAGAGGTCACGCAGCACTCCGCGCGCGACGATGAAACGCTGCTGATCGCGCTCGAATTGAAAACGTGCACTCCGGGTACGTTCATCAGGCGTCAGGGTCGCGTAGAGGCGACCGGATGTCTCGGGCGGAACGTCTAGACTGGCACACCAACTATGAACGTCGTCGGACGCCAGCTGAAAAGAGCTCGGTAGTGACGGGGTGAGAGACATCGCCGTCGTCGTCAGCTGACGGTCACCTCGATCGTCGGCGAGCGGTCGGCCAGGTGCACCGCGTCGGCCATCGCGACGAGCACTTCGCGCGGTCCCTCGAAGCGCTCCCTGCCGTGCGCGGTGCGGACGTTGTCCACAAGCATCAAATCCCCCGCCTGCCACCGCTCGCGTGCGGTATTTGCCTCGTAGACCTCGTTGATCAACTGCACGACGTCCGCGCCGATCGCGTCGCCGTTGCCGAAGCGCGTATTGAACGGCAGCCCGTCCTCGCCGTAGATGTCCACGAGGTACTCGCGCACCTCCGGGTCCATCGTCCACTCGTTGAGGAATGCGATTTGGTTGAACCAGCACTGCTGCCCGGTAAGCGGGTGATGTACGACGGCGCTGCGGCGCTGCCAGGTGCGCAGTGCACCGTCGGGCTGCCACTCGAACTTGATCGCGTTGGCACGGCAGTAATCCTCGACGGCGCGACGGTCGTCGGTGCCGAATGCGTCCGCGACCGACGCCCCGATGTCGTCGTTGTAGTTGCGGATGAGCAGCCAGCCCACCTTCTCGAAGCGCTTGATCAACTCGGTGGGCAGCGCGCGAAGTACGGTCGGCGAGTCGGCCACCGGCGTCGCGCCCCCGTCAGTCGGCGCCATGAGGCACGCGAACAGCATGAGGCAGGGGAACTCAAGCACGTAGCTGAGTTCGTGGTGCATGCACATCGGCTGATTGGGCGGCCACTTCGATGAGGAGTACACGCCGTCGGAGTAGCTCCGTCGGGGCGCGAAGGCCTCTTTCTCGGTCATCAGACTGGCCAGCCGCCGAAAGACGGCCTCGGTCTCGGCCACGTCGCGGAGCCCGAGACCGCGAACGAGAAGCGAACCGTGCTCGGCGACGGCGGCGCGCAGCGCGTCGCGGTGCTCGGCCGCCCAGCGCGGCGCGTCGCCGGTTGCCTCGACCCGCAGCATCGGCGGCTTTCCGGGTCGCAGGTCCACGTCGAGCAGTGAGGTCGGGGATGAGGACGACATCTCGATTTCCTTTCAGTCGCTGCTACCTGCCGTCGATCAGCGTGGCCAGATCGGCGAGAATCGGGTGACCGGTGAGGTCCTTCAACGACACCGCACGTTCCAGGCTGATCACCAGCTTCACTGCCGACAACGACGTGCCGCCCAGGTCGAAGAAGTGATCCCGCCGGCCGATCTTGTCCTTCGGGATGCCGAGCACGTCCGCCCATGCGGCCGCCAGCCGGTGCTCTGTCGCCGTACTCGGCCCGTCGTGGTCCTGCCCGGCGACATCGAATTCTCTGGCGAGCGCCGTTAACGCCTTCCTGTCGATCTTGCCGTTGTCCGTCAACGCCAGACTTTTCCGCCAGTGGAAGGCGGACGGGATCATGTACTCGGGCAGCGACTCGCCCAGCCGGGCCCGCAGGACGTTGACGTCGAGTGGCAGCTGGCCGGAGTAGAAGGCCACGAGGTGCTTGCTGTGGTCGGCCCGCTCGGTGACCACGACTGCGCCGTCGCGGACACCAGGCACCCGCAACAGTGTGTTCTCGATCTCGCCGATCTCGATCCGGAAGCCACTGATCTTGACCTGGGTATCCCGGCGGCCGAGGAACTCCAGCTTGCCCTCGGGCAGCCAGCGGCCATAATCGCCGCCCCGGTACAGCCGCTGGCCCTCGCGGTGCGGATCGGCCATGAACGCTCGCCGCGTGCGCTCGGGGTCGTTGACGTACCCGCGGCCGACACATACCCCGGAGAAGACGAGCTCACCTGGTGCGCCGAGCGGCACCGGTGACAGGTGCTCGTCCACGACGTAGACGTGCACGTTGTGGATTGGGGGACCAAGAGGAACCCGTTCTCGGTCGGGCACCCTCTCCATAATCTCGTGGTTCGTATCGTCGGAGGTCTCGGTAAGCCCGTACGCGTTGACCAGCTTGATCTCGGGCTTGGCCGCGAACCAGCGCTGCGCAAGCTCCTTCTTCAGCGCCTCGCCGGTCACCGACACGAACCGCAGGTCGGACAGCTCGCGCGGGTGCTGCTCTAGATAGGACAGTACGACTTCAAGGTACGAGGGTACTACCTGAAGTACGGCGACCCTGCCCTCGACGACCTTGTCGACGAAACGTTCGGCGTCCAGGATCGCCTCCTGCTCGACCACCAGGGTCCGCCCACCGACCAGGAGCGCGGAAACCAGTTGCCACAGCGAGATGTCGAAGCACTGGGGTGCGGTCTGGGCCACCACCTGCCCCTCGCCGATCCCCAGGTCATGGATCTTGGCGCAGAGGTGGTTGAGCATGCCCGCGTGCTCGCACATCGCGCCCTTGGGCTCACCGGTGGAGCCGGAGGTGAAGTAGATGTAGGCGAGCTGGTCGGGCGCGACGTCGACGCCGAGATCGCCGTCGGCATGGTCCTCCTCGTAGGCCGCGTCGATGAAGAGCGTCTGGACTCCGGACAGCGAGTCGAGCGCGCGGTCGAGCGTAGCGGTGCTGCCGCGTTCGGTCAGCACGAGCCGGCAGGCGGCGCGGGAGAGCGTCCTCGCGATGCGATCGGCCGGGAAATGCGGCTCGATGGGCAGGTACGCGCCACCGGCCTTGAAGATCGCGAGCACAGCGGCCATCCAGTCCAGGTTGCGCTCTGTCACCACAGCGACGACGCCTTCGCGGCACAGCCCTCGCGCCAACAGTGCCCGTGCCAGCTGGTTGGCACGGCCGTTGAGCTGCCGGTAGGTCCACTGCCGGTCGCCGTGCACGGCCGCGATGGCGTTCGGGTGTGCCCGAACTCGCTCCTCGAACAGCTCGTGGACCCGGCGGTCCGGCAGCTTCCTGCGCGGTCCGGCGAGCCCATGAAGCTGGACATGCAGTTCCTCGCCGGAGAGCAGGCTCTGCCGCTTGTGCTCGGCATCTGGATCGGCGGCGATCAACGCGAGCGCGGTGAGGTGATAGCCGGCGATCCTGGCGACACAGTCCGCGTCGAGCACGTCCGTCCTGTACCGCAGCCGCACGAGCCCGTCATGCTCCAAGAAGCTGACCCACAGCACGGTGTCCTCAGCGAGCTCCCCGCCGTCCTCGGCCGTCACATCGAACACGGTCTCGAACAATGGCTTGGTCAGGCCCAGCTCACGCCTCAGATCGTCGACCGGAACGTCCGCGTGCGACAGCAGTGCGAACTCGGCCCGATGAGTCTCCAGCAGCATCGCCCGCCACGAGTGGGGTTCAGTCGTCATCCGGCACGGCAACGGTGGACGACCCTCCACGGCGGCGTAGCCGGTCGAGACCTCGCGCTCGCCCGACAGCGCGCCAAGCACCTTGGCGTGCGCGGTCAGCAGCACCGAGCTGAGCGGCACCGCCAGCTCGTCCGCCAGCCGGCGCACCGCCGCCACGAGTTCGTCGGGGATCCTCGCCTCGTGTTCGCCGACGCCGGGCACAGGCTCAAGGGTCCATCGCGGGAGCGCGATGAACCCACCGGCGAGAAGTACGCCGCGCCAGAATTCCCGGCCGCTCTCCGCGGCGGTGACCGTGTCCGGGTCACGCAGGCTGATATTGCTCATCTCACATCTCCCTCGCCGGGTTCCCTCCCCACCGCGCGTGTGCTGGGACCTCCTCTCCCTTCATGAGAAAGGAGTCGGGGGCGAGCACTGAGCCGTCACCCATCGTCACGCCGTAGTGGACGATTGCGCCAACCCCGAGCGTGCAGCCGGCACCAAGCGTGCTTCGGTCGGATTTGAACGTGCCGTCCTCTTCCGAGTGGCACTGGATCTTGCTGCCTGTATTGAACACGCAGTCGTCCCCGATGGTGGTGAGAGTCCTCTCCGAGATGTGGACGCCGTCGTCGAAAACCCTCCTGCCGATCCGAACGCCCATCAGCCGCCAGATCACGTTCTTGAACGGGGTGCCGTCGAAGGCGCGGAGATACTCCAATGCAGCCACCTTCCACAGGCGCTCGTGCAGCCAGAAGTACGGGTCGTAGATGGAGCAGATTGTGGTGCGCAGCGAGCCAAATCCCGCGATGCAGCGCTCCACCAGCGCGTAGTACAGCGCGCTGACCAGAAGGCTGAGCGCGAAGAGCGCAGCCATCGGCACATTTGCAAACGCGCCGTAAAGCTCGAAGGCAGCCAGGTCGAGGAGCGCGACCAGAAAGACGCCCAGCCACCGGGCGAAGAGGAAAATACCGATGGTCCGAATGTTGTACCGGTTCTTCGCGGCAAGCCCGCGGCGGAGCTCGTCCCCCGTCCGGAGATGGTCGAATCGGCTGTCACGGTCAACCGATCGCGGAATCTCGAAGCAAGGCGAGCCGAGCAGGCCGACCCCTTCGCGAAGCTTGCCGTCGAGCGGAATCATCGCCTTGGTCGCGAGCAGGCAGTTGTCGCCGGTCTTGCCTCCCGCGGGATAGGCGACGTCGTTCCCCACGAAGTTGTGTGACCCGATCGACGCTCGAGACACGCAAAAGGACGTGCTCGAGACCTCGTCATTGATCATCATCAGCCCGTCGGCGACCATCGTTCCGGTGCCGACAGAACACAGGGACGGGTTCGCCTGCGTCACCACGATGCCGAAGTTCGACCCGGTCTGCTCGACCGGGGAAAGGTGGTACCCCAGGCCGGACAAATAGTGGACGACGTAGGAGCTGTCACCGAAGAGACGCACAAAGAACTTGATGGTGGTCAGCCGCGTGATCACCCGGTGCACCCTGTCGTGGAAGCCATACAGCGGATAGACCGTGTCCGGCTTGAGGAACCGATTCAATACGCGAGGGACAGTGACCACGAGCAGCAGGCCGACGAGCACGGCACCGAAGAAGAAGAGAAGCGAGACGGCCAGCGCGCCGATGAAGAGCCCCCGCAACGTCACGACACCGGCGCTCGCAGCCACGCTCGGATTCAGAACCTTGCCCAGGGACGGCGCCACAGCCGCGAGCAAGTACAGACCTCCCTCGATGAGCGGCAGGTACAGGAGGAAGACAGAGAGCAACGTGATGGCGCAGAAGCTGGCCCGACGCCGCGGGCCGCAGGGAGCCGGCGCGACTCTCAGGTAATTCAGCTCCGTGCGCTGTGCCGGAGAGCCATGCCACCGCTCGCCGTCCGGTACCGCCTGGCCGCTGTGCAGCGCGGAGGCGTGACCGAGCTGCGCCCCATCGCCCATTGACGTGTTGATGTCGAGCACGGTCTTCTCGCCGATGAAGACGTTCCGGCCGAGGGTGACCGCTCCGGTCTCGATTCGCCCCGCGTGCGCCCGGTAGCAGAGGAAGAACGACTCCTTGCGGATGACCGTCCCTGCGCCGATTGTGAGCAGATCGGTGCACACCGGCACACGCCGGGAGAAGATCACGACGCCCGGCCCGATTTTCGCGCCCAGCGCCCTCAGATAAAGCGCGTAGAGGGGCGAACCGACGAACAGAAGGGCGCACGGATTCGACCGGATCAAGGTCTTGACGATCCAGAAGCGGACGTATGCCAGGCTCCAGATACGGATCTGCTCGGGCTTCCACCGACCGATGAGCATCCACTTCGCCAGGATCGGAACGGTGCACACAACGAGGAAACCCGCGACGCTACATAGAACCAACCGCACGTAGATATCGACACCATCTGAGCCCTCGGAGATCCACTCGTAGGCTTGGGCGGTGGCGAGCGCGGCGAGGTAGGAATATCCGAGGAAAAACAGGAGCTGCAGCGCTCCGCAGAGGACGTACTCCGGCGTGCTTGTCGGTGTCGCCGCCTCGATCGCTGCTGCAACCGACGACTTGGCAGAGCTGGGCGCGACGTCAGCGAGCGCCGCTGCCAGGCTTCTGATCGTCGGATGCCGGTAGACGTCCTTCATCGATACCGACGGCAGATTTCCGCGCTTCCTCACTCGCGCGCAGAAATGGGCCATCACCAACGAGTCAGCACCGAGCTCATCGAAGAAGTGGCTATCGACCGACACGCGGTCGACGCGCAAGACGTCAGCGAGCACCTCGGCGAAGATGCGTTCGGCGCCGGTGGTTGCGGCGCTGCCCCGATCCTCGATCAACGTAGATTCAGCCACTGCCCGACACACGCGCGGTCATGGAACTCGACCGCCGCGTCACGCATTGGACGACGCTCTGGGAGGCGTGGTGCGCTGCCGACAGGAGACCTGCGGTCTGAGCCCTGCGCCACGTGCTCATCGCACGGTCTCGTATACACCCACTTGCCGACCGCGAGGTCGAGTATCCCCATGTCGCAAGGCGAGGAAATGATCGGACGACTACGATTCACTGATCGTCGTCCGATCATGAAGGTCGGCAAGGGTGCCCGTCACAGAGCTTCGATTTCCGTCTTCTGCTCCGCGAGATGGCGGGGACCGGTGCGAAGGCCGTGCCAGCCCGAAACCCACGTCAGAAGAGGCGTAACCAGCTCCCCACGGGTGTCGAGGGCAAGTTCTACATGGACATCTTTGTAACTTCTACACGTTACGCGCTGCGCGGCGCCTCAACGGTATCTGGCCGGGCGTTCCGATAGTCCGAAGCCACTGAAGAGCGCGCCTGCCGGCTCGGCATGACGTCCTCAGCGGTCGGCGTGACCGAGGCTCTTGCCGGGGGCGACGGCATCGCGGACCATCTGCTTGAGCTCCTTGACGTCGGGGAAGCGCCCGCGGTCGTGGCGGGACCAGAGCACGGTGGCGCCGACGCGCACCTCGAAGATGCCGCCGGCGCCGGGCACGAGCGCGACCTCGCCGATCTCCGCCTCGAACGTCGTCAGCAGCTCCTGCGCCATCCACGCCGCCCGCAGCAGCCAGCGGCACTGCGTGCAGTACTCGATCTCGACACGCGGACGCGGCTTCAGGGCCATGACCGAGCGTACCGCGGACCGCGGACCGGAGTCGATGTCGGTGCTCAGCGCTTCGCGGCGTTCGCCACCCAGCTCTTCGCCGGATCGGCGAAGAACATCTCGCGCCGCCGCGTCTTGAACGCGCCGGGCGCGAAGTAGCTGTCCGTCCACTTGCTCGTCTCGTCCAGGAACGCGCCCTTCGCCTGGCCGCCCCGGGCCTCGATCTCGTTCGCGACGTCGCGGAAGTAGAAGTGGCGGAAGATGCGATCGAACTCGCTGAGGTAGATGTCGGCGACGCGCGTGTTCCCGCGGATCAGCAGCATGTTCTCGTCGTTGGCGAGGAGCGAGTTCGGCGAGAAGTTCGCCGACCCCGTGCAGACGAGCGGGTCGTTCGAGAGCGGGTCGACCATTAGAAATTTGGTGTGGACGAAGAACACGAACCCCTCGTGCCGGTAGTGGTCCTCCTTGAGGAGCCACTTGTCGAGCTCGAAGTTCTTGATCTTCTTTCGCGCCGTCGGCACCCCGTTCTTGAACGTGTACATCTCGCCGAGCACGGCGCCGTACGAGATGATGCAGTCGCGGTCTTTCGTGAGATCGGCCTTCACCTTCACGGCCGGCGGCTTCTCCATCAGGATGAAGCGCAGGAAGTCGCGGTCCTTCGCGAGGGGCCCGATGAGGGCCTTGGTGACCCCGAACGCGGCCGTGAGCATCACCGAGCCGACGGCGTCCTCGATGCGGTTGCCGTACCAGCCGAGGAGCTCGGAGTTGGGCCGGGGCGAGAACACCCGCGCGATCGACGCCGGCGCGATCAGCGCAGGCGGGTTGGGGGTGAGCTTCATGGCCCCCGTGCGCGCGTCGGCGAGGCTCGGATCCTTCTTCAAGAGCGTCCAGTAGTCGAGGTACTGCCTGGCCGTGCCCGGGTCGTCGACGAGGTGGCCGACGTTGGTCTGGCCCAGGAAGCCGGACGGCGTGAAGTTCGTGGAGCCCGTCCACACCATCGTGGGGTGGGCGCCGCCGCGCAGCCGGACGATGAACTTGTTGTGGGGGATCTTCGTCTTGGTGCGGGGAAACAGCACCTGCGTGCCGACAAACTTCTTGGGCAGGCCCGCGGCGGCGATGGCCTTCTCGTTGGCGTCCTTCTCGGCGCCGGCGGCGCTCTTCGTGTCGTGGTACACGATGCGGACGTCGACGCCGCGGTCCAGCGCCGCCTTGAGCGCGCCGAGTACCGGCGGGTACGTGAACTCGTAGGCCGCCACGCGCAAGGCGTCGCCGGCGGGCGTGTTGTCGATGAAGGCGAGGCACGCGTCGAGCAGACCGCGCGAGAGCCATCGGGTCACTCGCGCGCCGGGGTTGTTGGACTCCTGCTCGGTGGGGGCCGTGTTGCCGAACTCGCGGGCGAAGGCCTGGCTCGCGATTGCGCCGCGGTTGAACCACACGCCGTGGCCGCCCTCGACCTCCTTCTCGGTCCGCACCTCGAACACGAGCCCGGGCTGCGGCGCCAACGCGCCGGGCTGCCCGTACATCGGCACCACGGTGAAGCGATACCCCGTGTCGGGCTCGGCGGTGTAGTCGCCCCACAGGAAGCTCTGGATCGGATGGTCCCGGGTGCTGAAGCGCGCGGGCTTGGTGGGATCGTTCGGGTCGCGGGCGTTCTTCGGGTCCGGGACGATCGACTTGAAGACCTTGAGCGACCTGAGCCACTTGTCGCCGGCCGTCGCGCCCCCGACGACCTCGCGCCTGAAGCCGAAGCCCATGAGCCCGTGCCGGCGCGGCTCCGCGCAGTCGAGCGCGATCAGCACCGTGTGGGTTCCCGCGATCGCCTTGACCTTGAAATGACCCTCGGTCTTGCTGACGCGCATGTGACGGCCCTCCGCCGCTCAGCGCAGCGCGGGGAGGATCTCCCTGGCGATGATCTCGACCTGCGCGGGCTCGTAGCGATAGGGGATCAGGATTAGGCGGTCGACGCCCGAGGCCACGTGGGCGCGCAGCTGCTCGACGCACTCCTTCACGCTGCCGCGGATGGCGTGCTCGATCGTCGACTCGCTCCACGCCGCGACGTCCCACTCGGTCGACAGCCAGTGGCGCATCGGCGCCTCCGTCTCGGCGCGCGAGACCCCGACGAGGATCGCGAGCTGGTTGGTGCCGGTGAGCGTTCGGGGATCGCGGCCGGCCTCGCGGGCGAAGCCGAGGATCTTCTGCCACGACTTCGCGTAGGACTCCGGCGTGTAGAAGTACGTCAGCCAGCCGTCGCCCTTCGTCGCCACGCGCTTGAGCACGGCGTCGACGTAGCCGCCGATGAGGATCGGTGGCCGCGGGCGCTGCACGGTCTTCGGACGCATGACCGCCTCGCGCAGGTTGAGCTCGTCGACCTGGAGGCTGACGCGATCCTCCGTCCAGAGCCGCGTGAGGATCTCGAGGTTGCGCTCGAACAACCGCCCCCGCTGCCTGAAGGGGACGCCGACCGCGTCGAACTCGCGCGCGTACCACCCGGCCGCCACCCCGAGGATGAGCCGTCCCTTGCTGACCACGTCGAGCGTGCCGATCGCTTTGGCCGCCACCGTGGGATTGCGCAGCGGCAGCACGAGCACGCCGGTGCCGAGCTTGATCCGCGACGTGCGCGCGGCGATCGCGGTCAGCGTGCCGACGGCGTCCAGGATCGGGAACGAGGGCTCGACGCCGAGGATGACGTGGTCCCACGCCCAGAGCGACTCGAAGCCCAGCACCTCCGCCCGCTCCGCGTAGCGGTAGAGCGCGTCGACGTCCGGCGTCTCGGTGGGGCCGACGAAGTTCTTGATGGCGAGGCCGACGTGCACGGCGCGGGTCTCCTTGTCGCGGGCCGTTATCCGAGGAAGCGGCGCTCGGGGTCGAGCGCGCGCAGCATCGCCAGCTCGTCGGCTGTCGGCGGCTCGGTGACGCTGATCTCCGGCGCCTCGAGCAGCGAGAAGCCCGTCTGCTCGCGGACCTGCTCGCGCGTCACGCCGGGGTGCAGCGCGTCCAGCCGCATCCGGCGCGTCT
>Ga0209157_1001244_pt1 | contig 21460 bp, 23 predicted proteins | sample GraSoiAngelo_135_FD_185892 | JGI IMG/M metagenome (GOLD analysis project Ga0209157, IMG submission 185892) | Grasslands soil microbial communities from the Angelo Coastal Reserve, California, USA - 14_0929_05_40cm (SPAdes) (version 2) | ecosystem: Environmental > Terrestrial > Soil > Grasslands ...
GTCCGCGACGAGCAGATCGCGCTGCGGCTCGCTCACGCTGCGCAGACCGCCGAACGCCACCGTGTAGCCGGCGGCCTCGAAGTGATCGCCGGCGCTGACGGTGCGCTCGACCTCGACCGTCTTCGACTGGCTTGTCGCCACGGCGACCGCGACGAGAACGATGCCAAGATGCACGATGTACCCGCCGTAGCGGCGACCGCTGCGCCGCAGCAGGTTCGCGAACGCGGTGCTCGCGCTCTCGCCGTGCAGCGCCCTTCGGGCGCGGATTCCGCGCGCGAACTCCTGCACGACCGTCGCGACAACGAACGCCGCGAGCGCATAGGTGAGCACCGCGAAGGCGCCGCCGAGTGCGGTCGCGACCGCGAGGAGCGCGCCGCCCGCTGCAGCGACGATGGGCGCGGTGAATTGCCTCTCGAGCGTCACGCGCGACGCCCCGTGCCACGGGAGCTGCGGGCCGATACCCATGAGGAAGAGGAGCGCGAGTGCGAGCGGCACCTCGACGCGATCGAAGTACGGCCGTCCGATCGAGAGCTGCGCTCCGCTCAGCGCCTCCGCGATGAGCGGATAGAGCGTGCCGAGCAGGACGGTCAGCGTCGCGGCGACGAAGACCACGTTCTGGAACAGGAAGATCGCCTCCCGCGAGAGCGGCGTGCCGACGGCGCCTGCGTCGCGCAACGTGGGAAGGCGCCACAGCAGCAGACCGACCGAGAGGACGACGATCGCCACGAGGTAGCCGAGGAGCAGCGGCCCGATGGCGGACTGCGTGAACGCGTGTACCGAGTTCACGACGCCGCTGCGCGTAAGGAACGTACCGAGGATCGTGAGCGCGAAGGTCGCGATCACGAGGGACAGGTTCCAGCTGCGGAGCAGGCGACGTTTCTCCTCGACCATCACCGAGTGCAGGTACGCGGTCGCGACGAGCCACGGCATGATCGCGGCGTTCTCGACCGGATCCCAGGCCCAGTAGCCGCCCCAACCCAGCACCGCATACGACCACCACGAGCCCGCGACGATGCCGACGCCGAGCAGCGCCCACGACACGAGCGCGAAGCGCCGCGTCGCCACCAGCCAGCGATCGCCGCCCTCGCCGAGGATGAGCGACGCGATGGCGTAGGCGAACGGGACCGAGAACAGGACGTAGCCGAGATAAAGGAGTGGCGGGTGCAGCGCCATGAGCGGATGGTTCTGCAGCAGCGGGTTGGGGCCGTTCCCGTTGAGCGGCACGATGTCGCTCCGCACGAAGGGATCGGCGGCGGGCGTCGTGACCAGTAGCAGGAAGAACGTGAGCATCGCGAACAGGACCGCGAGTGCGGTCGTCGCGAGGCGGGGCAGGGCGGGCGTGCCACGCCAGGCGACATACGCCGTCGCGCCGGCGAGGATCGCCGTCCAGAGGAGGATCGATCCCTCGAGCGCCGCCCACAGCGAGACGACAGTGAAGAAGAGCGGCGTCTCAAGGGCGTTGTTCCGCGCGACGTACGCGATCGAAAAGTCATGCGTGACGAGCGCGCCGATCATCGCGAGCGCGGCGAGCACGACGAGCAGGAACGTGATGAGCGCCGACCAGCGCGCGCTCGCGAGCGCGCGGCCGTCGCGCTTCGCCGCGGCGTACGCGGCTGCGCCGATGCCCCAGATCGCGAGCGGCAGCGCCGCGCGCAGCGCGCCGGTGCCGAGGTCCGCGAAGCTGAAGCTCAAGGTGTCTGGTGGCTCGGCGTGGCGCCGGGCGAGGGCGGCGCGTACTGCTCGTCGTGCTTCGCGATGACCTGTGTCGCCCGGAACGTGCCGTCCGCCGCGAACGTGCCCTCGACGACCGCGCCGGCACCTTCGCGCAGGAGCGCGGGCGGCGCCCCCGTACCGATGACCGCGGCGCGCGTGGTGCCATCGGTGAGCACGAAGCGCAGGTCGCGCGTCTGCGGGTCGTACCGCAGGCTGCCGGTCTCGACCTGGCCGCCGAGCCGCACCGCGGTGCCGGGGGCGATGTTCCGCTCGCGGGCCTCGGTCGGCGTGAGGTAGTACACCGTCGAGCTCGCGAGGTTCTGGACGGCGACGAAGCCGATCAGCACCGCGGCGGCGAGCACCGCGATCAGCAGGACGCGGCGCGCTCCCATGGGCTCAGTTACGCGGGCGTTGCGCACGGTCACGGCGCCGGCGCAGTGAGATGAGGTACAGCGCGATGCCGCCCCACACGACGACGTAGGCGGCGACGATGAAGCCGAGGTTCTCGATCACGCTCGCGCCTCGAGCATGCGACGTTGTCGGTCGAGCTCGATCGACATGCGCTCGGCGAGGAACGCGAAGTACACGAGCGTGAACGCGACGACGCAGATCCCCAGCGTCATGCCCATCGCCGCGTCGAGCGACGGGCTGCCGCCGGCGCGCAGCACGGTCGGCAGCTGGTGCAGCGAGTTCATCCACAGCACCGACAGATGAACGATCGGGATGTCGATGACGGCGATGACGCCGATCACCGCGGCACGTGTGGCCCGCCGCGAGAAATCGGTCGAAAGCGACCGCAGGAGCAGGTAGCCGACGTACATCATGAACATGATTGCCGTCGTCACCAGGCGCGGATCCCAGGTCCACCACACGCCCCACGTCGGCTTCGCCCAGATCGAACCCGCGACGATGAACATGCCGGTGAAGAGCACGCCGACCTCGGCCGATGCGACCGCGAGGGCGTCGAACCACGGTCGCTTCGTCCAGAGCCACCCGAGGCTCGCGAGGAAGACGACGAAGAACGCGAGGTACGCGAGCCACGCGAGCGGGACGTGGACGTAGATGATCCGGTATACGTCGCCCTGCACGGCGTCGGTCGGCGCCCACACGAGCGCCATGAACGTCGCGATCAGCGAGCTGGCGACCGCGAGGCGGCCCAGCCAAGGGCGGACGCGGATGGTGGGGAAGGGCGCCGCAGTCGTTTCGATCATTCGATGGCCGCAGGGACGATGGTAAGGCCGAGGACCCCGTACACGAGCGCGAAGGCTGCGAGGATTCCGGCCCATCCGAGAGATGCCGACGCGTCACCGGTCAGCGCGGCCGCGGCACCTTGGGTGCATGCGACGAGCTGAGGCATGAGGATCGGGAACGACAGGATCGGCACGAGGGCAACGCGCGCGCGCACCCGCAGCGCGAGGAGTGTCACGAGCACGATGACCGGTGGCAACGCCAGGATGCCGAGTACGCCAACGAGCACCAAATGTCCGGCGAGCGCGACGCCGAGGTCGAGCAGCACGAGCGAGAGCAGCGCTGCGGCAAGCGCGACGATCGCCAGCACGATCGCGATCGCGATCAGCTTGCCGGCGTAGAGCGCCTCGCGGCCGCCGTCGAGCATGAGGACCGCGTCGATCGCGTCATCCTCGAGCTCGCGGTCGAACGACCGCGTCGCCACCAGCGTCGCGGCGAAGAGGATCGCGATCCAGTAGAGCGCGCTCGCCACGCCGGGCTGCCGCGCCTGCACCGGTCCGATCGCGAGGCTTTCCATGAGCACGAGGAGGCCGGTGAATGTGAGTGCCGCGACGAATCCGTCGGGGTGCCGGCGTTCGGCGGCGAGCTCGCGCGCCGCGACGAGCAGCGCGCGGTCGAGAGCGTTCAAGCCTCGCGCAGCGTGCCGTCGTCGAGGACGTAACGGTGCGTCGCGTCCTGGTCGAGCTCGTGGTGCATGTGCGTCGCCATCAGCACCGCCTGCCCGCGTACGAGCGCGGTGTTGATCGCCGCGCGCAGGCGAACCAGCGCGTCGGAGTCGAGATCGGCGAAGGGCTCATCGAGCAGCACCAGCGGCACCTGCTCGGTCTCGATCCGTGCGAGGGACGCGCGCCGTCGCTGGCCGGCCGAAAGTCGCTCGATCGGGCGATCCATCTCGTCCTTCAGTCCCCACTTCCTCAGTGCTTCGGCCACGTCGCTCGCGACGTGACCGCGGAACGCTGCGAGGAACATCAGGTTCTCGCGCGCCGTGAGCCCGCGCAGCAGCATCGGACGATGCCCGATGTACAGGGGTGGACCGCCGGGCACGCTGCGGTGACCGCGCGCGAGCGGCGCCAGCCCGGCGAGGGCGCGCAGCAGTGTCGTCTTGCCCGCGCCGTTCGGACCCCGCAGCAGCGTGAGGCCCGGCCCGAGCTCGAGCGAGATCCCCCGAAGGACCGTTCGGTCATCGAGGACGACCGTGACATCGTGGAGCGATGCGTTCTCTGGCACGCGCCGCATGATGGAGCGGGTCCTATGCCTCTGCAGCCTGGCCGTCGTTGTCCTGGTGGTCGCCTGCGCGCCCGAGCCCACCGCGACCGATCCGATCGCGCGCGGCCGGCAGGTGTATCGCGAGCTGGGCTGCGCCAACTGCCACGAGGGGACCATCACCAACTTCCTTCGGCCGGTCGGTCCGCCCCTGAACGAGGTTGGCCGGGTGGCGGCCACACGCGTCGCGGGCATGAGCGCCGAGGAGTACCTCCGCCGGTCGATCACCGATCCGGGTGCCTACGTAGTACCTGGGTACCCGGACTCCATGCCCCGGGGGCTCGCCCGGGACCTGTCACCGGAAGATCTGGCCGCTCTGGTTGCCTATCTGGCCTCGTTGAGGTGAGAGATGGCTCCTAACGACCCCCTGCCGGAGACCGTTACGCCTGGTGGAAAGGAAGAGGATGCCGCTCTGGCCGTACGAGCCGCAAAGGGTGATCCGGCAGCGTTCGGAGTGCTCTACGACCGGCATGTCAGCGCCGTCTACCGGTACGTCTACTACCGGGTGCGGGACGACGCCGAAGCGGAAGACCTCACCAGTGATGTGTTCATGAAGGCCCTGCGAGCGATCCCACGGTACGAGCCGCGTCAGGCGTTCCTCGCCTGGCTCTACCGGATCGCGCGCAACGCCGTCATCGACCACGTCCGCCGCGGCGGCCGCCAGGTCTCGTTCGAGGACGCGCTCCTGCACCCCGAGGTGCACAACGCGATCGACCCCGACCTCGAGGTCCTCGCCGGCTCCGACAAGGCCACGCTGCGAACGGCGCTCGGGCAGCTCACGCCGCTGCAGCAGGAGGTCATCGTTCTTCGCTTCCTCGAGGGCTACTCGACCGATGAGATCGCGAGGCTGATCGGCAAGCGCGAGGGCACCGTGCGCGGGATCCAGTTCCGCGCGCTTGGCGCCCTGCGTCAGCTCATCCCGTCACGGGAGGCACTGGGTTGAGTCAGCGTCGACTTCCCGAGCCGCGTCTCCGCGACGAGTTCCGTCGCGAGCTGCGCGCGCGCCTCATGCGCGAGGCTGCTGTCACGCTGACGGGCAAACGTCGTGACACGGCGTGGACCGCGTGGCTGCGGCCCGCGCTCGCCGTCGGTCTTGCCGCACTGGTGCTCGTCGCCGGCGCTGGTTCGGCCGCGGCCGGTAGCGTCCCGGGTGATCCCGCCTTCGGCCTGAAGCGCGCGATCGAGGAAGTTCGTGTCGCACTCACGTTCGACGATGTCGAGCGGGTGCGCCTGCTGGCTGAGATCGCTGATCAGCGGCTCAGCGAGCTCGAGAAGGTGGCCACTCGCGACGACAAGGCGCCGACGGCGTCGGAGGAATACGCCCTCGCGGTGACCCGTTTCCGCGATGCCGTCGACACGCTGCAGGAGGCCGCGCCCGAAGACAAGAGCGCGCTGGCGCAGGACGTGGCCGACGCCGCGCGTGAGAAGCACGAGATCATCCTCGAGCAGTTGAAGGACCGGCTTTCCGAGAAGGCCAAGGTCTCCGTCGACCGAGCGCTTGAAGAAGAGCGCAAGGACACGACGCAGAACGCCAAGGACAAGCAGGACCACAACAACCGCAACCCGGGCGGCGCCTCACCGAAGACGAACGACCCTTCGCCGCGTGGCAGCGAGCGCACGACCTCGCCACGCACCGCGACGCCGCGGCCGACGGGCCGGCCTTAGCGGGGCGGAGGCCCGGCGCTCGGCGGAACTTCGCCGCGACGCGGCTCTCGCCTTAGATCGATCGCGGGTATCGGCCCATGCGGCGGCCCTGGCTGCGGCGGCGACGGCGGAGGCAGCTCATCCTCGTCTGACTCGAAGCTCCAGTGCGCGACTCTGCCGATGCGACGCGCGATCGAACCAAGTGCAGACGCCAGCGCGCCCGCGAGCCCCCCGGTCCTCATGCCTGGTACTTAGAGCAGCGAACGTGCCAGGTGGCACGATGGCTGCATAACAGACCCTCCATGTGCACTTGTAAGGTCTGCGTCAGCGAGCGCATCTTCCTCCGGATCCTGGCACTCCTCATCTCGTGAAGTACATCCTCATCGCGGAGGACGACGCCGACGTCGCCGAGCTCCTCCGCGAGGTGCTGAGCGAGCACCTTGACGTCGCGACCGAGAACGTCGCGAACGGCGCGCTCGTCATGGACTCCCTCGTCGCGCGTCGGCCCGATCTCCTCATCCTCGATATCGAGATGCCCGGCCTGAGCGGCCTCGATGTGTTCGACCTCATGCGTAACGACCGCCACTGGCAGGGCGTGCCGATCCTTTTCCTGACGGCCCTTCCCGAAAAGGCGCCGACCGCGAACGCGCCGGCGGGCGTGCACGAGATCATCGCGAAGCCCTTCGATATCAACAGCCTGCTCGCGACGGTGGATCGCCTCATGGCCGGCAACCGCCGCCCCGAGATCGCGGCTTAACCTAGCCCGCGGTTTGCTCCGGCTCGTGCGCCCGCACGAGCTGCGGCCAGCGTCCGCGCACCGCCGCGGCGATCCCCTCGGCATCGAGCCCGTAGTGGCGCCGCCACAGCCTCTGCGCACCGTGGTCGACGTGCTCGTCGGGGATGCCCAGCATCTCGAGCTCCACCCGCGCGCCGCGTTCGTGGAGCAGCTCTGCGACCGCGGAACCGAAGCCGCCGGCCACGACGTGCTCCTCCACCGTCACGAATCGGGGCGTTCGCGCGGCGAGCGCCAGGAGACGCTCCGCGTCCAGCGGCTTGGCGAAGCGGGCGTTCACGACCGTGGCCTGCAGCCCCTCATGGGCGAGCGTCTCGGCCGCCTCGAGCGCCGCGTTCACCGGTTGCCCGTACGCGATGATGACGAGGTCGTCGCCTTCCCGCAGGGTCTCCGAAACGCCGATCGGGAGCTCGCGGGGAGCCGCGGGGATCGTGACACCGAAGCCCGTGCCACGCGGGAACCGGACACCGATCGGACCACGCTGCGCAGCGGCGTGATGGTGCGCGGTCCAGAGCATGTCGCGTAGCTCGGCCTCGTCCTTCGGCGCCATGAGGGTGAAGCCCGGCAGCGGCCGGAGATACGCGATGTCATACAGACCCTGATGCGTCCGGCCATCGTCGCCGACGATGCCCGCGCGGTCCATGGCGAACACGACCGACAGATCCTGCACGGCGACGTCGTGGAGCACCTGATCGAAACCGCGCTGCAGGAACGTCGAATAGATCGCGACGACCGGGACGATGCCCTGCGTCGCGAGGCCGGCGGCCATCGTGACCGCGTGCTGCTCACAGATCCCGACGTCGATGACGCGCTGCGGGAACTCGCTGAAGAGCGGAAGCATCCCGGTGCCGCCGGGCATTGCCGCCGTGATCGCGACCGTTCGTTCGTCGCTCTTCAGGATCTCGCGCACCGCGTCAGCGAATACCGCGGTGTACTGGGGCGCGGTCGCCTTCGCTGCGCCGGTCGCGGATACGCCGTGCCATTTCACGTTGTCGTCCTCGGCTGGACCGTAGCCGTGGCCCTTCTGAGTATGCACGTGCACGAACACCGGTCCGTCGCGGAAGTCGCGCGCCTTCGCGAGCACGTTCTCGACCGCGAAGAGATCGTGACCGTCGACGGGACCGAAGTACGTGAAGCCAAGCTGCTCGAAGAGCAGATTCGGGATGAGCAGCGCCTTGAGGCTGTTGAAAATCCGGCGTCGCGCCTCTTCGGCGAGCTCGCCTGCGGGCATGTGGTCGAGCACCTGTCGCACGACATGTTTCGCACCGCGGTACGGCGTCGCGGTGCGCACCGCCTCGAGCATCCGCGAGACCGCGCCGACATTCGGCGCGATGCTCATACCGTTGTCGTTGAGCACAACGATCACGCGGCGGTGATCGTGGCCGACGTTGTTGAGTCCCTCGAACGCGAGGCCCGCGGTGAGGGCGCCGTCGCCGATGACGGCGACGACATTCCACTCCTCGCGCTTGAGGTCGCGCGCGAGCGCCATCCCGTGCGCGGCCGAGATCGAGGTTCCGGCATGGCCAGCGCCGAACTGATCGTGTTCGGATTCGGTCCGCACCAGGAATCCCGAGATGCCGCCAAGCTGTCGCAGCGTGTCGAAGCGCGCCCGGCGACCGGTGAGCATCTTGTGCACATAGGCTTGATGGCCGGTGTCCCACACGATCTTGTCGCGCGGCGACTCGAAGACCCGGTGCAGGGCCACGGTGAGCTCGACAGTGCCGAGGCTCGACGAGATATGGCCGCCGGTACGCTGGACCATCTCGACCGTGTACTCGCGGATCTCGCGACACAGCTGGAGCAGCTCGTCCTTGTGGAGCGCGCGCAGATCGCGCGGGTCGTTGATGCGCTCGAGCACGGTCATCGTGCCCATACTACGGGCGCGTGCTGGATCTTTCGTCTTGTGCGGCGGTCATCACCGGCGCGACCGGCAATCTCGGAGCGGCCGTCCTCCGCGCGTATCTCACACGTGGGACGCACGTCGCCGCGGCGGTGCGCGATGCCGCGAAGAGCGAGGCGCTGCGATCGTCGCTCAGCGACGTGGCTGGATCTTCAGACGATCCGCGCCTGCTCGTCATCGAAGCCGATCCCGCCGATGCGTCGGCGATGGAAGCGCTCGTCGAGCAGGTCCTCCGCGCGTGGGGTCGCGTCGACATCCTCAACAATCTCGCCGGCATCTTCAAAGGCGGACCGTCGCTCGACACGCGACTGGTGCGCGAGCTGTGGGAAAGCAACGTGCTGACCGCGGTCACCGCGAGCGCCGCCTGTCTACGGCCGATGCGCGCTCGGGGATACGGCCGCATCGTCAACGTGTCCGCCATCGGCGCGCAGAAGGGCGGCCGGAATAACGCCGCATATGCGATGTCGAAGAGCGCGCTCGTCCGCTGGACCGAATCCTGCGCCGCGGAGGTGAAGGGCGAGGGCATCACCGTCAACGCGGTCCTGCCCACGACGATCGATCATCCGGTGAATCGCGCGCAGATGCCGAAGGCCGACCCCAAGCTCTGGCCGTCGCCGGATGAAGTCGCGAACGTCATCCTCTTTCTGTCGTCGCGTGAGTCAAGCGGCGTGAACGGCGCAGCGATCCCGATCGTGGCGCGGACCTAGGAGGACGAAGCGATGGATTTTCAGTTCATCAAGTTCATCCACGTGCTGCTCGCGATCGTCGCGGTCGGCTTCAACGCCTCGTACGGGATCTGGCTCGCGCGTTCCTCGACAACGACACAGGCGACGCAGAGCCACGTCCTCCGCACGATCAAGTTCCTCGACGACCGCTTTGCGAATCCCGCCTATGGTCTCCTGCTGATCACCGGCCTCCTCATGGCCTTCAGCGCGGGGATCCCCTTCAGCCGACTCTGGCTCGCGGCGGCCATCGGTCTCTGGCTCGTGCTGGTGTTCGTCGGCCTGGGCATCTACACGCCGACCCTGCGCGACCAGATCCGCGTGCTGGAGAGCGAAGGTCCGGGGAGCGAGGAATACCAGCGTCTTGCTGCGCGCGGCCGGACCGTCGGCATCGTCCTCGCGATCATCGTGGTCGTCATCGTCTTCCTCATGGTGACGAAACCCGCCTAGCCGGCAGCCGATCGCGGAGCGCGTCCGCCCATTCGGCGTAGGCGGCGGCCGATGGGTGCAGCCCATCCGGCGCGAGCATCCCGCGCCGCATCTGGTCGCGCATGAGCGGGAAGATGTCGACGTACGTCGCGCTCGCGCGTTCCGCTTCTTCGCGTGCGATCGCGTTGAAGCGCTCGATGCGCGCGGCGATCCCCGCCGGGTCTCCGAACGATGCGCCGGCGCGCGACAGTGACCAATCCGGCTGTGGCAATGCGTACACGACCGCGGCGGCCGCCTCGGCGCGAACGCGTTCGTAGATCACGCGCAGCCCGTCGCGATATCGATCGTCCGAGGAGCCGGCGACGATGTCGTTCGCGCCGATGAGGAGCGTCACCAAAGTTGGGTGGAAGACGGCAACGATTGGAAGCTCCTCGACGATCAGATCGTCGGTGCGGTAACCGTTCACGGCCGGGTTCCGGAGCTCGACGCCGCGGCCGCGACCGTTCCAAAGGCGCACGAGCGCCGCCGGGAACGAATGGTCAGGCGTCGTGCCCGTTCCGATCGTGAACGAGTCGCCGAGGGCAAGCCAGCGCTCTGTCGAAGGAATGCCGATGGAATGCTCCGCTGTTCTAGTGTGTGGAAGCTCTTTTCAGAAAGGACCGCTCTTGGCCGACTACGACCTCGTCATCATCGGCGGTGGCCCCGCCGGGCTTACCGCCGGACTCTACGCCGCGCGCGCGAACATGAGTGCGGTCCTGCTCGAGGGCAAGGACGTCGGCGGCGAGATCCTCAACACCGATCTCATCGAGGACTACCCCGGTTTCGCGTCCGTTACCGGAACTGAGCTCGCCCAGAAGATGGCCGACCATGCACGCAAATTTGGTCTCAAGATCGAGACCTACGCGCGCGTGAAGCAGATCCGCGTCGACGGCGACCGCAAGGTCATCGAGCTCGAGGATGGCACCACGCACCGCGCGTACGCCGTCATCATCACCGTCGGCGGCGAGCCCACCAAGCTCGGCGTTCCCGGCGAGGCGGAGTACCACGGCCGAGGCGTGTCGTACTGCGCCGTCTGCGACGGCGCGTTCTTCAAGGGCAATGACCTCGCCGTCATCGGCGGGGGTGACAGCGCGTTCCAGGAGGGCCTGTTCCTCACGCGTTTCGCGAAAAAGCTGCACCTCGTGCACCGGCGTGGCGAGTTCCGCGCGCAGGCGATCCTGCGGGACCGCCTGCTCGCGAAGGACCTCGTCCACACCGTGACCCCAGCGACGGTGAAGGAGATCGGTGGCGACGGCACCGCTGTGCAATGGATGGACGTCGAACGTGACGGCAAGGTCGAGCGCATCCCGGTCGAAGGCGTGTTCGTGTTCATCGGCTTCAAGCCGGTCGGCAGTCAGCTCTTCGCTGACCACATCGCGCATGACGAGAACGGGTATCTCATCACCGACCAGTTCATGCAGACGAGCATTCCCGGCGTGTACGCCGCGGGCGATACGCGCGCGCAGCTCGCCAAGCAGATCACGACCGCCGTCGGCGACGCCACGACGGCGGTGCTCCATGCCGAGCGCTACATCGAGGAGCTCAAGGACATGGAGCGTGCCTTCCCGCAGGCGCCGCGCGAGGTCGTCGCCCAGACCGCGAGCCGCATGACGATACTCACATTCCCGCCAGGTGCGGTCGTCATGCGCCAGGGCGAGCCTTCGGATCGCTTCTACGTCATCGCGAAGGGCGAGGCGGTCGTCGTCCACCGCGAGCCGGACGGGTCCGAGCGGACGCTCAACACGATCCACGCCGGCGATTTTTTCGGCGAGGTCGGCATCCTCACCGGACACGCGCGGAACGCGACGGTGCGGGCGAAGACTTCCCTCGAGGTGCTGGCGCTCGACGCCGACGGCCTGCGCACGCTGATGTCGAGCTCGCAGAAGACCAGCGATGACGTGGCACGCGTCGCGAAGTCGCGCGAGCGTGTCGAGGACGGTGCCGCGGGCTAAGCCGCGATCGGCGGAGCAAGCTCCTTGATGTCGGCGATGAGCTCGTTGAGGTCGAACGGCTTTTGCAGGACCTTGCGGATGCCGCGCTTCCGGAACTCGGGACCGTACTCTTGCGACACCGCCGTCTCGAAGATGACCGGGACGCGCCGCAGGCGATCATCCTCGTGCAGCCGGTCGTAGAGCTCGAGGCCGCTCATGCCCGGTAGCCCGACGTCGAGGAGGAGCAGATCGGGCTTCACCTGCTCGCAGGTGTGCAGTGCTTCGCTCGCGCGCGTCACGAGGATGGCCCGGTAGCCATCCTCGTCGTTGATCACGCCCGCGAGGAGCTCCCCGATCGGCCGGTCGTCCTCGACGACCATGACGATCCTCGTTCGCGCGTTACCGGCTGTAACCATGCCCTCTGGGCTGCGCATCCCGTGCCACGCCGCGGGATTGTCACCCCATTCGCAGGCGGTTATTGCAACGATCGTGTGTCGGTGCGCGAGTGGAGCCTCGGTGCTGAACGATCAGGCAAGCGACGAGGGCGGGATATTTTCGATTAGCGGTCTTTGTGTGTGCGCTTTGCGTGCGCGGGCAGATATTGGTCGATGGCCGCGCGAAGCTGCTCCGGGTAATACGGCTTCGCGAGGAATCCGTCGCAGCCGGCGGCCAGCGCGCGCTCGCGGTCCGGCGGCGTCGCCGACGCGGAGATGGCGATCATCCGCATGTCCTTGCCCCACGCTTCCCTGCGGACCGCGCGAGCGAACGCGAACCCGTCGAGCCGTGGGATATGTAGATCGAGCAGGATGAGCTCCGGGCGCGTTGCCTGCGCGACCGCGAACGCGGTCTCGCCGTCCATCGTCGTGATGGGCTCGTGCCGCGCGAGCCGCACGATGCGCAGGGCCAGGTCCATGCTCGCGGCGTCGTCTTCGACGATGAGGATGCGGGCCATCAGTTCGCGGCTTCCGTTCCCGTTCCGGCCGCGGTCGTCTTGTTGCGCCCGCGTCCCCCGCGCCGGCGTCCGCCGCGCGATCCGCGCCTGGTGCGCTTGCGTGGCGCTGCCGGTGCCGCGGCCTCGTCCGTCGTGGCGGGGAGGGCGGCGTCGTCGCCCTCCGTCTCCGCCGCTGCCGCGGTCGCCGTGACGGCGCGTTCGATGGCACTGCCGTTCAGGCCGCCGAACTCACCGAGGATCGCGCGGACTTCGGGATGATCGCGCGTGATGACGAAGCCGGCCTTCTTACCGTGATCCTCGGGCTTCATGATGCCGCGCTCCACCGCGCTACGGATGTTCGACTCGAGCGCGTCGCCCTCGACGCGTGAGAGGAGTTCGGCGAACAGCGCCGCGTTCACCCAGTCGGCACGGTCGCCATGCGCGCGTGTCGTGCTGACGAAGTTGAAGAGGTGCGCGACGGCCGCCGCGGGCTGACGTGCGTACACGACGAGCGGGTGCTCGTCGACAAGCCAGCACATCGTGATCTCGCGGCCGTCGCGCTGGACCGATTCGCTCTGGATCGCGCCGCGCTCTTCGGCGATGTTGAAGAGCGTCTCGAGCAGCACGCGGCGCTGCGTCCTGCCGCGCGCGATGCCGCCGGGCTGGTCGGCACGGGAGAGCGGGTCGAGGACCGCCTCCACGACCGGGACGCGCTTGGTGTCCTTGGTCACAGTGTTGATGCGCCGGAGCAGCCGCACGAAGTGGAAGTACGTCTCGGCCACGAGCGCTGAGCCGAAGTTCGGCGCGAGGAGCTGCTTCGCCTTTGCGCGGGTACGGCCTTCGAACTTCGCCTCGATGTGGCGCTGCTCGATCGCGGCGTCGATCCGCTCCTCGAGGACGCTGGATGCCTCCTTCTCGGAGAGCGGCACGACGGAGCGAACGAAGTCACCGCGCGCCATCGACGACGCGTGTATGGCGACGAGCTGATCGAGGAGGAGGACGGCGAGCCGGCGCTGCTCCTTCTCTGATTCGGGTGAAGCGGTCGGGACGACAGCCGGCACGATCGGTGGGGTGGCGCGCACGACGCGGCCGCCGCCGCTGCTACGACCGGCGCCCCGCCGCGCGCGCGTGCGCGCGGGAAGCGGCTCGTCGGGACGCCGCTCCTCTTTGCCGTGCTGGGTGTCGTCGGCGCGCAGGCCGCCGCGCGTCCAGCGCGCCTCGGGAATGAGGTCTTCGAGCAAGAAGACGTCATCGCGCAGGTGCGGTGACTCGCGCAGCTCGTTCGCGAGCGAGAGATCGCCCGCGACGAGGTAGACCTTCTTGTCTTCGTCCTTCAGCGCCTTGCACAAGGCGTTCAGGTCGCGGTCGCCGGACACGATGAACCAGACCTCGATGTCGGGTCGATCCTTGTAGAGGAGCTTCATCGCGCGGGTGATGAGGACCGCGTCCGACCGGCCCTTGAGCAGCCGGCCGCTCATGCGCTGCGCGACCGGGATCGGTTCGATGCCGGTGAACTCGAGCGCCATGAGCAGCGTCTCGTCCTGCATCGCGACCTCCTGTCCGAAGATCGCGAGCTTCACGCGCACAGGCCCGAATTCGGCGGCCTTTTTGAGTATGGCTTGCAGGATCGCGAGGGATGACGGCAGCGGTCCGGTGGTGTGCTGCCGCAGCGTGTAGTAGACGTTCTCCCAGTCAATGAGGAGAGCGACGTCGGGCAAGGGATTCTCCTATGGAGCGCACACGCCGCCCGACCCGTTCGCGGACCCCTTTCGGAGTCACGCGCTAGATGCTCACCCTCGTCCAAACGCTCTTTGGCTCACGAGTTTCGTGTCGCCCAAGCGCGGTCGGTACGCGAGCGCGTCCATCACGAACGCATTGGTCGTCGCGCGCGCCGTTTTTGTTGTGATGCCAGTGTAGCCGACAGGATCTGTGCCGTGCGAGACAACTTGGATCTGCTCCCACCTCCGCCTCCGCCGCTCGAGCCCGGACGGGCCGCGGAGCTCCTCGCCGCCTGCGATGTCCGCGACGCGATCCTCGCCGTGACTCCGTGCGCGGGCGGGATAACGAATGCGAACTTCGCCGTCACGCTCGCAGGTGGTCGCCGCGTGCTGCTGCGCGTCTACCACTGGCCGCATCAAGAACCCGACCTTGAGCGGGGCAGAAAAGAGGCGTTCCTTCACGAGTTCCTAGGGACGGCCGGGGTCGCGGTGCCGCGCGTCCACGGGGTTGCGGCCAACGGTGAATGCGTCGTGCTGGAGTGGATCAACGGCGAGCGCCTTCGAGATATCGCACCAGGGACAAAGGGCGTCGAAAGCGCGTGGGAAGAGGCTGGTCTTGCTCTCCGGCGAGCTCACGAGCTTCCTCCGCTCTTCGACCGCGCCGGCGTCATCGTCGGTGATCATCTCGAGCCCTTCGAGCAGCCCTGGGGTGAGTTCCACGCATCACTCATTCGGGCGCATGCACGGAAGCTTCGCACGCTGGAGCGGATCAGCGGCGCGCAGCTCGCGCGTGTCCAGGCGCTCAGCGAGCTCGCGTCGCGGGCGCTCGGTCACGACGCGCGAGTCCGACTGCTGCATAACGATCCGCACGCCGCGAATATCCTCGTCCGTTCCGCCGCGTCGAGGTGGCGACTTGCCGCGTGGCTTGACTGGGAGTACGCGTGGATGGGCGATCCGGAGTGGGATCTAGCCCGCTTCGATGTCTTCACGCGGGCGCAAGTTGGAGCTGTCGACAGCGCGTTCTGGCGCGGCTATGGTGCACGCCCTGATCCCGCGAAGCGCGGCTTCTATGAACTTCACGCCATGCTCTGGTTCGGTTCGTTCCCCAATCCCCGGCCGAGTTCGCTAATCGAGGCCGCGCGCGCCTACGTCGCGGATCTCGATCGCAATCTCGACGTACTCTCGGCGTGATGCCCTATCGCGATTCCCAGCTAGCCGACCTCGTCGATCTCGGCGCGCGGCGGGGCGCATCCTACGCCGACGCGCGCCGGGTCGAGCGCGAGTACGAGGCGGTCTCCGTTCGCGACGGGGAGGTCGAATCGGTCACGCGGTCGGGCGACCGCGGCATCGGTTTTCGGGTCCTGCACCACGGTGCCTGGGGTTTCGCCGCCACCGACCGGACGGAGGACATGTCACTGCGTTCCGTCGTTGACGAAGCTTTCGCGCGCGCAGAGGCTGCGGCAGGCACGCGCGCGGCGCCGGTCGCGCTGGCGCAGGTCGCACCGCAGCGCGGCGAATACCGCACGACCCTCCTGCGTGACCCATTCGCCGTCCCGCTCGCGGATCGCATCGCACTGCTGCGCTCCGCGGACGCGAACCTCAAGGGTCCGCACGCCGTGTCACGACGTGGCAGCGTCGCCGCGTACCGCACACGCAAGCATCTCGTCACGAGCGAGGGCACCGACGTGCGCCAGGAGATCGTCGAGTCCGGCGCGGGCCTCAGCGTCACCGCGGTGAAGGCCGGCGCCAAGCCGGCGCAGCGCTACGACAGCCGCCTGGTGCGTCAAGCGGGGTGGGAGTTCATCGATCATCTCGATCTCCCCGGGCGCGCCGCGCGCTATCGCGACGACGCGGAGGCGATGCTCGACGCGCCGCTCGCCGCCGAGCGGCCGACGACCCTCGTGTTCACGCCGGAGTTCCTCGCGCTGCTGGTGCACGAATCGTGCGGCCATCCCACGGAGGCCGACCGCGTGCTCGAGCACGAGATCGCGTTCGCGGGGACGACCTTCATGTGGCCGACGGACCGAGGCACGCTCCGCTATGGCTCGGAGCACGTCTCGATGACGGCCGACGCGACGGTGCCGGGCGGCATGGGGACCTTCGGCTGGGACGACGACGGCGTGCCTGCGATGCGGACCAAGCTCATCGATCGGGGCACCTTCGTCGGCTACCTCACGTCGCGCGAGACCGCGGCCGCGCTCGACCTGCCGGTCGCGATCGGCTCGGCGCGCGCCGAGGGCTGGCAGCACTTCCCGATCGTGCGCATGGTGAACGTGAGCCTCGATCCCGGGACGCAGCGATACGACGCGCTGCTGCGCGGCGTCGACGATGGGCTGCTCCTCGAGGCACCTGCCTCGTACTCGCTCGACAACAAACGGCAGAACTTCCACTTCTCGACGCAGTCGGCACGGGTGATCCGGAACGGCGCGCTCGAGGGCTACGCGCGAGGCGTCTCGTTCCAGTCGCTCACGCCGGCGTTCTGGGGACGGTGCGACGGCGTCGCCGACGATTGGGAGCTGCACGGTTTCCTGTCGTGCGCGAAGGGCGAGCCACTCCAGCTCATGCGCGTTGGTCACGGTGCCGCGCACGCACGCTTCCGCGACGTGCCGATCGAGGTGCGTGGGTGACGGTGCGCGGTCGCGACGCGATGCTCTCGCCGCTCCAGTACGCGCTGCGCGACGTGAAGGCGGACGAGGCGGAGCTCTGGGTACGTCGCCGACGCTCGGCGATCAGCCGATACGCCAAGAACGAGATCCACCAGAACGCCGTCGCGGACGAGACGCACGTGCAGGCGCGCGTGGTGGTCGCGAAGGCCGTCGGTATCGCGAGCGCGAACTCGCTCGACCCGGCGGATCTCCGTCGGCTGGTGGCCGATGCGACGGCCGCGGCGCGCGAGAGCGCCGCGAACGACGACTGGCCGGGCCTCACGGCGCCGGCGCCGATGCCGGAGGCGCAGGCGTACGACGCCGAGACCGCCCGCGCCGACGCCCGCAGTCAGGCCGATGCGATCAAGCGCATCACCGCCGCGGCGAAGGAACGCGGGTTCCGCGCGGCGGGCACGCATCAGATCGAGCTGAACGAGGACGCGCTCGCGAACACCAACGGCGCGGCGGCGTACGCGCCCGGCACCATGGCCTATCTGCGCGCGCTGGTGACGAGCGAGAGCGGGACCGGTTGGGCCGAAGATCTCGGCTGGAGCGCGCGGTCGCTGGATCCTTCGGACGTGGCTGCGCGCGCGATCGAGAAGGCCGCTCTCGATCGCGACCGGATGCAGCTGCCGCCCGGCGACTACGAAGCGGTGTTCGAGGAGCTCGCGGTGGCCGAGGTCCTGCGCTTCATGTCGCTCACCGGCCTCACCGGGGAGACGGTGAAGGACGGGCGCTCGTTCATGGCGGGCAAGTTCGGTGAGCAGGTCACCGGCCCGCGCTTCTCGCTGTGGGACGACGCTCTTGACGGTCGCACGCTGGCGATCCCATTCGACGTGGAGGGCACCCCGAAGCAGCGGGTCACGCTGGTCGAGGGCGGCGTCGCCAAAGGTGTGGTGTATGACCGTCAGTCGGCGCGCTGGTTCGACACGCGCTCGACGGGGCACGCGGCCGATCCCCGCCGCTACAGCGTCGGCGGCCATGCGGGCAATCTCACGATGGCCGGCGGCGACGCGAAACGCGATCAGCTCATTCGCGCTACGCGGCGCGGTCTGCTCATCACGCGCTTCCATTACACGAACACGCCGGACCCCAAGCGCGCGGCGATGACCGGCACGACGCGCGACGGCACGTTCCTCATCGAGAACGGTCGGATCACGCGCGCGCTCGCGAACGTGCGCTACACGATGAGCGCGCTCGACCTCTTCTCCGGCATCGAGCTGCTCGGGCCTCAGCGGCTCGCCCGCGACTGGTGGTCTTCCAACGGGATGGGCTCGATCGTGTGCCTCTGCCCACCGATCAAGGTCGCGCGCGCGACGATCACCGGCTCGAGTCCGATCTAACGCGCTCGATACCCATCTGCCGCATCGTCGTTACGCAAGCGCATGAGTGCGCCCTAACGAAGCGAGCAGTCGGGCTCCGCGAATGCTCGTAACGGAACTCGAATTCTGAACGAGGTGTTGACAATGGACGCGATGCTCGCTGCTTTCCTCGTCGCCATTCCGTCGATCGTCGGCGCGCTCCTGCTGCTCGTCATCGGCTGGATCGTCGCCGGCATCGTGGGCGGACTCGTTACGCGACTGCTCCGCAAGGTCGGTCTGGACACGCTCGCCGCGAAGGCGGGCATCACCGCATTCCTGCAACGCGCGCGCATGAAGCTGGATGCCGCCGGACTGGTGGGCGGCATCATCACCTGGTACGTGCGGCTCATCTTCGTGATCATGGCCGCGAACGCGGTCGGGATCACCGCGGTGAGCTCGGTGTTGAACCAGATCATCGCCTTCATCCCGAACCTGCTGGTGGCCCTGCTGATCCTCGGCGCGTTCGCGTGGCTCGCGGGCGTGGTTCGCAATCTCGTCACCGGCGCCACCGAAAGCGCCGGCGTGCAGAACTCCGGCGCGCTCGCGACGCTCGCCTACGCCACCGTGCTCGGCTTCGGCATCGTGGCCGCGGCATCGCAGATCGGCGTTGCCGCGACGCTGATCAACATCCTGTTCACCGGCGTCGTCGCGGCCGTCGCTCTCGCGTTCGCCCTCGCCTTCGGGCTGGGTGGCCGCGAGGAGGCGGCGAAGGCACTGCGCGATTGGCGTGGCCAGGCGTCATCGGCGATGGAGCGAGTAGACACTGCGCCAGCTCCTGCCAGGGGCGACGGCAAACCCGATTCGCTGATCGAGGAGCGCATGCGCCGCGATCAGCTCTCGCGCCAGAGCTGACCGACCCACATCGCGGTAAGGGTGGGCCGGGGCCTCGGCGCTACCGGTCCACCTTGCCGCTCGCAAGGGCCTGGAGATATCGCACGACTTGCCACCGCTGCGTGTCCGAGAGCGTGTCTTTCCACGCCGGCATACCCGTCCCCGCGACCCCGTTGGTGATCCAGTACTGGATCTCTCCGGGCGCGTGCTGAGGCACGTGTAGCTGCAGGTTGACCGGCTTGGGGTTGAGCACGAACGCCTGCGGGCCGTCGCCGAGCCCGCGTGGTCCGTGACAGATCGCGCAGTTCGCCTGGAAGACCACGCGCCCCGCGTCGATCGTCTCTTGCGTGTCCGGTGTCGGGTTCTGCGCGAAGCGCGCGGTGAACGGGACTGCCGGCGTCGGGATGTTCGGCGCGACCGTGAACGCGAGCGCGTACGAGACGAGGACAAGCGAGCCGAGCGCACCCGCGCTGATGGCGAACCGCCGCCACTCGCCGCCGCGGTAGCGCGTCACCAGCGCGAGCAAGAGGAACACGACCCCGCCCGCGATGAGGAACTGCGCGATGTCCTGCAGTCCTTGGCGCGAGATGGGGAACGTCACTTGCTCTTCTCTTTGGCCTTGGGCTTACGCGACGACCACATGTACAGGACGATGAGGATGACCAGCGGCAGGCCGAACTCGAGGATCTCGTCGAGCCAGGTGCCGGTCGCGCCGTGTGGCAATACGGAGAGCAGCGTCACCTCGTGACTTCGAGGTCGTACACACCGCTGCCGGCGTCGCTCACGCTGATCGTGACCTTCCAGGAGCCCGCGTCGAGTCCCGGCACCGTGAAGCGGTAGCGACCCGGGCCGAGCTCGGCGGTGTTCTCGACGGCGTCCAGTGCCGGCGCGGTGGTTGGCCCGCTGAACGTCGCGTGCACTTTCTTGCCGGTGACGGGATCGCCCTTCGAGTCCACCACGACTGCATTGATAGTGAGGGGTGCGCCCGCCTGCGGCTGGAACGGCTCTGAGAACACGATGAGCTGATACGGCGGGATCGCGATGATCTTCGTCGTCGCCTCCTGACCCACGGGCTGGGACACGGGCACCGTGAAGAGCGCCGTGATGTCGGGTCTGCCGGCCAGACGCACGATCACCTGGACCTTCCAGGTGCCGAGCATCGCCGTCGGGCTGCCCTCGGCGGCGTACTCGCCGGGCGCGCGCTCGGTCGCGACGAGCTCCTGCTCGCCCATGTCGTGCTCGACCATCGTGAAGCGGAGCGCGACCTTCTCCGCACCGGTGATCGGCGTGAGGCCCTGCTGCACTCTCACGACGAAACGGTTGCGACCGGGAAGCGTCGTCGCCGTCAGCAGCTCGATGCGGATCCCGCTGGTGTGCTTGGTCTCATCGAAGGCGGCCCCGTTCGCCTGCGCCGGCGGCGCGAACGCGGTGAGGAACCCGGCGGCGACCAGCACGCCCGCGAAGAGCGCGGTCTCGCCGATGACGCCACGCCAGAACTGCGCGGCGGCTGCGCGGCCGCGTCGCATCCGCGGTCCCCACACCAGCAGATTGAGCGCTCCGAGCCCGAGCAGCAGGGTGAGCAGCACGATCTTCGCGAGCAGCGCGATGCCGTACGGGGTCTCGACGAGATCTTCGAGGAGCACCAGGCGATCAAGCGCCTGCAGCGTCCCGGTCGTGATGATGACCGCCGTGGCGGCGAGGGCAGTGAGCGAAAACCGCCAGATCGTGCGCCCGAGCTCCTTCGGATCCTCCGCTCGCGCTGAGAGCATCACGACATACGAGAACGCGACGACGCCACCGAGCCAGATCGAGATCGCGATGACGTGGAGATAGTCGAGCGCGAGGTAGCGGAGGTCGCCGCTCGCGGCGGCGTGCGACACGAGCGTTGCGGTGAGTCCGGCTGCGAGCCCGAAGAACGCGGTCGCCTCGCGGCGCGCGTCGGCCGGTAGCAGTCGCGAGGGCACCGCCAGCGCGGCGACCGCCGCCACACCGGCGACCACGCGCAGCGCGAGCAAGAGCAGCAGCCGCCCGGGGATGTCGGCGCCCTGATTCAGAATCAGCAGCGCGCCGCCCGCGACGAGCCCCGCACCACCGATGATCACCAAACGCCGTTCACGCCGCGCCTCGCCGTCGGTCGCGGGAACGCGGATGAACATCGTGAAGAACGCGAGACCGGTCAGCAGCGCCATCCCGGCGTACGAGAGCGCGCGGCCCGCGATCTCGAGCGCGGTCGGCGAGGGAGCGGACGGCCCGATGTCCTTGATCGCCGGAAGCGGCGCGTTGATGGCGAAC
>Ga0209157_1001245_pt1 | contig 21459 bp, 16 predicted proteins | sample GraSoiAngelo_135_FD_185892 | JGI IMG/M metagenome (GOLD analysis project Ga0209157, IMG submission 185892) | Grasslands soil microbial communities from the Angelo Coastal Reserve, California, USA - 14_0929_05_40cm (SPAdes) (version 2) | ecosystem: Environmental > Terrestrial > Soil > Grasslands ...
TCGATCCCCGAGCCGATGTCCTCGAGCTCGGTGTGCTCGTCCGGCCGGTGGCTGTGGCCGCCCTGACTCGGAACGAACAGCATCGCCGCCGGGCAGACGGTGCCTATGACCTGGGCGTCGTGGCCCGCGTGCGAGGGCATCCGGCGCCAGCGCACCGACGATTCTGCGCAAGACGCTTCCAGCGCGGCGCAGACCTTGCCGTCGAACTCGATGCCGGCCTGGCTCAAGACCTGGCCCAGCCTCACCTGTAGCCCTCTCCGCGCGCTGACCGTGTCGATCAGGCTGCGCAGCTCGCGCTCGAGGCCGTCGAGGACGTCGCTGTCGGTGTGGCGGAAGTCCACCGTGAAGGTCGCCTCCCCGGGCACCTGGTTGAAGCCCCCGGGCTTGGCCGCGATGCTGCCCACCGTCGCCACCGCGGGCGGGCCCATACGCCGCGCGATCGTCTCCGCGCCGCTCATGATCTCCGCCGCCCCGGCCAGCGGGTCGTGGCGATTGGCCATCGGCACCGTCCCCGCGTGGCCCGAAACACCGTGCAGCGTGACCCGGATCACGCGCACACCGACCACCCTGTCGACGACCCCGATCACGTCGCGCGACTCGACCAGGACCGGACCCTGCTCGATATGCGGCTCCACATAAGCACCGAGATCCTTGCGGTGAGCGCTCGGAATGGACGCCGGGTCGAGGCCGCACGCGCGCATCGCGCTGCCGATCGTCTCGCCGTTCTCGTCGGTGAGCCTGTCGGTCTCGCCCGGCGCGATGCGGCCAGTGAGCGCGCGGCTTCCCCAGAAGTTGGACGCGAAGCGGCTCGACTCCTCCTCGCAGTTGGCAAACACCTCCAGCGTGCGGGCGGGTTTGCCCATGTTGCGGGCGAGCCAGCCGATGGCGCAGCCCGCGATCACCACGCCAAGCGTGCCGTCGTAGGCGCCGCCCTGCTTGACCGAGTCTGTGTGCGAGCCGCTGAGCACGACGCTCGAGCTCTCGCCCTTGAGCCGGCCGAACCTGCTGCCCACCGCGTCGTGGCGGACGGCCAGCCCCGACTCCAGCAGCCACTCCTCGATATCGGCCATCGCCGCCTGCCACTCCGGCGAGTAGACGAGGCGCGTCACCCCGCCGTTCGGCCCCGCGCCGTGCTTGCGCAGCCTCTCGATCAGCCGGCCGGCGTCCGCGGCCAGCTGAGCGCGGTCGCTCGCGCCAAAGCGGCTCAGGACGGCAGTGGTCGCCATGCTCCTAGGCCTTGCCCGCCACGGCCTGCTTCGACATGGCCGCCCTCAGCTCTTGCGTCGCCCGGTGGTCGATGGTCTTCGACTCGATGTCGACGACCACGCCGTACAGGGTCCGCGCGGACTCGGGACTGATCATCTCGTCGAGGACGTCGTCGAGCACCCTCTTCGGGTCACGCTCGAGCGGGTCGCCGTACCCGCCGCCGCACGGGCTGACGGTACGGATGATGTCGCCGGCCTCCGCCCACCTGGACTGGAACTTGGACGGGAGGTGCTGCTCCTTGCCCGCGCTGATGAGGACCACGTCGCCTGGCGTTCCGTCGTAGCCGCCGAAGCCGCCCTTGGGAGCGTGCCGGTGACCGTCGCCCTCGAGGCTCATGTGGGCGCGACCGAGGAACTGCATGTCGCGAATCGAGCCGTTGCCACCGCGCCACTTGCCGGCGCCGCTCTTGTCGGTGCGCAGCTCGTACCGGCTGATGCGCAGGGGGTAGTGCGCCTCGATGTCCTCGATCGGGTTGTTGCGCGTGTTGGCGTAGAGGACGTCGACCGCGTCGACGCCATCCTTGCCGAGCCGCCCGCCGTAGGCGCCCTCGGTGATGTCCATGTAGACCCAGTAGTTCTGGTTCACCACGCCGCTGTAGGCGATGACCTTCATGTTCGCCATGCCCGCCGCCACGCGGTCGGGGCAGATGGGCGCCAGGGCGCGCATCAACGTGTCGGCGACGATGTTGCCGGCGCAGAAGCGCGCGATCGTCGCGGAGGGAAACGTCGGGTTGGCGAGCGAGCCCCGCTCCGCGACGATCCGGATCGGGCGCACGATGCCCGAGTTCTGGGGCACGTACTCATGCGTCGCCTGGTCGAGGAGGATGCTGCGCAGGGTGACGTAGATCGCGATGTCGACCGTGCCGACGAACGGCATGTTGATCGCGCGGTCGGCGACCTGCGGCGCGGTGCCGGTGAGGTCGACGGTCATGGTTCCGCCGTCGACGGTCACGGTGACCTTGATCACCTGGTCGCGTTTGGAAGGGTCGGGGTCGTCGGCGAACCCGTCGATGTGGCCCTCGGCGCTGTAGGTACCGTCCGGCAGAGCCTCGATCTGCTGGCGCATCATCCGCTCGGAGTAGTTCATCAGCTCCTCGGTCGCAGCCTCCACCGTGTCGCGACCGTACTGGTCGAGGAGCTCCGCGTAGCGCTGGGCGCCGATCTGGCACGCGGCGACCTGCGCCTCCATGTCGCCGACGACCATGTCCGAGGCGCGGATGTTGTCGCGCAGCATCCGCCAGACCGCCTCGTTCTTCTTGCCTCGCTCGTAGCACTTGATCGCCTTGAGCTGGATGCCCTCGGCGTACGCGTCGACGGCGTCAACGATGCCGCAGGAGCCGGGCGACATCGAGCCGACGTCGAGGTGGTGCGCGGTGGTGAAGCTGAACCCGACGACCTCTCCCTTGTAGAAGATGGGCACGCAGAAGCCCACGTCAGGTCCGTGCGACGCGCCGTGGTACGGCGAGTTGTGGATGATCACGTCGCCCTCTTCGAAGCTGTCACCGCGCTCCTTGAACAGGCGGAAGATGCCCTGCATGTAGCCGGGGATCGGCCCGAGCTGCAGCGGGGTCGAAAGCGAGCACTCGCAGATCTGGCGGCCCTTGGCGTCGAGCAGCGCGACGCCGAAGTCTTCGGACTCGCGGATGATCGACGAGTACGACATCCGGGTCAGCTTGTGCCCCACCTCGAGCGCGATGCTGTCGAGGGCGCCCGCGATCACGCGGGCCGTGATGGGATCGATCGGTTTGGCCGGAGGCTTTCCCCGCTCGAACTCGATGACGTCGACTTCAGGCGCTGCGATCGCCATGGCTTTGGCCTCCTAGACCTTGATGAGCAGATCGCCCGTCTTCAGCACCTCGGCGGTCGCGCCGGGTGGGACGAGCGTCGTCGAATCGACCTGCAGCAGGACCGCCGGTCCCTCGATCTTGGCTCCGACCGGGAGTCTGCTCCTCTCATAGAACTGCGACCTGTACGCCTTCTGCTTCCCGTCTTCGCCGGCAAAGTACACGTCGGCCGTGTCGAGCTGGGCGTCCTCGAGGTTGCCCCCCGACGGCGGCGGGACCTCGGGCATCTTGGGCAGCCGGCCGGTCGCCACGACGCGGATGTTGACGAGCTCGATCGGGTTGCCGGGGAAAGCGTGGCCGTACTCATCTTCATGCAGGCGGTTGAAGTCGTCCCAGAACTTCTTGATGCCGCCCGCGGTCAGCTCTGTGGTCGGCATCGGCACCCGCAGCTCGTAGCCCTGGCCCACGTAGCGGCAGTCGGCCGCGTGCAGGATCTGGACGCTGGTCTTAGGCACGCCGTCACGCTGCAGCTGGGCGCGCGCCTCGGCGTCGAGTCGCTTGAAGTCGCGGTTGAGACGGTCGAGGTCCGCGTCGCCGTCGAGCATGAACTCGTTCTGGATCAGGTCGTACTTCAGGTCGGTGGTCAGCAGGCCCATCGCGGAGGTGATGCCCGGGTAGTTGGGGACGATCACCTCGGGCACCCCGAGCGAGCGCGCGAGGTCGGCCGCGTGCAGCGGGCCCGCGCCGCCGAAGGCGACCAGCGTGAACTGGCGCGGGTCGTGCCCCTTCTGGATCGTGCGCGAGCGGACGGCGTTGGCCATGTTGTGGTTGACGAGCGTGATGATCCCGGCCGCCGCGTCGAGCGTCGACAGGCCGAGACGTGAGCCGAGCTGCGCGACTGCGTTCTCGGCGAGGTCGCGCTTGACCTGCATCGCGCCGCCCAGGAAGTGGTCCGCCCGCAGCCGGCCCAGGACCAGGTTGGCGTCGGTGACCGTGGGCTCGGTGCCGCCCAGCCCGTAAGACGCGGGCCCCGGCCGCGCGCCGGCGCTGCGCGGACCGACCCTGAAAGCGCCTCCCGGGTCGGTGTAGGCGACGCTGCCGCCTCCGGCGCCGACGGTGTGGACGTCGATCATCGGGATCAGCACCGGGTAGCCGGCGATCCAGGTGTCGCGGGCGGTCGCCTCGCTGATGCCGCGCGGGGTGACGATGCCGATGTCGGCGCTCGTGCCGCCCATGTCAAAGGTGATGAGCCGGTCGCGGCCGCACGCGTTGCCGATGTGCGCGCCCGCGAGCACACCGGCGGCGGGGCCGCTGAGCAGCAGGGTGGCCGGGTAGCGTGCCGCGAACTCCTCGGTGGCGACGCCACCGTTGGAACGCATGAGGCGAAGCTCGGCCTTCACCCCCTGGTCCTGCATTCGCTCGCGCAGGTGGACGAGGTAGTTGCGCACCTTCAGGCCGACGAACCCGTTGATCGCGGCGGAGGTGAAGCGCTCGTACTCGCGGAACTGCGGGAAGAGGCTTGCCGACGTGGTCACGAACGCCCCGGGGTAGACCTCCTCCACGATCGAGCGGGCGCGTTCCTCGTGCTCAGGGTTGCGATAGCTGTTGAGGAACCCGATCACGATCGACGAGACACCCGCCTCCTTCAACTCCCTGGCCGCGGTCGCGACCTCTTCCTCCTCGAGCGGCGTCACGACCTCGCCCTTGGGACCGAGGCGCTCGGTCACGACCTTGCGGTGCCGGCGCTTGATCAGGGCGCGGTCCTGCCACGGCACCTCCATCTGGATCGAGTAGTGGAGCGGCCGTTGGTGGCGCGCGATGTGGAGCACGTCGCGGTAGCCCCTGGTCGTGATCATGCCGACCTGGGCGCCGTCGTACTGGAGCAGCGAGTTGGTGGCGATCGTCGTCCCGTGGGCCAGGAACTCGACACCCATCGAGTCGTCGCCGGCCGAACGCAGGCCGTCGATCAGCCCTTCCGAGGCATCGTCCGGCGTGCTCGGGACCTTGTGGATCTTGACCGCCTTGGAGTCCGTGTCGACGACGATCACATCGGTGAACGTTCCTCCTACGTCAACCCCGGCGAGCTTCATCTCTGACCTCCGTTTCCCATCCTCTTAGACGCGGGCGGCTTCCTTCTGGTAGATGGCGGCGAACGAGACCGGGCAGGCCACGAGCTCCTTGCGCTCGGGGTCTTTGTAAGCGGCCACCTTGGAGGAGGTGATGCCGTAGCTGTGCAGGTCTTCGGCCAGCTTCACGCCGCACGCGACCCCGTCGAGGACCGGCACGCCAAGCTGCTGCTGCATCCATTTGTCCAGCGGCCCAAGGCCGGCGCAGCCGAGCAGGATCGCCTCCGCCCCGTCCTCCTCGATCGCCTTGCGGCCTTCGTCGACCATCATCCGCTTGGTGCGGTCGATGTCCTCCTCGATCTCGAGCACCGTCAGAGGCGTACACCGGATCGAGGCGCACTTGGACTCCATGCCGTTGCGGTGGACCAGCTCCTCGAGCAGCGGCTTCACGCGCGGAAGCACGGACACGATCGACCACTTGTAGGCGACGAGGCCCGCCATGTGGAACGAGGCCTCGGCGATGCCGATCACAGGCACCGACGACACCTCGCGACATGCGGCCAGCGCCGGGTCGCCGTAGCAGGCGATGACGTACGCGTCGTACTTACCCTTCGTGCCCGCGACGACGTCGAGGGTGTGGTAGGCGGCCAGGACCTCATCCGCGCTGCCCTCGATCGAGCGAGGTCCCGCCTTGGGCTGCACCGTCTCGATCTCGGTCCCCTTCGACGCGGCGGCCTGCGCCACCTTGTCGATCTCGTGGGTCATCGCCTCTGTGGTGTTCGGGTTGATGACGAGGATGCGCATCTCAGACCTCCTAAGGATTTCCACTTATCTCGGGAACCAGCCAGTGAACTGCCGGGCGCTGAAGAGCGCGACGAGGACCGCCACGGAGGCGCACATCAGCGCGATGTCGATCGGTCGAAGCCGGACATCGCGGAACAGCACGCGCGGCTTGCCCAGCTCGTCCGGAAGGTTCAACCCGCGCAGCTCCATCGCCATCGCGATGTCCTGGCTGCGCCGGATCGCACCCAGCCCGAGCGGCACCGCGGACGTGACGACGCCGGGGAAGAACACGAACGGGTTGAAGGAGCTGAGCGCGTTGGAGCCGCGCGCCTGCAGCGCCCGCTGGATGACCAGGAACTCCTCCTGGATCAGGGGATACAACCGGATCGCGAAGGCGAACATGAACGCGACCTTGTAGGGCAGGCCCCAGCGGTACATCGACATGCCCCACTGGAACGGCTCCGTCGTCATCGCGAAGAGCGTGAACGCGAGGCCCATCGTGCCCAGGCGGAAGCCGAGGTCGAGCCCGACCTGCAGGCCGGGCGCCGAGGCGCTGATGTGCACCGGTCCAACGGCTGCCGTCCACAAGTACGGCGGACCCTCGATCAGGAAGAGGTGGACGAGGGTGATCGCGGTCATGATCGGCAGCATCAAAAGCAGGAAGGGGTAGTACTCCGTCGGCGGGATGCCGGCCAGGAACCAGATCGCCGCGATCAGCAGGAAGAAGAGCACCCACGGCTGCGGGACCAGGAAGCTGATCAGCAGGTAGCAGAGGACGAAGATCAGCTTCGTCCGCGGGTCGAGCCGGTGGAGGAACGAGTCCTGTCCGCTGAACTGGTAAAGGGGCCTCACCCGGGGTCCCCGCAATGTCGCAGATTCTGTGGGTTGGTCATGCCTCGGCCACCTTCAGCGAGGGACCCGCGAGGCGCTCCAGGGCATCCTCCAGCGTGAGCGGTCGCGGCTCCATGCCGAGGCGGTTGCCCAGCGCGGTCACCGCCGGCGGCTTGACGTATGTGCGCCGGAGCAGCTCCTCGTCGCGAAAGACCTGGTCCGGCGGCCCGAACGCGATGAGACGGCCTTCGCAGAGCGCGGCCATCAGGTCGCAGTGCTCGGCGACGAGGTGCATCGCGTGCGTGATCACGATCACGGTCTGGCCGACCTCGCGGGCGAGGTCGACGAGCAGGGACATGATCGCGTGGGACTCCTGGAGGTCCTGACCCGTGGTCGGCTCGTCGATGATCATCACCGGCGGCTGCATGACGGCGATCGCGGCGATGGCCAGCCGCTGGCGCCCGCCCTTCGACAGCCGGAACGGATGCACGTCGCGCACGTCCCACAGGTCGAGGGCTCGCAGCACGCGCTCGGCTGTCCTGGTCGCCTCGGGTCGTGTCGCTCCGAGGTTCATCGGACCGTAGATGACGTCCTCGACCACCGGGTCCTTGAAGATCTGGTGGTCCGGGTTCTGGAACACGTAGCCGACGGTCGCGGCGCGGTTGCGCACCGACATTCGCCGCACGTCCTTGCCGTCGATGCGCACCGCGCCCGAGGTCGGCTTCAGATGTCCGCTGAGGCAGCGGGCGAGCGTCGTCTTGCCGCTCCCGTTCTGGCCGACGACGCCGAGCACTGCACCCGCAGGCACCTCGAGCCGGATCTCCTTGAGCGCCTCCGTGCGCCGCGGCGGCGGGTACGTGTAGCTGATGTTGTCGACCACCACCCGCGGCGGCTTCCCGGACGGCACGGCCGGTTCGTGGGCCGGCGCCGCCGTGACGCGCACGCCGTCGAGCAGCGCCGCCGCCCCGTCGGGGTCTGGCGGCAGCGCGGGAACCGAGACCCCGCGCTCGCGCAGCCGCGCCCCGAGCTCGACCAGCTGCGGCAGCGGCACGTTGGCCTCGATGAAGGCGTCGAGGTGACGGTCGAGCTCCGCGCGCGGTGCGTCGAGCTCGATGGTTCCGTTGTGGAGGAGGAGCACGCGGTCGACCAGCGACCAGATCTCCTCCAGCTTCGACTCCACGACCAGGATCGTGTGACCGCTCTCGGCGAGCGCCTGGATCCCGGTCAGCACCTGCTGGGCGCCGATCGGGTCGAGCTGCGAGGTCGGGTCGTCGAGGATGAAGAGCCTGGGGGCCGGCGCATAGTTGGCCGACAGCACGACCCTCTGCTTCTCGCCGCCGCTGAGGTCGTAGGTGATCCGGTCACGCAGATGCGGGATGCGAAAGAACTCGAGTGCACCGTCGAGACCGCGGCGGATCTCGGCGCGCTCAAAGCCGCGGTTCTCCATCCCCCACGCGATCTCGTCGGCAACGATGAGGTTGAAGAGCTGGTTCTCAGGGTCCTGGGTCACCGTGCCGATGTCGGCCGCGATCCTGGCCAGCGAGGTCTCCTTCGTGTTGGTGCCGAAGATGTGGACCTCGCCGGTCAACTCGCCTGTGATGAAGTGCGGGATCACGCCGGCGCAGATGTGCAGCAGCGTCGACTTCCCGCAACCTGTCGGTCCAACGAGGGCGACCACCTCGCCCTCGCCGACCTTCACGTTCACGTCACGCAGCAGCGGCTGTAGGCCGGGGAAGGCGAAGCCGACCCCGTCCAGGGTTATGGGATCCATGACGATGCTGGCGTCTTGCTTAGCTTCTCGGCTTGCCCGCAACGCTGCGGTAGGCAAAGAACAGCCCAACCGCGGCGGCGATCAGGATGATGGTCACGACCGCGCGGACTCCGAGGTTGTTCATGTCGAAGAGGCCGAAGGCCGTCGGCATCGCGCCCGTGGAGCCGAGGTACAGGAACAGGACGCCGATGATGGCGACGATCACGCCGCCGACGATCGCCCAGACGATGTTCTGGTTCATCTCACAACCTCACTGGAAAACGCCGGCGCGCCGGACCGCGCGATAGAAGGCATAGCCCATCGGTCCGCCGATGATCGAGGCCATCAACCACTGCCAGAAGAAGAGGACCACGATCTGGCCGAAGCCGAGCTTCAGCACCACGACGTAGAGACCTATCGCCTGCACGATGTTGACGAACAGGTCGGCCGCCGAGACGTAGATGAGGAATGGGACCAGGCCGATGTCAGGGTTGCGCTGCAGGTGGGCTCGGAACAGGAACGCGAGGGGGATGAGCTCAGCCATGTTGAGGAAGAAGAACGACCATGCCAGCGGGTGGGTCGCGCTCAACACAGCGATGATCGGGTTGAAGTTGGCGACGATCAACGCGCCAGTCAGCCCGAAGTAGATCGCCGCGGTGGGCCACCACAGCTGGGCAAACGTGTGGCCTAGCGGAACACCAAGGCCGCCCGTCCAGATCTGGTCCAGGCGCTCGGTGATCTGCATGTTGGCCGAGAACGCAACCGCGAGCAAGAGAGAGCCGACGAGGGTGCGAGTGTCTCCCCGTAAGATCGGGCCCCGGGCAAGCCGCTCCTCGACGGTCAGGCTGGCCGTGGCTGTAGCCATAGACGTCCACCTCCCCTAAGAGTTATCCCCATCTGACCACGCGGCCGGCGGGCCGTCTATGGCTCTTTCTCCAAAGATCCGGGCCGGACGCTGTGCAGAGCTACAAGAGTCCGGCCGAGTCGAGGATGCGAAGCGCGAGCTCCAGCGTCAGCCGGCCCTCGGAGCGCCGGAGGCTGAGGCCGGTCAGCTCCTGCAGCCGCTCCAACCGGTAGTCCACGGTGTGCGGGTGCACACGGAGCTGCGCCGCCGCCGCCGAGACGGAGGCGCCGGCGTCCAGGTAGACGCGGAAGGTCTCCAGGAGCCCGGTGCCTCGCTTGCGGTCGTGGTCGATCACGCCCTGGAGCGTCGTCCTGCACACCTCGACGATGTCCGGTCCGGAGGCGGCCTGCAGGATCAGGCGGTAGGCGCCGAGGCTGCGGACTCGGAAGACCGGTTCGCCGCGGCCGAGCTTCTCCCGGACCTGGATCGCAAGGCGCGCCTCCTGATGCGCAGGCGCCAGCCCCGTCAGCTCGCCCACCTCGTCCTGGACGGCGAACACGGCGCGCCACTCCGGCGCCAGCGCCTTGAGCCGCTCCGCAGCGAGCTCGAGTCCCGCGAGCGAGGACGCATCCTCGCTCCCCGACGGCCGCCCGGCGAGCGACTGGATCGCGACCACGTGTCCGTCCTTCAACGCCACCGTGAGCGGGCGGCCATCCGAGGCGAGCGCCTCCTGGGTCAGCGCCAACAGCGTGCGCAGGACTCGCGGCGCGCCGTCGTGCTGAGCGTCGCCGGCCCCGCGCAGCGTTCCGACCACCAGGCGCAGCGGCGGCTGGGCCTGGCGGACCACCTCCGCGCCGGACGGCACCTCGCCTTTGAGGAGCCGCTCGAGCAGGTCGCCACGGCGTCGGATCTCGCCCTCCTCCAGCGCGCGCTCGCGGAGGAAACGGGCGGCGGCGATCATGGCCGCCGAGTCGGCGGCCGCCGAGTCGACCGCGTCCGGCGTGCGATGCCGGGCATCGAGGATGACGAAGCCAAGCGTCTCCGGGCCCGCCGAGACCGGACAGATCAGCAGCTCCCCCTTGTCTTCCAGCTCGAGCCGCATCTGGGCGCGGGTCTCGGCCGCCTGTCGCAGCAGCGGCTGCAGGTCGGACCACGCCGCCAGGTCTGCCTCGCGCAGGGTCAGCGCCTGCGACGCCATGTCGCACGCCCGCAGCCGGTAGAGGGAGTCGCTGAGGAACACCGAGGCGTGGGTGATGCGCGCGAGGCGTGTCGCGAGCGCGGTCAGAGGGAGGTCGTCGCGGACGACCTCGGCGAGCGAGTCCTGCACCTGGAGACGGCGCTCGAGCTGGTCGCGCTGAGATCGGATCTCGTCGTTCAGCGCCTCTAGTCGCAGGCGCGACTCGTGCTCGGCGGCGTAGAGGCGAGCGTTAACGATGGCGACCGCGGCGGCCTGCGCGAGCGCATCGAGAAGCTGCACGTCGAACGGAAGAAAGACCTCGGGCTTGTAGAAGTTCTCGATGACCATGGCGCCGAGCGCCTCGCCCTTGTACACCAGCGGCGCGCAGACCGCGCTCTGCGGGTAGTCGGTGCCGCCGCTGGCCTCGAGGAACGTCTTCAGGTTGGTCGGTTGCGCGGCGGCCATCACCGCCTGGACCTCCTGCTTGTGCTGGTAGATCTCGGCCCGGCGGCTAAGAAACGCGCGCCCGGAAAGGCCCTCGCCGGGTTTGACGGTCAGCTCGTAGACGCGCGGGTCGAAACCGATGGCGTGGTTGACCGCAAGCGTGTGCCGCTGCGGGTCATAAAGGAAGAGGATTCCCGCCTCGGCCGCGGGCAGGACGCGGATCGCTCCCTCCAGGATGCGGTGGATGATCTCCTGGAGGTCGAGCTCGGCCGTCAGCGACCGGCTCACCTCGATCAGAGTGACCAGGCGGTCGAGCTCGGACTGGACGAGCTTCGTGGCGGCGCGGGCCATCTCCTTCCCGCGATCGATCATATCGCCCGTGGCCGCGGAACGCCTCCTCGAGCCACCCCGCGGGGATCCCTAGGCCTGACTCTCCGCAACTTCAGGTGGCACAGGCGCACTTCTCGTCTGCGTCAGGTGGAACCCCACCGCGACCGCCGCGCCGACGAGTGGACCAACAAGGTAAATCCACAGGTCGGACCACGAGCCATGACCGAAGAGAACGGCCGCCGACGTCGCGCTCACACCTACAGCCGGATTGAACGCCGCGCCCGAGATGGGACCGGCGACGAAGGCGCCGGCTGCAACAGTGAACCCGATAGCGATTCCGTAGTAGGAGTTCCCGGCCGTCTGCCTCGTAGCCGCCACGTTCAACACAACCAGGACCAGCGCCATGGTGAAGACCAGTTCGGCCGCAACGGCCGAGTACCAACTGACTCCGACTCCCGGATGAATGCCCGGGGTTCGACCGCTGACCGCGTAGGCAAAGGTGAACGCGATGAGCCCGGCCGCAAGCTGTGCGACCCAGTAGGCGAGCATCGTCGAGGCTGGAATGACCCCACGCAGAAAGAGAGCCAACGAGACGGCCGGGTTGTAGTGAGCGCCCGAGACGTGACCGCCCATGTAAACCATCGCCGTCAGCGCGAGGCCGATAGCCAAGGGAGCAAGCGCGCCACTCGGTCCAGCCAGGGCGATGACGCTGAGAAAGACAAAGGTTCCGATGAACTCCGTGAGCAGGCGCGCGCGAAGCGTCATTCCCGACAAATGCTAGGCGGAGCACATTGCTGCAGGCTCGAGCTACGTGCGTGCACTAGCCAGCCGGTAGGGGGAGGACCGACTTCTCCTCAGCGTCTAGTTTGCGTATGCCAGCGCTGCGATCAGGGCTACCGCAGCCCCGTCGGCGTGCCTTTGCATCGCACGGATGAAGCGGGCAGCCTGTTTGAGGGTTACCTCGAGAAATTTCACCGCCTCCCGTTCGGTGGCGGTCAGCCGTTCGATGGCTGCGACCCGCTGGAGGCGCCCCGCCACTCGAACGAGATCGTCGGCGATCTCGCTATTCGGCACACGGCCACTCGCACGTCGCGCCAGGAAATACTCAACCGGCTTTCCGGTGCGCTTGGCGATCAGGGCCAGGGTTTCTTTCGATGGCCTGGAACGTCCATGCTCGACCAGATGAATGAAGGTTCGCGATACCTCGTCTCCCGCGACCTGGGCGAGAGTCAGGCCGGCTTCAATCCGCGCCTGGCGAACGCGGACAGAGTCCACATCCACGCCTGGACGAGGTCGTCCGCGCATCCGCAACCGATCCTAGCGTTAAGTGCGCGTAAAGGAATCGGATTCCACTAATGGGGCGTTACTGAACGCTACGCGCCGACGCATCGACGCGCCGCTGCGACAACGTCACATCGAACGAACGAACGCGTTCGATAGACGCGTCGAGGTCGTAGACGGCCTCTCGTCGGTACCCAACCTTTATATCGTCGATGGCAGCAGCTTGCCCACGAGCGGGGGCGTCAACCCAACGGCGACGATCCAGGCACTGGCACTGAGATGCGCCGATCAGATCTGGAAGCAAAGACGAGAGTTGTGACAGCAACGAACGTGGCTCCCCTCAGAGGACGCCCTAGCCATTTGCCGCTCAGTCCCGCAGCGTGACGGACAGACCGGCGAGCAAACCGCCGTCGATGACAAACTGCGCTCCCGTGACGAAGCTGGCGCGGTCTGAAGCAAGAAATGCGATGAGCTCCGCCACCTCCTCGGGTTTCGCCACCCGCCCCAAGGGATGCATGCGGCCCCACTCAGCCACCTGAGATTCCTGGCTCAGGTCGCCTCGGAACAGATCGGCCGCCCAACGCAGCATCGGGGTGTCCACTGATCCAGGACAAACGGCATTGACCCGGATGTGGTCTGGCGCATGGTCGATCGCCATCGCTCGCGCGAGCGCGAGTACGCCGCCCTTGCTCGCCGTGTAGGCAGCCACCTTCGGTTGAGTTGCCAGTCCCTGCACCGAAGCCAGGTTGACAATCGCTCCGCCGCCACGGCGTCGCATCAACGGGATGACGTGCTTGGCGGCCAGGTACTGTCCTTTGAGGTTGACCGCCAGCACTTCATCCCAGAGCTCTTCAGGAGTGTCGACGACAGTTCCATAGCGCTGAATGCCCGCGGCACAGACCAGGATGTCGACCCCGCCGTAGAGATTGGCAGCAAAGGACGCCAAGGCTTCGAGGTCGGCCGACGAGCAGACGTCGGCACGCCTCGCCCGGATCTCCAGCCCGGCCTCGCGCAGATCGCTCTCTTTCTTGGCGAGGCCCTCGCCGACGTCCCCGATTACAACCGCAGCTCCGCCGGCTGCCAGCCGCTCGACCGTCGCTAAGCCGATGCCCGCCGCCCCACCTGTGACTATTGCGACTCGACCTTCGAATTCCCGCTCAGCCACAGCAAACTTCCAATCCGAGGTGAAACGCGCGTGAAGCATGGGGTGCCATCTTCAGGGCTGTACCGTTGGCCACGGCCTCTTCGAGTCCGTTGGTTGGATAGCTGGAGAAAGGCTCCAGGCCGACCGCATACAGGCCGCCATACCAAGGATGTACGTGCGATGCCCCAAATTCCTGCCAGAACCAGAGGTACGGCATGGTGTGCAGATCCCATTCGACGCGAACGCCGAGGCCATCATCTGGACGAACCATCTCGTACCAACCTTCGGTGAGCCCAGTCAGATAAACGATGTCGCTCTCGGTGCCATGCTTCGGCACGACGCTGAGGTCTACTGCGCCGCCACCGGGCGAAGCGAGCTTTGGCCACGGGGACCGGCCCGCCGCTACTCTTCTGCCCGCGGGGTCGATAGGAACATCGTGTGTGATGACCTCGGTTGCTGGCGGTAGAGTGATTCGGCAGCCTTCCTGAAGAAACGGGGGTCCGTACGCTATGTGGTGGCCCCACATCACGTCGAGCGTTGCACCGCTCAGATTCTCTAGCGTCTCCTTGATTTCTACACGTGCGGTGCCGGCTCGCAGCCTGATCTCTTTACGGATTCGTAGCGGCACGCGCTGGGCAGCCACGCTTAAGGCGACCGCTACCGCCTTGGGATCGTCTTCGATCAACTTGTAATCCCACGCCAGTCGCCAGACCTCATCGTGCTGACCAAACCTGATGCCTTGATAGGTGCACGGAGCTCCGCCGTTGGGACACACCTCTTGCCAGCCTCCTGAGTAGAGGTCGATGAAGGCCAGCTCGGGAGTTGGAGATGCTGCGATAGTGCTTAGCGGTCGCATGCGATCACGAAACCGCGGCGCGAGGTCAAGGTCGCGCGGCTTATAACAACACTCGAATACTTCGCTTCCTCGATCCGCGTTGATTCCTATCCGGAGCGCTTCGTTTTCCAGAAAGACCAGACGCATACCCTGGGATTCGTATTCACGCATTCGCGCGCCCCAATTCCGCCCCGACAAAGTACCGCCGTTCAAGCCGGTAACTCCATCTCTGTGATGTGCCAGCGTCCGAGGTTCGCTGCGAAAAGTGTGCTGCCTCGGAAGGCGATGTTGGTTGGGTGGCAGAGCAGATGGGCTTCGGGATCGGCGAGCACGCATTGCACCGAACCATCCCGATCGATGCGCAGGATCTGGCTCGGTTCGTAGCAACCGATGTAGAGCCTATCGTCGGGACCGAACGCGATGCCGTCCGGAATCACATCCGGGAACGTCGCGACCGGCTCACGCGCGCCAGACGAACCGTCTTCGAGAATCGGGATCCGAAAAACGCTCTGACCAAAGCTTTCGGCCACATAGAGGTAATCGCCGTTGGGCGAGAGTGCGATGCCGTTGGCGAAGTCGATCGTCTCGCCATACCACATCGTTCCTGACCCGTCCGGATCAAACCGCATGACTCCTGGCCCAGGGTCATGCCCGCCGTGGCTGTCCGAAACATAGATCTGGCCCTTTGCGTCGATGACGGGATGGTTTGGCACGCGCATTCGGTGGCCGGGCACCGAGTCAGCAAAGCGCCGAACTTTTCCTGTGCGCGTTTCGATATGGAAGACCGCCGCATGCTTGAGGTCGCACACGTACAGGTCATCGTTGGCATCGAATGTGAGGCCCAGGCAGAAGCCTCCCGTCGAAGCGACCTCCTCCAATCTCGACCCATCGGGTGGCAGGCGGTAGATCTGACCGCGCTCGCCACCACACCACACGCTGCGGTCGCGATGCACGGCCACGCTCTCGGGGTGGTCAAGTCTCGGCTCGGTGATGGTGCCGTCGTAGAAGATGCGAGCGTCGCTGGCTCTGACGAGGGCGTTTGTCATCTTCATGGCGAAACCTAATCCTGGAGTTCGACGACGACGGCGCGATACTCACCCGGCCAAAGACGCACTCGCGCCGGCCCATCCCGCACCGGCAGTCCGGGGAGCCGGAGCTCGAACTCGACCGGCTCCGGCGCCAGCGAAGTGAGGTACAGAGTCAGTCCGCGATCTCCTGCGGGGGCGAGGGTCACGATGTCCACTGCAGATCCAGTTACCTCGCTGAAGGAGCCAGTCGGCAGCAGACCCTTCGCATGATCCGGCTTCGGCGGGCAGAGCATCCCGACCAGCGGGCGTGAGAATCCTGCGGCCACCTGCATGCCCAGGCGGCGGGAATCACTCCCGGCGGCCGCGCTTCCGACCGCATAGCGGAACACCGTCTCGCCACCCTGGCGGCCGGGAAAATTGGTGTCCCAGATGTTGTTCATGGCCCACGAGAAAACGGTTGCCTCGTCGGCGGGACCGCTCGCAAAGGTCCGGGGGAACGGTGAGTACGGGAGGTGCAGATCTCCGATTTCGATCAGAGGTGCTTCTGCTGTCGCCCAAGCCACCTGACCTTCGTCGTCATCAAGGGTGATCCAGTGACGAATCGCACGCATGTGACGGGCCGATCCGGGAACCCGCGGCGAGCCACTTGTGTCGACGCCACCCGTTATCTCGTAAGCCACCTTGGGTTTATCTGCTCGAAACGGAAAGGCAAAGTACACGCTTTCCTTCTCTTGCAACGGGAGTTTGTGAACGCGGTTGAGGATGTCCACACGCGGGACCTCGCGCAAAAGTTCATAAGTGGTCTCGATCCAATCAGAACCCACGCCGCGGAGCCTGATCCTCACGCGGTCGGCCAATGACGTTCGGGAGCGCTCGATGACTACGCCTTTCTCGGCTACCGATCGCCGGCCGAGTAGCCACATGTCACCCCACGGGATGCGTCCCGAGAGGTGATTGAAGTTGCTCGCGCTGCCGTACTGGTCGTAGATGTACTGGTTAAACGCGAAAGGGCTGTCCAGTTGCAACAGTTCGCGGCGAGTAGCCAGGTCAACGAGGCTGGAGAGAGTGCCTCGTTCGACGTCGACCTCAGCCCGATAGTGGGAGCTCTCCAGAGTCGTGGCTGCTGCTGAGTCATCGACGAGAGCAGGTGGTGCGTTTCGTAGCAGATAGCGCCGGTAGCCCAGCGGGGGCACATTCTGTGCCACAAAACGTAGCCAACGCCCGCGAGGTCGATGCACCGCATGAGCCTGTTCCCTGAGCTCGTAGGATTGAGCGTTGCCGCTAGCCTCGTCAATCAATTCGAACCGTTGATCCTGTGCAACGCGGGTCGCAGGCAGGAACACTTCCACGATGTCCGTCCGACCCCAACCGTTCGGATTGAAAACTGCTAGCTGAGCCAGAGCGCCGAGCGCGCGGTCGGGAGCTGCTAGCAGCCGGCCGAGCCGGATCGTGGCGTGCTCGTGTGAGAGCACTGCAAGGTCGCGGGCCTGCCGTGCAAAGTCCGACTTGCGCTGCCACTGCAGCGCGCCCGAGTCGTACTGCTCGAGGCCGTCTGTCCACGGATTCGCGGCGCCCCAGGTGTGCTCATCGAAGAGTCCCATTGCCTCGTAAGCTGCTTCTACGCCGTGCTGCCATTCGCTCTTTTCTGCACCGAGCGCATCCGACAGCGTGTGTATAGCCTGAGCGATAGGCGTCAGCACTTGAGCAGAACGATTGAAACCAAGCTCGCGCGCTGCCGAGCCAACGCCGTCCGCCCACCAGTCGGTCCAGTCGCCCTCGAAAGTTTCGACACGATCGCCAAGCTCACGCTCCGCTACTTCGAAGAACTCGCGATTGGTTGCGAGCCTGATATGCGGGTACTCCCACTCGGCGTTCCACTTCCCCACGATCTCGGACAAGACCAGGCTGGGCGGTGCGTTGTCGGCGAGTTCCCCGTTGACGCGAAAGTGCAGGATGTCGTGCGGATAGGGTCGCCCCGTCAAGTTGGTGCCGGGTGGCGTGCCGAACCAGCCAAACGCCTCCGCGCCGACATACGGATAGGGTTGCTCGGCCAGCGCGGCGAGATACGCGGGGAACAGCTCGATCGCCGCCTCATAAGCCTCCCCGAAACCGACGAGGTTGCCCTCCATGTAAGCCACGCCATGGGGCGTATCGGTGTACCAGGTCAGGAGGCTCTTACTGCTGGCCGCACGCCAGCGAAAAGGTCGAGTCAGTCGCTGGCCATCGAGCAGGTGAGGAACGGAGCGCCCCGCGTAGTTATGAGCGACCGAAAGGTAGCGGACTCCAGCTTCGGTGAGGAGGTTAAGCAGACCAACCGTGGTTCCGGGTACATCGGTCTGCATCGCGGTGTCGATCGAAAACTCGTACTCATCTCGCAGCCGCTGCGCAATGGCAAGCTGGCGGGCAAGCTCATCGATCGAATAGATCTCGGAATGCATGTTGAATGACAGAGCGGCGACCTCGATTCGACCGGCTTTCGCCAGCTCGAGGAATCGGCGCCGGTCGGCGGCCGGCCGCGTTCGCAGCCAGTAATCGAGTGGCCATGTAGCTTCGACGTTCCACCTGAAACGGGCATCGTCGGGCAAAGTGTCAGACCGTTCGGCGAGGTCCAGCACCGCGTCGAGGAACGCGGCGTGGTGGTGGAGAATCAAGTCCTGCGGATCGGTGTAGCCGATGTCGAGGTGCGATTGGTGAATCAAAAAGATCCGCCAATGGCGCTGCGGCCGGAGCTCCAACGCAGCACTTGCGCGCGATTCGCCAACCGTGATGTCAAATGTGCAGGGCGTCGCCTTGTCGACCTCACGGACGAGGAGGTACTCGACATTCCGTCCGGCGGCAGCCTTCACCGAGCGTTCGACGAGCACTCGCTTGTCAGTTCTCAGGGTGAGCAATACATCTCCAGCCGATGCAGCTTCGAGCTCGACTCGAACCACCTGCTGAAGACCTTCGGGTGTGCGCTTCACAAGCGGGATGCTGGTGGCGCGCGATCGCACTCCCGCGACTGTGACGTCCAAGTCTGCGCGCGCCCGCAGCGTGGCGCGGGCCGCGTCATGGAAACGTCCACCCAACGTGAGCGGCCTGGAGACGCTACTCACTCCCAGCCCTCCCGGCGGCGGTCAGCGTCAGACCGCGCATCATGTACCGGCCAAGCAGCAGGAAGAGCATGATCGTAGGCAAGGTCGCGAGAAGCGCAGCAGCGAGAACTAGCGGCGGTCCGCTGTGCGCGAACTGTCCCTGCAGTCCGGCCAGGCTGGGAGTGATCGGTCGCACCCCATCAGATGTGGAGAGGACGAGACCGAAGAGTAGATCGTTCCAAATCCACGTGAACTGAAACAGAAAGAGGACCGCGATCGGACTCCACGACAGCGGCAGGATGATGCGCCAGAAGATGCCGAAGTCGCTGCAGCCGTCGATGCGTGCGGCTTCCTGAAGTTCTCGTGGGATGGTTGCGAAGTAACCGCGCATGACAAAGAGACAGAACGGGAGTGCAATCGCTGTGTAGAACAAGATCATCCCGAGCTGGGTGTCGTAGAGCCCGGTGTCCTGATAGAGCTTGAAGAGCGGAATCAGATACATCTGGAAAGGAAAAATCGTGCCGCTAAACACGAGCACGAACCAGAAGAAGGGCCAGCGGATTCGCAGTCGTGTGATGGAGTAGGCGCCCAGGGAGGCGAACAGGATGGCCAGCCCCCCAGCCACCACTCCGTACAGCAGGCTGGCCATGAAGCCGGCTCCCATGCCAGAGGTGAACCAGGCGTCCCTCACATTGGCAAACAGCTGGAGTGGATCCTCAGGGAGCGACCACTGGCTCGCGTCATGGAAGTATTCAGGCGTGCTCTTCATGGCAGTCACCACGACCAGCCACAGGGGGACCAGCCACGCGACCGCCAGGATCCCAACAAGCACGGTCACTACCCAGCCGCCGGGACGCGTCTCTTTCAGACGCGCTGTAACGATCGCCACCTCACTGCACCTCGAGACGCTGGAACATGGCGCGGATGTAGAAGACGGCAACGGCGAACGCAACCACCGTCAGGACCATCGCTACGCTGGCCCCATAGCCGAACCGAAAGCTGACGAACGATTCCCGGTACATGGTCACGGCGAGCGTTTCGGATGAGCGATAAGGGCCGCCCTGCGTCATCGTCCAGATGATGTCGAAGACCTTGAAACTGTTGATCAGGTTGATGCCAACCACCACAACCGTGATCGGACGAAGGAGCGGCAGGGTGACGTATCGAAACACCTGCCACGCGTTAGCGCCGTCGGTCTGAGCCGCCTCGATCGGATCGCGAGGGATCGTCTGTAGGCCGACCAAAAACAGGATGATGGTCGGTCCCAATCCCTGCCACACCGCCGCCACGATCATCGAAAAGGTGTTCAGCGGCGGCGTCGTGAGCCAAGCCTGAGCGAGGTCGCCCAAGCCGACGAAGCGTAGGGCTGCGTTCAGGATGCCCAGCTGATTGTTGAAGATCGCGTACCAGATCACACCGATCGCCGCCCCCGAGATCGCAGCCGGCAGGTACAGAATCCGCTTGTACAGTTCGGCCAGCGGGCTGGTGTTGAGGAGCACGGCAAGAGCGAGCCCTAGCGCCACTTGCAGCAGCATCAGTCCTGCAATCCAATACACGGTGTTCAGACACGCCGTGATGAACGCCGGATCCGTCCGCAGGTTCAGGTAGTTATCGAAGCCAATGAAAGTCGGCGGATAGATGCCGTTCCACTTCGTCAGGCTGAGCCAGATCGTGTCGGCAGCCGGAAAGAGCAAAAAGACTCCGACTAGCAACACCATTGGTGTGACGTAGAGATACGGCGCCGCTGCCGCGGCCAGCCGACCAAAAGGACGGCTGGCCTCCGCAGCTACCTCAGTTCCTTCCGGGGCGGTCGCCTTTCCCGCATTGGCCTTCCGTGGTTTGGCATCGGACGCCATGGATCACTTAATAGTGGCCCAGACGCTGTCGGCTTTCTTTTGGATGTTTTGAAGGATCGGCATCGGGTCGCCCGGATGGAGCATGAACTTCGCGAACTCGTCGATCGCTGTCTCGACGATGTCGTGGGGCGTCGCCTCCCAGTAACGGTTTATCTGCTTATAACCACCGGTCTTCATGTCCGCAAGCAACTGTTGATCGATAGGCGATGGTGAAGGGACATCGGACCGCGCGGAGGTGAAAGCGGTCGCCTTGATCCAAGCTTCCTGGCCGGCTTTTGACATGAACCAGCCAAGAGATTTGACGGCGTCTGACTTGTGGGGGCCATTGGCAGCGACGACGAGCGGTCCCGACTCGATGATGATGTTGTTCTGGATTCCTGACTTGGCGTTGGGGAAGATAAATCCGCCGAAGTCAACGCCGGGCTTCATGCCTGCTCCGGTGATGGTGGGCTCATACCAGGTGCCTATCTGAAGCATGGCGGCCCTACCTTGCGAGAATTCGGTGAGGAACGTGCTGCTCCCGGTTCCGAAAGTGACCGACGATGGATCGGTGAAATAGCCCGCCTTGATCAGCTGGCCCCAGAGGTTCATCGCCTCCACAACCCCCGGATCGGTGTACTTGGCCTTGCCAGCCATCAATGTCGAGTAGAGGTCCGGATTGGTGGCCACCAGAAAAGTTTCGAAATAGATAAAGGCCGGCCAGCGGCCGTCGATCGTCGCTCCAAGGGGAGTCACGCCCTTGGACTTGAGTGTCTGCATCACGTTCTGCATGTCGTTCCAATTCTTGGGCGGCTGCAGGTGGTACTTGTCAAAGACCTGCTTGTTGTACAAGGTCACCCAGGGTCCGAAATAAAGGGGCGCACCAAAGGTCTTGCCGTTAAACGTGAACAGATCTCTGAGTCCCTTGTCGTAAGCGCTACTTTCCTTGTCCCAGAGCGAGCTCACGTCAGCGGCGTAACCTGCATCG